>WNGJ01002714.1_pt1 | contig 18312 bp, 20 predicted proteins | sample 5400611 | NCBI WGS metagenome assembly WNGJ01 (sample SAMN13153375, study PRJNA577476) | soil metagenome | isolation source: 40 cm soil or saprolite under Garry oak tree replicate 1 | place: USA:California | collected 2016-06-15 | reverse complement strand
CGGTGTTGACCGATTCCGGTCGCGGCTTGCGCAGGCCGCCCAGGGCGGGCATGTGGATGTAATCGACGTTGGCCTGGGCAAGCGATGTCCCGAGCGCGGCTTTCGTGAAATGAGGCATCCGCCGCGATGCTGGAATCGTTCGAATGTCGACCAGGAGCTGGATTTCGTGATGCCGAAGGAGGTCGACGAACTCATCGATCCTCCTTGTCGAATGCCCCAAGGTAAACAGGACGGACAGTTATGAGGACCTTTGCGAAGGATCGACCGCGGGAACCAGCACACGCTTCACGTAGTTCTTGCCGTCAACCGTGAAGTTTCCTGAGAAGAGAATTGCCGGCACGTAAAAGCTGTGATCGCCCGCCACCACCAACGAGTACACCAGCTCGGCGGTCGTCAGCGCAACGATGGGGGTGGACGGGCTCGGCGCGGCCGGTGGCGACGATCCAATCGCCGAACGCACCGCTTCGTCCGCGGTGATGATCGGATAGCTCGCGGTGTCTAGGCTCAGTGGGAGCTGGCCCGTCGCAAGCGTCGGCGTGTCGCTCTTCAGGTCCACTTCGAGCCCGTAGCGTTCGCCGCTCGCGTTGACGAGGTACGCGTAGCCGTAGCCGTTGACGGCAAACTGCCGCAGCAGCACCACCTTTGTCTCATCGCCCGCGGTGGTCGCCTCAGACGTGTACTGCCAGGTCGGCGCAAGGCTGTGCTGCGCCAGGAAAACCACGGCAACATCGGCCGAACCGCCCGCCGCGTCGATCGGAGTCTGTGCGCGGATCGGAAGGATGATGAACGACGGCTCGCGCGCCGGCGCCTGGGCGCTGCCGCGCACACGCACGTTGAAGTCGGTCGTCTCGTACGACCCCAGGTATCCCGCGGGGCGGTTCACGAGGATCGCGCCCAGCGACGCGCCGAACTGGTCAGCCGTGTTGGTCGACGGCTCGCTGTAGCGGAAGACCGGCGCGCTCGTCACTGTGAGGTCGAGCTTCCCGGTCCAGGTGAGCGTGACCCGTCCTGGGTAGGACGAGTCGGGCGCCGCAAAGGTCGGCTGGGCCGCGCTGTCGGCCGATTTGGGCGGCAAGCCAGGGTTCAAAACCGGCGCCGGCAGGCGTCCGAAGGCGCCGGGAGGTCCGGCGCGCCCAGCCTCGGAGCCGTACTGCTGCGAACCATTGGCCCCGGACAGCGCTGTCGTCCCGCCTCCGCCGGCGCCGCCGATGTGAATCCCGCTGAGCGTCACCACGCCGACGCCGAGCGCAACCACGAGCAGGACGGCCACTGCTCCCATCGGGACCGCCGGCGCCTCACGGATGCTCCCAATGAGGCCAAGCCATGCGTCCCGCAAGCGGGTGCTCGCCGGACGGCGCGCCTGGATTCGCGTCCACAGCTCGTCCTCGAAACCGGCGCGCGGCCGCGTCGTTTCGAACGCGTCTTCGAGCTGCCGCTGAATGGCCTGGAGCTCCAGGTCTTCGCTGTCGCTCACCGGGGTCCCCGAAAAATCGGCAGATTTTTTGGGGGGATCACACGCCCTCCTTCTCGACCGCTTCGCGTAGACCTTTCACCGCGCGGTGGTAGAGCATCTTGGCCGCGTCTTCGCTGCACTTCAACAGCGTGCCGACCTCTTCGAAGCTGAGGCCGGAGTGGCGCAGCGAGATGCAGTCCCGCTGGCGTTCGGGCAGCTGGCTGACGCGTTCGAGCAGGGCGCGGTACTGGATGCGCTCCTCGGCCACGCCGGACGGATCCTCCTCCGCCATCGGCTGGTGCTCGATGGTCCGGCGCAGGCGTTCGCGCCGACCGTGAGCGCGAAAGTGGTCGAGGGTCGCATTGCGCGCGATGCGAAAGAGCCACGCGGCCGGAGTCGTGTTTCGCGCCTCGAACCGCGCGTAGGCCTGGTAGGCGTTCATGAAGACCTGAGCGGTGATGTCTTCCGCGTCGGCCGAGCTGGGGACCTGCGCCCGGACGTAGGCGTAGATCCGGCCCAGGTAGGCGCGGTAGAGGTCTTCGAACTGCGGCCGGTCGGCGAGCACGGCCGGATCATATGTGTGTGCACCGTATTTGAGCCAACGCCCGGCACCGTGCCGGTGTAACGAGCAGCACCCCTAAGAGCGGATTGCGGCCCCGATCTCGACGGGCTTGTTGGTGAAGATCGAGTCCGGCCTGCAGAACTTGCACCAGGCGACGGCGTTGTCGTCGTCCACCGGCCAGACCGCAACCGCTCCGCCCGCCGCGTGAACCTCCTTCACCACCTGAGGATCCATCGCGCCCCAATGCGGAGAGAAAACGTCGGCGCCCGACTCCTTCAGCATCCTGGCCGGTTCGATCGGCCGAGATCCCTCGAGGATACCGAGCTGCAGCTTGGGCTCCATCTCGCGAAGGACGCGGATTGATGGGTGGTGGAAAGAGACCACCGCGCACTCGGCCACGGCGCCAAGCTGCCGCAGCATCGCCACGAGCTTGTCCTCCAGCCCCGGGTACTGGATGGGCATCTGTTTGGTCTCGATCACCAGGCCGACCTTGCCGAGCGCAAGCTCGACGACCTCCTGCAGCAGCGGGATTCGCTCGCCGTGGCCGGCGTCCAGCCGCCGGAGCTCGGCCGCGGAATGGTCGCGTACCAGGCCCTTGCCGTTGGTCGTGCGCTCCAGCGTGTGATCGTGGATGACCACGAGTCTGCCGTCCGACGAAAGGTGGACGTCGCATTCGATGAGGTCGCAGCCGGCGGCGATCGCCGACCTGAAGGAACGCATCGTGTTCTCAGGATGCTCGGCCGGATTGCCGCGATGACCACCCAGCAACGGCCGGCCGTCGTCGTGGGCAGCCTCATAACGGTCGCGAATCGTTTCAGTCAAGCGCCGGTCAGTCTAACTGCGAGCCGGTCATAAACCGGTGTTCAGCAATTGCTTAGCACCGTCGCCAATTTCTTCGCGATCGCTAACAACGCGTCGCGGTCCCCTGTCTATAGTGCTTGGGTGACCCCTATCCGGGCGCAGACCATCGGCGAGCTTCGCGCGAGCGGCCATCAGCGCGAGACCGTCAAGCAGGAGATGCGCCGCAACCTGCTGACCCGACTTCGCTCCGGAGAGCCGCTGCTCGAAGGCATCGTCGGCTACGACGACACCGTGCTGCCGCAGCTCGCCAATGCAATCATCTCGGGCCACGACGTGATCCTCCTCGGTGAGCGCGGGCAGGCAAAGAGCCGGATCATGCGCTCGCTGGTCAGCCTTCTCGACGCGCAGGTTCCGGCCATCGCGGGCTGCGAGGTCAACGACCACCCGTTTGCCCCGATCTGCCGCCGCTGTCTCGACCTGGTCGCGAGCGATGGGGACGCTGTCGCGGTGGAGTGGATCGAGCGAGACCGGCGCTACGGTGAGAAGCTGGCGACTCCAGACATCTCGATCGCGGATCTGATCGGCGAGGTCGACCCCATCAAGGTGGCCGAGGGTCGCTATCTCGCCGACGAGCTCACGATCCACTACGGACTCTTGCCGCGGACCAATCGGGGAATCTTCGGCATCAACGAATTGCCCGACCTCGCCGAGCGCATCCAGGTCGGACTGCTCAACATCATGGAAGAGAAGGATGTGCAGATCCGCGGATACCGCGTGCGCCTTCCGCTTGACCTGTTCGTGATCGCAAGCGCGAACCCCGAGGACTACACGTCGCGCGGGCGCATCATCACGCCACTGAAGGACCGCTTCGGTTCGCAGGTGCGCACGCACTACCCGCTGAGCGTCGGCGAAGAGATGCAGATTATGGAATCGGAAAGGCACCCGGTCCCCGAGGATTTCGAGTTGATCTTTCCGTCCTTCATGAAGGAGATCGTCGCGGAGCTGACCCATCTCGCGCGACGCAGCCCGCACATCTCTCAGTCGTCAGGCGTGTCGGTGCGCATGTCGATTGCAAACTTCGAAAACCTCGCGAGCAACGCGGTGCGCCGCGCCGCTCGCGTTGGAGAAACTCTGGCGGTGCCTCGCATCACCGACCTCGAATTTCTCGCCTCATCCACCGCCGGTCGCGTGGAGATCGAAGCGCTCGATGAGGGAAAGGAAGAGCAGGTGCTGTCGCGGCTGGAGCGGGGCGCGATCAGCGCAGTGTTCAGCCGCCACTTCTCCGCGGCACAGTTCGATGGAGTGGTCGCGCGGTTCGAAGAGGGCAGCATGCTGGAGGTTGGCGAGGGAATCCCCGCGCGAACCTACGGGCGCGCGTTCGGCGACCTTCCCGAGCTTGCTACAGCGTTGAAGAAGCTGAACCTTCCGGACCGGCCCGAGGTGCGGGCGTCGGTGATCGAGTTCCTGCTCGAGGGCCTTCACTTGAACAAGCGGCTGAACAAAGACGAGATCGACGGGAGAGCGATCTACCGCCGCTAGCGACCGTGCCAATTGCCGCGCGTGCCGGCTCCGGCGGATTACCCATTGGCGCCAGGCCCGCGAGTGCCGGCTCCGGTGCTAAAAATCCGTGAGTCTCACCGTCTATCAGCGCTGGGCGGAGTACGTCCAGACGAAGCCGATCACGATCGCCACCACCATCAGGAAAAACAGGACTTCCACACGGAGGGCGATGCGAACCAGCCTGCGGGCGCGCCTCGTGCGCTCGCCGCAGCGCTCGCAGTAGGCGGCGTTCGGAACCAGCTCCCCGCCGCACTTGTCGCACGCCACCTGAACCTGGGCCATGTCCAAAAGGCTACATACTCAGAATGGATGGAACTTCAAGAGGAGCTGACGGCCGCCGATGCGGTCCTGCTCATGAGCTCGGTGCCGGAGCGCATCGGCGACCTCGTCTACGGGCTGGACGACGCGCGCCTGCGCTACCGCCACGGGCCCGCCTTTCCGACTCTCGGCGGTCTGATCGCCCACCTGCTCGACTCCGGTTCCAAGGTGGATGCGCTGCTCCGACACGCCCATCTGGACGGACTCGCAACGGCCGATGTGCGCGCCACCATCGACCCGGACCACGACCTCGAGCTCACCCGCCCGCTGCAGGAGGCGTTGGAGGATTTTGCCCGCGTCCGCCGGAGGACGGTCGACCTCCTTCATGGCTGGGGCAAGAACGAATGGGACCGCAAGCTCAGCGATCCGCGGGGCGGCGAGACCACCCTCCTCGATGTGTGCAGGATGGTCGCGCGGCACGAGATCGGCCACATCGCGCAGATCCGCAACCTAACCGTCCTGCTTCCCGAGGAAGAAAATTTCAACCGTGTCTGAGGAGATCGAGAACGGCGCGGCGCCGGCCGAACGTCCAGCCAAGTCGGGTCGATCCCGGCGCAAACGAAAATCAGGACGATCAGAGGGCCGCGCCTCCCAGTACTGGATGATCGTCAGCTCGCCCGAAAATTTCCGCAAGACGCGCGAGCACGGCTTCACCATCCAGGGACTGAAAAGCCGGCACCGGCGCCGCGTCGAGACCATGCGGGTCGGCGACCGGATGCTCTATTACGTCACTGGGCGCATGGCTTTCGCCGCGAGCGTGACCGTCGCCTCGCCGATGTACGAGGACCACACGCCGATCTGGCGCTCGGCGCGTCGAGACGAGGACTACCCTTGGCGGGTCCACATCCGGCAGGACGTGATCCTCGAGGACTCCGACTGGGTGCCGGCCAAGGAGCTCGCATACCGTCTCGATTACGTCCGCAAATGGCCGCCCGAACACTGGACGCTCGCATTCCAGGGCCACATCCACGCACTGCCTCGCAACGATTTCGCGATCCTCGAGGACGAGCTTTCGCGCAGCGCCAGGCGCAGGAGATCCGTTAGCGCTTAGGCATTGGGCACCCTCAAGCGGATCTACCAATTTCATTTTCAGAACGAGCGCAGGGAGCGTCTCTTTCTCGCTTCGCTCGGGTTCCTCGTCACGTTCGCCATCGTGCGGGGGATCACGCACCTCATCCGAGCCGGCATCGGGCCCATCCACAACCTCAGCAGTGGAGGCCTGCACATCCATCACCTCGTTTGGGGGATCCTCCTTCTCCTCGGCGTCGGGTACGTCTGGCTGCTTCAACAAGGCACCGGATCCGGCTGGCTCGCCAGCGCGACCGCCTTCACGTACGGGGTCGCGGCGGCGTTGACCCTTGACGAGTTCGCCCTATGGCTGAACCTGCAGGATGTCTACTGGACAGGGCCCGGCCGGGTCAGCATCGACGCCGTTGTGATCTTCGCCTCCCTGCTGTCCGCCGGCATCTGGGGCGGCCCGTTCCTGCGTGAGGTAGCCGAACACGTTGTCCGGCGCCGCAAGCCGGTCCAGCAGTGATGTCACAAATACTGCTTCCGTGGTGCTTGTCTATCAGTGGGCGCAAACCTTGGAGTGAGGCGAGTGGCGACCGTCAGTCCTGACGACGAGGCGTTCGAGGCTCTCTTCACGGCGGAATACGCGCGGGTGGCCGGGATCGCGAACCGCGTGCTGACCGATCCGCATGAGGCCGAGGACGTGGCGCAAGAGGTCTTCATCGACTTCCACCGCCTGCACTCCGCCAGCGCCCAGTACGCCCGGGCATGGCTTCATCGCGCGGCCGCGCATGCCGCGCTGAACCGCTTGCGCGGTGCTCGGCGCAGGCAACGCCGCGAGGTGGCTCAAGCCGCCGAAGAGAGCAGCCAGTCAGTCGACCCGCAGAAGCAGGTCGAGATCAATGAAGACCGCCGCCGGGTGCGCCAGGCGCTCGCCCGGATGGCCCCCAAACCCGCCGCGGTGCTGGTGCTTCGCGCCAGCGGTCTCAGCTACGCAGAGGTGGGCCAGGCGCTTGGAGTCGGTACTGGTCAGGTCGGAACATTGTTAAGGCGCGCGGAATCCGCGCTGCGCAAGGAGGTCAACCGTGGCACATCTTTCTGAGGGAACTCTTCGTCGAATGGTCGACGAGCCGGAAGCGCATGCAGGCGCCGACGCGCGCCACTACGACAGCTGCCCCGAATGCCAGGCCCGCTACAAGGCCGTGGCCGGCGATGCAACGCACATCAGCAGCCTGCTGGCCGCCCCCGACCTGAAGGTCGACGTCGCATCTGCTTTCGAGCGCGTGCGCTCCGACTCCGCGGCGCGGCCGCGGTTTGGGTTCCGCCTACCGGTGATGCAGCCTGGTCGCCGGCCGCTGGCGCTGGCGTTCGCCGCCACGCTGGCGGCGGTCGCACTGCTGGTGACAGCGCTTGCCTCGGGTGACAACATCTTTTCGCCCAAGACGGTCACGCCCGTGCCCGTGACGGTCGCCGACCTCCAGTCCCTCTCTCAGCTGGGCGCCTATGGTGACCTGACCTGGACCACCCGACCGAACCTCCAGATCGCCGCGAGCGCGGATGAGGCGCATTCGGTCTCCGGCCTGACCCCGCCGAACGTCGCCACGCTCCCGGCCGGCGTCTCAAAGACCGTGACCTACGCGGCCATGCCAAAAGCTGAGGCTGTCTTCACATTCAGCAAGGACAAGGCGGCGGCGGCGGCCGCGCAGGCCGGCAAGAACCTCCCCGCCCTGCCGGCGGGAATGGACGGCGCGAAGCTGACCGTGACGATCGGCCCAGCCGTGGCTTCGATCTACGGCAACCTCAACCAGCCCACCTCAGGGTCGGACCTGACCCAGGCCAACCTGCCTCAGCTGATCGTCGCGAAGTCGAGCGCGCCGGTGGCCACCTCCACGCAGGTCACCGTGAAGCAGCTCGCGGATTACATCGTGTCGATGCCTGGCATCTCGCCGGAGCTCGTGGCGGCAATCAAGGCGATTGGCGACTCGGGCACGACCCTCCCGGTCCCAGTTCCGATCGAGTTCGGCACCGCGACTCGCGTTCAGGTGCAGGGCGTCGACGGGATCGCCCTGGGGGACAACACCGGGGTCGGCGCCGGGGTCATCTGGATCAAGAACGGCGTCGTCTACGGGGTCGTCGGGACGATCAAGCAGTCCGACGCCATAACCGTCGCTAACCAACTGACCTAGGCAGGCGTTATAGCCTGCACGCGTGGCAGAGCTAGAAACAGAAACGAAAGCGGCCGCTCCTGAGAGGGCGGCCGCTTCTCATCCCGCCATACACACGGTCAACCTATCGAAGAGGTTCGGTAAGACCATCGCCCTGGCGGGACTTTCCATGACAGTGCCGCGAGGCGAGGTGTTCGGCTTCCTCGGACCAAACGGCGCCGGCAAGACCACCTCGGTGAAGCTCCTGCTCGGCCTGCTCAAGCCGAGCGCTGGCGAGGCGTGGCTGCTCGGCCGCCCGATCGGGGACCTGGATACGCGGCGCAAGATCGGCTACCTGCCGGAGCTCTTCCGCTACCAGGCATGGCTGTCGGCCCGCGAGGTCCTGGCCCTCCACTGCGAGCTTGCCCCGCTGCCGCGGTCAAGCTGGAATGACGAGATCACGAGCGCGCTCGAGACGGTCGGGCTGACCGATCGCGCCGCCGATCGGGTGGGCACCTTTTCCAAGGGCATGCAGCAGCGCCTCGGTTTGGCCGCGGCGCTCGTGGGTGAGCCCGAGCTCGTGTTTCTCGATGAGCCGACCTCGGCGCTTGACCCGGTCGGCCGCCACGACGTGCGCGAGATCATCCGCGGCCTCGCATCGCGAGGCACGGCCGTCTTTCTTAACTCACACCTGCTCAGCGAGGTGGAGCAGCTTTGTGACCGCGTCGCAGTGGTCGACCACGGCCGCGTCATCGCGTCGGGCACGATGGACGAGCTGCTCGGCGGCACCGCGGTCAAGGTGCGTGTCAGTGGGCTCAGCCCCGCCGACGTCGGCAAGCTCTCGAGCTTCGGTGACATCGACGACGAGGGCGATCAGCTCACTTTCACCCGCCTGAAGCCCGAGCGCGTGCCCGACCTTGTGGCGGAGATCGTCGCCCTCGGCGGGCGCGTGTACGAAGTTGCGCCGCGCCACCAAACGCTGGAAGACCGATTCCTTCAGCTGCTGGAGGAAGAGGAAAAGTAATGCCGCCAATCCTCGTCATCGCTCGGCTCACTGTGCAGGAGACGTCGCGCCGCCGGCTGATCCTTGCGCTGATCATCCTCACCCTCATCGTCGTCGGCGTCTCCGCATGGGGTTTTCAAAAGATCACGACGGTAACCAACGGCGAGGGCACGGTTCTGCCGCCCGAGCAGGTGGCGCTGATCACATCGCAGCTGTTGATCGTCGTCACCTTCATGTTCAGCGGCGTGCTCGCGCTCAGCGCGGCGGTGGTTGCGGGTCCGCTGGTCTCGAGCGAGGTCGAGAGCGGCCTCCTCCTTTCAATCCTCGCTCGGCCCGTGCGCCGCAGCGAGGTGGTGATCGGTAAGTGGCTTGGGCTCGCGGTTCTGGTCGCGCTCTACGCCGCAGGCTCTGCATTCCTCGAGCTCGCCGCCGTCGATTGGGCGACCGGTTACGTGCCGCCTCATCCGATCCAGCTGATCCTCTACATAGGAATGGAAGGCCTCGCGTTGCTTTCTCTCGGCCTCCTTTTGTCGACACGACTTTCCGGAATCACTGGCGGCGTGATCGCGTTGGTCGCGTGGCTGATGGGCTGGATCGGAGGCGTCGTGGGAGACATCGGGGCCGGCTTGCAAAACGATGCGGTCGCCAAGGTGGGTGTGATCACGCACACGATCCTGCCCACGGACCTGCTGTGGCGAGGCGCGATCTACGCGCTGGAACCGGACGCGTTTCTCGCCACGATGCGCGCCGCGGGCGCCGCTGCTCGGGCGAACCCATTTTTCGCCGCCGACCCGCCACCGATTCTGTTTCTGCTCTGGGTCGTCGTGTGGTTCGCCCTGATGCTGGGCCTGAGCATCTGGAGCTTCCGAACTAGAGAGATCTAGAGCTCCGTTTCTCGGTGCCGGCACAAGCGGGCTCCGATCCGCCGGCAAGCGCGCCGGTGCATGCACCCGCGGTCTACCTCACCGTTACGGGTAGAGACCTCGCTCGCGAGTTGCGCCGGCGACGCGTGAGACCGCGCGGCAGTAAGCCGCCATCCGCATGTCCAGCTTTTTGTCCAGCTTGGTCTTGAGCACTTCGGAAAATGCTCGCGAGAGGATCGCTTTCAATTTCTGGTTGACCTCGTGCTCGGACCAGAAGAACGACTGCAGGTCCTGCACCCACTCGAAGTAAGAGACGGTAACGCCACCCGCGTTGGCGAGGATGTCCGGCACGACGAAGATGTCGCGCTCGCGAAAGATCGCATCGGCCTCGGGGGTGGTCGGTCCGTTGGCGCCTTCGACGATCAGCGTTGCCTTCACCTCGCGCGCGTTGCGGGAGGTGAGCTGGTTGCCGATCGCGGCGGGGACGAGCATGTCGCAGTCGACGGTGAGCAGCTCCTGGTTGCCGATCTCCTGTGCTCCCGGAAAACCTTTCAGGGTCTTCTCGCGAGCTCGATATTCAAGCACGCGCTTGATCGACAGACCCAGCGGGTTGTAGATGCCGCCGTAATCCTCCGACACCGCGACGATGGTGCAGCCCGACTCTTCGAGCAGCTTCGCGCTGATGCTGCCGACGTTGCCGAAACCCTGCACCGCGACCTTCGTCTGATGTGGCTGCCGCCCGAGGTGCTCGAGCGCCGCCATCGCGCAGATCGTCACGCCGCGACCCGTGGCCTCGATGCGGCCGAGCGATCCGCCGACCTCGATCGGCTTACCCGTCACTGAGGCAGGCACCGAGTAGCCGAGGTGCATCGAGAGAGTGTCCATGATCCACGCCATCGTCTGGCCGTCGGTGTTGACGTCGGGTGCGGGGATGTCGCGGTCGGCGCCGATGAGAATCGAGATCTCCGTCGCGAACCGGCGCGTCATGTGCTCGAGCTCGTTCAGCGAGAGCTCTTTCGGGTTGACGATGATGCCGCCCTTCGCGCCGCCAAACGGGATGCTGACCACCGCGCATTTCCATGTCATCCACATGGCGAGCGCCTTGACCTCGTTCAGCGAGACATCCGGGTGATAGCGGATCCCGCCCTTCGCCGGCCCGCGGTTGATGTTGTGCTGCACGCGATAGCCTGTGAACACCCGCATGTGACCCGTGTCCATCTTCACGGGGAAGTTGCATGTGAACTCTCGCTGCACCTCGCGCAGGACCTCGCGCAACCAGGGCTCGAGCTTGATGATCTCGGCCGCTTCATCGAACTGCGACTGGGCGGTTCGCCATTCGTCCGCTTCAACGACAGGCCTCAGGTCGGTCGCGCTCACATCAATACAGATGATCGCGGATATTCCGCGTTCGGGTCACAGATTACGTTGACGCAGGCGGGCAGCCCCGAGGCGAAGGCTCGCTCGAGGGCGGGCCGGATCTGCTGCGGGCGATCGACCGTCTCGCCGTGCCCTCCCAACGCCTCGACCACCTTGTCGTAGCGGGTCTGGCGGCCCAGGTCGGCGGCGACGCTCACGCCGAGCATGCTCATCATCGGGTGCTTCTCCAGCGCCCAGATCCCGTTGTTGCCGATCACGCAGACGACCGGGATGCGGTGCCGGACCATGGTGTCGAACTCCATCGCCGAGAACCCGAACGCCCCGTCGCCGGAGAGCAGCAGCACCTGCTTGTCGGGGTGCGCCAGCTTGGCCGCCATGGCATAACCCGGCCCCGACCCGAGGCATCCAAACGGCCCGGGATCGATCCAGAGTCCCGGCTTGGCCCGTTCGATCAGGCGCCCGGCGAACGAGATGAAGTCGCCGCCGTCGCCGACGATGATCGCGTCCGCATCCGCGAATCGATCGACCTCGGCGATCAGCCGGGCGGGATGCACCGGAGATGAGTCGGCCTGAGTCATCGCCTGGTCGCGAGCGCGGGATGAAGCGTCCGCCTCGCGAAGCTTTTCCAGCCAGGTGGTGCGCTCGGGCGCACCTTCAACCGCCACGGCCAGCGCCCGCAGTGCGGCTTTCAAGTCGCCGTAGATCGCGACCTCCGGAGACCGGTGCTTGCGGTGTCCGTCGACGTCGATGAAGACCAGCCTCGCCTCATCGGGGAACACTGGCGGCTGCCCCCAGTTGAGCCGGAAATCCAGCGGGACTCCGATGACGAGGATGAGGTCCGCTTCGCCGAGCGCGGCGCCGCGCGCACGCGGAAAGAAAAGCGGGTGGCCCGGAGGCAGCATGCCGCGGGCCATCCCGTTGACAGACAGAGGAATGTGGGCCGCCTCGACGAGGGCATTGAGCTCGTTTTCGGCGTGCGACCACCAAACCGTGCCGCCGGCGATCACCGATGGCCGCTGCGCCTCTCGGATCAGCTGGGCCGCGCGCTGGATGAGGTCCGGGTCGGGCGAGGCCCCCGGGTCGGGGGTCAGATGCTCTGTGGCTTCGGGCATGTCCGCGGCACCGAAGAAGACATCGAGCGGAACGTCCATGAATACCGGGCCGGTGCGCCCACTCAACGACACGCGCATCGATTCCGCGGCGAGCCGGTATGCCTCTTCGGCTGAGCCAAGCGTCTGCGCCTGCTTGGTCATTGTCTGCACGAACGCGACGTGATCCATCTCCTGCAGCGAACCCATGCCCCACCTGGCGTTTGGCGCCCGGCCGCCGATGACGAAGAGCGGGCTGTCGGCCGCCTGCGCCTGCGCGATCGCGGAAGCCGCGTTGGTGACGCCGGGCCCGGCGGTGACAGCGGCGACCCCGACCTGCCGCGTCACCTTCGCCCAGCCCTCTGCCGCGAAGGCAGCGGACTGCTCGTGCCGCACGTCGATGATCCGGATGCCGTGCTCTGTCGCGCCGGTGAGGATGGGCCAGATGTGGCCGCCGTTGAGGGTGAAGAGATGGCTGACGCCCGCGTGCTTCAGCGCGAGCGTGACCAGCTCGCCGGCGTTGGCCGAATCGGTCACCGTGCGATCGCGAACGGCATGACAGGCGTGTTGAAGGCCGCTTCGGGCGCTCCTTCGCGAGGGATCACGATCACACCGCCTTCTGCGTTCATGGCCTTGCCGAGCATGGCCACGGCTCCTTTTGCCACCGCGACAGCATCCAAACCGTGCTGAAGCTCTACCACCATGAGACGCGCCAGCGCCAATCGGATAAAAGCCTCGCCGTGACCTGTGCCGCAGACGGCGCCGAAGCGGTCGTCGGCGTAGAACCCGGCACCGGGAATCGGCGAATCGCCGATCCGTCCTGGCAGCTTCCCGGTGATGCCGCCCGTGGAGACCGCGACCGCCAACCGGCCGTCCGAGTCGCGGGCCACCGCGCCAACCGTGTCGGCGCCCTTCATCAGCTCCTGGCGCTTCCTGTCGGTGATGAAGATCGAGGGGTCGCACATCTCGATTCCATGCTCGCGAGCAAAACGTGAGGCTCCCTCGCCGGCCAGCAGGACATGCCTGCCGTCGCGCATGACCGCGACCGCGAGATCGATCGGATGGCGCACGTCTTTCAGCCCGGCGACTCCGCCTGCTCGCAGGTCGGCGCCTTCCATCACGCCCGCGTCAAGCTCCACCACCCCGTCGGCGTTCAGGCAGGCCCCGATGCCGGCGTTGAGCAGCGGCTCGTCCTCCAGGTGCCGGACCGCTGCCATCGCCGCGGACAGGGCACCGGAGCCGATCTGAGACCAGCCCGCATCCCGCGCGCGCTCGACGGCGGCCTGCCGCAGCGTGCGTTCGACGTCGGGGACAGGCCCGGCGCCGCCGTGGACGATCAGCGCGGGTCGGGCGCTACTGGGGCCAGTCGGCGCGGCGGTCGACCATTCGGCGTTCGGCGATGCGCCGGTCGAACGGGTAGAGCACGCGGCGGCCGGCTTTGGCTCGCACCGGATTTCGGCGCTCGGCAAACCTCCGCTCCATCCACGCACGTCTGTCGCTGTCGCGTCTTTCGGGTCCCCGCGGGACCAACGTCTCCCTCAAAACCACACCTTCCTCTTGCGTGAGCATTTGGTGCGTGATGCTATCGCACGCCGTGGTCCAGCGCCGATAACTTCTCATCAAGTTTTCGCTCGGACCGGCGGCGCTCCAGCTCGTCGCCCGCTCCGAGGTCGACAAAACGGGCATAGCTTGCCAGCCTGGGGTGGACCTCGCTGACCCGGCGGAACATCTCCTGCGCGACCCAGCGGTAGTCTGGGTGACCTTGCGGGGTGGTCCGGAGCTCACACAGGTGGTAGACCTCGCGGAGGTTGGCTTTGAAGTACCAGCGGACCCGAAATGAAAGCGGAACCAGGTACTGGGCCAGCGCCGCGCCCGCATCGCGCTGGAGCCTTTCATGGGCGGCGGCAGCGGCTTCGACCGCCGATGCAAACCGTCCGTCCATACCAAGATCCGCCAGCCCGGGTGGGAGGTCGTAGCCCAACTGGGTGCCGAGGACCTGGCGGTCCTGGGTGAGCATGCGGTGGCGGTGCAGGTCGCGATACGCGCCGAAGTTGGCGACGATCTCAAACGTGTAGGTCGCATGCTCCAGGGCGCGGGGCGGGCGCTGGCGGCGGTTGGCCCGATCGCCCAGGAGGGCTTCGAGCACCTGTGCCGGATCCCCACCCTGCTCATCCAGCCCAGCTTTGGAGTACGGGAACAGCGCGGCCGCCACCACCTTTCGCTCGGCGTCGGGGTCGTGCTCGATCAGCTTTACGCTCGGCCCGGACTGGGACTCCGACCGGTCGTGTCGCGCGAGGCGGGCGACCTCGGTCCGGATCCGCGCCATGCGCTCGGCCGAGGGGCGGCCGTACCTGTCGTCGAGGGCCCGCTTGACGAAGGAAGGAATGACCGCGCCCAGCTCGCGGTGCAGGTCGGCGGCGAGGCGCTGGCATTCCGGCAGCTCGTGCGCCGCCATCTTGGTGATCAGGTACTCGAAGGCGCGGCCGTTGCCGAACAGTCCGAGGTTGGTCAGCGTGCCAGCCGGCAAAAGTCCACGGAGCAGGTCGAGCGCCTTGGCCCTCGTCGCGGCCTTCCAGGCCCGGTCGGTCTCACCCGCTTCAAGTGGAAATCGATCACGGATGGCCTGCGTTACAGGTTCGACCATGCTGCTGTAGGCGGCGAAGAGCGCGTCGGCCGCCGGCTCGTATTCCGGATGGGCCAGCTCAGGACCGCGGTGGTAGAGGTGGCGGCCGTCCGGGCCGGGCCGGTCGAACCGGACGTAGCGCGTCGACTTCTCCAGAGGCGAGATTCCGATCCGGCTGTCCTCCAGCGCTTTGGCCGCAAGCGTGGAGGTGCGCTCCACCGCCACGTGCGCGGCGGCGAGCTCGGCGACGGAGTCGTCCCCATAACCCACCAGGACCCGCTCGTAGAACTCCTCCGCTCGGCGCACCGCGACCATGTCGTCGTCGTCCGAGGGCTTTCCGGCCAGCGCAGAGAAGCCGGATTCGGGCGCGTTGATGAACTCGTCGAGCAGCACGCGCCGAAGGCTTTTCTCGGTGCGCGAGTAGCGCGAAAACAAAGCGCCTTTGACGACCTCCGGCAGGTTGCGAAGCGCGAATACGGGGCGGTCGAGATTGGTGAAGTACCGGGAGAGGAGGGACGCCTCGGCGGCTGAGAACTCTGTCGCTGCCACGTCCCTATGGTAGCCCCGACACAAGATCTAGCGGCTCAAAAACGTCCGACCCCAGCATGTAGGAGGGCAAGCGCCAAGTTGTCCCCGAGTTGTCCCCAACCTTGTTAAAAACCGGCTGCGAATTGCCGACGTTGGTGATTGCGCTAGCCTCGAATTTGGTTATGGATTGGGTCGAACACTGGAAGAGGATCGTGCTCGCGCGGGCGGCGGGCACGCACGCCAACCCTGGCTACTGGGATCGGCGAGCGCCGAGCTTTGCGCGCTCGACGCGGACCCGGACCGACGAATTTCTATCCGTCATCGACCCGTACCTCTCTCCGCGCAAGACCCTGATCGACGCGGGCGCCGGCACAGGTCGCCACGCTGTTCCGCTGTCGGACCGCCTCGAATGGGTCACGGCCGTCGAGCCATCCGAAGGCATGCGCGCACAGATCCCGCCCAGAGACAACATGACCATTGTCGCCAGCGCCTGGGAGGACGCCGAGGTCGCGACCGCCGACCTGGTCATCTGCTGTCACGTCCTGTATGGGGTCGAGGACCCTGCTCCCTTCATCGCCAAGCTGGAACGGTCCGCGCGCGAGCGCGTCTTCATCATGCTGCGTGAGAGCGACCTACCCCACCCGGCGGCCGCGATTCGACAGCGCCTGGCCGGGGATGCGGGCCCGAGCCTTCCTCGGTTCAGCGACCTCTTCATGCTGCTGGTTCAGATTGGGGTGGCGCCCGATGTCACGTTCCTGCGCTACACGAGCACCAATCGGTACGGGAGCTTCGAAGAGGCCGTGGACGACTCGCGTGCGCTGGTGGGCGATGTTTGGGATGAGCGTGCCGGACGAAAGATGTTGGAAGACATGTTGACTCGCGAAGGCGACGACTTTGTTTTTGGTGGCGGCACCGTGCTGTCGGGAGTTGCGCATTGGCAACCACAGGCCAAGAGCTGACCCTCCGGCCGATGCGGCCGGCGGATCGCGACCGCGTGGCGGAGATCTCTCGCGACGTGTGGGACGGGCACGACTACATCCCGCGCGTTTTCGATGACTGGGTGGCGGATGCCGGTTCCACTTTCCAGGCAGCTGAGCTCGATGGCAACGTCGTCGGCCTGCATCGCTTGAGGCCTTACGGGCCCGGCCTGATCTGGTACGAGGGGCTGCGAGTCGCGAGCACGCACCGGCGCCAGGGGCTCGCTCGGACGATGCTCGCCTCAGCGATCGCTGAAGCGAAAGAGCAGGGCTTCCGCGAGATGCGGCTGGCCACCGGCAACCCCGGCGCTGCAAAGCTGTTCGAGGCCGCCGGGTTCGAGCGGCGTCTCGACGCGCGATGGTGGCGCGGCAAACGAGTAGAAGGTGGCGAGCCGTCTCGCATTCCGGATAAGTCAGAAGCCACGAGACTGTGGGCCGCGGTGGAGAAAAGCCGTGGAATCGAGCTCTACCGCGGAGTCACCGCGGACTTCAACGGCGCACACGACTTGAACGCGGCGGAGCTCGAACGGCTCGCTGCCATCGGAATGCTCAGGGCCGGCCCAGGCGGTCGCGCGATCGCCGGGCTGCGAGAGCCCTGGGGCGAGAATCTCGCGGTCGGATTCGTCGCCGGCCAGGGCGGAGCGCTGCGCGAGCTCCTCATGTCGTTGCGATTCGAGGCCGACTCTGACGGCCTCGACCATGTCACCGTCGCGCTCCCGCGCGACCATCCAGCCGCCGGGGACATGACCGCTTCCGGATACGATCTCGCGAATGACGACGACTCCAGCTACATCTACGTCCTGCAGCTTTAGTTAGTTGGCCAGGAGATACGTCGTCATTGGAAACGGCATCGCCGGGCAGACGGCCGCGGAGGAGCTGCGTAAGGCAGACGCCGAGGCCTCGATCGTGATGATCGCCGCCGAGCGGCATCCCCTTTACAACCGCGTCGCGCTGCCTCGCTACCTGCGGGGCCAGGTCCGCCGCGAGAAAGTCTTGATGCGCACCGTTGAGGACTACACGAATCGGAACCTCGAGATTCACTTCGAGACGTGGGCGACCGAGATCGATGTCAACAGCAAGGTGGTACGCACCAATCGGGGCCAGGAGTTTCCTTACGACGCGCTGCTCATCGCGACGGGAGGCCGGCCGAAGCCACCACCGTGGCCTGGCTCTGACGAGGTGTCCAGCTGCCTGGGCTTTCAGACCCTTGACGACACGGACGCGATCATCGAGAAGGCCGACGCCTCAGAGCGCGTGCTGGTGATGGGCGGCAGCTTCATCGGCTACGAGCTCGCGGAGGGCGTGAGCTATCGGAAGAAGGCCAAGTTGACGTGGATCATGCGCGGGCCGTGGTTCCTCCGCTACGTCCTGGACGAGGAGGGCGGCAAGCTGTGCCGGCAGATGGGCGAGGCGCAGGATGTGGAGTTCATCGTCGAGGACGAGGTCAAGAAGTTCAGCCGGACCAACGGCCGGTTTCACGCCGAGACCGTCAACGGAAAACACGTCGACTTCGACCTGCTCACCTACGGCGTTGGGCTCGACTACTACACGGAGCCCGTGCGCGATACGGGCATCCCAAAGCGCCGGATGTTTATGCAGCTGGCGACGTCGCGGTGTTTTACGACCTCATGGTCGAGCGCCACAACCAGATGGGCACGTGGGACAACGCGGAAGCGCACGGCAAGGTGGCGGCGCGCAACATGGCCGGCGCGGATGAGGATTTTTTCGACGTCCCCACCTACACGACGACGATGTTCGGATCGACGCTGGCGGTGATGGGCGTGACGCCGGACGTGCAGCCCGGCCTCGAGTCGGTGCGCACGTACAGCTTCGAGGAAAAGTTTTATCGCAAGCTCTTCTTCAAGGACGACCACCTGGTCGGCGCGATCATGATCGGCCCGCCGAAAGGCCGGAAAAAGCTGATCGAGATCATGCGGTCCCGTCAGAAGATCGAGCGGCCGAAGCAAGAGCTCCTCGACCCGAACAACCTCAAGGACTGACTCA
>WNGJ01007259.1_pt1 | contig 18316 bp, 20 predicted proteins | sample 5400611 | NCBI WGS metagenome assembly WNGJ01 (sample SAMN13153375, study PRJNA577476) | soil metagenome | isolation source: 40 cm soil or saprolite under Garry oak tree replicate 1 | place: USA:California | collected 2016-06-15 | reverse complement strand
CAACGGTTGTGGTCACTGCAATCCAAAACGCCCGACGATAATTGTCATGTTCTCTTCGGAGCATGGTTGATCCCTCATTTGTATTCGTTATGAAGTCGCGCCGGTTCATGGCACATCCACCCCGGCAAGGCGCTCCAGTTCAGCCAGTGCCGATTCGTGCTCCACCAGCTCACTTCGGTATTCCAGGTCCAGATTCAAAACATCGAGAAAGCCTGAGAGCAGACTTTCGAAGTCTTGCCGATTCGATTGATAGGCCGACAGGGCCGAGCGAAAGGTAGCTTCCGATTGCGGCACGAGACCGTCACTGTAGATTTTCAGCCGCTCTTCCGAAGTCTTTGCACGAATGTACTGCTGCTGGACTTCTGATAGGACACGCTGGGATTCAGCGTCCAGCTCCTGCCGTGCGCGCTCTTGGTTCTGCTGCGCTTCCGCCAGTTCCGCGCGCTGGCGTTCGCGGTTGGGCAGCCGAATGCCGAACGTCGCCATGTAGTAATCGCGGGCCTGGCTCCCAGTGTGCTCGTAGGCGTACTGGACGTTGAAGTCTGGACGGAAATTCTTGTGCGCCAGTTCCACTTGGGCTTCCTGCTGCCGAATGGAGGCCTGCTTTGACTGCACGTCGGGATTCTGCTCCCGAGCTCGCTGCATAAGTTCGGCTGCGCTGTATGGAAGAGCTCGCACCGTGAGGGTCTCGGCAACGAGGTCCGTGGACTCCTGGGCACGTCCCAAGAGTTGTTTGATCTGGGCTTCAAGCAGTCCCTCTTCCTGGTGGTGGTGGGCGATCTCTTGGAGGATCTTAGTGTGCTGTAGCTGAGCCTTCAGCACATCCTGCTGATTACCTTGACCCACGCGGTACCGTGCTTCTGTCGCCTGTTGTACCTGATTCAGCAGCTCGTCGCTCTTCTGCAGGACGCCGAGCGTTTGCTGAATGTAGGCAAGACGGAAATAGACCATCTTGAGGTTTCCGCCTACGTCGTTGCGGACCGAATCCACTTGCGCTTCCATGGATTCCGCCTCGTGCTCCGCGACACGTGCGCGCAAGTCACGTTTTCCCGGATACGGGATGTCCTGGGACGCGCCGAACCCGATATAGGCGAAATCGCTGTTGCTGTAGCCGGCGAAGGGCCGTGGACTACCAACGCTGAACTGTTGGACCGACACCTGGGTCTCCGGAAACGCTGAAACCTGTTTAGGAACATTCCGCGCAGCCTGCCATCCGTGGTAAGAGGCCGTAATCTGCGGGTTCTTCTGCTCTGCCTCCTGCACCAGTTCACGCAGGGACGTGGGCGTCCCCTTGCGCTCGGCCGTGCCGGGAGATTCAGGAGTCGAGCCCGGCTGCTGCCAATTTCTTGCTTGTTGAGCTGTCCCGTTAACAGCAAAGAGTATCGTTACAACGAGCAGAGCTGCGCTGATCAGTGAAATACGAACACGCCCGAAGAGACTTCGGGACAAATCAAGGAATTGCATCTTTCCTCCGCATCACAAGCATAAGTTTGCAAACGCACAAACGTGCAGACGCACGAATGCGTTAACAGCTGAGAGGAAAGGCGATCAGATTCTAAGAACGGAACTAGTGACCGGAGGTGAGACAGGCGGCGAGTGGATGGGAGCTGACCAGGGGGATGAACCAGATTCCGGCATCGTTGTGATCGTCGGAGTCGGCGGTAGCGCGTGTGCAAGAACCAGCGCCAGATGCCTCGAATTAACGTCCGAGGAACTCTTGATTGCAGGCGGATGATCCGAGACTGTCGCGGTCTGACAGCAGGAATGAGATTTGGCCATTCCTTTTCCACATTCCTGCGCCATGCGCTTACAACAGTCATGCTCCGCAGCAGTCATAGCGAATGCGGGCATGACACATGCCATAATCGGCATCGCAAGCAGAACAAGCGACAGCACTGAAACGCCGACTTTGCCAACTGGCTTCATAGCCTTAAGAAAGTATAGGTTCGACCACAGGTTAGACGCAATGCCAACCGGAAAGTTACCGGTTACGGAAGGCAGTCTGGGGCTGGCTCGTCCTACTCCCAAGTAGCTTTGCCCTGGAGTTCAGTGTTCCAGTCGAGTCGTGCTCCTCTCGCGGAATCAACGGTTTAGCCGAGGTTGCCAAAAATCTGGGCAGTGCTGATGCCGCTGATTAGCACGCACTATGTCAAATAGGAGCAGGGGGTGTGCAGGTTCGCTCCAGATTCTAGCGAGCACTCTTCGTTCGTTTGTCTGCCATCCTTTCCTGGACAGATTTCTTTTTAGCGGGCCGCGTGCTGCAGTTTCAGTCGACGAAGCAACTGTGCATTCGCAGCCACGATGATAGTGGAGAGGCTCATTGCGACTGCACCAACGCTCATGGGCAGATCGAGTCCCCATCGAACGAGAAGGCCTCCTGCGACAGGGATGGCAACAAGGTTATAGGCGGTCGCCCAAACGAGATTTTGAATCATTTTTCGATAGGTAGCCCGAGATAGTTTGATCGCTCCCACAACATCGCGCGGATCGCTGCGCACAAGCACGATTCCAGCTGACTCAATTGCCACATCGGTTCCAGCGCCAATCGCGATTCCCACATCTGCGGTCGCCAGTGCTGGAGCGTCGTTCACGCCGTCACCAACCATTGCGACCTTTTTGCGGCCCGCTTGAAACCCCTTCACGGCCGATGCCTTCTCAGCTGGAAGAACCTCGGCTGCGACCTCGTCTATCCCGATGCGTCGAGCGACCGAATCAGCAACCGTCTTCGCGTCTCCGGTGATCATTGCGACCCGGATACCAAGCCGATGAAGTTGCGTGACCGCTTCATAGGATTCGGGCCGAATCTCATCTTCCACGGCCAAAGCGCCGAGCAGTCGCCCTTCGACGACGACATATAGAACTGTCTTTCCTTCGGCTGCCCAGGCTGTCGTTAACTTTCGAACTTCTGGCGGCACTACTACCACCTTGGACTCGATCAAGAGACAGGGTCCGCCGACTACGATTCTCTTGCCGTCTACGAGCGCCTTTGCCCCTCGACCGGGCAGCGGCTCGAAGTCGGCAGCATGCAACGCGGGCAGGTTTCGGCACTTGGCTTCGGCTACGATTGCCTTAGCGAGTGGGTGTTCGGAGTTGACTTCGACAGCAGCAGCGTGTGCAAGCAAATCGGTCTCGTTGGTGCCAGGCACAGGGGCCACTCCCGACACTGCCGGGGAGCCGCGTGTGAGCGTTCCGGTCTTATCGAAAATCACTATGTCCAAATTACGGGCGCGTTCGAGTGCGAGTCTGTCCTTGATGAGGAGACCGTTCTGAGCCCCGAGCGATGTCGAGATTGCAATCACGAGTGGAATCGCCAGTCCCAAGGCGTGGGGGCAAGCAATGATGAGGACGGTTGCCGTTCTGATCAAGGCGTGTTCATTGTCTCCCGAAAACCACCAGTAGAAGAACGTGATCGCTCCAGACGCGACTGCTACGTAAAAAAGGATTGCGGCTGCACGGTCAGCGAGCGCTTGCGTGCGAGACCCAGAAGCCTGCGCAGCGGCAACGAGCCGCATGATGCCGGACAGGGCTGTCTGCTCCCCGACTGCCGTGATGCGGACTCGAAGGCTTCCACCGATCGCGACCGTTCCCGCGATGACGGTCGCACCTGACCCCTTGCAGACTGGCCTGGACTCGCCGGTAATCATCGACTCGTCAACATCGGCCGCGCCCTCGACGACTATGCCGTCCGCCGGCACGCGGGTTCCTGGTCGGACGAGGACAAGGTCGCCTACGCGCAAGTCGGAGAGCGGAACGGTCTGAATTTCCGCACCGTTTACACGTTCGGCAGTGTCTGGGAGCAGTGCGGCTAACGCGTTGAGTGCGCCACGGGCCTGGGAAATAGCTCGCATTTCGAGCCAGTGGCCTAGGAGCATGATCGTAATCAGAGATGAGAGTTCCCACCAGACATCGATCTCGAAGAGGCAAATGTTGCGGCGAGCGATGTACCAAAGGCAACTGTTATCGCCAGGCTTATGAGGGTCATCATGCCGGGCTTGTGGTCCGCCAGTTCGCTCCATGCCCCACGGATGAAAACGAGACCGCCGTAAACGAACACCATCGTTCCGAGGATTGGAGCGATTAGGTTCGAGCCTGGGAAGGAAGGTGCACTGTACCCAAGCCAGTGTTGGACATCGGTCGACCAGAAGACCACTGGGATGGTGAGACCGAAGCTCAACCAAAACTTGTCACGAAACATGGCGACCGAGTGTCCGGCGTGACGGTCGTGACTCGCGTGGCCTTCCGACATCTTGTGACCGGCATGTGGGTCCGCCACTTGTCCATGGGCTTCGTGTGTCATGTGGTCCATTTTGAACTAACGAAACGAGTAAACCGAACGCCGCTCGGAGCTGCGTTCAAGCATTCGTACTAGTGATCACCCCTCCCCCGATGCCTACAGCCGTGATCGATAGAAGAAGACTTCGTTTTCTCATGCGCTCACCTTTACTGGGGGCTTGCTCCCATCTGGAACGGGATGTTGACCTCACGCACCGGTTGGTCGATTCCGCCAGGCTGCGAAGGAGCTCCCAGGCCGTCCGTGAGCAAGTAGGACTGCAGAGAAAGTGAGCTCGCGGCGAAGTTTTCCAGCGCGGTGATGTAGGAGGCTTCTAGCTGCATCATGGTTCTCTGGGCGATGAGGACCTGTGGGTAAGCTGCAGCCATCTCCTGGTATTTTTTTGTATACATCTCATAAGCCTTTCGCGCCCTCGGTATCATCTGGTTCTTGTATCGGTCGACCGCGGTTTGCGAGAACGTGTAGGTCTGAACGAGGCTTGCCGCCCGCTCCCGCAAAACAAGCTTCACGCGCTCAACTTCGCGTTTCGCTCTCTCTTCATCAGCCTTAGCGGTAGAAATGTTTCCCTGGTTGCGGTTAAAAATTGGAATCCTGACCCCCACGTCGGCAAACCCCTGCAGTCCGACAGGCCTCCCGCTAGACAACAACTCGCCATTGTGTTGCAGGCCACCGCGGAGTTGCAGATCGGGAATCGGTTCCCGCTTCGTGCGAGCCAAGGCTGCTTCGGCCCGTTTGACCCCGATTTCGGCGATTCTTACGGCCGGACTCTCATCGACGAGTTTCTCCACCAGTTCATCCGCATTGACCGGCGGGGTGTCTTCGAGTTTTCCTTCTAGCTTCATCAAGGGAAGACGCGGATTCCCTACGACGGCGGCCAGTGCGTTCCAAACCCGCTGCTGGTTCTGTTCGGCCATGGTGACCGCGAGTTGTGCCTGCTGCGCTTCCACTTCCGACTCCAGCACGTCGGGAGCATCCGCTTGGCCGACATTCGCGAGCTGACGGGAGGTTTCGACAGCGTCGTCGGCAAGCTTGCTGAGGTTGTGCCGCAACTCCAGCATCTGTTGGGCGGCCAGTGCTTGGATGTAGGACATCCTTACGTTTGTGACTACTCGCAGTTTTTGCTCCTCGGCTTCTGTTTCTGCCTGTTTGAGCTCCTGGTCAAGAATCTTTCGATTCAGACCCAGCTTTCCACCCAGCACGATGTCCTGCTGAAGGACAAACCCTTGCTCACCCCCGTGAAACGACCCGCCTCGGATCTGTTCGCCCTGGTAGCCGACGATTGGGTTCGGGTAGAGTCCCGACTGCTTCTTCCTGCCTTCCGCCGCTTGGATGTTGGCGGCGGATTGCCCGAACGTCGGGTTGTTCTGTAAGGCCATCTGTTGCAGCTCTTCGAGTGTGATCGTCTTCTGGTCGAAGCCTGGAGTTTGTGCTCGCCCCGGCAAGGCGACCAGGAACAAAACCCAGGAAAAGCAGAGCACGAATCGGCTTACATAACGGAGTGGTGACATTGTTTCGACCCTCATTTCCATAACCTTCACCGGCGTAGTCAGGTTATTCATGTTTGTGCTCCATCCCCGGCATGTCCATCTTCATTGGCTTATTGCCTTCCTGCTTTTTCGAAGCTCCATGATTTGGTCGTACTTGTCTGGAGGCAGCACGCGTACGAACGTCATCATTCCCGCCATGAAGCCGCTCCAGCCGGGACGCAGGCCATAGTTTTCAGGTTTGTCGACCATTTGATCCATCGCCATCATGGGGCCTTCCATGAAGGCATCCTGCGGAAAACCCGGCACGGAATTCGCATCCTTGCTGACTTCGGGTTTGCCTATTTGCATTCCTTGGTGCTGCATGTCGGGCATGTCTTGATGCTGCATCGGACTTTCGGCTTTGAACGGCGAATTCGATGTCCTTTGTTCAAAAGTCGAACCGACACCCATTCCCCGACCTAAGCTTGGACCGTTTTCCTCAGACGTGGCACTTCCTTGCCGCAGCATCCCCATGCCGCGCTCCATGTCGAGACCCGCGGGCATCCCATTTCGCCGTGTCATCGGACCGACATTGGAAGACATCTGGTTCATCATGTGGTGAGGAAGATGACAGTGCAGCATCCAATCTCCGGGGTTGTTGGCAACGAACTCCACATCGCGAGATTGCGCCACTCCTACGAGTACGGTATTTCCAGGACCCCACGTGGATTGCGGCTGTCGCCCTCCTTCCGTGCCGGTGACAACAAAACTGTGGCCATGAAGATGAATGGGGTGGTGGTCCATTCCGAGGTTGATGAGGCGAACCCGGACTCGATCCCCGTGACGGACGATGAGCGGTGTAGTTGCCGGTCCGGCCTTGCCATTGAAGGTGAGCCAGTTGAACTCCATGTTCATGGAGTTCGGTACCTTGATGTTCGGCAAGATTGCGTACTCCTGCATAATGACTGCGAAGTCTTTATCGGCGCGCGGCTTGTAAGACTCCCTGGGATGCATGATGAACGCGCCGATCATCCCCATCATTTCTTGCATCGCCATGTGCGAGTGGTAGAAATAAGTGCCTTCCTGATGGAGCGTGAATTCATAGACGAATCGACCACCGGGAGGGATCGGGTCTTGACTCGAACCGGGCGCCCCGTCCATCTCGTTGGGGATTTCGAAGCCGTGCCAGTGCATCGATGTCGCTTCGGGTAGGTGATTATCCACGACGATCCGAACGCGATCACCCTGGTTCACTTGAATCGTCGGGCCGGGAGCACTGCTGTTGTAACCCCAGAGGTCAACGACCCGGCCTGGAAATATCTCCTGCTTAACCGGCTCGGCAATGAGATGGAATTCCTTTACGTTTCTGTCCATGCGCCACGGAAGCTGCGAAACGTCGGGCGTTTCCACGGAAACGATCCCACTGCTGCTACGCTGCGTAGCGTGGCCCATGTGCTTCATGTCCATGCCCGCTCCGCTTTCCTGCGGGGCTGCGAACAGGCGAGGTACGGCAGCTAAACCGGCACCCAGGCCAAAAGTATTTCTAAGGAAATCACGTCTGTTCTTCATAGCTCTCCCTCTTCAAAAGTTCGCGGGCCCAACTGTCCGAGAAGGTCAATGGATATTGGATCGAAGAGAGGTGCACGGCCAGGCAGTCGACATCAAGTCGCTGCTTTGGCTATACCTCTGCTTGGAAGGAAAGGGGGAAACTCAGATGCGAAGAATGCTGAAAGAGGCACCGCGTGCAGTGGGCGGGGCGGGCGGGCCGCTATCCGCACTCCATGCGGCCGCAGGATCAGGCGCCACAAACTTGGCGGCGGCTTCCAGGACTACCGCGCCTGCCTGGCCTACCGTCAACTGAGGGACAACCTTTCTCGAAACGTTGAGACGCTCCGCGATGACGCAATTTGTTTGGCACGATTGCGACACAACTACTAGACGCGTGTCCTCAAAAGCTGGGTGATTCATGGCCGAGTGACCGTGGTCCATTCCTGGCATCGTGTCCGAAGACTGACTGCAATGGCGCTGAGTCTCCACTGGGGCGTGTCGTTCACACATGAGCGCGCAGACCCCGGTGGGGGTAATAATCCCGGACAGCAGAACAGTCAGGAGAACTATCGAAGTTGCGGTTCTGGGGGCCACTTTCCAAACTGTACCCTACGGCCCAAGAGAAGCGCAAACTTGGGCGAAGTGACCACACCATGGCAGTTGGTGAACAAGATCGCTCAATCACTTCAGAGAGATTGTTCCGTACCACAGCTCTGCTAAAACTAGCCCGCCCAGAACAGCCAAACCAATACTGAGGAGAGTCCCGATAAGGAAATACTCCGCAAATCGTTCTTTCAACTCCGGAAATCTTGCGATTGATTTTCGCGTAAGAATCAGTCCTACCATCGAAGGGGACTAAACCAATATGGCGGTCACGACCAGAAACCGTTCCAACCAGCCTATGTACATGCCGGCATTCTTAACTTGCTCTGCAGTCTCGCCCGGCCTGTCGATTCCAGCCGAGAGATTACGAGTCAAGTAACGAATCAGATATCCTCCCGCGAAAACGACGGCCACGTAGACAATTCCCGCTTGGAGAACTCTTTCTGCTGTCGCTGCAGACCAACTGAACTGGGATTTCAAAGTCGTCCAGTTCGGTCGAATCAAGAACCACGCCAGCGCGACGATGGTGCAGACGTGCAGCACTTGATCAACAATAAAGACAGAAGCCGAATCCGCCAGCCTTGCAGTACTTACGAGTCCTTGCTTTGCCCGGTCAATCCCGAGATGCACGGCAATATAGAGCCCCGCCAGAATCCAAAACCAAAGCGAAGTCAGCCATTGGAAGCTGATAAAGACTGCAACACACAACACAAGAACAAGAAGGTGGATAGCCCCGTGCGCAAGGTACGCACGAATTCCCTGGTGCTTACCTCGCACCATGCTCGATGATTGAAGCGGAAAGTCACCTAGAAGGTGCGCCAGTAAAACTGCAAGGAGCATTTTCATGAATGGTTGCATATAACTGTGCAATTCTCTATACTTGCACATCATCGTGCACTACGGAAAATACGCCTCAATCACTCGCTTCATCGCTTCCCGGGTTTCCTGCGTTTGCCACCAGAAGCCGCGCCGCAAATTCCTGGAAACGGTCGATTCGTTCAACCGCAACTTCTTCGCCGTGAGGTCCTGCCTGTTCGTCTCCATATGGACGTTGATCGTTTGCCACTGCTTGGCGGAAATGCTTTGCAGCAAAGTATCGTGCAGGTGGTAAACGGTGTTCGCGATCAAATCAAAGGTTTCATTTCCGGTAACGAATGACGTCAGAATGCCGGGCTTACTCCGTTTGGCCTTAAGGTGATTCATTGCCTCCCGAGCCCGCTCAAATGCCTCGCCCCCGGCAAATACATTCACAGGCTTCCGGTACGGTTCTGTGATCTGCCCAATTCCAATACCAATCCAAAGCTCAAAGGGATGAAAGTGCCTCCGAAGGTCCAAAATCACAGCCGGCAGGTTTGTCGGCCGTGACAGGATTCCCTCGAATTCATCCCAGGCGGTGATGGCATACTCCGACAAAATCCATTTTCTCTCAACATGGAGTTTAGAGATGCCACGCAGCTTTTGATCCCGTTTGCGGCGGAACTCCTCAATATGCCGAGACCCCACGATGTCGCATGTGACCACCGCATAAGTTTTGGCTTTGGTCTTCATCAGAGTTATGTGCAAACTAGTTTATTGGAATCGGTTGGTAATGGTGCAGGTTGGCTCGGATGGGTTTTACGTTTGGGAGTGGCTCGCGTGGGTTCAAGCAGCAGTCTTGAGTTGCCCCAGTTTCGCGTGTAGTTCGTGGATGCGGTCCTGCCTTGCGTCGTATTCATACCGCTCTACGTCCGTTAGGCCGACAAAAGTGCCCCGTTCGAGGACTTCGACCTGCTTTTCGATTAGCGCAAGAAGTTCGGTACGAATTTGTTCGAGGTCTTCCACTGGCCGCACCGGTGGACGAAGCGGCTGGTCCTTTTCACACGCAGACGGCAATCAGTAGTATGTCAAACAGGGCGGTTATGTTCGATAGAGTACATACTGTATTTCCAGGGCACCTGCTTCTGAGAAAACTCACCGCCTTGGGCTGGCGAACGCCGACAATCTGTAGATCAGCGGAGCAGGTTTGGCGATATGTTAGGGTTATCATCCAACTGCCGGATCACGCCATAGCACTCACAGGCTGCATCTTCCAAACCTTTTCTGTTGGTAATCTTTACCGCGCCACGGGCGTACTGAATGAAGCCTGCCCTCTGCAACACAGCGGCGGCCAGGCTAACACTCGGCCTTCCGGTTCCTAGCATTTCAGCGAAAAACTCGTGAGTCATTGGCAGCAAATCGGAACCAATCCTATCCTGGCACATGAGCAGCCAGCGTGCGAGGCGCTGATCAATCTCGTGTAGCCGATTACAGGCGGCTAACTGCGCCACCTGCATCCCCTGAATCTGCGCGTATTGGTTTAGACGAAGACGCAGATTGGGCGTTGAGCTAAGAATAACTTCCAGTACCTCGGCTTTGATTCTGAATCCGTTCCCATTCGCCTGTACCACAGCGCCGTAAGGAGTCCTGTTCAAGCCTGCGGCGATGGGTGTCCCCACAAAACCCTCCCGGCCAACAATTCCTACCTCCACACTCCTACCATCGTTGGTCACGATCACCAGAGAGGTCAGTCCAAAATTGAGGAAGTATCCATATTCAAGTCCGTCGGGGGATTCGTGCAGGCTCTGCTTCAATCGAAGCTCAACAAATTCCAAGTGGGGAAGCAGGGCATCGTATTCCTTACCTGGAAGGGACAAAAGAATGCGGCTGTGCACGACGTTCCCCTTAGCATCGGTAAGGTGGACCGGCAGCGTTGACCGTGGAACAACTTCGAGCTTCGGTTTGCTGGTGTGCCGGTGCTGCCTCGTCGCCATATTCACATTCTCTTCAAAATGTATTCCTCCCGAAGCCTTCATAGGCTGCTGGGCTAAGAACTGCTACGGGATGTAAGCGCCTAGATAATCTTGCGTTGCAGGGATTCAGCGGCGCGAGCTAGGCGTCTCTCGATTTTACACTTGCTATGCAAAGTAAGCTGCCGGAAACTCCACTTGTTCTCGTTTCAGCGAACGCAGGCTTGCCAATGCGTCCTCAATCGCCAGCAGTTCAACAAAGCGGGATTGACAGTTCGGTGTCCCTTCTAGTGATTGAAGCCTCTCGAAGATTGCGTACTCTGCCTCTGTGACGCGCCCAAGTAGCTTACTGTGATCTAGTTCAACGAGTGCCGCCTGATACTGCGACTGCCATTGGGGAAATCTAAGATCTGAACTGTGCTCTGCCATACGGCCTCCTGTAGGGCGAACATCAGTTGCACAAGGAACCGTCACCCGAAGGGCACGGCGGAAGGATGTGTAAGAGACAACTCCAGCGTACTCCTTTTGTAACCAGGCCGGTCTAACAATTTCGTATCACTTTGATTTTGGGATGCAAATGGCGTTCGCTGTCGTACGGTACTCATCGCGAAAAAAGCCTGTCACGTTTCGTGCCTGTAAACCCCAAAAGTGAGCAATATTGAACAGTTTCCAATGTACGAATCTGGCAATCTTTTTTAAGCTGTATGGCGTTCAAGGCAACAATCGAGCATCCTGCCCATAACTCCACTCAACCAACCATCCTGTGCGTAGAGGACAACAAAGCTTATTTGCGGGTCCGCAAGGCGGTTCTTGAGAGGGAAGGCTATTCGGTTCTCGCTGCGAGTACAGGAACTGATGCCCTCAGATTGTTCCGAGAAGCGGCAGTCTCCCTCGTTCTTTCCGACCACATGCTACGTGGAACCACGGGCGTCGCACTCGCGTGCCCTTCGTACTCTATTCAGGGACGGTGCCCGAAATAATGGGCAACGTAGATTGCTTCATCAGCAAGGACGAAACTGTTCCAAATTTTCTCTCCATAATCAAATCCCTCATTAAAAGGTACGAAGGATAAGAGCCTGGCATTGTTGTTTCCACCCAGCCCCTTGATTTGAGTCAGACCAGTTTGCGCCCATCGTCGCAGATGTAATCTTCGTCAGATGTGAGCATCTATATCGGCGCACGCGCGACAGCGTAATAGAGCGTATGATCGTCGCATGATGGATGCTAACTATGTCTCGGAACGCCTCACCAGCTTAAAGCAAGAGATGCGAGACTTGCAGGACTTCAATGGCCGTCATTCCATTCGGAACAAACATACCGCTCTGGACAACTCAGCTCGCGCCTCACGGCAGGAACGCCTGCTGCAGATCAAACGAGAACTGTCAGATATGCTGAAACGATGCGCTTAATGAGCCTGCGCCCGATGAAGTTGCCAGCATTGGGGACACTTGGTAGTGGTGCAGGTTTGACTGAATCTGCGGCAGGGTTTGGTCTTTGAGTTGCCAAGGTCGGGGCTGGCGGGGAAAATCTAGTACTGCTTTCCTTTGAGCCGCTGCTCTTTTTCTGCTAAAAGTTTGTTGATCTCTCGCGTCAGTTCCAGCAGCTTGTCAGAATCTTGTTCTTCAGCAGCCAGCGCGCACAGTTCCATCCATCGCTCATGGTTTTCCCGCACATAGGACCTTATTTCCTTCTGACACTTTGGTTATACCACATGGGCTAGGTCCGCTGCCGGACATCCGTCATGACCGATGGTTTTAGTTCGGTTTTAAGCGTTTCTTTTCCACAGCATGCAACTCTATTTCTTCAGAGTGAAGCATGAATCGCAATGCGTCTTTGAGGCTTTCAAGTTCGGCGGGGTCTGTTTCGATGGAAGCTTTACGGCAGAGGTCTCGGAAGGCTCCTAATTTCGCATCCATAACCACTTCGACCACTGTACACCCTAGCGGAATTTGCGTTTGGGCGTAGGTTTGCGGAGCAGGATACGTTTGACGGATGGCGGCATTTGGCGACCAGTTTCCTCCCGGTAGATGCACTCGATGGGAGTTTCGGCGCGGGTAGGCTTGCGGTGGTGCATACAGCACCTCCGGCGGGATCATACGCCCTAGAGCCAAGATGCACGAAACGTGACAAACGAGGAAAGAAAAGCTGCCCGTTATGCTCTCAGAACAGAGCAGGCTTCTCTTTGGTTGGCTTTTGGGGCTGACTATATTCGTGCAGGTTCTTAAAGTCAGCCAGGCAGAGTACATTCCAGACACAAAAACGCCCGCCGAGGTGCCATTCCGTGCAGCGGGCAATCCCATTCTTTGCTGTAGTGCAATTCGCTTCTTGGATTCTACGCCCTCAGTATTTCAACCCGCCCAAATTATTTCGAAGGCGATTCTATTGGGCCTTAGGGACAGGGCGTCTTTGCAACGCCGTCAACCTACTCGGCCATGCGGAACAAAAACATGTGTTTTGGGAACGCTCGAAATGGAACTCAGCGGGCGTGTGCAATCAGCCGATTGCGGCTGCGTCTCGGGAAGCGTTTCTGGAACACTCGCAGTCAATCCTAATGCTGAGCTTTTTTGGCTCGGCCTTCTCCCCAGCCACCACCGTTTTAATTGCACGTAAAAGGAATTAGTATGCGGCTCTCGGTTCGATTATGCCGACACACGATGTCTCCCACATATTCATTGAGTTGGGTCTTGCCGTTGTTGGGCTTGCAGTTCTTGCCCGGTTAGCGAGCCGATGGGGCTTCTCGGCGATCCCCTTGTATCTGTTGGCGGGTCTTGCCTTCGGCAAGGGTGGTCTCGCACCCCTTGAACTTACTGAAAACTTCATTCACATCGGCGCCGAGATAGGTGTGCTCTTGCTCCTATTCATGCTGGGACTGGAGTACAGCGGGGATGAGTTGAAGGCGAATCTCCGCGTTGGGCTTCCGGCAGGTGTTGCCGATTTTGTTCTCAACTTCACCCCCGGGTTCGTAGCCGGGCTTCTTTTAGGATGGAAGCCGTTACCCGCTGTCTTGCTAGGCGGCATTACCTACATCTCGTCCACCGGGGTGATTGCCAAGTTGATGAGTGAGCTCAAGCGATACGAAAATCCAGAAACGCCGGTAATTCTCTCGGTGCTAGTCCTGGAGGATCTGGCGATGGCTGTCTACCTGCCGATCGTGGGAGTACTACTACTTGGCGGCGGATTTCCGAGGATTGTCCTCTCGGTCGCGATTGCGTTTACTGCAGTGTCTGTCGTAATTGTGGTTGCGGTGCGGTACGGTGGACAGTTGAGTCGGTTTGCCGCACACGAGTCCGACGAAATTATCCTCTAACCGTGTTTGGTACCGTCCTGTTAATCGCTGGCCTAGCGCAGCACTTTCAAGTCTCGGCGGCGATCGGAGCGTTTCTGGTGGGGATTGCACTGTCGGGCCCCATTGCTGAACAGTCACATCGCCTTCTAGGTCCGCTGCGCGACTTATTTGCAGCAACGTTCTTCTTCTTCTTCGGCCTTCAGATTGATCCCGGCACCATACCACCAGTGTTGCTATTAGCAATTGGATTGGCTGTCGTCACCGCAATCACAAAGATACTAACAGGGTACTGGGCTGCTCGACGAGCTGGCGTGAATAGAGCAGGATGCCTGCGCGCTGGCATGGTTTTGGTCGCCCGTGGCGAGTTCTCGATTGTCATCGCGGGTTTGGGTGCCGGTCTTGAGCCACAACTAGGGCCGCTAGCAGCCACCTATGTTCTCTTGCTGGCGGTTCTCGCTCCCATTCTCTCGCGGGCAGTTCATTAGACGCACTCGGACTTCATCCCCGGCAGAAAGATCGGGGGCTCGGTTGCCCGGGATGGACGAATGAAAGGATACCTCTGTCTACGCTTCAAACGCCACCTCGCGGCGTCGCCTGCAAGACTCGAGGCCAGGATGGATTCGCTACTTCCTTTCCTGTAGGGCTCTTTCATCCCCTCCAACATGCCGGTTTAGCCCGGCGCTCTCCGGATAGCCCGTAAGATCGGCATAGGGGCGGCAGTCACCCGCCGACCCCTGCCACACCACCGTGCGTACGGGTCCGTACACGGCGGTTCGAGTTGGTTGCGCTAACAGCCATCGATCAACGTCGGAAGTCCAAGCGATTTGAAGTAAGCATTGGAAAGCCCAACAGAGAGGGCCTTGGCCCGAGCCAGGTACCAAGGGCCACGTCCACTGCCAGCCGTGTTATTGGCGAGTCGCGGACGGACCCCCAGCGACAACAGAGCGGCGCGGCGACGGCGCGGTGTTTTCCATTGCCGCCACATCGCTGCCCGCAGTCGCAATCGGACCCAGCGGGTCAGGTACATCAGCTCATCGGGCGTTTCGCAGAAGCCAAAATAGCTGCGCCAACCCCGCAGATACGGAGCTAGTTCCGCTATCGTCGTCTCCATGCTGACGCCTTTTGCCCTGCGCGTGACTTCCCGGATTCGGTGCTTAAACCGCTCCAGAGCTTTCGGCGCGATGATGCGCTTGACCTCCGGACCAGTGCTGAAGCTAAATCCGAGGATCTTCCGCTCCTGTGGTCGTGCCACCGCACTCTTTGCCTCATTTACCTTGAGCTTGAGTTGGTGTGTGATGAATCGCGTGATGCCCTCCATCCCCCGTTGACCGGCCCGCTGGCTGCGCACGTAAATGTTGCAATCATCCGCGTAGCGAAGGTAGCGGTGTCCGCGTCGTTCTAGCTCTCGGTCGAGTTCGTCGAGCACGAGGTTGGACAGCAGTGGCGAAAGTGGGCCTCCTTTCGGAGTTCCTTCCACGCTGGGGCTGACCAGTCCGTTCTCCATCACCCCGGCGTTCAAAAATGCCCGGATGAGTTTCAGCAGCCGCTTGTCTTCGACTCGTTTGGCGATCTGCCCCATCAGTCTGTCGTGATTGACTCGATCAAAGAATTTTTCCAAGTCGAGATCAATCACCCAGCCGTAGCCTGCGGCAATGTACCGCTGTGCCTGGGCAATGGCTTGATGCGCGGATCGTCCGGGTCGAAAACCATAGCTGTGGTCGGAGAACGTCGAGTCCGACCGCCGCCGCTGCAGCACCTGCATCACCGCTTGCTGGATGAATCGATCCAGCACCGTCGGGATGCCAAGCTTTCGCACCCCGCCGTCCGGTTTGGGGATTTCCACCCGCCTCACCGGCTTCGGTTCGTAGGTCCCGTTCAGCAGTTGTTCTCGGATCACTGGCCAATGCTGTTTCAGGTAGTCGGTGAGTTGGTTAACGGTGATCCCGTCCACTCCCGCGCTACCTTTATTACCTTTGACCTGCCGCAGTGCTTCCTTCAGGTTTTCTCGCTCACAGACCTCCTCCATCAGTCGATCGCTTCTAGCTGGGCTTTCGGATCCACTCGTCGCCACCAACGATTCAGTCTCTCCTCCTGCGGCACCCCGGGCTGCACCCGTCAGCGCAGATGAGAAGTCCAGTTTCATCTGGATGTTCTGCTGCTTGTCGTCTTTGAGACTCATGGCCTACTCACCGCTCCTTCTCGTTCGGGCCTTCTCCGTTGCCGGGTACATGCCCGATGCTGACTTCTGCTCCGCGGTCAGGTCGCCTTACGGCCACCTCAGTCGCCGAAGCGACACGGAACAGATCTCCTGGGGTAAGCTCAGTCACTTTCCGTGCACAGTCGCCGAATCTACGCTTCGCACCTTGATGGATTATGGACTTCGCGGTAAGTTGCCCACTCGTCCGGTACGGGCGCCTTCTATTCAGTTTTTGTCCATCGACTCGCACGTTTGTTCCATGCTTCCTTCGGACCTCGCCTCGCGGCGATAGCCCTTGCATCATCACTAGGCCTTCACCTCCATCAGGTCGGCCAGAGGACTTTCACCTCGTCTGGCAAGGCTTTTCAGGCAGAAATCGATTGAATTCCCATAGCACCCCGCGTCCGCCGCACCCGCGAGCGGCTTCCTTCTGACGGCTGTATCGAAAGCGAACTCCCGAGGTCGAGGCTAACCGGAACCGTCGTGCCCTTCGCTTCCGATACAGCACTAACGTCAGCCGGGCACAATCGCCAGGCCCATCTGAAACGGGCACATCTTGGGTTAATGATGCTGACTGACAGAAAGGATATTGCCATCTGGATCTTTGAACCACCCTACCTTGTCACCCGTGGGAGCCGTCCAAATTCCAAGCTCACGATCTTGAACGAACTCAAATCCGAGATTTCCTTCATAGAAGGCACGCGCCTACCTCCCCTGTTATGTCTGTTCGAAAAAAATGAGATGGAGCTGCTTTTAGTACATATCCCCCATACCGCCACGGCCGCCGGGGGCGGAAGCGCCCTTCGTCTCTTCCTGAATCTCCGCCACAAGCGCTTCGGTGGTCAGCATCAACGACGCGATCGAGCCGGCGTTCTGCAGGGCAGTGCGCACGACCTTGGTCGGGTCGAGCACGCCCGCCTTGACCAGGTCTTCGTACTCGTTGGTCAGGGCGTTGAAGCCGTAGTTGGCGTCTTTCGAGTCGTTGACCTTGCCGAGGACGATTGCGCCTTCTTCGCCGGCGTTCTCGGCGATCTGACGTAGCGGTTCATGCAAAGCGCGCTTCACAATGTTGAGGCCGATCTGCTCATCTCCTTCGAGCTTGAGCCTTTCGAGAGCGGCGACGCAACGGGTCAAGGCCACACCGCCGCCGGGGACAATGCCTTCTTCGACGGCCGCACGGGTAGCGTGCATGGCGTCTTCGACGCGAGCCTTCTTCTCTTTCATTTCGGTCTCGGTCGCGGCACCAACTTTGATCACAGCCACGCCACCGACCAACTTCGCCAGCCGTTCCTGCAGCTTCTCGCGGTCGTAGTCGCTGGTCGTCTTCTCGACCTGGCTGCGAATTTCTTTTATCCGGCCTTCGATCTCGTTGTGCTTGCCCTTGCCTTCGATCACGGTGGTGTTGTCCTTGTCCACGGTGATCTTCTTGGCTTGGCCGAGGTCGGCCATCTGGACGTTCTCCAGCTTGATGCCGAGGTCTTCGGTGATGGCCTTGCCGCCGGTGAGGGTGGCGATGTCTAGCAGCATGGCTTTGCGGCGATCGCCGAAGCCGGGCGCCTTGACGGCGCAGACTTGCAGCGTGCCACGCAGCTTGTTGACGACCAGGGTGGCCAGCGCTTCGCCCTCGACGTCCTCAGCGATGATGAGCAGCGGTTTGCTGCTCTTGGAGATCTGCTCCAGCAGCGGGAGCACATCCTTCATGGAGCTGATTTTCTTTTCGTGGATGAGGATGTGGGCGTTTTCTAGCGTCGCTTCCATGCGCTCCGGGTCGGTCACGAAGTACGGAGACAGGTAGCCGCGGTCAAACTGCATGCCTTCGACGACTTCGAGCTGAGTCTCGAGGGTCTTGGACTCTTCCACGGTGATGACGCCGTCCTTGCCGACCTTCTTCATCGCCTGGGCAATGATGTTGCCGATGGTCTCGTCGTTGTTGGCGCTGATCGTTCCCACCTGAGCGATCATGTCGCCGGTGACGGGCTTGGACAGCTTGTCCAGTTCGCCTTTGCCGCGCTCGCCGGTCTTGGAGTCGATGGCGCCGCAAACCACCGAAATCGCTTTCTCGATGCCCCGCTTCATGGCCATGGGGTTGGCGCCGGCCGCGACCGTCTTCACGCCTTCGCGATAGATGGCCTGCGCCAGAACGGTTGCGGTGGTGGTGCC
>WNGJ01005450.1_pt1 | contig 18317 bp, 17 predicted proteins | sample 5400611 | NCBI WGS metagenome assembly WNGJ01 (sample SAMN13153375, study PRJNA577476) | soil metagenome | isolation source: 40 cm soil or saprolite under Garry oak tree replicate 1 | place: USA:California | collected 2016-06-15 | reverse complement strand
CCGCAGTCGTCGCGGCCTCCGCATTTCCCGCCGGTGCGTTCGCAGGGACGTTCACGGGGGTCGTCGTCGGCAAGAGCGGCGCCAACATCGCAGTTGCATCGAAGTCGGGCACCGTGCGCACGGTGCACACTTCCGCGCATCCGCGTATCGGCGCTCGCGTCCGCGTGACCGGGGCTGCCGTGCGCGTCGTCGGTCTTGCACACCATGCGCGCATCCACGCTGTCGTCGTCAAGCGTGTAGGCAGCGCCACTCTCGTCGCCGCCGGGCGGAGCCTCCTCGCGATCCGCTCGTCAGGCCGCAGGCTGTCGTCTCTCGCCGGGTCGGGCCCGTCGACGGGAGCAGTCGTGAACTCCGACGTCGACATCGCCAACGGACAGTTGACGCAGCAGTCGATGCAGGTCGTAGGCCAGACCGGGAGCGCGAGTGTGCAGGCCCAGGTGACCGCCGTCGGGCCCGGGACGATCACGGTGCTCGTGAACGGCCAGCCGTTCCCGATCTCGCTGCCGGCTGGAATCCAGTTGCCGGCCTCTCTCGTAGGTCAGTTCGTGACTCTCAACCTCAATCTCGCCCAGAGCGGTGCGACCGCGACGGAAGGCGACGACAACGAGAGCGAGAACGACGACCAGGACGACCAGGGCGACAACAATCAGGGAGATGACGACTAGCAGCGCAGGCCCCTCACCTGCAGCCGGCCGCCCCGATCCCGGGGCGGCGGGCGTGCTCGTCCACTGGTCACCCTCGATCTAGGGTCGTCCTGCCGCCGAGGCCTGCCGACACTCGCTCTACGAGCGCGTCAGGGCGGAGCGTTCGTACCCGCAGCAGGAGGACAGGTGGCCGCAGAACCATCCATAGGCAGGGCAACCCGCGTCGAGCGACCGTTCGCTCCCGGGGCGGATGCTGCAGGCGATCTCTACGAGCGCTACTCCGCTCAGATCTTCGGCTACTGCCACCACCAGCTTGGCTCGCGTGAGGAGGCTGAGGACGCCGTCCAGACGACGTTCATGAACGCCTTCCGCGGGCTCTCGCGGGGGATCGTCCCCGAGCTCGAATCCGCCTGGCTGTTCAAGATCGCGCACAACGTGTGCCTCTCTCGCCGGCGCTCCTCCTGGCGCCGTGGCAAGGTCGAGGCACCGAACAACTTCGAGGTGCTCCAGGAAGTGATTCCGGGGCGCGAGCAGGTCTCCGACGAGTTGATCGGCCTGCAGGACGTCCTCGAGCAGATGCCGGAGAACCAGAGGCGCGCGATTCTTTTGCGGGAGTGGCAGGGGCTCACCTACCGCGAGATCTCGACCGAGCTTGGGCTTTCCCAGGCTGCCGTCGAGACGCTGATCTTCCGCGCACGTCGTGCGCTCGCTCAGGGCCTGGAGCAGGACGCAGACACGTGGAAGAGACGGCTGCGCGCGGCGCCGACGTCGGTGGTGCAATCGCATTCGTGAAAGCGCTGCTCGGCGGCGGCGGCGCGGCAGCCGTCAAAATTGCAGCGACCGCCGTCGCGGTTGCTGCAACCACGGTGGCGGCGCGTCCGAAACGCCCAAGCAAGCTCGTCGCACGGCGTTCGCCCGACCCCTTGCTACCGCGACTCGTCACGTGACGCGTCACAGCCCCGCGACGGTCGCAGTGGCGGCGACCGTGCCAGTGAGCCACCGGGTCTCGTCGCGATCAGACCGCCCGAGCTCCGGCGAGCGCGGCCTGCCAAAGCAGGTCGCGGTCCCGGAGTCGCAACCCGTCGAGACGACGAAGGCTCCTGCTGCCCTTTCCCAGTCCACGCCCCCACCCGAAGCGACACCCCCTCAAGCGCCGCGTCAAGCGGATGCCTGCCCTCTCGCGGGCGAAAGAATCGAACCTAGCCCGCTAAAGTGGGGGCCTCGCCGACGTAGCTCAGCTGGTAGAGCACTTCACTCGTAATGAAGGGGTCCCCGGTTCGAGTCCGGGCGTCGGCTCTCAGGAAAGCTCCGCTCAGGCGGAGTCTTTGTTTGCTTGGGAGCTGACGCGGGAGGCGAGAGCGGCGCGGGCGCGCTCCACGCCGACCAGGTGCTCCTTCTGCTCGTACAGCTGGAGGGCGCGTTTCACGGCCTCGCGCGCCTCGTCGGGACGGCCGGCGAGCTCGAGGACCTCGGCCAGATCCATCAGCGTGTCCGCCTGCAGCCAGGGAGAGTCGACTCCGAACGAGGCGGCAAGCGCCTCGCGTCCGAGTCGGTCGGCCTCTTCGTGCGCGCCGTCGTGGGCGCGCAGCTTGGCTTGCAAGCGCAAGAGTGGGGCCTGCGTGTCCGGGCTGTGGTGATGAGGGACCGCCTGCTCCGCGGCGATCGCGGCGAAGCGCCCAGCCTCGTGCACGCGTCCTATTCTGTACAGCGACTCGCCGAGCTCCACCGCCGATTCGACGATCCAGTCTCGGCGGCCGATCGCCACTGAGGCCTGGTGGACGTGCTGCCAGGCGGACTCATGCGCAGGCCAATTCCGCGCGAGCGCCTCGATGTACCCGAGGCCGTGTTGATGGACCTCGACGCCCATTAGGTGACCAAGCTCCTCGTGCACGAGGATCGCGCGGTGGACGAGCGCCCGCCCGTGTTCGAACTCGCCGCGCAGCGCGTAGACGACTCCGAGCGCACTCTCGACTGACGCCTCCGTCAGGCGGTCGCCCCGCGCGAGCTCGAGGAGCTCGAGGCCGCGGGCCAACGCGTACGAGGTCGGCGCGGCGCCTCGGGCCAGCGCGACAACGAGATTCGGTAGGTCGATTCGGAGGAGGACGTCGCCGATACGGCGCCCCGCCTCGATGCCTTGCTCCAAGGCGGTGGCGGCGAGCCCGAGCTCGCAGCGACGGATATGAACCCACCCGAGGAGCCGGTAGGTGCGCGCAATCCCGAGATCGTCCCCGGTTCGCGCGTACCGGTCGAGCGCGATTCGAGCCTGCTCGAGCGCGGCATCGAAATCCACCGCCTCCGGCTCGATGACGACCCGGTAGGACAGCAGCGCGACCTGGGCGATCAGCTCGGCGCCCTCCTCTCCGGCCGTCGCGGCAGCTTCGACAGCCTCGGTGAACGCTGCCTCGGCCTCGTGCAGGCGGAAGACGCCCATCGCGGCGCGGCCGAGGTCAACGAGCAGTGCGGGCCTGCGCGGCTCGTCCTTCTCTATTAGGTCGAGCGCTCGTGCCAGGAGTGCGATCGTCGCGGGGACGTCTCCGCGTCGGTAGGCACGACGGCCCGCCTCCGCGAGCAGGCCGCAGGCGCGGCCGGCGAGCCGGCGGGCCTGGTCGTCGAAGGCGTGGAGCGCGACGTGGTAGCGGTACGCCTGCTCCAGGTGGTAGCCGACGATCTCGTCATACGTGGACGCGCCGCTGGCGGCGGTGAGCTCGATCCAGTCGCCGACGCGCTCGTGCAGGTCTGCCCGGTCCTCCTTCGTCAGTGTCTCGTAGGCGACGTCGCGGATCACGAGATGGCGGAACGCGAACCGGTCACCGTCGCGAACCGGCGCCACGAGCTCCTTGCGGACGAGGGCCGCCAGGAGCGACTCGACGGCGCCGAGGTCGGCGGGAAGGAGCTCCCGGACGACGTTCTTGGCGAACTCCTCCCCCACCACGGCGGCACGAGCGAGCGTGGTCCGTTCGGCCGGCTCGAGCCCGTCCAGCCGCGCGGCGATCAGCGCGTGCAGCGTCGCCGGCACACCCAGGGACGAGAGATCGCCCCGCGCCACCCAGCGATCGCCTTCGCGCCCGATCCGGCCTTCGTCGATCAGCATCGCCACCATCTGCTCGCAGAAGAGCGGGTTGCCGCCCGCCGCGGCGCAAATGCGCTCGACCGCCTGCTCCGGGACGCCCGCCTCGTGCAGGAGCGCCCGCACCAGACGCACCGACTCCTCGGTCGAGAGCGGTTGTAGCCGCACGACTCCCGGCCACTCGGATCGCCTGTCGAGCAGCTCGGGCCGGGAGACGCAGAGAAGGAGGACGGGCGCCGCCGCCCGCGCTCCGAGATACTCGAGCAGCTCGAGCAGCGTCGATTCGGCCCAGTGGATGTCGTCGACAACGACAACCAGCGGCCGCTTCGCGGCGAGCCTCTCGACGAGCGCCCGCACCGACGGCGGCACCTCCCCCGGCGGCGGCTGGCGCTCCGTCAGCCCCACGAGCCCGCCGACGTGCTCCGCCACGAGGGCGTCGCCGAGCAGCGCCGCGACCTTGTCGAGTGCCTCCGCCGCCGGGTCGCCGTCTTCGATGGCCGCCGCCCGGCGCACGATCTGTGCGAGCGGCCAGTACGTGATCCCCTCCCCGTACGGCAGGCACGCCCCTGGAGGACCGTGGCCTCGTCACGCACGGCTGAGGCAAGCTCGCGCACCAGCCTCGACTTGCCCACACCCGCCTCCCCGAGAAGCGTCACGAGACGGCACCGCCCCTCCTCGACCGCGCGCCGAAACTCCTGCCGAAGCGTCTCCAGCTCTCGCTCCCGCCCGATCAGCGGCGTCGAGACGGCGCGGCACGCCCTCGGCGGACTCCGCCACGGCCAGCAGCCGATAGGCGGTGACCGCTTCGAGCTTCCCCTTCAGCTCCAGCGGTGGCAGCAACTCCGCCTCCACGCCAGCCCGCACGAGCCGATACGTCGGCTCGCCGAGCAGGATCTCACCAGCGCCCGCGGAGCTCTGAAGACGTGCCGCCGTGTTGGCGGTGTCACCTGCGACGAAGTTCCGGTCGGGCGTCAGCCCTTCGCCGGCGACCGGGCCCGTGTTGATGCCGGTGCGCGCCGAGAGCATGAGGCCGTAGCGCCGCTCCAGCTCGCGATTCAGCTCGGCGAGCGCCCGCTGCATCTCGACTGCCGCTCGCACCGCCCGGAGAGCGTCGTCCTCGTGCAGCCTCGTCAGACCGAACACGGCCATCACCGCGTCTCCGATGAACTTGGCGAGCGTGCCGCCGTGGCGTTCGACGGCCGGCTTCACCGCCGCGAAGTACTCGCCCATGACGCGAGAGAGCGTCTCGGTGTCGAGCCGCTCGCCCAGCGCGGTCGAGCCGACGATGTCCGAGAACAGGATCGTCACCGTCCGCCGAAACCGCTCCGGCGCCGTGGCCGCCAGCTGAGCCCCGCACTCCAGGCAGAACTTCGCTCCCTCGGGATTCTCGACCCCGCACACCTCGCACGCAGCCATCCGCGTCGAGTGTAGAAGGGCCCACCAGGCGCGACTCACGGCGCCGGGCAAAAATGGAGGCGGCGGGAATCGAACCCGCGCAAGCCCCAGTTTGAGTCCGAGCGCCGGCTCCTCTCTAGGTCCAGTCACATCAGGACCTTCGTGGTGCGCCCATCCAGCCGTTTTTCCCAAAGTGAGTCACAGGGGGAACGCTCTCCGCGCTTGTGTGCGCTACGGCGCCCCAACCACGGAAAACGAGAGGACTTGCATGACTGGATGGAAGCTGAAGGCCGCGAGGGTCGTAGGAATGGCGGGTTTGCTCATCGCCGGGCTCGGCGTGTCAGCTGCGCTCGCCGACCCCGGCAACGGGAACGGAGGCGGAAACGGGAACGGGAACGGTGAAACCACGACGGTTCCCGGGTCCCCCGGCGACGACTGCTCGCATGGCAACTCCGGCACTGACTGTCGCCCCGATCCGAACCCGAATGGTCAGGACTGCCTGGACCATGGGAACGCCAAGGGCAACGAGGACCACTGCTTGACGACGACGAACGAGACCACGTCTACGAACGAGACGACGTCTACGAACGAGACGACGTCTACGAACGAGACGACGTCTACGAACGAGACCACGTCCACGAACGAGATCACGTCCACGAACGAGACGACGTCTACAAACGAGACGACGTCTACGAACGAGACCGCGACTACGCACGACGGCACGACCACGTCGGCAACGATCCCGCCGACGACGACCGAGACGACCATCTCGACGAGCACGAGTGCAGCGCCGTCGGGAGGGCCGGGAGCCTCAGCGGCATCCGAGCCCGCGGTCAGCGCTCCGGCGGTTCAGGCCAAGCCGGCTCACGCCGTGAAGGGCGCCGTCCGGGCGAGCCGCGTCGCTGCGGCGCGCAGCACTCCTGGACAGCTGCCGTTCACCGGGTTCCGCGCTTGGCTGCTTGCCCTGATCGGTGCGGCGATGCTCGCAGCCGGTCTCGGGCTTCGCAAAGTCGCTTCCTAGCACGTCCATCGCGGTGGCCCACCGGGGGCCACCGCGATGTTCCGCTCTGCCCGGCAGCGACCTAGACTGACGCTGTGAAACAGACGGGCCTTCTTCTGCTTGGTCTTGCCGCCACCATCCTGCTCGCCACAGCGGGGTGTGGAGGCACGAAAACCGTCACCAAGACCGTCACCGTGTCCGCCACCGCGAAGAGCGGCGTCGGCGGGCCCCGCGAAGTCGTCGAGTACGGGTACATCAAGTCGCTCGAGAGCAAGGGCGGCAGCTTCGAGTTGCGCTTCGATCCAGCCTGGTTCCTCACGGGCAAGACTGCAAATCAAGCGGCCCTCGAGGACACGGGCTCGAGTGATGTTCCGAACGACAACTACGTGGTCAACGAGAGCACGCGTGCCTACACCTACATCGTTCCGGCGAGCGCGCACGTCCGGGTCCTGACGACGGGCGCGAACCTCAACGGCACTCCGATCACGGTGGCGCAGCTGGCACAGCTAGTCGCCGGTAAGAACCCGTTGCCGAAGCCGCTCTTCGAGTCGATCTCGACAGGCTTCTGGATGACCTTCCGGAACGACAAGGTCGAATCGCTCGAGCAGCAGTACCACCCGTGATGGAGAAGATCGTCGTCGGCATAGACGGCTCGGAGGCATCGAAGAATGCCCTTCGCTGGGCGGTCGAGGACGCGCGCGTCCGTGGCGCAGAGGTGATCGCCCTTCACGCTTACGAAGAACCGATGCCGGCCTTGGACGCCGGGCCCGCGACGCCGCTCGACTTGCCCGGGCTCGTCACCGAGTTTTACGAAGGCGCTCTGAAGTTCGTCACGGACGTCGTCAGCGAAGTCGTCGGCAACGCCGCGACCGTCGACGTCGCGCCGATCGCCGTCGAGGAAGAGCCTGCCAAGGCCCTGCTCGACGCCGCCCGGGACGCTGACCTGCTCGTCGTCGGCTCCCACGGTCACGGAGTGAGCGGTGTGCTCCTGGGCTCGGTCAGCCTCGAGTGCGCACAGCACGCTGCGTGTCCTGTGCTGATTTACCGAGGCTCCGCGCCTCAGTAGATCGCTTCGCCGCTCTCCGGGTCGAAGAAGTGGAGCCGTGTCGTGTCCACGACGAGCTCGACGTTGTCCTGCTCCTGCGCCCCGGTGTCACGATCGACCCGCGCCACCCAGACGTTCCCCTTGAACTGCGCCACCTCGGCAGCCTCTTCGCCGACGGCTGCCTTCACGTCGGCGCCGCGCACTGCCTTGCCGGCGACACCGAAGTGGACGAACACCTCCGAGCCCATGTCTTCCCGGATGTCCACCGTCGCCGACAGTCGCCGGCCTTCCGGCGCACCGCCGGCGAGCTCCGCGTCCTCGATGTCCTCCGGACGGACGCCGAGGATGATCCGCTTGCCGTCGAAGTGCCTGAGCCCGGGACGGCGGCCGAGTACCCGATCGTCGACCTCGAGCGCATGGTCCGAGCCCGCGAATTTCGCCACGAAGCCGCCATTCGAGCGTTTCAGGTCGACACCGATGAGATTCATCGCCGGCGAGCCGATGAACTCCGCCACGAAGAGGTTGCGCGGCCGATCGTAGAGCTCCTGCGGCTTCGCGACCTGCTGCAGCAGGCCGTCGCGCATGATCGCAACGCGATCGCCGAGCGTCATGGCCTCGACCTGGTCGTGCGTGACGTAGATCGTGGTGACATCGAGCTCGCGCTGGAGCCGGGCGATCTCGGCACGCATCTCGACCCGCAGCTTCGCGTCGAGGTTGGAGAGCGGCTCGTCCATAAGGAACGCACGGGGCTCACGCACGATCGCTCGTCCCATCGCCACGCGTTGACGCTGGCCCCCGGACAGCGTTCGCGGCTTCTTCGGGAGCACCGCGTCGAGCCCGAGCGTCTTCGCGGCACTGTTCACCCGCTCGCCGCGGCGGTCCTTCTTCATGCCGCGGAGCTTCAAGCCAAAGGCCATGTTGTCGAACGCGCTCATGTGCGGGTAGAGCGCGTAGTTCTGGAAGATCATCGCGATGTCGCGATCTTTCGGAGGTAGCGCGTTCACGACCTCGCCGCCGATGACGACGCGCCCTTCGGTGATCGGCTCGAGCCCAGCGACCATGCGGAGCGCGCTCGTCTTCCCACAGCCGCTCGGCCCGACGAGGACGACGAACTCACCGTCGCCGATCTCGAGGTCCAGCTCCGAGACCGCCCGGGTCCCGTCGCCGTAAACCTTCGTCAGCTTGTCGAGCGTGATCTCGGCCATGCGCGAATCGTTGCGAACTTTACTAAGGCGTCGACCGGGCGACGCCGCACAGAGGCCGTGCGGGCTTTGCCCCGCGCGGCCGTTTAACGCACGCTCCAGGTTGAGAAAAGCTGCCGACAAACGCAACGCTCGCACGTTAGGATCGCGGCCGGGTGGAAGCACTCGCCGCTGCACGGCCGCGGGGGAGGCGCTGGACGAACGTCCTCGAGCGCCCCAGCGTCCTTGCTTCCGTGCTCATCTCGCCGGCGGTCGTCTTCATCCTCGCGCTGGTCGGCGGCCCACTCGCGCTCGCGGTCTATCTGAGCTTCACCAACGCCATCGGTGGCTCGCTGCACGGCAAGTGGATCGGCCTCGGCAACTTCCGCCACGAATGGACGAACCCGGCGTTCAAGGACGCCGTCTGGCACACGTTCCTCTTCACGGTCATCTCCCAGGCCGTCGTGCTCGTCGTGGCAGGGCTGCTGGCGCATGCCCTGCTCAAGAAGTTCCCCGGCAAGTGGCTCCTCCGCTTCCTGATCCTCCTGCCGTGGGCGGCGCCGCTGCCGCTCAGCCTCATGGGCTGGACCTGGATCTTCGACACGACCTACTCGATCATCAACTGGACGCTGCAGCATCTACACCTTGCGAGCACGGTCTCGCCGCCGCAGTGGCTCGCGCAGCCCAGGCTGGCGATGGGCTCCGTGATCGCCGTCCATGCATGGCGGATCATCCCGTTCGCGACCGTGATCTTCCTCGCCGGTCTCGCGTCGATTCCGAAGGAGGTCGACGACGCCGCCGCGATCGACGGTGCAACCGGACTCCGTAAGTTCTGGTCGGTCTCCCTGCCGTTGCAGTTGCCGATCGCAACGGTCGCCCTGCTGTTCGGGATCGTCTTCACCGCGACCGACATGGCCGTCGTCTACATCCTCACCAACGGCGGCCCGCCTCCGTCCAACTCCACGGAGATGGTCACGACCTGGGCGTACAAGACCGGGATCGAGTCCGGCTCGCTCGGCGCGGGCGCTGCGATCTCGCTGTTCCTCTTACCGGTCCTCGCCGTCGTCGCGATCGGGATGCTGATCTTCGCGCGCCGTGCGGAGGTGACGTAGCGATGGATGCCGTGCTCCGGGGGTTCCGCGAGAAGGGACTGTCGTACCTGATCGTCGGCCCGTTCGCGATCGTGCTCGCCTTTCCGTTCTACGTGATGGTGATCACGGCGTTCAAGCAGCAGCGGGACTTCTACGACCTCAGCCACACGCCGTACTGGTTCCACAAGGGACCGACGCTCTCCAACGCGCGTTTCCTCTTCAACGAGACGCAGTACACGACGTGGCTGCGGAACACCGCGATCATCGGTGTCGTCGTCGTGCTGATCACGCTCGTGCTCGCGGTCCCCGCGGGTTACGCGCTCGCGCGGCTCTCGGGGAAGCTCGGCCAGAGCGTCGGCGTCGGCATCTTCCTGACGTACCTCGTGCCGCCCACGCTTCTCTTTCTGCCGCTGTTCTCGGTGATCACTCAACTGGACAGGCAGACGAGCAGCCTCCTGCACTTCCACCTGCGAGGCTCGATCTGGTCGCTCGTCTTGGTGTATCCCTCGTTCACCGTCCCGTTCGCAACGTGGCTCCTGATGGGGTTCTTCAAGACGATTCCGCGGGAGCTCGAGGACGCCGCTCTGATCGACGGCGCGTCACGTCTCGGGACGCTGGTCCGCATCGTTTTCCCCATCTCCGTTCCGGGCATCTTGACTGTCGTGATCTTTTCTTTCTCGCTCGTCGTGAACGAATTCGTGTACGCGTTCACGTTCATCTCCGCGTCGGCTCATCGCACGCTCTCGACCGGTGTCTACACGGATCTGATCCGCGGCGACCTGCCGCAATGGGGAGCGATCATGGTCGCCTCGCTCATCCCGAGCATTCCGCTCGCGCTCCTCTACAACACGTTCCTCGACCGGTTCATCGCAGGCTTCACCGGGGGTGCATTCCGGTAGGGCCGAGAAAGGAGGGGTAGTGGCAAGCTCAGACGATCCCAGTCGGCGCGAAGGGAGGTATGACCGTCGCGAGTTGATCCGCCGGGCCGGAGTGGCCGGCGTGTCGATCGGCGTTGCGGGCTCGGGCTTCGGGCAGGCGTTCTACGGGCCGCTTCGCTTCAAGGGCCGCTGGCTCAAGGGCGACCTGACGATCATCCAGTGGGCGCACTTCGTTCCTGCCTACGACAAGTGGTTCACAGACGTGTGGTCGAAGAACTGGGGGCAGAAGAACGACGTCCAGGTCAAGGTCGACCTCATCCTCAACACGCTGTTGCCTGCGCGTGCGGCCGCCGAAGCCGCCGCCGGCTCGGGTCACGACCTCTTCTTCAACCTCTCGCCCCAGGCGCAGTTCGAGGACCAGGTCATCAACCACGTCGAGATCGTCCAGGAGGTTCAGCGCAAGGTTGGCAAGATCGGAGGCCTCGGCAAGCGGGCGACATACAACCCGAAGACGAAAAAGTGGTTCGCCTTCGCGGACAACTACGTCCCGGACCCGGTGGTCTGGCGCCACGACTACTGGAACGGCGTCGGAATCGCACCCTCGACGTGGGAGAACGTGCGCAAGGCGGCGCCGAAGCTGAAGGCTGCCGGCCATCCGATCGGGATCGGCCAGTCGGCCGAGCTCGACTCGAACATGGCGCTGATCGCCTTCATGATGTGCTTCGGCGCGTACGTCCAGGATGCGAAGCACCGCGTCACGATCAAGTCGAAGCACGCGATCGAGGCCGTGAAGTTCATGGCCGACATCTTCCAAAGCGGTGAGACCGACGAGATCTTCGGCTGGACGCCGGCCTCGAACAACAACTTCATCTACTCGGGCAAGGGCTCCATGATCCTCAACGCGATTTCGGCGACCCGGACGCCGGAGGATCTCGGCCTGCCGTTCGCGGATCAGCTCTACATCTATCCGATCCCGAAGGGCCCGACCCAGCGACTCGGGCTCGAGCACGTGATGGGGTCGTACTCGATCTGGAAGTTCGCACAGAACATTCCGGCCGCGAAGCAGTTCATGGCCGACCTCGAGATCAACTACAAGGACGCGTTCCTGGCGTCGAAGTTCTACAACTTCCCGACTTTCCCGGGAGCCCTCCCGTTCAAGAAGATCCAGAAGCTTGCCGCGGCCGACCCGCACAAGCCGCGCGGCAAGTACCAGGTCCTCACGACGATCGCTCAGAAGTACACGGTCAACCCCGGCTATCCGGGCTACACGAACGCAGCGTTCTCCGAAGTGTTCGGCAAGTTCCTGATCCCGAAGATGTTCGCCCAGGTCTCGCAGGGCAAGATGAGCGCTGCCGACGCGGTCAGCGCCGCGGACCATGACTTCAAGGACATCTACGCGAAATGGCGCAAGCTCGGCAAGATCTGAGCTCGCGCCAAGCGACTGCGGGCGGCCATCAACGCGGCCGCCCGCGGCCTCTTCATTTGGAACGCGACCTGACCCGAAGAGCTGGGGTCAGACCCTTGCAGTTCGGGACGCGACTCTAAGAGCTGGGGTCAGGCCCTTGCAGTTCGGGACGTCACTCCCTTTGGGATCTCGGGCTCGACCATTAACCTAAGCGGTCATGCCGTCGAACCCGCACCGCTGGAGGATCCTCGCCGTCGTCGCGACGGCGTTTTTCATGACCATCCTCGACGTCTCGATCGTCAACGTCGCGCTCCCGTCGATCAGCCGCGCCCTTCATTTCTCGCGCGAGAACCTGCAGTGGGTCATCACGGCGTACTCGATCGCCTTCGGCGGCTTCCTCCTTCTGGCCGGGCGCGCCGCGGATCTGCTCGGCCGGCGACGGGTGTTCATGGTCGGCGTGGCGCTGTTCTCGATCGCCTCGCTCGTCTGCGGGCTCGCTTCATCCGAGGGGATGCTGATCGTGGCTCGAGCGGTGCAGGGACTCGGCGGCGCCATCATCACGCCTGCCGCGCTCTCGATCGTCATGACGAGCTTCGAGGAGGGCGCGGAGCGAAACAAGGCCCTGGGAATCTGGGGCGCACTAGGCGGCAGCGGCGCGGCTGTGGGCGTGCTCGCCGGCGGCGTGCTGACGAAGTACCTGGGCTGGGAATGGATCTTCTTCGTCAACGTGCCGGTCGGTGCGCTGGTGCTCGCCTTGACGCCTCGCATTGTCCCCGAAAGCAAGCGCGAAGGCGCCGAGCGGAGCTACGACGCCCTCGGCGCGGTCCTCGTCAGCGGGGGCCTGGCCTTGCTCGTCTACACCATCTCGAGAGCGCCCGATGTGGGCTGGGCGACCGCGAGGACGATTCTCCTGCTCGTGGCTTCGGGGGCACTGCTCGTTGGATTTCTCGTCAACGAGCGTCGTGTTCACGACCCGCTGATGCCGTTCCACATCTTCCGCGTGCGTACGGTCGCGGGCGCAAACGTCGTCGGTCTGCTTCTCGGTTCGGTGATCTTCGCCAACTTCTTCCTGCTCACCCTCTATGTGCAGAACGTCCTCGGCTATTCGGCTCTGAAGACCGGCGTCACGTTCGTCGCGACCGCGGGCACGGCCGTCGTCGCCGCGGGAGTCGCGCAGGCCTTGACGACGAGGTTCGGGCCGAGGCCGATCATCGCGATCGGCCTCGCACTGCTCACGGGCGCGATGATCTGGTACTCGCAGATCCCGGTGCACGGGAGTTTCGTCTCCAACCTCCTGCCCGGCTACGTGATGGTCGGTGTCGGGATAGCGTTCGCGTTCGTCCCTGTCTCGATCGCCGCGCTCGCCGGCGTCGTCGAGCGCGAGGCGGGATTGGCCTCCGGGCTGCCGTCGGAACAGCAGTCGCCTCGACGATCTTCACGACTCACTTCAAATCGCTTCGCACTGAGGGGAAATCGCTGCCGGTGGCGTTGACCGGCGGCTATAGCTGGGCCTTCTATGGCCTGGCCGTGGTCGGCGTCCTCGCGTTCATCGCGGCGATCACGCTGATCCGCCGCGAGGAGTTGTCACAGGCACCGTCTACGGCGCCTGCTGGCGACTAGACCTTCGCGCCGAGAGCTTCGGGGACGGTGTCGTGCACCGCGAACAGCTTGTCGAGCCCGGAGATCTGCAGCGCGCGCCGCGTCTCGAGGCGGGGCGCCGCCAGCACGAGCCCGCCTCGGTTGTCGAGCTTCGTCCGCGCCTCGATCAGCACGCCGAGCGCGGTCGAGTCGAGGAACTCGACCTCGCCGAGGTCGACGACGATCCGCTCGGGGGCCTGGGCACAGGCCTCCACGAGCGCAGCACGGACCTGGGCCGCGTTGTACAGATCGAGCTCCCCGCCCAGGCGGACGACGTAGGCGTCGCCGACTTGCTCCACGCCCAGCACAGGGTGCTTGCGCAGCCCGTCTCCCCCTATGTTCCCCCGGTCGTCGGTCAAGCCCCCTCCTGAAATGGCTTCATGAAGCGCCTGCGGCAGGGTCAAGGCAGACCAGCGCTACTCGATTGAAGCACCTTAGGGCCATCGGTGGCAAACCGGCCGGTTGACCAGCAGGGCCGGGCAAGTGAGTCTTGTGCGGATGGATGTCGCCGTCGTAGCCCGCCGCGCGAGGACGGAGAACTTCCCCGTTGCCTCAGTGCTTTTCCCGCGCCGCCTGCGGCCGCACCTGCGCGCCGTCTACGGCTTCGCCCGCCTCGTCGACATCCTCGGCGACGAACTCGAGGGAGATCGGCCGGCCGCGCTCGACGAGCTCGAGCACGAGCTCGCCGCCTGCTACTCCGGAGAGCCATCGTGGCCGGTCATGCGCGCCCTCGCACCGACCATCCACGAGTTCTCGCTGCCGAGAGAGCCGTTCGAGCGGCTGATCGAGGCGAACCGGATGGACCAGAGCATCGCGGGGTACGGGACCTGGGACGATCTGAAGGAGTACTGCCGCCACTCCGCCGACCCGGTCGGGCGCCTGGTGCTCGGGCTGCTGCGCCTCGACGGCGAGCCCGAGCTAGTCGCTGCGAGCGACGACGTCTGCACCGGGCTCCAGCTCGTCAACTTCCTGCAGGACGTGCCGCGCGATCTCGAGCTCGGCCGTGTGTACCTGCCATTGGAGGACCGGCGCACGTTCGGCGTAACCGTGCTCGACCGTCCAAGCCCCGAGCTGCTCGAGTTGCTCCGCTACGAGGCGGCGCGGGCGCGGGGCCTGCTCGGCGCGGGCCGTTTGCTCCAGGAGTGGATCGGCGGCCGGATGGGACGGGCAGTCGGGCTCTTCGCGCGTGGTGGCCTTGCGGCGCTCGATGCGCTCGAGTCGGCGCACTGGGATGTGTTCACCGGACGGCCGCGCCCGTCGCGCACCAGGCTCGCACTGGCAATGTTCGCAAGATGACAGCCGCGCAGGCATACGCGGAAGTCGAACGCCTGACGCGCCGGCGGGCGCGCAACTTTGCCTACGGGATCATGGTGCTGCCGCGCGAGAAGCGGCGGGCGATCGCCGCGATCTACGCGTTTGCGCGCCGCGTCGACGATGTCGCGGACGGTGAGCTGCCGGTGGACGAGAAGCGGGAGCAGCTCGAGCAGGTGCGCGCAGCGCTTTCCTCGCCCGGAGGCGATGCGATGTCTGTGGCGCTCGCCGACGCGCGCAACCGCTTCCCGATTCCCGACCGCGCGCTGCACGCGCTCGTGGACGGTGGCCTGCAGGATCTCGACCAGACGCGATACGCGGACTTCGAGGAGCTGCGCGGTTACTGCACGAAGGTCGCGGGCGCGGTCGGGGTCGCCTGCGTCGCCGTCTACGGCTCCGACGACGTCGAGCGGGCCGAGACGCTCGGAATCGCGCTGCAGCTGATCAACATCATTCGCGACGTCCGAGAAGACTGGGAGCTCGGCCGCGTCTACCTCCCGCAGGACGAGCTCGCGTCCTTCGGCGTGTCGGAGGACGACATTGCGGCGGGCAAGGCGACGGCGGCGTGGCGCGCGCTGCTGACGTTCCAGGCAGAGCGCGCCCGTGTCTATCTGCAGGAGGGCCTCGGGCTGCTTCGCTCGCTGGATGGTCGAAGCTCGTTGTGCGTCTCGACGTTCGCCGGGCTCTACCGCGCCACGCTCGAACGGATCGAGGCGCGAGGCTTCGACGTCTTCGACGGACCGCCGCAACTGTCCGCGCTGACGAAGCTGCGGATCGTCGGCGCAGGTCTGCGGCGATGAAGGCGGCAGTCGTCGGCGGGGGGCTGGCCGGCTGCGCGGCCGCGCTCGACCTGCTCGATGCGGGACATGACGTCGCCGTGTTCGAAAGTCGGCCGACGTTGGGCGGTGCGGTGCAGACGTTGCCGGAGCGCGACGGCGATCCGGCGCCGCCGCCCGACAACGGCCAGCACATCGCGCTCGGCTGCTTCACCGAATACCTGGCGTTCCTCGCGCGGATCGGAGAGTCGGGCTCCGTTCGTCGCAGGCGCCTGAGCCTGCCCGTCGTGGACGAGCGCCGCCGCTGGGCGCGGATCTCGCCGGGGTCGATCCTCCTTGCGCGTTACGCGCACCTGCCCCTCCGTGACCGTCCGTTGCTGTGGCAGCTGCTTGCGCTGCGCGGCCTCGATCCCGCCGCGTATGACGACCAGACATTCGCCGATTTTCTGTCGAGCAAGGGTCAGTCGCCGCTCGCGATCGAGCGGTTCTGGGACGTCTTCATCCGTCCCGCGCTCAACCTCCCGTCCACGGAGGCGAGCGCGGCGATGGGCCTCTTCACGGTGCAGACGGCGCTGCTTGCCGGCCGTCGCGGCGGCGAGCTCGTGCTGCCGGTGAAGCCGCTCGGCTGGATGCACGGCGACGCCGCACGAAAGACTCTGGAGCGCGCCGGCGCGAGCGTCGAGACAGGCGTTCGAGTCGAGGACCTCGACGACGTCGACGCCGACGCGATCGTCGTCGCAACAGGGCCCGTCGAGTCGGCGCGGCTGCTGGGCGAGCCGGACCCGGGACTCGAGCCGTCGCCGATCGTCAGCATCCACCTTCTGTTCGACCGACCGCTGCTCAAGGTTCCGCTGGCGGCGCTGCTTGGTTCCGATGCGCATTGGGTTTTCGATCGCGGCGCACTCACCGGCCATCGGCCCGAGCAGGGGCAGTACCTCACAGTCGTGTCGAGCGGCGTGCCCGAGCTGATGGACATTCGCGGCCGTGAGCTCGTCGATCACATCGCCGCCCAGCTCACCGAGCGTCTCGGTCCGGCTGACCTTATGTGGTCCCGCGTCAGCCGTGAGCCGCAGGCGACCGTCGCGCTTCGTCCGGGAACGGCTGCGCTGCGTCCCGGCCCGCTCACCTCACGTGCCAACGTCACGCGCGCGGGCGCATGGACCTCGACCGGCTGGCCCGCGACGATGGAGAGCGCGGTTCGATCCGGAAGAGTTGCAGCACGAGTGTTGTCCGATGTGACAACTAAGGTTGCAGCGTGACCATCGTGCAAGAGCTCGCCGGGATCGACACCGCCGTCGACCGTGGCGCCGAGCGGCTGCTCTCGCTCCAGCATCCCGACGGCTGGTGGAAGGGCGAGCTCGAGTCGAACGCGACGATGATCGCGCAGCACCTCTTCCTACTCCACTTCTTGGGCCTACGCGATGCGGAGACCGACCGGCTGCTCGCCAAAGAGCTGCTCGCGCGCCGCCGCGCGGACGGGACCTGGTCGATCTGGTTCGAGGGCCCGGCGGACCTCTCCGTGACGGTAGAGGCCTACGCGGCGCTGAAGCTCGCAGGTGTCGACGCCGGCGACGCGACGCGCCAGTACATCCGGCGGAGCGGCGGTGTCGCACGCACACGCATCTTCACGCGTGCGTTCCTCGCCTTGATCGGACAGTGGCCCTGGCGGCGGCTGGCGCACGTCCCCGTCGAGCTGATCCTGCTGCCGGCGAACGGCCCGCTGTCCGTCTACGACTTTGCGTGCTGGGCCCGTCAGACGATGGTCGCGCTCTCGGTCGTCGAGGCGCTCCAGCCCGTCAGGCCGAGTGCGATCGACCTGAGCGAGATCGGTGGCCGTAAGACGGCGGGGCACGGAATGCCGCGCCTCTCGGAGCGCCGCAGGCGTGCAGTCGCCGTCGCCGAGCACTGGGTGCGCGAGCGGCAGGAGGCCGACGGCTCCTGGGGTGGGATTCAGCCGCCGTGGGTGTGGTCCCTGATCATGCTCGCGGCGCTCGGTCACGGCTTCGAGGACGAGACGTTTGCGCGCGGCCTCGCCGGCTGGCAGCGGTTCATGGTGCGCGACGGCGATCGCCTTCGTCCCGAGGCGTGCCAGTCCCCGATCTGGGATACGGCGCTCGCCGTGCTCGCCTTGCGTGCAGCCGGGGTTCCGGCCGACGACCCGCGCCTGCAGGCGGCGGGCTCGTGGCTGCTCGGCGAGGAGGTGACCGTCCGTGGGGACTGGGCGATTCGCAGGCCCGGCCTCGCCCCCGGAGGGTGGTCGTTCGAGTTCGACAACGACCTCTACCCAGACGTCGACGACACCGCCGTGGTCGCCCTGGCGCTCCGCGAGCTCGACCTGGGCGACGACGCCGTGCGGCGTGGGCTCGACTGGATGGTCGGCCTGCAGTCACGTAGTGGCGGCTGGGGGGCATTCGACGCGGACAACGAGGCGTTGTGGCTCTACAGGCTCCCGATCTGCGATTTCGGCAAGGTCACCGACGAGCCGAGTGCCGACGTGACCGCCCACGCGCTCGAGGCGTTCGGGCACGAGGATGGGTACGGGTCTTCGCTTGCCTCCGGCCTCGATTGGCTGCTCGCCGAACAGGAAACCGACGGGTCATGGTTCGGCCGCTGGGGCGTGAATCACCTCTATGGCACGGGCGCCGCGGTCCCGGCTCTCGAGGCCTGCGAGCTTCCGGCCGACCATCCGGCGATCCGCCGGGCACTGGCGTGGCTCGACTCGGTCCAGCAACCAAGTGGTGCCTTCGGTGAGGACATCCTCTCCTACCGGGACGCGGCGGCCCGCGGCCGCGGTGCCGCGACCCCGTCGCAGACGGCCTGGGCGCTCCTCGCCTATATCTCGGGCGGGGCCGCCAAGGGCTTGTCTACGCGGCGTACGGCCGAGTA
>WNGJ01008206.1_pt1 | contig 18326 bp, 20 predicted proteins | sample 5400611 | NCBI WGS metagenome assembly WNGJ01 (sample SAMN13153375, study PRJNA577476) | soil metagenome | isolation source: 40 cm soil or saprolite under Garry oak tree replicate 1 | place: USA:California | collected 2016-06-15 | reverse complement strand
GCGCCGCCGGAATCTCCTCGGAGAGCATGATGATCTCGCGTGCCCTGCGATCGCCGACGAAGATCGGGAGCCACTGGGTCGCGCCTCCGGCCGGCACCGAGCCGTGCTCCAGACCGACGTGCCGAATGAAGGCGTCATCCACCATGACGGCGAGGTCGCAGGCCATCTGCAGCTCGTTGCCGCCGCCGACCGCGATGCCGTTGATCCGCGCCACAGTCGGCTTGCCGATCTCACGCAGCTTGTCGTGCGCGTCCTTGAAAGCGCCGAACCACTTCCAGTACTCGTTCGGGTTGCCGAGGTAATCGGCGGCCCATGACTTGAGATCGGCGCCGACGCAGAACGCGCGGCCCGCGCCGGTCAGGACGACCACGCGGATATCGTCGTCCCACGATGCGTCCTCGCATCCGCGCGCGAGCTCGCGCAACATCCGGAAGTCGAACGCGTTCAGCACCTCGGGGCGGTTCAGTGTGATCGTCGCGCGCGGCGGCGCCTTTTCGTAGAGGATCGATTCGAAGGCGAGCTCCTCCGGCGACGACGGGCTGGGATGGGTCGGCTCAGTCAATTTCGGAGAACATCACGGTGAACTTCCCGCCCATCTCCATCGCGTCCTTGCCGGTCGCCATGAACTCCTCGCTGCGCGCGGCGGACTTGAACGCATCCAGGTCGGGCCACTCCCATTCGGCGTAGTAGCGGTACGGCGGCTCGCCCATCGGCGCACCGAAGACCCGTCCATGGCGGAACGTCCCGCCCGGAACCTTGCGGCACAGCTCGACATGCTGCTCGTAGCGGGCCGCGTCCGGCGCCTCCTCGTACAGCACGATCGCGCGAACCATTCGCCTCCCCCTCGTCGTAGAGGCGTGAGCGTATAGCTTCATCCTCGAAAGGAGGAACACTTGGGCAAGAAGGTCGTACACGTGGAGTTTCCCTCGCAGGACGTCGACCGCGCGGAGACATTCTGGGAGGGAATCGTCGGCTGGTCGATTGAATCTGCCGGCATGCCGGGCCTCGACTACCGCATGTTCCAGGAGGGCGAGCAGGGCGGAGCTGTCTACCCGGGCGACGCCGACGTCAAAGGCCCGGTCATCTACTACGGGAGCGAGGACATCGACGCCGACATCGCCAAGGTGCGCGAGCTTGGCGGCGAGGCCGAGGACAAGCAGCCGATCCCCGGCATCGGTTGGTTCACGCGTTGCAAGGACACGGAAGGCAACCCATTCAGCCTGTATCAGCGAGACGAGTCGGCGCCGATGCCGGAAGGCGGAGGACCGGCTTCGTGACGGGAATCGCCGTCGCGCTGGCGGTGGCCGCAGGTCTCGCGGGCGCGGTGCAGGCGGCGGTGATGGGCGAATTGGGCGGGCGCGTGGGAGTCTTCCCCGCGCTCGCCTTCTCGGGGGTCGTGGCGGTGGTGCTCGGCTTCGCTCTCCTGCTCATCGCCAGGCAGAGCCTGCGCGGTCTCGGCGACGTGGGCCGGCAACCGGTGTGGCTGTGGTCGGGAGGGGCCCTGTCGGTGCTGATCATCCTCGCCATTACGGTCGCGTCGCCGCGCATCGGGCTGGCCGCGACGATCGGGATCATCATCGCCTTCAACCTCGGCGTGGCCGCGCTCATCGACCGGAACGGCTGGTTCGGTTTCGATCGGATCACGATCACGTGGACTCGCGGTCTGGGACTGGTCTTCCTGGGTGCCGGCGCAGCGCTCTCACTCTTCAAGAGCTGACTGCTCGGGACAGGCCGGCTACATCCACGTCCTGGTGTCGGACACCGTGACGTAAATGTGACGGATGTTCCACAGGGACGCCCCGACCGTCGCAGCGCAGCCGGTTTCAGGACCGATGGGCTCGACACGTCCCGGTGTCGGACACCGTGACGACAGAGAGTTATGCTCGCCACATGAACCTCCGCACGCTCGCGATCGTCGGCATCCTTGTCGCCGGAGCCTTCTCGCTTTCGGTAGCGATGATCACGCACGAAGGCGTCGGCGCTCTCGAATGGATCGTGGGGATTGTCATCGTCGTCGGCCTCCTGCTGCTCGCGACCAAGAAGTCCCTCCGCGCCCTCGGGCGCAGCTGAAGCTCAGAGACCGACGATGTCGTCGGGCCGGACCGGAACCCGGCTGAGCTCGCGGCCCGTGGCCGCGCGCAGCGCCGCAACTACCGCCGGGGTCGAGACGACCGTCGGCGGCTCGCCGACGCCCTTGACGCCGTAGGGCGCGTCCGGCTCCGCTTCCTCGATCAGCTCGGAGACGACCGGCGGCATGTCGAGCGTCGTCGGAATCAAGTAGTCGGTGAAGCTCGCATTCGTGATGAGACCGTCCCGCGTCTGGATCTCCTCCATCAGCGCGAGCCCGAGCCCTTGCGCGGTCCCACCCTCGATCTGACCCTGCACCGCTTGAGGATTGACCGCGTGGCCGACGTCCTGGGCCGTTCCGATCCACACGACCCGCGTCAGCCCGAGCTCGACGTCGACCTCGGCGACGACGCGCATGGCGGCGCACGCGTACGCGACATGCGCGCGCTCGCCGGTGACCTGGCCCGTCTCGGGGTCGAGGGGCGTAGTACGCGGATGCCGGTAGATCCGCTCGACATCGACCTCCAGGCTGCGTCCTTTCTTGTCCCACTCCTCCAGCGCCGCCCGGCATGCGTCGCGCACGGCACCGGATACCATCCACGTCATCCGGGAAGCGGACGCCGAGCCGGCGGAGTCGACGGTCGCGGTCGTATGCGGGGCAAGCGCCACGTCGCGTACGCCGAGCTCCGTGCGCGCAACCTGGAGGATGACGTTGGCAACTCCCTGACCCACCTCGGCTGCCGCGCAGTGGACCGTGGCACTGCCGTCGGCGTGGAGCTGAACTCTTGCCGCGGTGTAGTCGTCGAAGCCCTCCGAGTAGCCGATGTTCTTGAAGCCGACCGCGAAGCCGACCCCGCGCCTGACGCCCTCGCCGCGCGTCGTGTTGCCCGAGCCGCCCGGAAGACGCATCGGATCGCGCGGGAGCTCTTCGGCCTCGGGAACGTCGAGCGCGGCTGCACGGCGAATGACATCCGCGACCGGAAGCGTCCCGGTGATCGTCTGACCGGTCGGCAACGAGCCGCCGGGCCCGAGCGCGTTCAGCAGACGCAGCTCGATCGGATCGATGTCGAGCGCCTCCGCGAGCTTGTCCATCTGAGCCTCGTGAGCGAAGCAAACCTGTACCGCCCCGAAGCCGCGCATGGCACCGCACGGTGGGTTGTTCGTATAGACACACGTGCTCTCGATCAGAGCGTTGTCGACCGCGTACGGCCCGACCGCGAACGAGGCCGCATTGGACGTGACGGCAGTCGAGCTGGAGGCATACGCGCCGCCGTCGAGCAGTATGCGCACACGGACGTTGACGAGCCGTCCGTCGCGCGACGCGCGGTGCTCGGCCCAGATCTTCGCGGGATGCCGGTGGATGTGGCCGACGAAGGACTCCTCGCGGTTGTAGACGATCTTGACCGGACGGTTCGTGTGCAGCGCGAGCAGCGCGCCGTGGATCTGCATCGACAGGTCCTCGCGGCCGCCGAACGCACCTCCCACGCCCGCGAGGTGGATGCGCACCTGCTCGGGCTTCAGATTCAGGCACGGCGCGACCTGATCGCGATCGACGTGCAGCCACTGGGTTGCGACGTACACGTCGACGCCGCCCTCGCCGTCCGGCACGGCGAGCCCCGACTCGGGCCCGAGGAAGGCCTGGTCCTGGATCCCGATCTCGTAGACACCGGAGACCGCGACGTCACCCTCGGCCGCCGGATCCCCCTGCCTGATCACGAGCGAGCGGACGATGTTCGGACGTGGATCGTCCCGGTAGCCGTGGCCCATGGTCGGCCGGTCGGGATGGAGCGGCTCAGCCTCTGTCGCGCGCTCCGGGTCGACAAGCGGCTCGAGCGGCTCGTACTCGACGCGAATCCGCTCTGCAGCGCGTCGAGCCTGCTCCGGATGCTCCGCGGCGACGAGCGCAACCGGCTCCCCGAAATAGCGCACGCGCTCGTAGGCGAGCACGGGCTGATCCTGAAACTCGAGCCCATAACGTTTCTCGCCGGGGATGTCCTCGTGCGTCAGCACCGCGTGGACGCCGGGCATGCCGACCGCCGCTGAGATGTCGATCGTCCCGACGCGGGCATGCGCATGAGGACTGCGGACGGTGTGACCCCAGAGCATCCCCGCGGCCTGCAGGTCGCTCGAATAGGCGAACTCGCCCGTGACCTTCGGAATGCCGTCGACACGCGGGAGGCTCTCGCCCACGCGCCCGAGCTCCAGTTTCGGAACGGTGGCTTCGCTCACAGAGACGCGGCCGCCATCCGCACGGCATCGAAGATCTTCGCGTACCCGGTGCAGCGACAGAGGTTCCCGGACAGGGCTTCGCGGATGTCGTCGTCGCTGGGATACACGTTGCGCGCAAGCAGGTCGGCGGTGGCGACGACGAGGCCCGGCGTACAGAAGCCGCACTGCACCGCGCCCGCCGCGACGAACGCCTCCTGCACCTTGTGCAGCCGCCCATCCTCGGCCAACCCTTCGACCGTGACGATCTCATGTCCTTCGGCCTGGGCCGCGAGGACCAGGCACGCACAAACGAGCTTCCCGTCGAGAAGGACGGAGCACGAACCGCACTCGCCCTGCTCGCAGGCGTTCTTCGAACCAGGGAGGCCGAGTAGCTCCCGCAAGGCATAGAGGAGGCTCTCGCCTTCCCAGACGTCCGCCTCGCACGGCTCGCCGTTGACGCTCAACTCGATCCTCATACGAGACACCGGTCGAGCGCGCGGCGCGTGAGGATGCGCAGCGCGTGCCGCCTGTACGACGCCGTGCCGCGAACGTCGTCGATCGGGCTCGCTGCTTCTGCGACGCGCTGCGGAAACGAATCCACGTCGCCGAGCCCCGCGCGCACGAGCGTCGGCACCGGGCCGGCCGAGCCGAAAGCGGCACGGAGATCACCGTCGACGCGTACGGCGAGTGAGACGACCGCGATCACCATCGCGTTGCGCGGCCCGACCTTCATGAACGTCTGCCGGCTCTCCGTGCCACCGACCGATACACCGAGGATGAGCTCGTCTTCCGCAAGGACGTTTCGCTTCGGCCCGACGACGAAGTCCGGCAACGGAACGATCCGTTCACCGCGAACGCTCGCGATCTTCACCTCGGCGCCGCAGACGAGCAACGGCGGCAGCGCATCCCCTGCGGGCGAAGCGGTGCCGAGGTTGCCGCCGATCGTCCCGCGGTTCCGGATCTGCGGGCCGCCGACGGTTCGCGCCGCCTCCGCCAGGGCAGGCAGCGCCTCGGCCAACGGTCGTTCCATGGCCTCCGCATAGGTGAGGCCGGAGCCGAGCCAGACCCTCCCGTTCTGACGCGACCAGCCCCGCAGCTCCGCGACCTCGTTGAGGTTGAGGAGGGCCGCGGGCCGGGCGCGGTCGAAGTTCAGCTCCACCATCACGTCGGTTCCGCCCTGAATGGGCACAGCGTCGGGACGCTCCGCCTTCAGGCGCAACGCCTGTTCGAGGGAGCGGGGCGTCAACACGTCCACGGACGCGAAGCGTACTTCGCCGTCATGGGAGAATCGCCTCGCCGTGTCCAACGACGACCTCTTTCGAAGGCTTGCCGTCGCCCGAGGCGACGAGCCCGCCGACGTGGTCGTCCGCGGCGGCCGGGTCCTCTCCGTGTTCACGCGCGAGTGGCTCGATGCGGACATCGCGATCGCCGACGGCTGGATCGCCGGGCTCGGCGAGTACGAAGGACAAGAGGTCGTCGACGCCTCAGGACGCTACGTCGTTCCGGGCTTCATCGACGCGCACATGCACCTTGAGTCCACGAAGTTGCTGCCGGACGAATTCGCCCGGCTCGTGCTTCCCCTCGGCACGACCGCGGTCGTCCTCGACCCGCACGAGCTCGCGAACGTCCTCGGCACCGACGGCGTGCACTGGCTGCTCGATGCGTGCGAAGGGCTGCCGCTCGACTTCTACTTCATGGCGTCGTCGAGCATTCCGGCGTCCAAGTTCGAATCGCCGCGGCGACCGCTTCTGAGCGGTGACCTCGAGAGCCTGCTTCGACGCCGGCGCGTGCTCGGGCTCGCCGAGATGATGAATTTCCCCGGCGTCATCAGCGGCGATGCGAGCGAGCTTGACAAGCTGCGTCTTGCAGACGGGGTGCAGGTCGACGGTCACGCGCCCGGACTGCTCGGCAAGGAGCTGAACGCCTACGTTGCGTCCGGCATCCGCTCGGATCACGAGGCGCTGACCGTGGAGGAAGGACGTGAGCGCTTGCGGAACGGCATGTGGCTCCTGATCCGCGAGGCTTCCATGGCACGGAACCTGCAAGCGCTCCTCCCACTCGTGCAGGAGCTCGGCACGAACCGGATCGCGTTCTGCACCGACGACCGCGACCCGGAGGACATCGCCGAGAACGGCCACATCAACGGGATGGTGCGCGAGGCAGTGGCTGCGGGCATCGCACCCGAGGACGCGGTCGCGCTCGCGACGATCAACCCGGCGACCTGGCACCGCCTCTGGCACCTCGGTGCGATCGCACCGGGCTACCAGGCCGACCTCCTGATCCTGCCGGACCTGACCCGATTCGAGCCGGAGCTGACGCTGAAAGGCGGCCATCCGGTCGAAGAGATTCCGGAGCCCGACGTTCCCGAATGGGTCAAGCACTCAGTGCGCAACCGGCCGGTGAGCTCGGCGGACTTCGAGATCCCCTGGGAAAGCGGCAAGGCGCGGGCGATCGGCCTCGTGCCCGAGCAGGTTGTGACCGAATCGGTCGAAGTCGAGCCGACGACCGTGAACGGCGTTGCGGTCGCCGACGCAGGCAGCGATCTCGCGAAGATCGCGGTAATCGAGCGCCACCTTGGGACCGGCCGCATCGGACACGGATTCGTCTATGGCTCGGGACTGCAACGCGGTGCGCTCGCGTCGACGGTTGCCCACGACGCGCACAACATCGTCGTCGTCGGGATGGATGACGAGGACATGACGCACGCGGTGGAACGGCTCGGCGAGCTCGGCGGCGGCATCGTCGTCGTGGACGGCCGTCGGGTGAAAGCCGAGCTTCCGCTTCCCGTCGCCGGGCTCCTGGCCGATGCACCGCTCGCGGAGGTGATCGAGAAGAGCCTGGCCTGCAACGACGCCGCCCGTGAGCTCGGCTGGTCGGGTGCGACGCCTTTCCTGACACTGTCGTTCCTCGGCCTGTCGGTTATCCCGAGCCTGAAGATCACGGACCGCGGTCTCGTCGACGTCGACCGCTTCCAGATCGTGCCGCTGAAGATTTGAGCACCTTGCTCATGAACGCCCACGTCGTGACGATGGACGACGCGGGCACCGAGTACGAAGGCGGCTGGATCCTCGTCGAGGACGGTCTGGTGAAGGACGCCGGCGCCGGCGCGAAGCCGGAGGCGGACACTGCGCACGACCTCGGCGGCGCGGTTGTGACTCCAGGGCTCGTGAACGCGCACCATCACCTCTGGCAGAACCTGACGCGTGCGCGTGCTCAGGACGAGGATCTCTTCGGCTGGCTCAAGGCGCTGTACCCGATCTGGTCTGCGATCGACGAAGAGGCGGAATATGCCGCGGCGCGCGTCGGCCTCGCCGAGCTCGCCCTCTCCGGCTGCACCACGGTCTTCGACCATCACTACCTCTTCCCGCCGGGGGCGACCGGTCTGCTCGAGGCCGAGATCCGGGCCGCGTGCGAGCTCGGCGTGCGAATAGTCGCCGCTCGCGGATCGATGGATCTCGGTGAGTCACAGGGCGGCCTCCCGCCGGACGGGGTCGTCGAGACGCGGGACGAAGCACTGTCGGCCACCGAAGCAGCAGCGAGACTTGCGGACGGTGTGCAGGTCGAGATCACGGTGGCGCCCTGCTCGCCTTTCTCCGTCACCGAGGAGCTCATGACCGAGTCGGCGGAACTGGCGCGCAAGCTCGGACTGCGCCTGCATACGCACCTGGCCGAGACCGTCGAGGAAGAGGACTACTGCCGCCGGCTCTACAGCTGCACGCCGGTCGAGTACCTGGAGCGGGTCGGATGGCTCGCGGAGGACGTGTGGTGCGCGCATTGCGTGCATCTGTCGGACGACGACATCGCGAAGCTCGGGGCGCACGACGTCGGGGTTGCGCACTGCCCGACGTCCAACATGCGGCTCGGCGCCGGGATCGCTCGCGTGCGCGACCTTCTCGACGCCGGCGTGCGCGTCGGCCTCGGCGTCGACGGCTCCGCCTCCAACGAGCGGAGCGACCTCTTCCTCGAGGTCAAGCAGTCCCTGCTCGTCGCGCGGGCGCGCGGCGGGCCGAAGGCACTGACTGCCCGCGAGGCGCTGCGGCTGGGCACGCGCGGCAGCGCGGCGGTGCTCGGACGCGACGACATCGGTCAGCTCTCGCCCGGAAAGCGCGCCGACCTCGCGATCTGGCGCACCGACGGGCTCGAGCTCGGCGGGGCCGAGGATCTCGTCGCCGGGCTCGTCTTCTCCGGGCCGCACCGAGTCGATCGCCTGTACGTCGGCGGCGAGGAGATCGTCCGCGACGGACATGTCGTCCGGGCCGACGAGCACGAGATCGCGAAGGAACATCGCGTCCAGGCGGAAAGATTCGGGTGATGACCGTCGCTCGCCTTCGGCTCGCTCCCGTGGGGGAAACCATGTTTCCCCCACGAGCCCTCTTCTTTAGAAGTCGCCACAGCTCACGCGCCGCTGAGATCGCCGCGTGTGCTGAGGAGAAAGAGGGGGGAAACCTCCCGGTTTCCCCTTACGCCCCTTCCCCCGCTCATCGGCCAAAGTACGGCCGATGACCATCTCGCTCTCGACTCACGTCCTCGATACGGAGCGCGGCCGGCCGGCGAGCGGCGTGCGCGTCGAGCTCTGGCGCGAGGACCTCGTCACCGCGGCCGAGACCGATGCCGACGGCCGGATCGCCGAGCTCGCCGCCGATCTCGAGCCCGGTGTCTACCGCCTGTTCTTCCGACCTCCGTCGCCGTTCTTCAAGGGCATCGGCGTCGAGGTCGAGCTCGACGACGGCCACTACCACATCCCGCTGCTCGTCTCCTCCTACGGGTGCACGACCTACCGCGGCAGTTAACGGCCGAACAATTGGCCGAGCTCTTCGAGGGGCACACGCGACTCGTCGAGAAGCTTGCCGCGCATGACGACCCGCTCGCGTCGGCGCAGGACGTGATCGCCGAGCTGACCCAGGAGGAGAAGCTCGAGGCGGTGAATGCGCATCCGGCGATCGGGGCGAGGAACCTGTCCGCGCGGTCGGCAGCAGAGCAAGGCACGCATGACGACCCGGAGACACTCGCGTCGCTCGAACGGCTCAATGCAGAGTACGAGCGACGATTCGGCTTTCGTTTCGTCGTGTTCGTGAACAGCCGCCCGAAGAGCGAGATCGTCCCGATCCTGCGTGAGCGACTCGGGCGCACGCCCGAACAGGAGCTCGACACGGCGGTGCGGGAACTGGTCGCGATCGCGGAGGACCGATGGCGGCGCTCCTCGCAGTAGATCCGTACGTCACCGACTGGCTCGACCTGCTGACACGCTGGCTGCACGTCATCGCCGGAATCGTCTGGATCGGCTCGTCCTTCTACTTCATCGCGCTCGACAACCATCTGCGTCCACCGAAGGACGAGACGGAGCGAGAGATCGGCATCGGCGGCGAGACGTGGGAGATCCACGGCGGCGGCTTCTACAACATCAAGAAGTACCTGGTCGCGCCGCGCGTGCTCCCCGAGACGCTGCACTGGTTCAAGTGGGAGGCGTACACGACGTGGCTGAGCGGCTTCGCGCTCATGATCGTCCTCTACTACCTCCACGCAGACACCTACCTCATCGACAAGAGCGTCGCCGATCTGTCGACCGGTGAGGCCGTCGCGATCAGCGTCGGCCTGCTGGCGGCGGCCTGGCTGGCGTACGACGCTCTCTGCCGCCTGCTCGGATCGAGACCGTTCGTGCTTGCTGCCGCGCTCCTCGGAATGATCACGCTCGCCGCTTGGGGCGTCAGTCATCTCTTCAGCGGACGGGCGACGTACCTGCAGATCGGCGCGATGCTCGGGACGATGATGGTCGGCAACGTGTTCTTCGTGATCATCCCGGCGCACTGGGAGCTCGTGCGAGCGAAGCAAGCCGGACGCGAGCCGGATCCCGCAGCAAATGCTCGCGGAAAGCTGCGTTCGGTGCACAACAACTACCTGACGCTGCCCGTCGTCTTCACGATGCTCTCGAACCACTTCCCGTTCACCTATGGACACAGCTACTCGTGGCTGATCCTCGTCTTCCTCCTCGTCATCGGTGCCTGGGTCAGGCACTTCTTCAACCTGCGACACCTGGGACGAACCGTCTGGGCGATTCCGGTTTCGGCGGCGATTGCGATCGCGGTGCTCGCGATTCTGATCCGCCCTCAAAGCGAGTCCGCGGCGGGAACGCCGACCGTCGAGTTCGCGCAGGTCGCGCGCATCGTCGACCAGCGCTGCACGGCTTGCCATTCCCAGCAGCCGACGAAGGTGAGCACGGCGCCGCGCGGGATCAAGCTCGACACGCCCCAGGAGATCAGGGCCCAGGCAGCCGGAATCGAGCAACAGGCCGTGCAAACCAAGGCGATGCCGCTGGGGAACGTGACGGGCATGACGCAGGCCGAGCGCGACCTCCTCGGGCGCTGGATCGCACAAGGCGCGAGAATCCCGTGAGCATGATCGAGATCACAACCGGCGACCTCCGCTTCCTCGCGCGCTTCGAGGAGGAGCTCGCACCGCAGACCGTCGCTGCGTTCCGGAGGATCCTGCCGTTCGACGACCGCATCATCCACTGCCGCTGGAGCGGCGAGTCGAACTGGATTCCCTGGGGAGACCGCGAGCTCGGGATCGGGCCTGAGAACGCCACCTCGTACCCGCACCCCGGCGAGCTCGCCCTTTACCCGGGCGGCCAGAGCGAAACGGAGCTGCTGCTCCCCTACGGGTACTGCTCCTTCGCATCGAAGGCGGGACACCTGTGGGCGAATCACTTCGCGACCCTCGTCGAGGGGCAGGAGCAGCTCTCCGAGCTCGGCCGACGCACGCTCTGGGAGGGAGCGCAGCCGATCTTGTTTCGGGAGGTCGGGTGACGCTCGAGCTACGCGCTCGCGCAGCGATTCGGGACATCGTCGCGGACGCGGACTCCGCGTTCCGCGGCCCGCGGCTCTTCTGGCAAGCGGACGACTGGGACGGCTGGCACGGAACGAGCCCGATGAAGAACCTCTACGTGGGCACAGCGGGAGTGCTCTGGGCGCTCGACCGGCTGAGGCAGCGTGGCCAAATCGAGACGGAGCTCGACCTCGCCGGCCTCTCGACCCGAAACGTCGACCTGTTCCGTGAACGACCGGACTTCATGAAGGGCGAGAAGCTCCCGGCCCAGCGGAAGTCCGCGCTCCTCACGGGCGAGACGGGGATTCTCCTGGTCGCCTGGCGCCTGTCTCCGAGCCCTGAGCTCGCGGACGATCTGCTCGCACGCGTCCGGCAAAACGTCGACAACGAGGCGGACGAGCTGATGTGGGGATCGCCGGGCACGCTGCTCGCCGCGCAGGCCATGCTCGACTGGACGGGAGAGGAGCGGTGGCGTGACGCGTGGAACGAGAGCGCGGACGCACTCATGTCGCGCCGTGACTCGGAGGGGTACTGGACCCAGCGCCTCTACGGTCAGGAGTTGCACGGCCTCACGCCCCCGCACGGGCTCGTCGGGAACGTCCAGGCCCTGCTTCCGCTGCTCGCCGAGGATCGAGCCGACGCACTAAAGCGCGAGTCCGCCGCGATTCTCGCGTCCAATGCCGTCCAGGAGGAAGGGCTGGCGAACTGGCCGCCACGGCCGCGTCCCGAACTGCCTGGGCCGGACGGCCAGATCCGCCTCCAGTGGTGTGCGGGTGCGCCCGGGATCGTCGTCGGCGCGGCGGAGTACCTCGACGAGGAACTTCTCCGCGCAGGCGCCGAGCTGGCGTGGCACACCGGGCCTCCGACTCTCGAGAAGGGACCCGGCATCTGTCACGGCACCGCCGGCAACGGTTATGCGTTTCTCAAGGTCTTCGCCCGGACCGGAGACGAGAGGTGGCTCGAGCGCGCGCGCCGTTTCGCGATGCACGCGCTCGCGCAGGTCGAGCAGTTGCGTGCCGAGCGCGGCCGCGGACGCCACTCGCTGTGGACCGGGGACGTCGGCGCGGCGCTCTACGTGGCCGACTGCATCGCCGGGACGAGCGGCTATCCCATTCTCGACGGCTGCTAGCGCTCTTCGCGCACGTACGGCAACCCCAGTGCCGCTGGCGCGCCGAACCGTAACCGTGCCGCCCGCGAGGAAACGAGCACCAGCGCCACGATCGTGGCGACGTACGGCAACGTCTGAAAGAGCTCGGGCGCGACCGTCACGCCGTGTCCCTGGAGAGCGAACGGCAGCGCCGTGAAAGCGCCGAAGAAGTAGGCGCCCAGCAGACAGAGTGTCGGCCGCCAGAACGCGAAGATCACGAGCGCGATCGCGATCCACCCGGCGCCACCCGTCAGGCCGTCGGCCCATTGCGGTGTGATCGACAGGCTGAACGCTGCGCCGCCGACACCGGCAAAAGCTCCGCCGACGAGCGTGTGCGCATAACGGTACGCAGCAACGTTGACCCCCATCGCGTCCGCTGCAGCGGGAGACTCGCCGACGGCACGCACATTGAGCCCGGTACGCGTTCGCGTTAGATAGAGCGCCACGAGGATGACGCAGACCCACGACGCGTAAACCAAGAGCGACTGCCCGAAGACCATCGGACCGATCACCGGCAGGTCCTGGAGCGACTTGGGAAACACCTCCTGGAACTGATGTCTCGCAGGGAAGCCCGTGAGCTTCAGGTCGTTGCCGAGGTACGACGAGAGACCCGCAGCACCGGCGAAGATCGTCAGCGCGAGGCCGGAGACGATCTGGTTCGCACGCAAGGTCACGACGAGGAACGCATGGATGGCTGCCATGGCCGCGCCGGCCAATGCCGCCACGCCGATTCCCGCGGCCAGCACGAGCGCTGACGGCCCAGGCAGGCGCTGCACTGCCCAGAAGCCCATGACGGCGCCGACGAGCATCATGCCCTCGACGCCGAGGTTGAGCACGCCGGAGCGTTCGGCCAGCAGTTCGCCGAGCGCCGCGTAGAGGAGCGGCGTCCCGTAGAGAACTCCCGAGGCCAGCACGACCACGACGAGGCTGTTGTTCACGGCGTCGGCTCCGGCGCCGGGGACTTGGTCACGCGTGGCCCACGTTCGAAGCGCACGCGGTAGCGGACGAACAGCTCGCCGCCGAGAACGCAGAAGAGGATCAGGCCCTGCATCACGCCCACGAGCCCGTTCGGGAAGTCAACGCCCTGCAGGGCGAAGCCTGCGTTTTGCAAACCGCCGAGCAGCAATGCAACCGGCACCACCGCGAGCGGGTTGTAGCGTGCAAGCGCCGCGACGACGATGCCCGTGTAGCCGTAGTTCGCCTGGCGTAGCCCGCGCGGATCGAGTTGATGGCGAAAGTCCCCGTCCTGACTGGCGCCTCCGATCCCCGCGATCGCACCGGAGAGGCACATGACGGCGAGGATCTTCCGCCGTGTCCGCATTCCCGCATAACGGCCCGCGCGAGGGGCGTCCGCAATCACCTGCACCTCGAAGCCGAAGCGCGTTCGTGCGTACAGGACCCAGACGACCACGGCGACTCCGATCGCCAGGAGGAATCCCAGTGGCAAAGCCACGCTGTGGACGCTCCAGCTCGACCAGGTCGCCTCGCTGGGCAACGATTTTCCCTGCGGGAAGACGCTGGCCTGGAAGCCGCTCGTGTCGCGCAGATAGGAGTGGCTGTCGAAGATCAGATACTCGAGGACGAGGCCGACCACGTAGTTGAGCATCAGCGACGTGATGATCTCGTTCGTCGAGAAGAACGCCCGCAGGACGGCGGGAATGGCAGCGAGGAGCGCACCGCCGACGGCGCCGGCAGCGACCATGCCGGCGATCACGAGCGGCGACGGCGCGCCGGCCATCAGCAGTGCGACGATGGCGCCCGTGATCGCACCGCCGTAGAGCTGGCCCTCGCCGCCGATGTTGAAGAGGTTCATCCGGAAGGCGACTGCGGCGGCCAATCCCGTGAACGCCAGCGGCGTCGCCGAGACGACCGTCTCGCTGAGTGCCCCGTGCGCGATGAACGCCGCGTCGAACAGGCGGTGGAAGGAACGGATCGGAGGATGGCCCGTGAGCAACAGGACTACGGCGGAAAGCACGAACGCGACCACGAGCGAGGCGATCGGAACGACGACCGCGAGCCACCAAGGCTGTTGCAGACGACGCTCGATCCGCATCAGTCCTGCTCCCGTCCCCCTGCCATGAGCAGCCCGAGCTCCTCGACGGTCGTGGACGCCGCCTCGCGCTCGCCCGCAACGCCGCCCTCGTACATCACGGCAATCCGGTCGGCGAGGGCGAGAATCTCGTCGAGGTCCTCGCTGAGAAGCAACACGCCCACTCCCGACGAGGCCGCCTCGCGTAGATAGGAGTGGACGGTTTCGATGCTCGAGACGTCGAGGCCGCGCGTCGGTGACGCCGCGATGAGAACTGCAGGTTCGCCGGAGAACTCACGCGCCAGCACGACCTTCTGCACGTTCCCACCCGAGAGCTGCCAGGCCGGCACCTGACACCCTGACGTGCGTACGTCGTAGTTGTCGATCGCACGGTCGGCGAGGTCGCGGATGCGTGCAAGGCGCAAGAAGGGCCCGCGTGAGACCGGGGCGCGGCGATACGACTTGAGCACGACATTGGACGCGATGCTCAAGCCCGGCGCAACGCCGGTGCCCAGACGGTCTTCGGGGACGTAGGCGACGCCGGCCGCGATCGCGCTGCGCGGATCGCCGCTTCGCACCCTGCGGCCCTTGATCTCGACGGTTCCCTTCGTCGCAGGCCGCATTCCGACAATCGTCTCGGCGAGCTCGCGCTGACCGTTCCCGGCGACGCCCGCGACAGCGACGATCTCGCCGCGCCGGAGGCGCAGCGACACGTCCTTGACGGCAGGCACTCCGCGGTCCCCGTCGGCCCAGATGCCGTCGAGTTGCAGCACGGCCTCACCCGGGGCCGGGCGATCGTGGTGGCGCCGTCCGATTTCGACCTCGCGCCCGACCATCAATGCAGCCAGCGACCTCGGTGTCGCGTCCGACGCGGCGACTGTCGCAAGCGAGCGCCCACGGCGCAGTACCGTGACTCGATCCGCGACTGCCTTCACTTCATGCAGCTTGTGCGAGATGAAGATGACGGTGCGACCGTCCGCCGCCATCGCACGCACGGTCTCGAAGAGCGCGTCCGCTTCCTGCGGAGTCAGCACCGCGGTCGGCTCGTCCAGTATGAGAATGCGTGCCTCCTGGTAGAGCGCCTTCAGGACCTCGACGCGCTGTTGCTCACCGACCGAGAGCTGCCAGATGCGCGCGCGGGGGTCGACGGCGAGCCCGTAGCGACGTGAGAGCTCTGCGACTCGCTGCTCGATTGCACGGGGCCGCAAACGAAATGCCCGGCCGATGTCCCGTTGGTCGCCGAGAACGACGTTCTCGGCCACCGTGAAGGGCGACACGAGACGGAAGTGCTGGTGCACCATCGCAATCCCTGCGGCGATCGCGTCGCGGGGCGAGTGGAACTCGACCGGTCGGCCGGAGAGCAGAATCTCGCCTTCGTCCGGGCGGTAGAGGCCCGTGAGGATGTTCGACAGCGTCGTCTTGCCGGCGCCGTTCTCTCCGAGGAGGGCGTGCACCTCGCCCTTCGCGGCTTCGAAGTCGACGCGGTCGTTCGCCACGACCGCGGGAAACCGCTTCGTGATTCCGCGCAACGCAACCGCGGCCGGCATGGTGGAAGGGTTGGGCGGGGAGGCTTCGCCTTCCCCGCCCACTGAATCAGCCCTTGGCGCTGCCGATCACGCCTCTGACGAGCCAGTTGATCGCGTAGAGGTCCTTGACCGTCAGGCGCTTGCCTTTCGGAACACGCAACTTGCCCTTCTGGTCGTAGAGCGGACCGGCGAACTCGTAGAACTTGCCGTTGATGAGGGCCTGCTTCTTCCTCGCGATCGCAGCCTTCGTCTTGGCACTGACCTTCGGCCCGTAGGGAGCCAGGCCGATCATGCCGTCCTTGAGGCTGCCGTAGTAGAAGTTCGTCTTCCAGGTCCCGTTGAGCAAAGCCTTGACCTTGCGTAGGTAGTACGGGCCCCAGTTGTAGATCGAAGCCGTCAGCCACTGCTTCGGAGCGAACGTGTGCGCATCCGAGTCGTAGCCGACCCACGGAACGCCCTTCGACTCCGCGAATTGACCGGTCGCCGGACTGTCGACGTTCTGACCGAGAACGTCAGCGCCGGCTGCGACGAGGCTCTGCGCCGCCTTCTTCTCCTTGCCGAGATCGAGCCAGGCATTCGTCCAGATCAATCTGATCCTGGCGCCGGGGTGAGTTGCCTGCGCACCGAGCGCAAACGCGTTCGCGTGCCGGATGATCTCCGGAATCGGAAACGGAACGACGTATCCGATCACACCCTTCTTCGTTGCGGCGCCTGCGGCCATCCCCGAGAGGTAGATCCCGTCCTCTCCTGCCCCGAAGTACTCCGCCATGTTCGCGGACTGCGCGGTGCCGGTAGCCATCTCGAACTTGACGTCCGGGTACTTCTTCGCCGCTGCCACCATCGCCGGCTGAAAGCCGAAAGAGGTGGCGAAGATGATCTTGTTGCCGTCTCGAATCAGGCTTTCGATGACCTGTGTGGTCTGCGGGCCTTCCGGCACGAGTTCCTTGTACGTCGTCTCGACCTTGGAACCGAGTTGCGCCTGCACGTACAGGCGGCCTTTGTCGTGTGCCTGCGACCAACCGTTGTCGTTGTGCGGACCGACGTACATCCAGGCGGCCTTGAGAGCCGCCGCTTTCTTCTGCGTCCGTGCCGAGCCTGTCGAGACGCCGAGCGCGAGGATCAACGCGGCGGCGAGCGCAAGCGGCAGGGCGAAACCGAACTTCCTCTTCGTCATGTTCTCCTCTCTCCTGTTCCTCGGGTGCCGCACGCGACTATAGGGCTGCCGACGGGCGATTCCTAGGTGAGCCTCGCGAGGGCGCCGGCCAGGACGTCGACGGCCAGCTCGACGTCTTCCGCCGAGGATTCCTCCTGCGGCGAATGGCTGATCCCGCCGTTCAAGCTGCGGACGAAGAGCATCGCCGTGGGGACTCCGGCGCCGGCAAGAGTCGCCGCATCGTGGCCGGCTCCCGAAGGGAGCTCCACGATGGGCAGGCCGCGTTCCTGGAGCTCCGCCCGGAGTGCGCCGATCGGTTCTTCGGCCATCGGAACGGGCTCGAGCCGGAAGTCGGCCCGGAGGCCGAGCTCGGCGACGAGGCGGTCGAGGCGCTCCCGATCGGGGGCGCGAGCGTCGACCGAGACACGAACCCGGCCCGGAATGACGTTGACGGCTCCCGGCTCGACATCGACCACCCCTACCGTGGCCACCGCCCCGTCCACGGCTGTCGCAATGTCACGCACCTGCAGGATGTAGACGGCGGCCGCCACCAGAGCGTCGAGACGGCCGAGCATCGGGACGGTGCCCGCATGCCCGACGTGCCCTTCGAAGGTGCGCTCTCCGCGGACGATGCCGACGATCCCCATCGCGAGTCCCAGCGGAGCGCCCGCCCGCTCCAGCACAGGCCCCTGCTCGATGTGCACCTCGAGGAAGCACTCCGGCAGCGCGCCGCGCGCGACGAAGGCGGAGCTCCCGACACAGCCGCGCTCCTCGTCTCGAAAAACGGCCACGGCTCCCTTCCCGACGCGCTCGACCGCCTCGATCGCCGCGACGACCCCGAGCGCACCGTCGAACTTCCCTCCGAATGCGAGCCCGTCCAGACGCTCGGCTCCGCGGTGCGGCCGATGAGATTCCCGGCCTCGTCGGCCTCGACCTCGAGCCCGGCCTCCCGCATCCATCCGGCCGCGAGCTCGTGGGCGCGATCCTCCCCCTCGGTGCCGGCAACGCGGTCGGCGCCGACCCGGCCGCCGATGGCGTACAGCTCGTCAAGCCGCTCGTGAACGCGCACGTTGCGATCATCCCTCGTGGGCGTGACGCCAGCGGACGCGTACCGGTGCCAGGCACGGGTACGACTTTGTGACGAGTCGCGCCTAGAGGCCGAACGGGTTGATCGGCTTGGGGCTCGTCGAGACGAGCACGCTCTTCGTCTCGAGGTAGAGCTCGAGCGTGTCGAGGCCGAGCTCGCGGCCGAAGCCGGACTGCTTGTAGCCACCGAACGGGATTCCGGGGAACGCCGTGTACGGCATGTTGATCCCGACGGTTCCCGCCTTGATCCGGCTCGCGACGCGATGGCCGCGCGCCGGGTCGGCCGTC
>WNGJ01009715.1_pt1 | contig 18328 bp, 27 predicted proteins | sample 5400611 | NCBI WGS metagenome assembly WNGJ01 (sample SAMN13153375, study PRJNA577476) | soil metagenome | isolation source: 40 cm soil or saprolite under Garry oak tree replicate 1 | place: USA:California | collected 2016-06-15 | reverse complement strand
GATCAAGACTGCAACTGTAACTGAGAGGTTACTTACTGTCCAATGCTGACGCGGGCGGGCGGGCGGGCGGGGGCGGTTTCCTAATTTGACCGGATTAGGGGATGGAAATAAAAAGCGCCCATCGGCGGGTGGAGGCCGAGAGGCGCAAGCCATAAGTTGCCACGATATACCGTCCGCCTTGCGGCGCAGCGTGTTTTTCGGTTCCACCATAGATCCAGACACGCTCGGTGCTTCCCCTGTCAGTGGGATGTTGCCGGATTTGTCAAAAGTTTGGTCATGTGGACCTCGCTTTCTAGCCTTTAATGGCACGGGCAAAGTACCAAACCTGCAATCGTAGATGCAAGCTGCGGTTTGACATTGGAAACGGTACTTTAGTCCTGCCTACCCTGCGAGAGCAGCAGCGTCAAAGAATAAGACTCGCTCAAGCGGCGCGAGGAGGTAAACTCGTCAGCAGAAGTTATGCACCTGCAGCAAAGCAAAGCGGGCAGCAGGGAATTTTAGAATCCTTTTGTGCTCGGACAATTCACCAGCCAGCTTGCCGCGTCAGAGAATCTAACGGACCAGCAAGTGGCTGTGGCCGTAGAACAACTGATCGACGAGGCGGTGCCAGCGCCAACCAAGGCCGAGTTTCTCATGCATCTGGCTCGGAAAGGCGAGACGATTGACGAAATTACCGAGTTCACTCGCCAGCTTCGCGCCAGGGCCATCGAGGCTCCGCTCGACGCGGAGACTCGCTCGCGGGAGATCCTGGACGTGGTCGGGACTGGCGGCGACCAGTTGGGCACGTTCAACATCTCGACGACTGCGGCCATCCTGTGCGCGACGGCTGGTGTGACTGTGGCCAAGCACGGCAACCGCGCCGCCACTTCCCGCTGCGGCAGCGCCGACGTGCTGGAATCGCTGGGCGTGCGGATCCATTTGACGCCGGAAGAAGCGGCACGCTCGCTCAAGGAGGATGGTTTCGCGTTTTTCTTCGCCCCGGACTATCACCCGGCGTTCAAGCACGTTGCCCAGGCGCGCAGGCTGTGCGCCGAGCGCGGCCAGCGCACGATTTTCAATTTCCTTGGTCCGCTGCTCAACCCGGCGCGGCCCTCGGCGTTGTTGGTCGGTGTGCCGCGCCCGGGCCTGTGCGAACCGCTGGCGCGAGTCCTCCAATTGCTGGGCGCGCGCCGGGCCATGGTCGTCTGCGGCAGGGTCGCGCCTCTGCGCAAGTTTCCGCCGATTGAGTTCGAGCCAACTAATCATCTGCAAAATGTCCGCGTCATAGACCGAGACGGAGGGTCACACTTACTCTCCATCAGCGCCGCCCTCTCGCTGGCTGAGCAGAAGCGCGCCGCGTTGGTGGAGATTGCGCCCCGGGCAAATCCGCCGGTTTGCGGTCTGGTTGACTTTTCAGACCTCGAACGGGTAGGAAACGATGACTCACAAGAAGTGAGGAGCCTGGACGAACTCTCCACCCTGGGGGACAACACCGTGGCCGAATTCTACCAGGAACATGGCTTCGCGACCTCGGTGTTGTCGCCGGAACAGTTCCCGGTGCAATTCGCTTCGCTGGCGGATTTGCTCGGTGGCGACCCAGAAACCAACGCACAAATCGTGCGGGTTTTGTTGGCAGGCGAAGATCGCGGCCCGCGGCGGGAGGCGGTGTTGCTGAACGCGGGGGCGGCGCTGCTCGTGGCGGGTCGCGCCCGTTCGATCGCCGAGGGTTGGGAATTGGCCGCCGACTTGATTGACAGCGGGCAGGCGGCACGAAAGTTGCGCCAACTCACGAGCCATTGATCCGGGGGAAAAGGCTTAATGCCCTTTGGAAATTCCCATGAGTCGCTCTGCAGCGTTGACCCGGAGGGACTGCCGACAATAGCTCGGCGTTTCAACGCCGAGAACGGGGTCCAATGCGTTTAAGTCCTGACGGGACGGCTGAATGGAAGCAAACGGACGTGGCAATTCAACTGTCCCGTCGGGACTAGGCGGTCGTCCTCCGTTGTCCCGGCGTTGAAACGCGTTGAAACGCCGTAGAGCCTGTTGCAAAAGTCCGTTTTTTCCGAATTGCGAGGATTGCCTGCCTATTGAGCGACGCCAAGCGCCGAAGATTTTTCTGAAGGCGGCCCCAAGTTTGCACACCCTCGCGTATCTGTAAGTGGAATGCTTTGGGTACGTAATAGCCAGTGGTTTTGCCCGATGGGCCGCTGTAACTGACATAGAGGTGTGGCCCGTGTTTGGGTCCACCGTGATGGCAACGGCAACCTGGAGTGCCGCACGTGCGATAGGTTTCCGAAAGGGTCCCGAAAATCGCCTGGCCGGCCAGTTGCTCAACCTGATCGAGCAGACCTTTGCGCTGCTGCTCGGCCTTTTGGCTCAAAGCTTTCATCCGCTATCACACGGTGGCTTGCTTTTCTGGGCTTGGCGAGCTTTGGCTCGCGCCATGGCCACCAGATTTTGTGTCAGCACACAGCAACCGACGTAACGCTCAAAACCGATGTCCCCTTTATAATAGGCTCGCTCCATGGCGAAGACATGCTTGAGGGTGCTAATGCGGCCCTCGCCGCCCGCACGCCAGCCTTGGCCGCGGCGGAACCAGCGCTCCTTTTGACGAGCGGCGCGGCTCTGGGAGAGCCGGCCCCGTCCTGGCAACACCGTCCGCTTGACCCCCAGTTCCTGAGCAAATTTTTCATTGGCTGCGCTCCAAAAGCCTCGATCCCCGGCAGCCAAATACGGCGCGCGGCCGAAAATAGCCACGTGTTGTTCCAAGGCGGGCTGCCATTGTTGTTGATCGGCCTGGTTGGTTGCAGCGATGTGATAGTGGCTCACAATCCCGTTCTCCACTTCATCCAGGCGCACCAAACGTCCAAATTCATTGGGCTTGTGGGCCTTGCCCTTGCGGATGACCACGGTATGTTCCTCAAAGAGGCTGAGGATCTTGTCCGGATAATGGGTCTGTCCTTGAACAATCCGGGCCTGGGTTTGAGCGATGACCTTCTGGGTCAGCGGCAGGTAATGACGCAGTTGGGCTTCGGCCACCAGCACCGTGATCAGATGGTCCCCTTGGGCTACCAACTTGCCGTTCTTCAAGTCGGCCAGGACGTTGGCAGTTTGTTTGATCACCTGGCCGCTTAGCCCAAGGAGCTTGCCGTAAGCCCTTTTGAGCCGTTGCTGACCTGCGCTGGTCGTCATCTTGGCGGCGCGGCAGATTTCCAAAACACGCCGCTTGGCGGCGCGCTGGTGATCAACCACCTTGAGCGCCCCCGCCTGACAGCCCGCCGCGATGCGCTTGAGCGAGCGGGTCAGCACTCGCAGGCCATCAGCCAAGAGCGAACTGTCGGTGGGATAATGAATATTGGTTTCGACGGCAGTGGTGTCGGTGCGCAGCCTGGCGCCCTTGGCCACACCCTGTCGTTTTGCCAACTCGACCACCCGCGCATGGATTTGGGCGGTGCCGGCTTTGCCAAAGAGTCCAAAGGTGCGAGAGAAGCTGGTAAAGTCAGGCGTGGGGTCTTCGTAAAAGCGGGTAAAGCGGCGATAGAGCAGACTGGCGCGCAACTCGCGTTCCAGTTGCCGGAAGGACCAGTTCTTGAGGTGCTTGAGCACCAGGCAGCGCAGGAGTCGGTCCGGAGCGATGGAAGGCCGTCCGAAGTCGGCTGAACGGGCTCGACGTTTGGTCAGGGTTTGAGCGGCCACTTGAACTAATTGGGGGTCTTCGAGCAGCGGGTCCAAGGGATCGAGCACATCGTCGGCAATGGCCATCGCCTCTTTGGCGAAGGCGAAGTAGAACAACGAGGCTTGTCGCGATGTGCTACCAATCATTACCTAATCAATATAATCGATTAGGCACAGAGAATGCAACAAAAAAATGCAAAAAAGTGAAAATATTTTTGGCCTGGCGGATGCCGAGGCCCGGGGGTCGGCTAAAATCGGTCAACCCGCGGCGGTTAGATCCCCCAGTTTTCCATTGAAACCCAGGGGACTTTTGCAACAGGCTCTAGCTAGCTCGAATATTTCAGACTTCGGCGAAAATGGCCACAGGGTCTAGCCGCCGACGTCAGTCGGCGCTAGCTTCTTTTCCTCGGAAATCAGCGCCGACTGACGTCGGCGGCTACGGCGGCTATGAAACATCCGAGATCGGCCCATTGGCAGGATTCTCCGGGCCAAGGCTTAGCTGACAGCCTGCAAAACCGGCTGGCTTTATGCCTTTATTTCGCGCAAGACTTCCTTCAAATGTTGGAATCAAATACGGACTGCCATGCCGGCCAAAAAACCAAAACCGTGGACGCGCACTGAAATCGTCCAACTGGGCGATGTCCCGGATTCTGTGCTGGCCCGCCGCACCGGGCGCACCATCAAGGCGGTCGTCGCAGAGCGCGAACGACGCCGGCTTGGGTTGGCCACCCCGCCGCGGCGCTGGACGGCGCGGGAGATCAAAATGCTCGGACACTTCAACGACTATGAACTGGCCCGCCGCTTGCGCCGCAAGCCCAATGCTGTGCGTCTTCAACGCATCGCGCTTGGCATCCCGCCGTTCATAAAGCCGCCAAAATCCAAAGCCTGGACTTACGCGCAAGAAAAATTGCTCGGAAAGCTCCCGGATGAAGAACTGGCGGGCCGGTTCAAACGCACGGTCATGTCGGTGAAAGTTCGTCGGGGCAGGCTGGGCATTCCCGTCTTTGCGTCCAAGATAGCTCACTGGACCGCCGCGGAGGAAAAACTGCTGGGGACCGCGCCCGATCAAGTCATCGCGACGCGCATTGGACGATCGCGCCTTGCGGTGTTGCAGCATCGGGCAAACCTTGGCATTCCGCCCGTGCCGCGTGTTTTCGAGCACGCCTGGACGCCGGAACAGGACCGCTTGCTGGGCACGATGTCCGAGCCGGAAGTGGCCAGACGCATCGGTCGAAGCGCCAATGCCGTCGCTACTCGCCGCCGAAAGCTGGACATTCCTAAATTGGGCCATCGCGCGCGTTCTTACACGGCTGAGGAGGGAAGTCTCCTGGGCACCATGTCCGATGAAGACCTGGCGCGGCGTTTTGGGCGAACGGCCGGAGCGGTCGCGGCGCGCCGGGCGGTGCTTGGGATTTTGAAATTCAACGGCCAGCGGCGTCCATGGACGGCGGAAGAAGAGGCGCTCGTCGGCAAGTTTCCAGACGAACAGGTCGCGGCCCGGCTCGGCCGGACGTTGGAAGCGATCAAGGTGAAGCGCGGCAAACTCGGCCTGCCCACTCCGGCGCCCAAGTACAAACCGTGGACGCGCGAAGAAGATGCCTTGCTCGGAACGAAACCGGATGCGGCCGTGGGAGCAATCATCGGACGAAAACCCGCCACCGTGCGCCTGCGCCGCAGAAACCTCGGCATTCCCACTGCTACCCGGATCGTGCCGAATCGCTGGCGTCCGGAAGAAGACAAGCTTCTGGGCACGGCGCCGGACGAAGAAATAGCGCGCCGGCTCGGCCGCACTGAACTCGCTGTGCGGGCGCGCAGGAAAGATTTGCACATCCCGAAGTTTAACCGGCAGACCAGACTTTGGACTGCGGAGGAAGACAAGCTGTTGGGCACCATGCCCGACAAGGAAGTGGCGGCAAAGCTTGGCCGCCCGTTGCTCGGAGTGCGGAGCCGGCGGAATGACTTGGGCATTCGGATGCCAAACCCCAAGTTGCGGCCATGGACTGCTGAGGAAGACGCGTTGCTCGGCGCCATGTCCGACAAGAAACTCGCGCGCCGATTGAAGCGCACTTACGTAGCCGTCGCGCACCGACGGCTCAACAAAGGCATTCCACCGATCACCACGAAACGAAAGGGCTGGCATCCCGAAGACGACAAGGTACTCGGCACGCGGCCAGATGACCAGATCGCGCTGCTGCTGGGCCGCTCCGTGGCCGCCGTCAAAGCGCGCCGGAAACGACTGGGTATCCGTCGCCCGGAAAGTCAGACCGCGCGTCCTTGGACCGAAGAGGAAGACAAATTATTGGCGACCTCCTCCGATTGTCTGGTGGCGAAGGTGCTGGATCGGTCCATCCACTCCGTTAGAGGGCGGCGCGTGGCCCGCCGGCTGTACCGCCGCGGACCGTCGCGCCCCTGGACGGCCAAGGAATTGGCGGTTCTCGGCACCAGGCCCGACAAAGAAACGGCGCAGCTTCTCGGCCGCGGCCTGCCCGCGGTGCGCGCGCGGCGAAGGCTACTGGGCCGGCCACCGCGCAATCCGGTCTGGAAACCATGGACCGGCGAGGAAAAGTCTTTGCTCGGCCAGATGCCCGACGTTGAACTTGCGGCTAGAACCGGCCACCCATTGTTGTCGGTCAAGAACACCAGATGCAAGCTGGGCATCTCCATGTATGGCCCGCGCCGACGACCTTGGACTGCGGAAGAAGACGAATGGGCGCGAACGCTCGCGCCGGAAGAAGCCGCCAGCCGGATGAAACGCACCCTGGCGGCGCTGAGACACCGGCGCGCCGGCCTGGGGCTGCGGAGTGACGGCGCCGAACCACGCGCATGGCGGCCTGAGGAAGATCAAACGCTCGGCACCGAATCCGACCGTGCGGTCGCAGCCAAACTCGGACGTCCGTTGATGGCGGTAGTGACGCGGCGCAGACAGCTTGGAATTGCCCGGTGGCGCGGCAGCGGAAAACCTTGAAGCATGCGGCGGAAAAATTGTGCGCGTGCGGGGCACACAGCTAGGTGGGTCCCGGAGTTGTCGCACAATGGAGCGCAACGCCACACGACCACACGCCAGTATTGCCAAGTTGCCCAACGAGATTTACGATGCGTCCTCAAGATGCATCGCTTCCCATCGAGCAGCGGGACGCTCCGGACCGGAGTGTCTCTAGAAAGGCTTGAGCCATGTGTCCCGACCGGGTCGGGATCATGGCCAGTTCTCAGGGGGGCGTGAGCCGGCTGTCAGCGCCTACCCGGTGAGTCAGAATCCACATGCAAAAACAAAGCGTCCCAGTCATTCTGTGCCTGTTTTTGTCCTCTCTATCATTCGCGCTTGGAAGCGACATCGAGAGCACATTCTCTCCCAAGTTGAGAAAATATCTCGCAAACAATCCCGCAGCACTAAAAACTCTTACCAATTCCCTTTCGGAGGCTTTCGTTGGAAAAACCGTCCGGCTCTACTACTTTTATACCCAGGACGAGTCCGAACCCAAAGCCTTTCACACTTATCCAGACAAATCGGTCGTGTGGATCGGTGTCCGCGAGAATCAGAACGCATGTGACGAATTCATCACCATCCTTTTTGAGGTGATAAACTCAAAAAGCGAAGCGAGATTTCGCAAACTCTTTCAAGATGCCCAAGCCAGGTCGGTGTCCAAGGCCGAGTTTGCAAAGCAAGTTCTGAGAGTTGAATTCGAGGCAATGAAAGGCACTCGTGATGTGCTTAGGACTCTCAACTTGAGCGAGAAAGAGAGGGCCGACTCCTATTACTACAAACCCTTCGCACAGTGCCCAGACAGCGACAGCTTTGAAGATTTCCTCGCTTACTCGAAGAAGATCTCGCCCAAGCGCGATGCGCTCAAAGAGTACGAGTCCAAATATGATTCACTACGACAAAACCCATGAAACGCGGAGCAATCATCTCGAGGCAGGAGTCGCTAGAGATTCTCAAGAATGAACTTCGCCATGCAGCGCTGGAGAGGCACTCCGCCGAATTGAAGCAAGCAAACGCGGCGAAGCGGGCGGAGATCCTGGCGCAGATAGAGCGAGAGGTCCGGAAGGAAGTGCACCGACGGGCGTGGAGACTTGAGTCAGACAACCTGTTGCGCTGAGCTATGTTTTCGCCTCTGCCCAACCATCGGCCTGCGGTGGACGCCGCGACCGGCGCTCGGTTTACATTCCGTGCGTCACCGGCGCGGCGCCAGTGGGCGGGACGGTTAGCGATATGGCAGGAGTCGCCGTAAGAAATTTGCTGACTGCCGCACTTGTGGCGCTAGGCCTCTATGTGACTTCGGCGAGTGTTCCCACCCGATTATACGTCGTCGGGTTAGACAGGCCCCAGGTTACGCCTCCCACGGGTTCAGTCATAATCAGCGCTACCACCAACGCGGCAGGGGCAATAAGGATCGTCAGTTACCTTCCCCCTGATCATGACTGGAGATTCCGCATCGGCAGGCGCTATTTCGGACTCACTTATTATGGCTCCAAAGTGGCACAAACCTATCGGGGCACCTGGGTTGTGCTCCCCAACCTTTCGTTGCGGGTTCGATCGCACATCTACGTGGTAGCCACATGCATCTGGGCGCTAATGACATTAGCGGTCGGCGTTGGCTGGAAGCTGGCCAGGAAGGAAGCATATGAGGCGGTTTAAGGAGCGTGCTTCACGCGGCAGCGGGGTTCTGTCTCTATTCGTAATCCATTGCACCCGGCCCGCCGCGGTCCCGACGCTTTTCGTGACTGTCGAGGGTTGGACTTGTGGTATCATCCAGAGAGAGAAGATACAATGATTATGACCGTGTGGCCTAACAAGAGTGCGAGGGGAGCTGAACGTTGGGTGACAACGTCGAGCACACTATGAATGCGCTAACGTTTTTACGACACGCCGATTTCGTCGCAACGATTGCCGTGAATAGCACGGTGCTCTGCTTCTCGTTCACTGCCTACCATCGAACGGGAATGCGCGCGTTTGCCTTTTGGATCGCGGGGTGTGCAATCTGTATTATTTCGTCGGTCGGATTGCACACGTACGGGTACTCGCGTACGCTCCCTGCTGAGGACTACAGGAGCTTCATGGAGTTTTACCGCATCGGTTACATCATTCAGGCCGCACTCGGCGGCTCCGGCAGCGTGATGATTATCCGGCACCTGCTTGCGAAACTGGACGCCGGGTGCGCACGCAAGGAGGCGCTTCAGCCAACATCCGCCGCGCCCGGCGCTTCGGATGGCGCAGGTAATGCTGAGCCTCGAGACCCGGCCGCGCCTTCAGCCGGCGGCTGTGGCTGAGCGAGAGCGTTGGGCGGATTTGTGCGGTTAAACTTTGAGCACTTATGGACGAAGAGCAGAAAGCGAAGCCCCCGCCGATGTCTGGAGACAGAATTACTCGGTTTGTCTTTGGAGTTATCCTTTTCGGCATCCTGATGGGCATCCGAGGCGAGTTTCATTCGATCTGGGTGCGAGTGCTGGTTGGCGCCTGCGCCGGAACCGTGCTTGGTATCTTCGTGCTGCCGTTCAAAAGGCGAAAGGACTGAGCAAGTGCGAAAGCCTAACCGACCGCATGCAGCGAAGCCCGCGCTCGCGCTCTGGTTGCATGTCGGTGGTCAGTGGCGCAGGCTCGCTGATTCGGGCCGTTAGCCCGCACTGCGCGCATGGGCATTCTCATCGTCATTGTCTTGCTCGCGCTGAGCGGTTGGACACTCTTTGCGCTCTTCCAAAGCCTGCGGCGTCAGCACGCGAAGAGTGGCTCATGGGTTGCGTTTGGTATTCTCCTTGCCTGTGGTGTGGCGCTCGGCATCTGGTGCGCATTCTATTCCGAGTATTGCGTCGGCACACGCTACCGCATCGGGAGCTTCCCGATTCCTGTCGTGTTCTATCACTTGGAGGACGGTGAGTGGGTGGATTTTCCAGTTCCGAAGGTTCAGGCTTGGTCAGCCGCTTTCACCAACGTGGTCACCATCGCAGCACTCGCCACACTACCGTTGCGGCTGGTCTCATGGCTTCAGCACATGCATGGGAGCAGAGAGCCTGAGTCAGGACGTGCGGCCTAGATCACTACAGAGGTCGCTGGGATCACGTTTCAGTTCCACAGTGGGCGTCAATGGCCCGGCGTCTCTGAGGTCGGTCGTTAGGCTGCCTGCGCCCCTCGGTTATGCTATGACTGTCGCGGGATGACACATGAACCAGAACATCTCCTACAGCCGGTCGTGGCGGTTGCCCGCAAGGACGCGGCGACGTTGCGCGAGGACTTCACTGTCCAGCAGGCTTTGGACGCCATCCGGGAGCGGGGCGTCGGTGAGAAGATTGTCTATTTTTACGTGGTGGATTCCGACGCCCGGCTGGTGGGGGTCTTGCCCACCCGTCGCTTGTTGACCGCACCATTGCAGCAACGCGTATCGGACGTGATGATTGCCCGCGTTGTTGCCATTCCGCAGACGGCGACGGTGCTGGAGGCGTGCGAGGCGTTCGTCTTGCACAAGTTTCTGGCGTTCCCGGTGGTGGATGAGCAGCGGCGGATTGTCGGCGTGGTGGATGTCGGCTTGCTGACCGAGGAGGCGTTCGATATTGCCGAGCGCCAAGCCACAGACGAGTTGTTCGAGCGCATCGGTTTTCGCGTGTCTCAGGTGCGTGATGCGTCGCCGGTGCGTGCGTTTCGTTTCCGGTTTCCGTGGCTGCTGGCGACGATTGGCAGCGGGACAATTTGCGCGCTGCTGGCAAGCGCCTATGAGGTTACGTTGGCCAAGAGCCTGGTGTTGGCGTTTTTTCTGACGATGGTGTTGGGCCTGGGCGAGAGTGTGAGTATTCAGTCCATGACGGTCACGATCCAGTCGTTGCGCGCGGCGCAGCCCACATTTGGGTGGTATTTGCGTGCGTTTCGTCGCGAGGCAGGCACGGCAGTATTGCTCGGCGCGGCTTGCGGCGCGGCGGTCGGTCTTATTGTGTGGCTGTGGCGAGGCGCTGCGCTGGCGGGCCTGGCCATCGGCGCGAGCATCTTACTGGCAATGTGCGCGGCGTGCTTTTTCGGTCTGAGCGTTCCGGCGCTTCTCCACGCGCTGAAGCTCGACCCGAAGATTGCAGCCGGGCCGGTGACGCTGGCGTTGACTGACGTTTTCACGTTGCTGTTTTATTTCAGCTTGGCAGCGTTGCTGTTATGATACGGCAGCCTGCCAAAGTGCGCTGCAGCGAACCGCAGCCCCGCTTGGCAGTCCTCTTTCGCCAAGCCTTCGGAGGATGGGTCGGACGGTTCGGGAGAATTTGAACGTGGCTGTTGCAGCCGGAGCGCGTTCTCTCCGGCGGTTTGGCAGTGTCCTAATTTGAAATCTATGGAAGTTGCCGATGCACCGAATCAGCCAGTGCTTTGATAATCTCAGCGCATGTCTTTGGGTCTAGCTCGTCGTGTTGCGCTGCGGCTTCCATTATTGGCTTCAGCGCTGTAATTGGTATTTCGCTTGAGCCATGCGGACTAAATTTCCCGTTAGGGTTGTAACGCCTTCTTATTGCCCTTTCTGCCGGGTTCCAAGTGGACTCTCCGATTTCTATTGAAGTTTCTGGGTCAAGTATTACGGTTTTTCTTGGGTCTGGTTTCATTTTATTCCTTTTGCGTCTTTGACGATTTGAACCCGCACGGCAGTTTCCGCCGATTCGACTGGCGGGATTTCCAACACGGCCACGAATCGCGTGCGCTCGTCTTTCGCGCCGTCCAAGTGGCTCCAGGCGTAGCAGCGTTTGGCTTTTGGGTGGCCGGTCAGGTCAAAGACTTCAACATGACCCTGCCAGACGGTTTGACCGCGAAACACTTCATGCACTGGCACGGTTTCACGGTAAACCGCACCGCAATTGTGCAAGTGCTGAACTGCCGTCTGTAATCGCGCGATATAGTCCTGCTTATTCTCCACATCGTTCAACCAGCTCCCCAACCGTCCATGCGCTTTGCTCCACGCCTGCGGCTTGAGCTGGCGTCATTCGGATCTCCCCGTGGGTTTTCACGAAATTATAGTAGGCGAAATTCAAAGCGACCGCAGCAGCAAAGTTTTCAAACTTTTTGCTGAATGCGTTGGTCAAACGGGTGAGCCTTCGGCAATGCATGCGCAGAGTGTGGTTTTGCTTCTCGACGTGAGACGTGGAAATGCGGCTTACATCGGGCATTCCTGTAACGACCGTCTTTTCAACGCTCACGACTTCGGCGGGGCTGTATCGGCTTGCGGCATCTTTGTTGAGTGAGACAAGGGAGTAGGCTTTTGAAATCTGGCCATAATCAACCTCACAGCCAAAGCCGCGTTCAACCGCGCCAGCATAGGAGTCCAGAGAATCGGAAGAGATTTGCACGCGTTTGGCCACGCGCGCCGCGAGGTCTTCCATAAACGTGCGAGCGTGGTAAGCGTCCCGCTTTCCGACAACAAAAGATGGAATCAGCTTGGTGTCCGCGTCTAATGCGATGAACGTCCAAACGTCGCCAAACGCTCCGGCCCTGTTCGCGTTTTTGCGCTTGGCTCCGATGAACCCCCAAATCTCGTCCACTTCAATTTGCTTGGAATCAAGGTTGCGCATCTTCTCATCCTGAATCTTGGCGCAAGCCTGAGCGGATACTGCTACCTTCACAAAGCAGGCTTACCACCGTTGTTTTATCTTCTGTTTTTAGGGCGTTCATATTTTCTATTTGACTTTGATAGTTATACTACTATATTCAAGCTATGTCAACGATGAAATCGAAAAAAAATACATGGGGCGGTAAGCGTACTGGAGCGGGACGGCCGGGAGGGTCAGGCCAAAAGCAAAAGATTTGTGTTTCCGTAAATGAACAAAACTGGCACGTTGCCCTCAGTTTGTGGAAGCCGGAGAAGCCGTCTCATTTGGTAGACGGATTGGTTTCGCGCTACGTAGATACTGGCGGCAGCCTCATAGAGAAGGGAGCCGCACTATGAGCAATCAAATTCAAATCAAAATAGAAGGCCCCAAGCTGACGCCTGAAAAATTCGTAATTGCAGCCAAGGAGTTTTTGGCGTTGGTTCAGGGAGTCGGCGAAAATATTTCCACCGAGAAAATTGAATGGGTCGTCGAAGTGAATGCTGGTAGTGCGATAATTCGCATGAGGGACACCGGGCCGACGACCCAATCCGAAAGGTGCATCACGGCTGTATGCGAGGGTATGAGGGCTCTACGGTCGGGAATCGCTTCTCTGCCATACGGATTTACTCGGGACAATGTTTTGTCCGCAAAAAGACTAGCCGATTTATCGGACGGGCAGGAAATAAGTACCATCTCCGTCCAAAATGGAAACGCGTCAGAGAATATCCCCCAGTCTGTAAGTGCTGTAGCAGATCGGATTTTGAAGGGGCAAAGCTATGATGAATTTGGGTCCATTGAGGGTAGAATAGACACTCTTTCCGCACGACATGGGTTTATCTGCACTATCTACGATGACATTGAGAAACGCGAGATCACCTGCTATTTGCAAACTGATTCTGCGCAGCGAGATGCCCTTAGGGGATACACCAAACGCGTAATGGCTTCGGGATTGATTCATTATGCAGCCGAGGGACATCCCGTGAGCATCACGGTTGACGAGATTCGAATCTTCCCGCCAGCCGAGGAATTGCCATCCTCTCAGGATATTCAAGCCATCTACGAACTATACAAGTAAATGCCGCTCAAAACGGTTTATTGGGACGCGAATATATTTCATGCTCTGTTCGGCAAGGAAGCTGGACGGGTGGACGCGTGTGAGATGGTAGAAAAGGCTGCACTAAACGGCGAGGTAGATATTTACACGTCAACGATCACGTTTGTTGAGTGCGTTTGGGTTAAAACCATTACAGACCCAACCGGGAAGCTTAACAAACTTTCCCCTGCACACGAGGGAATGCTGCACAAGTATTTTATGCGTCCCTACATTCGCGCCGTTCAGTGCGACAGGCGAATCGCCGAACTTGCCAGATCGTTATTGTGGAACTATCCAGCATTGCGCCCAAGGGATGCTATTCACGCCGCTACCGCCGTGTTCCACAACGTGGATTTTATGCATTCTTATGATGATGACGATCTTGTGAAATTGAGCGGGAAGATTGGAACCCCGCCTTTGAAAATCTGTCATCCATGCGACGGGGACGGGATCGGCCAGCAACTGAACTTGCCTTCAAATTAGGACACTACCGGCGGTTTGGCTTGCTGGCGGGCATTTGATGCTGCAGATTATTGACGTGGGAATCACATTAGCGATCAAGCGCATGTCTCGTGAGGATAAGCTGCGGGCGATGGAAGCACTTTGGGCTGATCTAAGTCGAGATGAGGCTGAGGTGGCTTCCCCCGGCTGGCATGGGGCGGCCCTGCGTGAGACGGAGCAACTAGTCCGAGAGGACAAAGCTGGGTTTTCGGATTGGCAAGTGGCAAGACGCAGGCTTCGGCGAAAAGCCGCCCGGGTGGCATGAAGCTGCGCATTCTCGACCTGGCAGAGGCCGATCTGCTGTCGGGATTCAGATTCTACGAGCGGCGGTCCCGGGGAGTGGGGTGGTATTTTCTGGACAGCCTTTCGGCCGACATTGAGTCATTACACCTCTACGCCGGCATACACCGGAAATATCTGGGCTTTTTTCGGATGTTGTCTCGTCGTTTTCCGTATGCCGTTTATTACCGAGTCACGGGCGATGAGGTCCAGGTGTGGCGCGTTCTGGATTGCAGGCGCGATCCACGATGGATTCAGAAACAACTCAGGAACGCCTAAAACGAAACCGGATGCAGCGACTGACGTTTTCACGTTGCTGTTTTAATCCAGTTTGGCGGCGTTGCTGCTATCATACGGCAGCCTCAGCTACGCCATCCGCGTGACCGAGCGACTCACGCTCAAGGGCTACTTCGCCGATCCACGACTTCGAGGCCGAGCAGATAATCACGCCGCGGACGCGCACAACACAAAGTGGTTCGCGCTCATCTCTAGCCACTTCTTTTGCTTCGGCACCCGCTCAGTCAGCATCGCAAGCATTCCCGCTCAGCACCGCAACGAAGCTTGAGTTGTTGAGGCAGGGCGGGTATGTTTTCGGCCATGGCGATGACTGTTGATCAAATTGAGAAAGAGGCCCTCGCATTGCCGAGCGAGGCACGGGCGCGTCTGGCTGACCGCCTCGTGGAGAGCTTGGAGGCCGCCGAGGTCAGCCGCGTTGATAAGCTGTGGGCAACCGAGGCGAAGCGGCGCCGCGATGAGGTTCGTCAGGGTCAGATCAAGACGATTCCAGGCCCGGAGGGGCTTGCGCGTCTGCGGCGCTCGCTTGGCCGATGAGGTATGAGTTCCATCCAGAGGCGCTGCAAGAATACGACGAAGCGGGCCATTAGTATGCCCAAAAGGAGCCGGGTTTGGACCTGCGCTTCATCGTTTGTGTCGAGAATGCGATCGAAGCCATCCTCGAGGACCCATTGCGATGGCGGCGGTTCGATGAGGACGTTCGCCGGTGTCTAACTCGTCTCTTCCCTTACGCCATTCTGTACACTATCGAAGCTGACTTTATACTTATCGTCGCGGTTGCGCATTGTAGCCGCGAGCCGGGCTACTGGAAGCACCGTATCGCCTAAAAAGATGCTGCAGCGAACCGCCGCCAGCCCATCGGTTTTCGAGAGCGTGTCGGCAAGCCCGGCGTCAGAGGTTTGACGGCAGCGGAAGCTCATCCGGGGCGTTAGTCGTCACCGTGTATCATGCAACTTTCCGACACAGAGAAGAAGATGGTCGCGCGACTGAGGAAGCGGGAGGCCTCTATGATTCGCTGGCGGTGGGCAGGGGCTCTCGGCGCTCTGGGCTACCTCGGAATAGGCGTCTTTAGTATGATTGCGGCTTTGCATTTTCTTCGGGAACCCGATCTTACCGCCGCCTTGATGCTCTCGCTCCTCGTACCCATGACGCTCGGCGCAACCGCGGCGGGGGGTTGTTTCGCAGTTTACCTTTTTCTTCGCTGGAACGGCAGACCGGAGACGCTCTTGTTGTTGAGACTGATCGAGGAGTCTGAAAAGCATGACGACTGACGAGATCACTCCAGCGGACGCCGGATGGCGGCTCCTGTTTGCATCTGTTGTTCAGTGGTCCGTCGTCACTGAGTTCCATCGTTCTGCGTAATCACAGAAAGTGAACCCAATGGCCTACGAAATTGTTCCAGAAACAGGAGAAGAAGTGGAAGCAAGAATCGAATTGAAACTTTCCAAGAAGGCTCAACCGTTCTGTTTTGCAGTGAGCAACCGAGCCATCTACATCCCGCGAATTAAACTCATCGCCAAAACCGACCCTTATTATTTTCAGCGAGTGCGGCTCGAACAGGTTCAGCAAGTCACCGTAAAGCGATTACCTCCTTATGCGCTTTGGCTGCTTGCCGGCCTGATGATCCCCATCGGGCTTGTAACGACCATCTGGATGATGGAGCCAGTTTTGCGAAACGAGCCGGGCAACCATCGCATCTCAGGTTGGCCAATAGCTGTTTTTGTTTGCGGATGCGAGAAAGTGGGCGCTCGGGTTTTAGACAAACGTGGGAGTTGATGTTGTCCTCGGCGAACTTCCTTGAAAGGTCTGGAGGAGCCTGCCGCTTGCCGTTCGCTGCTCCATCGTGAGTAACTACAAACATCTTTTTCATGTTGATCTTGTTCGATTTAACTGTCTTCCTCTGAGAACTAATTCTTATGGCCACTTATTCCATCATCGGAGCAGACGGCAAGCAATACGGACCGATTACGGCAGAGCAACTGCGGCAGTGGACGGCCGAGGGCCGCGCCAACGCGCAAACCAAAGTGCTCGCCGAAGGCACGAGCGAGTGGAAGTTGCTTTCGGACTTCCCGGAATTGGGGGCCGCAACGCCCAGCGCTCCCCCCGCCTTGCCAGGAGCGGCAGCGCCGTTGGCGGCAGCGCCCAATCAAGTTAATGGCCCGGCTGTCGGTCTGATCATCACGGGTGCGCTCAATCTGGTGCTGAGCCTGGGGCGGGCGGCAATATTGGCTGCAGGAGTCGGGATGAATAAGCTTCAAGGCAATCTGAGCGGGAGTCCGTATGAGAAAATGATTTTATCCATGACAGGCACCATGGGTGTGATCCTCGGTTTGATTGGCCTTATTGGGGGCGCGCTGATTCTGGCCGGCGGAATCAAGATGCGGAAGATGGAGAACTATGGACTGTGCATGACGGCGAGCATCGTGGCGATGATCCCGTGCGTGTCGGCCTGTTGCCTGGTGGGCTTGCCGATTGGCATTTGGTCGCTGGTCGTGCTCTCAAAACCTGAAGTCAAAGCTGCCTTTCGCTGAGTGGCCGAGCGGCCCGGCCACGCGCTATGAATTCAAACGCGGACAGCGTGCCGCCGAAACTTTCGGAGCTGCGGCCACGGCGATTAGCGGCTGCGATGGCAGTGATCGCTGCGGTGGCCGTGAGCGCATGGGTTTTGTTCCGGTTCAACCCCAGCGACAGCCCTTTCTATCCGGTCTGCCAGTTCCACGCTTCGACCGGGCTGAACTGTCCGGGCTGCGGCTCCTTGCGCGCGTTGCACGAGTTATTGCATGGCAACCTGGCGGCGGCTTTTCGTCTAAACGGGTTGCTGGCGCTCTCGTTGCCTGCGGTGTGCTGGCTGGGCGGCAGATACATTCTGCGATGGCTCAAAGACCAACCGGCGACAATTGCGGTTAGCCCGGCCCGGATGTGGGGCGCGTTTGTGGTGATGCTCCTATTCGGGGTCCTGCGCAACTTGCCCTTTGATTGCCTGGCCTGGCTGGGGCCTTAGCGCAACAGCGCTGTGCTGGTTTCAGACTTTTCTGAAGCCAATCAAAACGGACCGGCCAGGGCCGCAGAATTTTATCCGGGCGACGCGGCTGACACTGAGAGCGTGCGGCAAGAGGTCGTTGCGGAGGGCAGGATTCTGCCCGGATATAGCTGCCATTTCAATTCAATGCCTGCACCGAAGATCAAATCGAACTGAAATGAGCGAGAAGAAATCCGCCGGCTGGCGGAACGTCCGCCGGCAATTGGACGAGTGGCCGAAACCCGCCCTGATCGCGCTGGTGAAAGACCTTTACGACGCTTCGCCGGACAACCGCGATTTCCTACACGCCCGCTTTCAGGCGGAAGAGGATACCGGCGCGGCACTGGAAAAGTATCGGCAGAAAATCGTCGAACAATTTTTCCCGTCGCGCGGCTTTGGGAAACTGAAGCTGTCCGAGGCGCGCAAGGCCATCCGCGATTATCGCAAGGCCACCGGCAATTTGACGGGGACGATTGACCTGATGCTGACCTACGTGGAAAACGGCACCGAGTTCACACATGAATTTGGCGACATCAACGAGCCCTTTTACAACAGCCTGGAGTCGGTATTGAACGAGATGACACAACTGCTCCTGCGCGAGGGCAGCGAACTTTATCGCCGATTCCGGGAACGGGTCCAGCGCCTGACCACCCACGCCGACCACATTGGCTGGGGCTATGGCGATGCCTTGCGAGATCAGGTGTATCGTCTCGAAAACGAACTTTCTGGCGAATGACAAGTTGCTCTGAGGTTCAGGAGCGGTAAAACCGGGGCTGGCGATTGATGCTAAATCCGGCAGTTCAAACCGCGAAAAACGCGGAATACGCGGAAGGACATGAACTTACAATTGGAAGCATGTTCACCCATGGGTATATTAGGGCATGCCTGAGACGCTGAACATCTCGCTGGCTCCCGGCCAACTGGCCTGGCTGAAAGCGCGCAAA
>WNGJ01004953.1_pt1 | contig 18330 bp, 20 predicted proteins | sample 5400611 | NCBI WGS metagenome assembly WNGJ01 (sample SAMN13153375, study PRJNA577476) | soil metagenome | isolation source: 40 cm soil or saprolite under Garry oak tree replicate 1 | place: USA:California | collected 2016-06-15 | reverse complement strand
GCGCTTCTGGCTGTATGAGATACTGTGTCTGCATAAAGAACACCTCCTGAGTTCTTGAGAGCTTTTTTCCTGCTTCAAGTGTATCTCAGGAGGTCTCTTTTCGCTACCTCATCCGCAAAATTCGGGATGACTCATGTTTTCTTTAAGAGACTTGCTGTCCTCTGTACACTCTATAGTGTCGCACGCTCTGCTGAGGCTTCCTAGAGTCAAATACCCCAGCCCTAACGGGCGGGGTTTGTGTCTAGACTCCACCGCAACTCGGCATACCGGCGAAGGCGTGCCGCTTTGGCTTCACCGTCCGACACATCGGGGGCAAGTGACAACTGCCCCGTCCTCACCCAGTCTTGCCGAGCAAGGAGCGTTCGCATCGTGACATTCCTGGCACCGACCAGGTCCGCATGCAGGGTATACTGGCAGTTCTGGCAGACGAACAGCAGGCCCTTGTGAGGGCGATTGGCATCACAGGTATGCCCGCACCTCGGGCATGCCTTGCTCGTGTAGTGCGCGTCTACTTTGATCGCCATCGAGCCATGCAAGAGGGCTTTGTAGGCAATCATGCTGTGCAGTTCAGCAAAGGCCCATGTGGAGTAGGCGGCATTGGCCTTTCTCTGCTTCTTGCTCGCCTGTTTGCCTTTCTTGCGACGGGTTCGCTCGCGGATGTCTTTCAAATCCTCCAGGCCAATAAGCGTATGGGGGTGCCTGATCACGATACGTTTAGAGACCACATGATTGGCGTCTTGCTTCAACCGTCTCTCTCGCCCCGAAATCACGACGGCACGTCGTGTAGCAGCGCGAGTGCCTTTCTTTTGCAGACGCTTCCTCAGTCTCGCATAATGGTTGGCTTTGGGAACAATGCGCTTCCCGGTATGGAAAGCATGCTCTCCTCTGGTGCTAGCAGTTACAGCCAGGTAGCGCACTCCTACGTCCACCCCTGCTACGCCCGTATGGCTTTCGGGTGTCGGATCGGCTACTTCCACGTCCAGGGAGACCAACAGGTAGAATCGCTTCTTGGGCTTATCGTACCAGAGTTTAGCTGCTCCAATATGTGCGCCCGAGTGGAGAAGAGCCATATGCTCGCTATAGCCGGAGTAGGGCACAACCACGCGCCCCTCCAACGTCAGGATGCTCACCCGCTGCGCCGTCTTGAACCCATAATCATGCCCGAGCTGATAGGTCAGCGTGGGAGAGACATACGTGGGGGGCTGATCCAGGCCCTTGTAGCGTTTCCTGGTATGCCCTGCTTTGCGTGCAACAGCGTTCTGTTTGACTTTGGTCCACAGGGCTTTATAGGTGGCTCCCACCTGGCGGGGGATGGAACAAGCCATTTGAGCCGGGATCTTGAAGCGAGCACGCACCTCAGCATAGGTGCCGTCTTGCAAGCCCACTTTGTTGCTCATCTTGCCGTGCGCAAAGGCATACTGACTGACGTAGTTCAACGCGTCGCGGTAGGCCAGTTGCGTGTGCCGCAATGCTTGCAACTGGGCAGGATCGGTCTGCAATTTGAGCTTGGCGGTTATGGTTGTTTTCATCACTTTTGCATGCTATCATGTTTGTTGAAAGCTGTCAACAAGCATGGGTGCCCCGGTGCCCATGCCCCAGCTACGGACTCGCCATTCCTCCCCAGCTCTCAAGAGCGGGGCCTCCTGGCTCGGAATGGTGAAGAGGATGCTGTCTCTGGATAGTCCAGAGAAGAGAGAGGAGAAAGAGGAGAGTCCATGGCAGATTTGCAGAATCCGAAAGTCCAGAAAATACTTCACTCAAAGGCGTTTGCCCATGATTCTGCACGCCAGATGGGAATAAGACAGCAAGGAGAATAGTGCGAATCGCCTCTCGTCCCTGATACCACGAAGGGACCGGTGGCATGCTCAATGTCGCGTCTTCTTTCAAAAGTGCCACGAGCCCATCCACATCGTCGGTCTCCCACGCTTGCAGATAGCGGGCGAGCAACGTGTTCGTTGCGGCATCAGCACGGTGAACCTGTGCCATCTCTCGCTGCTCGCAGTGATAGTTCTTCTCAAGCGTCACCCGAGCGCGGTACAAGGCGCTGTTCACCGCTGAGACCGAGATCTCAAGCAACTGCGCGATCTCGACTGCATGCCAGTCCAGCACATCCGAGAGGAGCAAGATGGCCCGCTTGCGAGGTGGGAGGAGCTGGAGAGCGGTGAGGAAGGCCAGAGATACACTCTCGTGTTGGGTATAGCGGGCTTCCGGGTTCTCCGCCGCCTCAGCCAGCCAACTGTCTGGGAAAGGCTCAAGCCAGAGCGCCTCGGCACTCCTAGGCGCAACCGGCCTCTGCGGGTTCCACGCAGGGGAGGCTGTGGTCGGCAGCGTGCGCGGCGAGCGTTTCTTGAGGGTATCCAGGCTGGTGTTGGTCGCAATCGTGTACAGCCAGGCGCGCAGCGATCCTGGGCCCTTCTCTGTGAAGGTGTCAAAGTGTCGCCAAGCACGCAGCATAGTATCTTGCACGGCATCCTCGGCATCGTGCAATGACCCCAGGAGACGATAACAGTGTAGGAGCAACTCATGGCGATAGGGTTCTATCAAGGAACCACTCTCAGATCGACCAGGGTGAGCTTGAGCTGTGATAAGAACCTCATTCACACGATCAGTCTTCCCGTGTTTCGCTCTCTCGCTGCGCGCCATTCTTCTCTCTGCCGGATCCCTTCTTCTCAAAAGTCGCACCCATGCTGCTGGTGCTGCCTGATGTCTCAAACGCGTTCATTCTATCACACGGCGCAGGCTCTTTTGTGTCTTCCTTTCCCTTTTTGCGGGAAGAGTCAAAAAGGCCCATGTCCGCATCGCAGATGGCTACCATTCACCAAAGGTGGAAGAGTTCCAGATCGTAGGCGCTATTGACACTCCTACAAGCTCCTTCCATGCGTGTATCACCGCTTGCTTGCAGTTGTGCCTAGCAGCCATGCTCTCGTTTCACGTACTTGGCGTGCTTCTGGCGTCTACGGTACATCCTTGAAACGCTTTGCCCGTCTCTCTCGTGTTAAAGAAGAGGCAAATTCGGTATCCACCGAAGAGTTGGAGCACAACGATGTCACAAGCTACAGAATCGGTAGCGGGAAAATCGCAGGCAGCAACCAAAACGATCCTCCTCGTCGAGGACGATCCGAACAGTAGCTCATTCCTCGTTGAGGCTATTGCGCACGAGACACCACCCTATCGAGCGATCGTGGCAAGTGATAGCAAGGCCGCATTGAAACTTGTGCGGCACTTTACACCTTGCCTGTTTATTCTGGACTACGAGTTGCCGGGTATGAACGGCATCGAACGCTACGACCGCCTCTCTCTCAACCAGGAGTTGGCACCTATCCGCGCGCTCCTGATCACGGCCAATCGCCAGTTCCCTCAACAGCAGATACAACGACGCCAGCTCATCGCCTTCAAGAAACCATTCGCACTGGCTGCGTTCCTGGCTGCGATTGAAACCCTCCTCGCTTCGCCGTGAGCGAGGGGTGGAAAGCATCTCGTCATCTCGTAGGGTAAGGTGAGCAAGCAATGCGAGCAGAAAGGATGAAGAGGAGTGCCAATGACTCTGCCAGCGCAGCAGCAAGCAAGCAATGCGAACACAGCAGTAACGAGAACCGACCTAGTGCGTTTGCTTCAGGAAGTAGGGAGTCCCGAGCAGTTGGATGTCAGCGGTCAGAATTTACGTGGAATCAACCTGATGAATTGCAACTTGCGGGGGGCCAACCTGAGCCAGGTCAGGGGATGCGAAGCGACCCTGTGCGGAGCCAATCTCTCCCATGCCGATTTGCACGGAGCCGACCTGAGCGGAACCTGCGTGTGCTGGGCTGATCTGCGCGGGGCCAATCTACGTGCGGCTGACTTGCGTGAGGCTGACCTGAGCTGGGCTGACCTGCGCGAAGCTGACTTGCGTGGGGTCAAGCTGGACATGGCTACCCTGTGCGGGGCCTCCCTGGGAAAGGCTGACCTGCGTGGAGCCTGCTTGGACAAGACTGACTTGCGAGGAGCTGACCTGAGCTGGGCATCCCTGGGTGGGGCGAGCACCTTTGAACTCACCAAGCACCAATTACGGCAGAGAGGAGCCATCTTCAGAGAACCGACCAGCGTGATGGTCGCAGAGCGTTTCTCAGCGAAGGCAGGGAGATACACTCTAGGATTTTCGCTCGGTCTCCTCTGCCTGAGCGTGGTTGGCTGCCTGTGTGGGCTTGGTATAAGGGTCATACGCACCTACATGCAGCTGAAAAAACACCCGGGTGACGGGACTCCCCCCAGATGGGATCATCCCCAGGGGAGCGCTCGCGAGCAGTTGAGAGCCAGATGGGTCCACGGGAGCTAGCGCCGCAGGAACACCGGCGGGGAAACTGTACGCTGAGGTACCCGCAGAGCGGGAGAGGCGCGTTTGCTCTTGCCGGTGCGCCTGGCCCATTGAGACGAAACAAGGAGATGGAACGTGTAGACAAGAGGAGAGGGTTGTGTTTATCGAAACCGTGTGCCTTTTCGGAGGAAACAGGCACACACCTACAAGAGAAAGAGGATGCTATGTTCACACTGCTGGGTGAGCTTCCGCTCATCACGATCAACGTGGGTACCATTCACCTGGCTCTGTATCTGAGTCAGGTCATGTACTTGCTCATCGCGGCCATTGTCGGCTTTGTAGCAGAGTTCATTGTAGGCTGGCGGCTCCCCTTTGGCATCATTGGGGCCATCATTGCTGCGCTGGTGGGAATATGGATCGTCACGAACGTGGTGATCCTCATCATTCCTGGTGATCCCGTCCTTTTCGGAATCCCACTCTTCAAAGCGCTGATTGGAGCTACCCTGTTTGCGGCGCTCTGGTACCTGCTGACCTACCGCCTCTGGCACCGCCGTCGCCCGTACTACCACCGTCAAGTCCCAGCATAACCAGGAGGGGAGCCGTCCCTTTGTGGCTTTGACTGTTGAAGAAGCATGCCGCTCTCTGCACATGCCTCAAGCTATCTCAAATGGCTCTAGAAGCAGGCGCAGAAACGTTGCTTGCTTGCGGCATCGATGGCAAGAAACCTGTCAGAGATGGAGTTTTCACACATCACGCTCCCACGAAGATGTGTGAAAACTCCACGGCCTTTGAGATCTCGTTGGTACGAGAGATGACGAGAACGGCTCTGTGTGGACACCTGTTAGTTTCGCATGTCTTTGCATGCAGACAAGTTTCCATGATATTCCTCAAAACTGTACCAAGCCTGGTTCACGCGCCAGACCAGGCCTCTGTCTACGGGTGATTATTTTGCCACAGCGGCAAGTTACATCTTCCGATTTACTTACTCACCTCATTACTTCTCAACTTCGTACGTGACATGGGCAACTTCTTTAGATGGGACGGCCTCCCTAATTTTCACCTTGATAGCGGGATTCATGTTCGCAAATAGCGGTATGCCGTGGCCAAACAACACCGGCGCGTAGTGGATCGTGAACTCGTCAATCAACCCCGCGTTGAGATACTGCTGGATAGCATTGGCTCCTCCCGCTATTCTGATATCTCTGTTTCCGGCAACCTCTCGCGCTCGACTAAGCGCGCTTTCCATGCCGTCGTTGACGAAGTAGAACGTCGTGCCGCCGGGGCGCTCCCATGGTTTGCGCACTTCGTCGGTCAAGACAAAGACGGGGGTATGGAAAGGGGCCTCCTCAGGCCAGAAGCGCTCGCCGCCACTGAACATATTCTTCCCCATGATGCTTACGCTGGTGCGTTTAAAGGTTTCTTCCAACATGCTGTTGTCTTGACCTATTTCGCCGCCTTCGCCGAGTTTGAGATTCTCGAGGAAGAATTTCTGCTGAAAAACCCAATGCTGGAGTTCCATCCATTTTTTCATCCACTGTTTGTATTCCGGGTCGTTTGCATGGGCCATGTCCATTCCTTCCGGGGCGATGAAGCCGTCCAGAGACATCACGACATCGAAAAATACGTTGCTGTTTTGCATAGTCTAAAGTCTCCCCCTGTTTTTGATGATCATTTTTTACGCAAGTCGTCCCTCAAAATGATCTTGAAACATGTGCAGTATGCTGGCCAAATCGTGAGTTGTGTGGGTCATATCTCATCTCCTTTCTCCTTCATGAACGTTTCGCCCCCTTTTGTGTGAGCAATCGTTACTAGTGGAAGTATACCTCTCACAAAAGGATCTTGTCCTGAACAAAATGGACAGCTCTTTCAGCTTCCTTCACCCGCCAGGATCTGCCGAACGAGGGCTGAACCTGTGCGAGACGCATCAATCCCTGTACAAAGATGAAAATGGATACCAAATCGGGGCAAGCTCAAATTGAACTTGCCTCGATTTTGCGAAGCAGAAGAACTTGGAATATACTCCTCTGTCTCCATTGAATCGAGGCAAGCTCATCTCAGCTTGCAGCATTAGGAGTGGATACGCTGAAGAAACGACTGCTCGAGAAACCGACGTGCCTCACAGCGATTGCAACTGGCATGCTGCGGACAGCGTACTTTGATAGATAAGGTGAGAGTGTATACCTGCTCGCTCTTTCCGCCTATCCCGTTCCGGTTTGTGGGGTATCCGAAAGAATAGCAGCATGGAGGCATAACGTGTGGTGCCTCTTCTCTAGCAAGATAAAGGAGATTCGCTCATGACTATGACAGCGGAAAACGAGACGACTTTGGTCAACGAGGAAGCACTGGCACGCCGCTGGAAAGAGCGGTGTGCATCTGGCCAGTTTAGCCAGGCAGTTCTGGGGCTGGGAACTATCCGTGTGATGGGGAAAGCTGGTGACGCACCAGTGCAGTTCCCCCGCATTACCTCTCTGGATACACTGAGTGCTCTCGAACCCGACGAGCAGTGGGCAGTGCGAGCTGCGCAGGCGATCGTGATCCAGGCCTGTGACCAACGCCGTTCGGTGCTGGCTGCAGCACCCCCACAGCCTGACTCACTCCCCATGCCAAAACCCGTTACGACGTTCGATCCCAGCGTCGAAACCCTGCTTGTGACCAGTATCATTCGCGGGGGGTAGTCGTCTCCTGAACGGCCGTGCATTAGCCGTTCCGACAGTTCCCTAGGAGGCCTGAGTCCATGCCCCGTAGTCTTGCCAACGGCGATTACAGTCTTGTGATGGCGGTCGAGTCCTCTTCTCGTGCCGATTCCTGGTATCGCGTCCTGGCGGATCGCCAAACAGGAGCGCTTTCCTGCGATTGCCCTCCCTGGACCTTCAAGCAGGATGCGCAGGCAAGCACCTCCGGGCGTTCCTGCCATCATACCCGCCTGGCTCAGCAACTCTCGCGCGCAACCCCTCTCTCGGCTACAACCCCTGCGGGTGCTTTCGCTCAGGGTAGAGCACTCGCCTCCCTCATCAGCGCAACCCAGCAACAATGGCCTGGCCTGCGAGGGGAGTGGTCAATCGAGGGACGCGTGGCTGAGATCAACGAGAAACCATACGTGTTCTTCCTCCTCACACTGGCGCTGGGAAACGGGGGCATGGCAACGGGCGTGACTGCCTTTGCCCAACGGCACCGACCAACCCAGCAGCATCTGCAGACGAGAGTGGCCATGTGGAGTGGATACGCTATCGCATCAGAGGTGGCGCGCATCGGTGGCTTCCCGCTAGCCGGGCAACCGCCGGAACATTTTCGGGTCACGTCCGGTAGGCGAGCTAGGCGCGCGGTAGCTGGCCCTGCCTCAACACCCGCGATCGGCCTTGGCGATATCCTCAGGATCGGGGATGTTGAGGACCTCGGTGATGGGCTCAGGCCGACGGAGCGGGCAGAGCTGACGCTCCGACTCTTTCTTGGTGAGCAGCTCTACCAGCAACTGGAAACGCGTGGCTTTTTAGATGTTTCGAGCGCGCACTACGCAGAAGAGCAGCGGGTGTATCGACTGCGGCGCGATCCCAGCAAACGGTACGAGCGGCGCGTCCGTGTGTTTGAACGCGGGCGTTATTTCAACGATTTGTGCATCGTCCGCGCTCAAAACGTTCCAGAAGCAGACCATTTTCTCACCGTATTCCTGGGACTGCTGTCTGACGAGGAGACGACGCTTTCTGTCGTGAAAAGGCACAATATTTTTGCTCCGAACTCCGATGGACGGGAGCGCGAGACAGTTCCCGCGATCTGGCAACCGCGCCTCTGCATTGCTCCACCAAAAATCTTACCCGACGATGTGCTCAACTGGCAGTCAGGAAATCCTGGTTGCCCTCGCTGCTGGCTTCATCTACGCGCTGAACTCTTGCGCGAAATGTCGAATTGCGTCCAGGTCGAGGGCATTGACGAATCTGAGCATCAGCTCCTGCACGCCCGCTTCCTCCAGCGCTGCGATCCGCTTGCGGATGGTTGCGGGACTGCCAACCAGCCCACCACTGCCGAAGGCTCTCACCGCCTCAGGTAGCCGGGCCTCGGCCTGCTCGTCGGTATCAGCGATGAGACAGAACGCGATGGTTGCGCGTCGGATGCTTTCATAGCTGCGTCCAAGAGCCTCACAATGCTGTTTGAGCACCGCGAACTTGCGTGTAATGGTGGCAAGATCACCAAAGACGTGACAGGCATCGCCGTACTGCGCCACGAGCTTGAGCGTAGTCTGCTCACCGTTGCCACCAATCAACAGGGGGATATGGGGGTATTGCACACCTTTGGGCTGATTGATCGCACCATGCACTTGATAAAACGTCCCTTCAAAGGTGGCTTCCTCCCGCGTCCACATGGCCAGCAGGATCTGGACGGCCTCGCGGAGTTGCCGTGAGCGAACAGCACACTCAGGAAAGTCGTAGCCATAGGCACGAAATTGCGCCTCCAGGCCGGGATAGCCTGAACCGATCCCCAGGGTGAGTCGACCGTGACTCATCACATCCACCGTACTGGCCATTTTCGCCAGCAAGGCAGGGCGGCGTAACCCACTGTAGGTGACCAGTTGACCGATACGCGCACGTTTGGTATCACGCGCAAGCGCCGCCGTCGTGGTCCAGCACTCGAAGAGGAATTGAGTGCTGTCGCCAGGCCAGAAGGCATCAGAAAGCCAGAGCGAGTCGAAGCCCACCTCCTCGGCAGTTAGAGCTACACTCGTCATGGTCTCGTAGGCTTCCACCGGGTCTGTGATCCCCGCCAGTTCCATCTGTGTGCCCTGCGGTAGAGCGAGTCCAAATTTCATTGACATAAATACCTCCCTCTTTTCTCAGGAAAAAGAGAACAGTCCTGCATCGCATCACCACTTTAGCATAAGAGAGGGAGATGTTGTTGTCTCTGTACAGAAGACCGAAAGTTGCCTGTACAAAAGACCAGAGCGACGGGAAATCAGAGACAGCCGCGCTCAACCCGGAAGGTGGCCTCAACCTTGCATCGACAATTGCAGAAAAAAAGTCGAGAAAGTTGGCATCAAGGGGCGTCTCAAAGGACAAAATGGTAGCTTCCACCAGCCCTGGAGGAACCTCGATGGGAAGCAGCGTCTCCCCAGGCTGAGTGCATGGTGCTCTCATGCCACTCATCAAGGCGGTTGCTACTCCTGGGATCTGGTAAGTTCCCAGATCCAGTTGGTTTCCCAGGTTTTTCCTCCATCCGCTGAAAACGCCTGCTCCCAATGGCACGAGGTAGGTGTGATGTCCGACCAGATAAACCGGCTAAAGATGTGTCTCCCCTCGAAGACTTCTTGCGCATAAAATTCTCCACGTCCTTGCGTAAACCCGCCGATCATCGGGGTGTCCAGTGTGCCACGCACGCTGTCTGCCCAATAGATGCTCCACTGTTGTGACTTGGGATCGAAGAAACGCAAGGATATAGCCTCCAGACGCCCGGAAGCTCGATCCATGAGGTGTTCGCTGATGTTGCTCAGTCCCCCCAGGATTTTGCGATGCACCGTCGTGCCCTCAAATTCTTCCCAGGACGTTGAACCCTTCAGCCGCTCCCGCAGTCGCCGATGATGATCATGCCATCGGCCAATGAGGAAATCAAAATCGGCTCGTCCATCCAGTTCCTGTGCATTTGACTCGGTCATAGTGTTCCTCCTATGCATGGTTGTGGTTGCTCGCAACGCTTTCGTTGCCTCTTGCTTGTGTGTGCCTATCTCACGTACAATACTATAGCCAAAAGGTGGCTTTCTAAAAGAGCCACTTCTTGCAAAATTGAAAGAGCCACTTCAGGAGGAGCTATGCCAAGAGGAAAAATTGCACCCGATCTCGGGCTGCCCATTGCTCTTGAGCGTGCTGCACCGGCACCACTCCATCAGCAACTGTGTGAGCAATTACGACGAGCCATTCTCGATGGTCGCCTCTCAAGAGGAACGCGGCTCCCATCGACGCGAACATTCGCGCATGCTCTTGGCGTCTCGCGCACGGTCACGAGTTCCGCCTATGACGAACTCTTTGCCGAAGGATATCTGGAGGGGCGGCACGGATCAGGAACCTATGTCGCAAGAGATCTTCCCCCACTGCCACGTCTGACCCGCCCGTCGCCGAACACTCTCCCGCGCTGGCTTAGAAAAGCTCCTCCTTTGGCCCATGATGAGTCCTTCCCCTCGCAAGCTATCGCGTTTCGACTGGGGGTGCCTTCCATCTCGTCCCTTCCCCCTCGTCTCTGGCGCGAGGCGTGGAGAACGGTGACTGCTCATCTGCCCCCCAACAGCTACGGTCCTACGAATGGGGACCCGGCGCTTCGGGAAGCGCTTGCTGCCTATCTTGGACGATCTCGCGGCCTGGCTTGTACCCCAGAGGACATTCTCATTACAGCAGGAGCCACACACGCGCTTGACCTCATCGTGCGTGCCACCCTCTCTGCCGGCGATTCCGTTGGGTTTGAGGAACCAGGGTATCCTGCTGCCCGGCAGATCGTGAAGGCCCGGGAAGGAGGCATCTTTCCTGTTCCTGTTGACGATGATGGCATGCAAGTCGAACGGTTGCCGCATGGACTCGCCGCCCCGCTACTGGTCTATACCACCCCGTCGCATCAGTATCCACTTGGAACACGGCTCGCTGTTTCACGACGCCTGGCGTTGCTGACATGGGCTCAGGCCAACGATAGCCTTCTTATCGAAGATGATTACGACAGTGAGTTTCGCTTCGATACCTCCCCACTCCCGGCTCTGGCAAGCCTTGATGAAGCAGGGCGAGTGGCCTATATCGGGACCTTCTCAAAAGTGCTGACTCCTGCCTTGCGCGTGGGGTATCTGCTGGCTCCTCCCCTGCTGCGTGAACGGATCGGACAGATCAAGCAACTGACCGATGAGCATGTCTCATGGCCGCTGCAGCAGTTGCTTGTCGCCTTCATCTCAAGGGGGCACCTGGATCGCCATGTGCGACGGATGCGGCATCAGTATGCGGAGAAACGACACATATTAGCGCAAACACTTGCTCCCATCACACATCTTGCCCGGTTACGCGGACTGGAAGCTGGTCTGCACGCCTACCTTGAACTGGGAGCCAACATCAATGACACGCTCGTGGCGCAGCTGGCACAGCAGCGCAATGTTATCGTCACTCCCCTTGATGCCTACTATCTTGGTACCCCTGACCGCTCTGGTCTGCTTTTAGGCTATGCAAGCCTGGAAATCCCTGACATCATCCGAGGAGCTACGGTACTGAGGGAGATCATTGAGCAAGTTGCGGCTCTGTCCCACCATGCTTGAGCAACCACAAAAGCGGAGAATCGTTTGGCTGTCAATAGCGCAGAAATGTCCGCCAGTTCTGTCTCGTCGGGCGAGGCGGACGCACGCCCCGCATGTACTTCTGGATCGTCAGTTTGCAGACGTGCATATCCAGCTTCAGTAATTCACCTCGAATGCGCTCAGCCCCCAAAGCCGATTGTTCTTTGCCATATCTATGCATGGTTCTTCCGCAGGATCGCTGCTGCCAGATGTGGTATGCTAAAGAACCACCCGATGCTTTCTCAAAGCGACACACGAGGGTTCTCGTCGTCATCCGCAGCTCCGGCACACACGATGAACTTGTAACGCCTTGGAGGAAAGCAGAGCAAGCCGGTTCTCTAGGAACCATCCGTACCTGTGTTGTTAGAAAGGACACGCATGCCGACACGTTCAGAAATCCAAGACACACTTGCCGCATCGCAGGAGCAAGTCCTTGCGTATTTTGACGGGCTGAGCCCCCAAGCCCTTGAGCGCCCCTGCACGGAGAGCGGCGTCCCCGGCGAAGCCCCCTGGCGAGCCAAAGATCACTTTGCCCACCTCACCGCCAATGAACAGGGGATTCACACCCTGTTGCGCCTCACGCTCACCGGCGGCTCTCTGCCAGACCAGCTGGCCGCCATGAGCGCAGAGGAGCGACTGGCGTGGTCAAACCAGCGCAATCAAACCTACGTCAATGCCCACCGCAATGATAGTATGGGAACGCTGCGCGCGCATCTCTCTACCGCACGTCAGGAAACACTGGATCTGCTTGAGCAATTCACAGATGAACAACTAGCTGCACCTGCCTCTCCATCCTTTCTGAGGAACATGACGGCCGGCGACTTGTTCGTCGCGAATGCCCAGCATGCTGCGAGACATATGGCATGGATTGAGGAGGGATTTCGCCAGGGTTGAGATGCGCCCATGGTAGACCCATGCAAAAAGAGCACGATAGGAGAAGTTTTGTTCCTCCTTCTGTGCTACACTGTTGCTTGTCGAGCACAGACGCGCTTCAGCCCGAACGAGTGGAGAGGTGCATGACTCACGTACGCGTATGAACTCCGTAATGACTCGACAAAGAAAGAAGAGGTGGAAACAATGTTTCACAAGATCAGCGCTGCGGTTCTCACGCACGAGGGCCTCGCCGTGATCTGTCGCCAGAACTGCGCCAGTGCGTGCGCTCCCGGCTTGAGCGGGTGGCGACGGTGTGCGCGCATGAGCGGAGGGATCAGCAGATGAAATGTGACCTCGGAGACCTCGCGATCTTCTATGAAACCTACGGCACCGGTCGGCCCATCGTGATGTTGCCTGGGCGGCCGAGCGATCACCGCATCATGCTGCGGTTCATGGAACCCCTCTTCACGCAGCGGGACGGCTGGCTGCGCCTCTATCCTGACTTGCCTGGCACGGGGCGCACCCCGGGCGTGGACCGTCTGGCCACGCACGATCAGATGCTCGACGCTGTGCTGGCGTTCATCGACACGGTCATCCCCGGTCAACGCTTCGTGCTCGCCGGCCTGTCCTATGGTGGGTACTTGGCCCGTGGCGTGGTCTACCACAGGGCAGACTCGATCGATGGCGTGTTGCTCTGTGCCCCCCAGGTGAAGGCGGACCCTGCACAGGCCCATCTCCCACCCAGGACCACGCTGGTGGAAGACCCGGCGCTGGTGGCCGAGCTCGGGCCGGGCGCGGACCTCATCGTGGTACAGAGTCCCACGGTGGTCGAGGCCGTGGCCGACGTGCTGGCGGAGGTCCAGCTAGCCGACCACGCCTTCAACGCGCGGCTGGAGTCGGCCGGCCCCTTTTCCTTTGACGTGGATTCCCTGCCCGCCCCCTTTAGCAGCCCCACGCTCATGCTGACTGCACGACAAGACCACCTCTGTGGATACCGGGACGCCTGGGATCTGCTGGACAACTACCCCAGAGCGACGTTCGCTGTACTCGATCGAGCCGGACATTTTGTGAATATCGAACAGGATGTGCTGTGCCAGGCCCTCATGCGCGAGTGGCTGGATCGGGTGGAGGAAGGGGCCACCGATCTCGACCGCCCACGGGTATCCTGACCCCCCTTGTGTATCATGGGTGTGGTCGCGTGGGCACGGGGCGAGCGTTGTGGCACGCCCAGACGAGTTGCACCTCGTCTGGGAAGTTTGGGAGTTTTTTGACAGAGGAGTTGCCTTCGATCAGTCGGGTCAGGGACCCCCCATCATCCTGGTGGTTGGCGCATTCAACGATAGTTCCACAGGTGCCCCACTCGCTGCTCAGCTTTCAGAACACTTCACCGTTTTCAACTATGATCGCCGTGGGCGAGGCGCGAGCGGGGACACGACTCCCTATGCCATCCAGCGTGAGATCGAAGATCTCGCAGCTCTGATCACCGAGGCTGGTGGATCATCATCCGTGTTCGGGTATTCCTCCGGTGCTGTTCTTACCCTCAAGGCGGCAGCGAGCGGCCTCGCCATTTCCAGGCTCGCGTTGTACGAGCCACCGTTCCTGGCGGACGATGGGTTTCCGAAACTGGCGCGGGATGTCTCGGTGCGGCTCACCGAACTGCTCTCGTCAGGGCGCCGGGGTGATGCGGTCGAACTCTACCAGACGGAGATGGTGGGCATTCCCGCTGAAATCGTTGCCCAATTGCGACAAGCGCCATTCAGGCCGGCACTCGAAACCAGTGCGCACACGCTCGTCTATGAAGCTACTCTCCTGGGTGACATGCCAAGGCGAGGATGCGCTCTGCCGCGCAAACACTCGCAGATGCCCTTCCCACTGCCCAGCACCGCTCCCTGGAAGGTCAGACGCACGATATCGTTCCGGCTGTTCTGGCTCCTGTGTTGGAGGAGTTCTTTGCCAGCTAAAATCTGTCTTCCTCGACTCATCTCTGTTCTCGTCGGGGGTCCTCAGATCTTCGTTAGTCGTCAATCGCCTGGTAGGCCAGGGTCCAGAAATAGACGTTCGGTGGGCTGGGGGATGCCCAGGGAGGACATGGTCATCATCCTGATGACCATGTCCTCCCTGGGGTCGGAATACCAGGAGGTGCCCAGGCCACCGTCCCAGCCGTACCGACCGGGTACCGCCGCGAGGTCGTCGCGCCTGGTGATCACGGAGACGCCGAAGCCCCAACCCTGGCTGTCAAAAAAGCCAGGGAACAGGCCCGACACCGCTTTCTGCTCGGGCGTCAGCTGGTCGGTCGTCATGAGCTCAACCGAAAGCCTCGACAGGATACGCTCGTTGCCGTGTTTGCCCTGGGAGAGCATCATCTGACCAAAGGCCAGATAGTCGTCGATGGTCGAGACCAGTCCCCCAGCTCCCGACGGGAAGGCCGGTGTGCGGCTCCACTGGCTGCCCTTAGCCTCGTCATAGGCCGTCAGCTTCCCGCTCGCGGGATCGGTCCAATAGCTGGTCGCCAGCCGGTCGAGCGATGCCTCCGGCACGCTGAAGCCGGTGTCCTTCATGCCGAGCGGATCGAAGAGGCGTTCGTGCAAGAACGTCTCAAGGGACTGGCCCGAGGCGCGCGCAATCAGCACGCCTAGCACGTCAGACCCCGTATTGTACATCCACCGCTCCCCCGGCTGGTGCATGAGCGGCAGGCTCCCCAGGCGGCGCATCCACTCATCGGACGGCGGCATCGTCGATGGAGTCGGCGGTCCCAGGCCGATCTGCAGCTCGTTCGCTGCTGAGAGGATGGGATACGCATCCGGCGGGGCCATCATCTGTCCGAAGCCCATGCGGAAGGTGAGCAGGTCACGCACCGTGATCGCTCGCTTCGCCGGCTCCGTGTCGTCCAGCGGCCCGTCGAGTCGCTTCAACACCCGGCGCTCCGCCAGTTCGGGAAGCAGAGCGTCCACCGGCTCGTCCAGCCGCAGCGTGCATTCCTCGACCAGGAGCATCGTCGCCGCGGCGATGATCGACTTGGTCATCGAGGAGATGCGGAAGATGGTGTCGCGCCGCATCGGGGCAGGGTCTGCGAACGCCTGCGTCCCGATCACATCGACATGCACCTCGCCCCGCCGGCTGACCAGCGTGACGAGACCGGGCATCTCGCCCCGCTCGACATAGCCGGCCATAACATCGTGCATGCGGGCGAGCCGCGCCCTGGACAATCCTGCGGTGCTCATTGCCTGTTTCCTCCGTTCTGCTTCATCTGGATGGTGTTGCTCGGAAGTTCCAGCATATACTTTTCTCCGCGTGCTCCGCACCTGTTCTCATCATGGATACCAGGACGTTTCTCATGTTGAGCCTTTCCTGGTTGTTATTTGACCACGCGGAACCACAGATCGGTTCTCGTCGGGGACTCGAACACCCTCGTGCTTTCCAGTTCCAGCTGCTCATTGGCAAGTGGCTCGAAAAAGCGCAGACCTTCCCAAAGGAGGACAGGGACGATGCCCATATGGATTTCGTCAACCAGCCCGGCTCGTAGGCATTGCTGAGCAGTATTCGCGCCGCCTACCACCATGATCTGTTTGTCCCCAGCGGCGGCTTTTGCCTTCTCAATCGCACGTGCAATGCCATCGGTGACGAAGGTTACCGTCAACTGGTCGTTCTCTCCTTTGACCGCCTTTTCTGGAACATGATGCGTCAAGACAAAGATCGGCACTTGATATTCGTAGTCCGTGAGATCTCCCTCTGCCATGTCGTAGGCACGTCGGCCCATCACCACCGCGCCGGTCGTCCGTATTTCTTCCTGTAACATCTCTGTTCTTCGCAACGCTTGCAGATCCGGATACAGGCGGCTTATATCACCATGGCGGTCACTCATAAACCCATCCAGTGACATAGTCGCACCAACAATCACGTTTCCCATGATTTGTTCTCCTTTCATTTCCTCCTGGCTGAGCATGGCAGCACCATGCGCCTTCCTCTCCCATTTCCTCCTGATGTGGCCGCCTGCTTGTTCACCAGCGGGTGATCAAGGAAACAGGAGCCGATCTAATCCGCGCACCAGTCCATGCACCTCCAGCACTTTGCGTGCGGCCAGCAGCGTGCCACTCACATACGGCTGAGCACCAGAACCGGCATCGTGGCGAATACTCAGGCGCTCATCGGGTAACCCAAAAATCGTTTCAAACGCAATCACATAACTGGGCAGGCGGATGGAATGCACTTGTGTCCCCTCAATGGTGGCCCTGCCGGTCCAGCCGGTCGCGCCTGCGACACACACGCGAATGGCCATCATTTACGCTCCTTTCTTGTACCCGTCTTTTCTCCTTGATTCTACCACGTTTTCTGGTGGTCTCTACACTCAACTTTCCTCTTTTTTTACAGGCTCTCACCACGCTCAATCGCGATTGAGCGTGGTGAGAGCCTGGCCTCCAGAATCGAAATCGAAGCACGTTTGTTCGTCTTCACGTGCCTGTACTTTGGAGCTTTTCGGGTAAGCCAAAAAGCCCTGGAGAAGAGCACAATACGAGAAGTTTTTTCGCATTCTTCATGCTATACTGATCAAGTGACCAGCAGGAGAACGCTTGTCCGATGGTGCTTCAGCACCTGGATGGATGAACGCATGAAGGGATACTATGAAACATCCCTCTGGCTGAATGGTTCTGCCTGGCAAGTTCCTGACTATGAACATAAGGCATCTCAATACTTGACACCATTGATCAGGCTGGCTACTACGATCAGGCGCATCTGACCAGATCTTTGAAGCGATTTATTGGTCTCACGCCTCTTCAAATCGTTCAGGTAAGTCAGACAAAATAGCTGGCGTTTTTATACAAGACAGCGCCTGGTGATTGTCGTATGATGCTCTAAACAACCAAAGGGAGGGCTATCTATGAGCAAAATCGTTGTTTCAGTATGAATGACGCTGGATGGCGTCTTTGACGCGAACATCATGGATCAATGGTTTAACTCCTATCACAGCGCTGACAGAGCAGCGTATATTAAGGAGACGATCGAGGCAGCCGATGCTCTCCTTTTGGGAAGGACGACGTATGAAATGCTCGCGCCGTATTGGTCTACTCAGAAGACTGATGAAAATGGACCAGCAAGCAAGTTGAACAGTATGCGCAAGTATGTCGTTTCCTCAACACTTCAGGAAGCTCACTGGAATAATTCAGTACTTATCAAAGATAATGTCATTGCAGAAATCACCAGGCTGAAACAGCAGCCAGGTCACGATCTCCTCATCCCTGGCAGTGCCACTCTCGTCCACTCGCTGATGCATACGGACCTGATCGATGAGTATCAGTTCCTTGTCCATCCCAATATCATGGGGAGCGGAAAGCGCTTTTTCAAAGAGGGGATGGGCATGACCAGGCTGAAGCTTGTCGAGAGCAAAATGCTCAGCTTAGGTGTCGTGTTGCTCTGCTATCAGCCTGCAAAAAAGTAGCGGGCCTCAACCAGTGGTGGAGGCATAATACAATCTTCTTTGGAGCACAGGGGATCGGCCGGCAATGGAAGATGCGCCAGGAACGAAGGTCGCCGCGGTTCACGACGCACTGGGGAGAAATCCTGGTCGTGAGTACGTGAGTTTCAATGCCTTCCAGTTTTCTGTGAGACAGAAAGAATAAGCAAAGGAAAAAGTCTGATCATCTCACCCGCTCACGTACGGGTAGAAAGGCAGGGATCTCTCCATGTTAAACAAAATCATGCTCATTGGCAATTTAGGCAAAGATCCTGAGCTGCAAGTTACTTCAGATGGCACTCCATTCACGCGCTTTTCATTGGCGGTCAACCGTTCCTACAAATCCAGCAGCGGGGAGAAAGTCGAAGAGACGGAATGGTTCAATGTTGTCACCTGGCGTCAGCTCGCCGAGATCTGCGAACGCTATCTGCATAA
>WNGJ01002897.1_pt1 | contig 18342 bp, 31 predicted proteins | sample 5400611 | NCBI WGS metagenome assembly WNGJ01 (sample SAMN13153375, study PRJNA577476) | soil metagenome | isolation source: 40 cm soil or saprolite under Garry oak tree replicate 1 | place: USA:California | collected 2016-06-15 | reverse complement strand
TGGCTATACAAAGAAAAGCGAAACGAAAAGCGAAACGCAACCTAAGTGGGACGCGTCAGCTTACGTTGCGCGCACGCAAAAGGCCCTAGGCGTGCAAGTACTCAGCGCATACACGTCGGAAGTTCCGGCCCACGTCGTGTTACCACTACCATTGCCCAGAGAGGCCCTCACACTAGACTCCCTTGGCAAGCTCATCATCTTCAAATCTATTTTGAAGTATGGCGGAAAGGTGTTCGCTCGCCCATGTCCCATGACTCCGCGCCATGGCTTTGTTGACTCGCGCATAATCGAGGATTTAACGGATTTGCAGGCGCTTGCCGATGAAACCCTTGCCGCTGACTCACAAGGTGAATTGCTCCTAATGGAAGCTATTCCGGCAACCGCCTCCGCCGTCTTAACGCCTACAGCTATTGCTATAGGATCTTCTACCGATGGAGCAACGCAAGGCCGCAACGCGGTAACCTTGCCGCTGGTACATGCGGGATTCTCCGATGCATCACTTATCGAAAGGGCTCACATCAACGATACGCCTTATGTCGAAGCACTCTATCACCTGCACGTAGACAGCGAAGCAGCATACTCACCGCGTATCGTGCAACTACGCGATGGAGTAGCGACAGGACAAGCACGCCTTAAACCCGGCGAGAATTGGGTCTATACCGAAACCGTGGTAACAGGCTACTTGAACGTTGCAGACTATGGCGACGATGCTTTAGGTTTTGAGGCTGACGTGAAAGCCGCAATTCCTGGTACGGTGCTGATCCACAAAGGCGGTACGCTCCTAAGCCACTTCTCGCAACATGCCATGTTACGGAAAATGCCGATCATATTCGGCACAATCCCCGAAGTGGGAACTACCTTGACGCCTACGGTGTCGGCCGATGGTACGCCACAAATTGCTCAGCTAAAACGCGGCTTGGTAGATGGCATGTACATTAAGCTGGACTACGACACATACCGTCAAGCTGCGACCTTTGCTCTAGTCGCGCTCCATAATGCCTCCGCGTTAATGTACGATGAAATGGGCGCGTACTACCTCGGCGCAGCCTTAATCATGCTCACGCGCCTTGCCTACGCTGCAATTTCAGGTGAGTTTCGACATCATCAAAAACGCGGAGGAAAAAAGTGTCGAGATACGGTGTATACAGCCACGTTAAACGGTTTTGAAGGATTCCTTAACGGCCGCAAAACCCTTCCACGCGCATGGAGATCATTCGCATTCGCCCATTGGACAAGTGGCTATGGTGGGGCTGCATGGGCGAAGTGCTCGACGGTAACAGCCGCACTAGACACTACGCTACGCGACTTTGTAAAGCATAGTCGGCCCGAAACTTTGGCGGAGATTATCTCAGCTGCGCATAACGTTATTAATTGCGCTCATAATAACGGTAGGTTTCTATCGAAATACGTATCGCAGTCGGTATTCGACGCAGCCGCACGTGGCAATGTGGTGGTCACATTAACCGGCCTATTTTTTGGCTACTACAGGCTATCACTAGGCGCGGCAATGCCAGATTCAGAAATGTATGCTGCTACCGTCAACGTTTGGAAGAAATTGAAAACACTCAAAGAACCTGTAGAACCAAAGGCCAATAAAAAGAAAGCGCCAAACTTCCTCGGCGTTAAGGGTAAGATCCAATTTCACATGGATAGGGACCAAGGTCGCATCATTCACTTTCAACAAGCTAACAGCGGCCATGCCGATGGCTATGTGTCAGCCAACATCTACGTAAGCACCTTGCCGCAAGTGGTAACCAGATGGCTCTCAGTCATGTGCGCCACTAAACCAAAAAACGCACCATCAATGGCCGGTAACAGCGACAAGCGATACTGGATACTTTCGCCCTATGCGGACGTTCCATCGGAATTGCAAGCCGTTCTTGCAAAAAATTTCATCTACGGGCCAACGAAAGGAAACGAATAATATGGCAAAGAAGCGCAAATCAGCACCTAAAAAGGCCAACAAAACGGTAACAGAATTTTACGACAATGATACATCATGGTCCGACAAAGATGATGCCGCATGGCTTAACGCCCATGCAGGCAAAGGGACGGTCACAAGCAAATCAGAAGCTGGATTTTCAGGTTACGCCGCGAAAACATGTTCGCACACGGGCCGCAAAGATGTCATGACCTTGGCCTTGCCGAAAGGTGACATCACAGTAGGTGCAGCGGCCCGTCATGACCTACCCAACTTCCAACCCGAGGGCACCGTCCTTTTAAACTGCACTGGGCTTGAACCATCTGCAGATTTGATTCTACCGCGTGGCTTTGAGGCACTGCAAAAGCATGTAGACTCATGCCCAGTGATAACGGTTAATTGGCCGGACGGTGGGTGTCCGCCTCTCTCATTTGAATTTTGGTTGGAGTTACCGAAACTCATGCACGCGAAAGGTTACAGCCGTCTAGTGCCCTACTGTCTAGGCTCTCATGGTCGCACGGGCACTGCACTCGCATCGCTCGCCATTGCCCACTTAGGTCTGACAGCTAAAGATGCCGTTGACCTAATCCGCAAGGCGCATTGCAGAAACGCGGTAGAAACCTTTAGCCAAATTGACTACCTCATTGACATGGAGTTAGTCGCCCGCGAATACGGTCTCACGGCAAATCCACACGTGACGGATGCTACCGACATCATACCTAGCTACGCCTTTCGCTTGCCTGCAGCGAATGCTGCGGCAAGCACATCAGCGATAACGCCACTTACGTTGCGTGACCGCGTAGAAGTCACTACGGGCATATCTACTCCGCCAGCAACTAATTCCAGCGAAGTGAGTGTAAATGACGTGGGACTGCCAAGCACTGACCATAATATGTGGTGTAGATGTCAAGCATGCTTGATGAATAACATCATTGATCAGCATAACTCTACCAGCACCTTGCGAACAACGGAGTAGGGCCTATGCCCTACTCAGGAAGGAAAACAACATGAGAAATCTACTTAAAGACACTGTAGACGTGTGGACAACGGCTAAAACGAAAGACTATTGGACCAAAGGCCCACAAAGCATTTACGAGCAATTCCCTGTAGGATGCCGCGTGACTCATCCTAAGTATGGAAAAGGCGTGGTAATGGCATATACAACCGCATTCGCGGTATACGGTATGCCCAGTCACTACCTAGTAGTACGCCTCAACAACATGCTGACGGCCAAGAGCATCGAAAACAAAACGTACAATCTAGCTATGCTGATACTAAACCCAAAGCTATGCAAGCGCACGCTGCGCGAGAAAAATTCGCTTTAATGGAAGGATAAAACCATGTTAATCATTGACAGAGAGAACCAGGAATCATTTACCCTAACGGGGGACTTCGGGACCATCACAATACGTGTACTTGGCTTTGGCCAATACCGCACTAACGTACATGTTCGCTTAGGCATTGACGCGCCACGTGACATCTTAATCCTACGCGACGACATAGGTCCCTTGCGCCCAAAGGCGCAAGATGCGCGTTTCGAGAAGTGGGGAGTTTAATGCTGCGTCAAACGAGGAATAAACAAATGAAACCTAAACTGATTTCAATGGGCCGCAAGCATGGGGCAGTCCCTAAAGAGACTGCATGGCTTGACGTAACGCACTTTCGCAACCCCCACTCCGTAGAAGCTTTGCGAAACCTACCAGGAACGTCGTGGCAAGTCGCGGATTACATAGCCAATACTCCACGCTTCCATTATGCCTACACCGTCCTATACAACAACGTGCGCTCCCTACTGGCCGAAGGTGAAACGATCATCTACATAATTTGCACGGGTGGCCAGCATCGCTCCGTTTACTTGGCCGAGAAGCTAGCAAGAGACCTAAACCTTGACGTGGCACACCGCGACCTTAGGTCCCCCACGAAGGGGACCCAGTAAGGGAAACATACGCAAATTTGTAGCTTACCGTTTTGCCCATGACACGTCTAAATAATGTGACCGAACAGTCACACGAGAGGAAAATATGAAACTCGAAATCGTTTTGAAAAATACTCATGAACATGGCGAGCTAAAACGACGCACTGTCAACGTGAAATCCATCGGTATATTTTGGCACGGTAACATGTGTGTCATTACAACCGATGGCCGCACATTGCGCATACGTTCAGATCATAAGAACATCTTATACTGTTTCGTGACGGGGGAGAAGAATGCCTAACTTTACATTACTCACGCCACCAAGCGGAAACCCAAAAACCAAAAAGGGTGAAAAGGTCGGCTATCAGACATACATCTTGCACCTAGCTCCAGCGGCACTTAGCGGCCATGAAGTCTGCCGTTGGCGAACAAAGGGCTGTACAGCGCTTTGCTTGAATACAGCGGGCCGCGGGGGATTATTTAAACCCGGCCAGACAACAAACAACATTCAAGAGGCGCGAAAACGCAAAACGAAACTCTTTTTCGACGACCGAGAAACGTTTCTCGCGCTACTGGTAGCCGACATAAAGCACGCCATTAGGTACTCAGAACGTAAAGGTTTAATCGCGGTGTTTCGTCTCAATGGCACGTCGGACATAGTGTGGGAAAATATCCATGTCGGCCAACACGTGAACATTTTCGCTGCGTTCCCCGAAGCGCAGTTTTACGACTACACAAAAGCACCTTACGCTTTTCGCTGTCACGACATACCAAACTACCATCTGACGTTCTCATGGGCGGAAACCGTAGCTAACAACCTTGAGGCTTGCCGATGGTATGCCCGCGGCCACAATGTGTCCGTGGTATTCGGTCGGCCCATACCTGATACCTTCAATGGATGGCCAGTCTTTAACGCCGATGAAACCGACCTACGCTTCCTAGACCCTCGGGGTGTCGCTGGTCTCAAGGCTAAAGGAAGCCGTTGGAAACGTTCACCAAACGCCTTTATCAACTAAATCCCCCTAAGGGGATTTAGTAGGGGAAAAAACCATGACAAAAACTGAAACGAGAGAACAAGCACTTTACAATGCTCTTTACAACGTTGTAGAATCCGCTTGTAAAGACGGTAACTGGCGCGGTAACCCATATTCCTTTACAGTCATTACTGACGCCATTCTTGTTTTAACAAACGGGAAGTCAAAATATAACTGGAGGAAATCCAGTGAGTAATTATCAAGCATATAAAACGTCTCTTCTATTGCCGTTTTTCGAACGATATGGCATTGCCGTACCGTTAACGGTCGACCTAACGCCAGACTTCGACGCGGCTTTCAACGTCTTGAAAGTCCAGGCACCAGAGATGTTTTACCTTGAATTCGAGGAGCGTTCTGAAGCGCACCAAGAGGCACTAGTGAAAAATCGGCGGACAAATGAAACGAACGGCAAACGCAAACGTCTAACTAGTCCATTACGTTACTGGAGATAGGCGGCCCGTGACCGCCAGAAAGAAGGAAACATGAAAGACTTAACCATTGACAATCGCACGTTAGCCGACATGGAAGCCTATTACTTAGCTCGCATTGAGGCACTCAAAAAGCGCATCTTTGACTTGGAATGCGGCGCGACACCTATACCAGTGTGGACTTCGCCAAATGTTATGGTTCGCACCTTCGACGGGAGACCTTATGGAAATTAAAGAACCCACCTACTTCTCGGCGTGTTGTGGCGCGTCTTTCATTGCCGGCGACATCTGCGGAAAGTGCCGCGAGCACACCGGCGTTATGACACAATGCTCAAACTGTGACGAACGAGGTTTAGTGGAAGCCATCGCCCCACCCGAAAGCGGCAAAGACACCGAGTTAATTGAGTGCCCGACGTGCCAGGGGTGGGGCATGGTAGCCTATGAAGGGGACGCCTACCTATGAATATAATACTTTTTGTGCTACGCACCATTGCACCTATAATTGTATTAGCAGCCCTTATGTTGGCGCTAGCAAATTTGCCGATAGCAAAAAGTCAACCTGCATCGCCATGCATGGAGTACCTTGACCAAGCTAAAATTGACATGGGTGCCGCGCACCAGACTATATGGCGCACGTCACAAGAACACGATACACGAGAGGCTATACAGCACATAATTGCTTACCTCTCATGCATTGAACGTCAAAAGTAAAGGGGACCATTTATGAAAATCACATTTACAATTACCGCGAACATTGCCACGCCACGCACTGAGGATACTCTCCAAAAGCGCTTGCAGGAAATGAAAAACGTTCTTACGGCATACCTCGGCATTTACAATAACGTGGAAGCCGTTGCAACCTACGAAGAAACAAAAACAATTACCATTTCATTATGAAAGCTAAACGTCAACCCATAAACCTGCGCAAGGTCAAGCAATGGACTTTGCAGCACCTACAACAGACGGGCCTACTAATGGACTTCATTCGGCCCGTCATGTCGCCCGAGGAAGAGGCGGAAACGCGATATTTGGCTAGCCAAATCTCCGCCCAATTCAAAGCCATGCCCAACGAAGTCAAAGAACTTGGCCAAGCCGCAGCCGATGAAAAAGCAGCACGCCGGCGTCACTTTGTTATCGTCTTTCTGTATCGCATGTTGGTGTCCGGCACTATCAAGTACTACGAAACGATGTCTACGACGTCTAAAGACGTCGTAAAGGAAGGAAATAATGTATCATCAACAGCCACACTTGCATGATTTTTTCGAGGGTACGATTCCTATCGAAGCTAAAGACGTTCCAGTCAACGTAGAGGAAACGTCTCATGATCGAGTAGCAGGCGCAAGGCTACTGCATTACCAAAACGCCACGGACACTTTCATAAAAATCATTTTCTCTGACGGTCGTATTACATGGCGTAAGGTCATTAACAGCGGACCTTGCAAGTTCTAGGGGAAGGGGCCCCCAGTCAATGAGTGATATAATCATTCCTGGCACCGGCACGATAGTGCCGGGATACGAACCCTTTGCCCCAATCTGGAAAATACTAGACCATTACTACTGGGGCATAGACCACCAAGCCGTTCGCATATGTTGCGGAGCCATACAAGCCCACTTCATGAACCTTGGTGACCCCTCGTGGATTTTCATCGTTGGTGCGCCGAGTACCGGAAAAACAGTAACAGCCATAGCTGCGGCCACTGAGTTACCTGAAATTCGCTTGATGGACGATCTAACGCCTAACACGTTTTTGTCAGGATTTTATGGCCACGACGCGCCTGGGGTGCTAGAAAACCTAGGCGGTGACAAAAACCCGCAACAACGTTTTGACAATGTTTGGCGCACACAAGCCAATGGCATTTTCCTTTGGCCGGACTGGACTGTCATGCTTAGCTTGCCCCCCGCCAGTAGAGACCAAATCTACGGTCAACTTCGACGCATCTACGATGGCTCTTTACAAAAAGCCACCGGCACCGGCATCACAAAGTGTTGGGAAGGTCGTATAACCATTGTGGCCGCGGTAACTAACGCCATTGAACTAGAACGTAGGGCATCAATGGGCGACCGTTTCATGTCTGTATCTTGGCCTCGTTGCGGCCACGAAGCCGCGGTCATGTCTCTTAAAATGCACATGGGCAAAAAGAAAATCATTGACGCCTCTTTAAAAGAGACTTGCAAAAGTCTCTTCCAAGTGGCCGGCTGCTTCACGGAAATTCCAAAACTGTCAGACAACCAAATCGAAGTGCTGGCGCGTATGGCAGACTTTGCAGCGCATTGCCGTGCAGATGTTAAGCGGTCAGGTTACGGCGGCGAGTTATTAACTCGCCCAGACCCAGAGGGCCCGCCGCGCATTGCTCAGAACATAACAATGATGGCCATTGGCGTGGCCACCATGTACCGCCGCACTCACTTATCTGAGCGAGAGGTCTTCGATGCCATGCGGCTTGGCTTTGATTCTATCCCCAGGGATAGAGGTAACGTCATTCAAGGCTTGCTCAGAGGTCAAATGCTGTCTCAGATCGAGTTAAACGATTCGCTGAAAGCACGAGCCTACACGGACCTTTGCGAGTTAGGCATACTGGACCAGCAAGAACGTTTTACAAAAAAGGCCAACGACATGCTAGACGTAATTGGCCGCGAAACTTTCACGCGATTGGGCAAGGATGTATCTTAAAGTGTTGGAACTTACATATAACTTCCGACGTCTCGTAAAACCGTCATGACTGAACACTGGGAACAACTAAGGTCCAGCGTTACGCTATCAAAAGCGCACATGGCGCGTCTAAAAGAACTAGCCGACGAAATGAAGATGTCCAGGCGAGAATTTACAGAGAAGCTAATTGATAGCGTGTACAAACGCTACACAGAAGAGGTAAAGGAAAAATGAGAGACGATAAGGTTAACAAGAGTGATGGTCTGCGCATGTTGCGTGCAAAAGGCCAACGGCTAAAGAACAAGGCCACTGAAAAGTGCAATAACTGCAACTGCACACGCTACAGTACGTGCACTTGCAAAAGAAGGGTGCGAAATGCCACAGAAGAAGTTGTCTAAGCTATTTTCAAGGTGCGAAGATTGCACCACTCTTGCGCTCAAAGTGTACAACGATGGCACGGGCCGGTACATTTGTGCTGATTGCAAGTATGGTGAGCGGGTGGGTGATGTCTACTTCACATATCGTGTTTATCCATCTAGCGCTAAAAGGCCAAACATCGACGATTACGATTGCTTAGGGGATAGGTAAATGCAACGAACTTACGTCCTATATCACGGGAATTGTTTAGATGGCTTCACGGCGGCTTGGGTTGCAAATCGTACCTTAACGCGTGGCATGCATGTTGGCACCGCGCCAACGTTTATTCCAGTGCTCTATGGTAACCCATTGCCTAAAATTGAAGATGGTTCGGTGGTCTACATTCTTGATTTCAGCTACTCTCGCGAAGTGCTTGATGCCTTAGCCGCACGTACCACGCTAGTAGTATTGGACCACCACAAAACAGCACAAGCTGATCTAGTAGGCGCGCCTTACGCCACTTTTGACATGAACAAATCAGGCGCGATATTGGCATGGGAATACTTTAACCCTACTGGCGAATATCAGTTACCTGCGACTAAGTTCGTAAAATACGTGCAGGACCGCGACTTGTGGCGCTTTGTGTTGCCGCACTCTCGCGAAATCGCTCAATGGTTGCGTAGCATTCCCTATACCTTTGATGCCTACGACCAAGCCTATGAAGATTTCGCTCTGCACTTTGAAGATGTGGTCAAGCAAGGCACAGCCATGCTAGATTTTCAAAACCAACAAGTTGACACTATGGCCGGTAACCGTTTTCACGCAACATTTTGCGGCCACTTAGTGCCTGTAACTAACGCGCCAGTGTTCTACGCAGAAGTGGGCGAGCGCATGTTAGAACTTGAATCAAACGCAGCGTTTGCCGCCTATTACTTCGATAGGCCAAACGCATGGGGTGATGTGGTGCGACAGTGGGGCTTACGTTCTAATCGAGGCTTCGATGTGTCTGTTATGGCCAAACGTTACGGCGGAGGCGGTCATGCTGCGGCCGCTGGTTTTGTGACTTCAACAGAATTCTATGGAGATAAATAGCATGAAAGCACAAGAATTGACGAAATTTTTCGACCTAATCCCGCCCGAGTTAAAGGCACAGACTTACATAGCCGGTGGCGCAGCAGTACCTGAAAACTACGCCGTGGACTCAGACATTGACTTTTTCGTCTTGTCGCAAATCGGCACGAAAGCCGACGAGCACGAAGCTACGCTACGCGCAACGTTTGATGCGTGGTGGCCGAACCTTGCCAAGTCGCTGAACATTAAAGCATATCCGTTTGAAGTGACGGCGCGGTCCAATGACGAAGCAGAAGAGTATACCCACGCTGCGCGAGTGCTCTACGATGGCGTGTACATTGGCCGCAAGTTTCAAATTATGGCCAGCACTGAAGACACCATTCATAATTTGCTTAACTCATTTGATCTTTCGGTTCACATGGTGGCTGTTGATCAGAACGGTTTAAGCTTTGCGACAGAACGAACCACCGGCCCAAGAGACATCATTCGTGTGCATAATGTTGTTAATCCAAACACTACGCTGGTGCGTTACCGTAAGCTGTATAAACGTTATCTTCCTTCGGGAATCGACCACAACGGCATAGCCGAATTAATCAAGTGGCCGTTAATTGATGAGGTTTTATTCTAATGGCACTTTCAAGAAACTATTGCAAATGGTGCAAAGGCACCGGCAAACTAACGCTAGTCACGAGCATAGTGGATTGCACAGAATGCACGCCGCCAGAAACGGTTTCAGGCTGGGGCAATGACTGCGAACTTCCGTCCGCAAGACAAGTGCGTGTGCCATTTTCGCTGTCCGCGCCACAGCCGCAGTCATCGGCGGCTATTGGGACAATTGGAGCGCTGTCACCCGCCGCGCAAGGCACAGGATTACACCCAATAAAAACGACTGGACCGAAGCCGCCGTCTACGCCTTATCCTGGTAAGCCTGTGCCGCCGTCATCGCTCGCTCTAACCGTTCAGCAGCATCTAGATGTAATGCTGCGCTTTGTTCGTGTGCATATGCCGAGCATGAGCGTGTTAGTGTGGGACCATAAAGAAATGGAGTTAGATGAGGCGGCGGGTCAAGTTGTTTTTCCAATATATGACACCACTGGCGCCGTAGATTATTATCAGGCCCATGTGAGCGCAGCAACTGTTAAAGATGTCGCCGCGCACTTGATATGGCGACAGAGGTTAACATTTGGCCACGCACACCGGCCGAAAGAAAAAGAAGTTCGTGATGCGGTACAGGCGGCTATCATAAAGCTGGAATCAACAAAATACCAACAAAATCCACAAGACTGCGCTTATAAGTCTGTTGGCAAAAATTTGATACTTGGGTGTGGCGGCCCATTAGGACGATCGACCAGCAGCCCGCTTTACATTGATATGGACGAGTGGAGAAAGATAAAGTGGCCTAGCTGGCCTGCGGTAAATGCCAAAATTGAAAACCTAAGTGCGGCAGTAAATTGGAATATTCATGACAAATAAAGACTTACGCTTGTCAAAGTCGCAAATTGACACACACGAGCAGTGCCCTCGTAAGTGGTTCCTTAAATACGCCTACGGCGGCGCTGGCATCGAGCCAGATGGTCTGCGCTCCATGGACTTGTCAAAGGGCGTAGCCATACATAAAGGCATCGAACGTCTGTTCGCTGGCGATTCCATAGACGCCGCTCTAACAGCGGCGTTTGCAGAGTTTGACGCTGATCTTGCCCAAGACAAGGTGGCCGCTGGCGTGACGCCTGTAGGCGTAATTACAGAAAACAAAATGGTCGTTGAGGCGTGCTTGCGCCTTTGGAACCAAGTACGTCTGCCCGCGTTACGCGCAGAGTACGACTACGTAGCTGGCGAGTACGAAATGACCACACGTTTAAGCGATACGCTTTCGCTTTACGCCCGTCCCGATGCGGTACTGCGTTCGAAACAAGACGGTAGGCTTTTTAATTGGTCCCTTAAAACTGAGCGGTCACATAACACCACGAAGCACCCGACGGCCCTAATCGATACGGGCGGCTTGACGGAAGCAATTAACATGGCCATGGTAATGGCCGACGGTGAATTGATGCGAGTAGGCGGCACCCTTATGGAATACGTAGTAGCGGGCCGGCCCGATGACGACGAGCCAATCATCTGGCACCCTGGTGTCCACGGCTGGCGGCGGCCAACTGACATGGGCGGCTTTGCATACGCGTGGCGCTGGAAGTTTGCAAATCCTGACCATGATCTTAACGGACCGAAAGGGCCCAAAAACCCTGAAACACGTTCACTGGCCAAAAAAGAAGGTTGGGAACGCTTCAACGCTTGCGACTATCCCGGTGGCATAGCCGCATGGTGTGATGCGCTTTTGGCGCGTAAATTTACGCCGCAGCACCTAGACCCCCGCGATGAGTTGTTTTACTTTCCGCCTGCATACGTCCGCACACAATCAGCTTTGCTTTCGTTCGTAGAACAGACCATAGCAGAGTACTCTGGCATACCGACCCGAGTGGAACGTGTTGCAAATGGCCAAGCATCCGTTGACGCAGCCTTTCCAAAACGCCGCTACAACTGCCTTAGATATGGCGCAGAGTGGCGCTGCCCGTACTGGGCAATCTGCCACGAAGGTCTCAATAATCCAATAGGCAACGGCTTTCGCCTTCATCGAAAGCGCGATGAAGCGGCAGCGGAGCCACCGGAAACAATTGAAACTGAATAGGAGATTAACATGAACGTAGATTTAAGACCCACACATAAACGCCGAGAACGTTACAGCCACTCGATTTCAGACGCAGCCAAAGATCAGCGCCGCGAAGAAGGTAAGGTGAGACAGGCTGCTTACAGCCTGCTCACTGTCCAAGAGAAACTTGCCAAGCTAGATGCTGGCGGCTTTGCCGCCACGCGGCAGCGTGCAAAATTCGCGGCAATGTTGTGTGCACGCTAAGCGCTACAGTGGAGAGGGCCGCACGGGCGTATGTGTGTGCGGCCACGTGTGGGACGACCATCATCTTGGTATGGTTATAAACGAACAGTACTACGCCGACACCCAAGAGGCGTACGTTCCACAAGAATGTGAAGCCTTCGGTTTCAACGAGTACGGTGGCCTGGACGCAGATGGTAACTACCATTGCGGCCACTACTTAGATTCAGGAGAAATAAAATGATCCTTAGATTTTTATGTTGGCTGAACAACATATGCTACAAGCACGCCACACGCCTAGAAGGCAATGGCTGTTTACAGTGTGAGGGCTATGCCATTAAGTGCTTTAACGAAAGACGAAATATGCTTATTAAAAGAGTACAACAAAAGCGAAACCTTCCCGTCAAATAGACCAAGAGAGGCTAAATGATCCGAGTAACTGTTGAGTTGGTTCCCATAGGAAACGAAGCTCAGAAGAAAGTTATAGGCGTGATGCACATCGCAAATGACGCCTCCGGCACATCCTCTGAAGGCAATTACAAAGTTAAATTGATGAATACAACCGGCCAGCAGAGAGAGTTTAAAGCCATAAACATCGATCGCGTACAGGGAATTTTTGGGTTTTTGGCCGACATCTTTCGTGTTCGTGATGCCAAAAACATTAAAGATACCAGTAACGTATAGGAGAAACGAAATGAAAAAGAGTCTTGTTCTGCCCACTAACGAGAATATTTTTGTCCGACGCATTGATCCCACCACTATCACAGAGGGTGGCATCGTCGTGCCGGACCAATCAATTGACCGACCGGCTGAGGGCACCATTGTGGCCATCGGCCCCAGTGTGTACACGTCAGACCGTCGCGTTCACGAGTTGGCCGCGTACCAACTTTACCTCGACAAAAACAATCGCTTCGACGATGAAAGTGTTGAAGACCATCACATGTTCTACGCCCAAACCTTCAACCTGGGCGACCACGTAATTTTCGGCCGCTTCGCAGGCATTGACGTGACCATTGATGACGTTACTTACGTCAAGCTGTTGCCCGATGAAATCTTTTGTGTACTTCGCGAAGTTGAAACAACGGAGACTGTCAATGTCAACGCCTAATCCCCTTTTGTCTATGTCACTTCCAAAGTTGGCGCCACAAGCGACGACCTTAGGACCGTCGGTCGGTCAGGGTGTAACAGTACGCCCTGACCTAGTGCCGCGTAAGGACAGGCGCGCAGACCTTTTGTGGGGCCGGTCCAAGATGGGCAAGGGCATCAACGCATTTATGGGCGCTGACTGGATGCTGAAGACCCACGGTAAAAAGTTCCTTTACCTTACTGCCGAGCCTGGGTCCATGCCCAAGATTCTCGAAGATTACATTTCTGCGGGCTTGGGCGACATGTTCGCGATTGTCAACCAGCAGCATCTACTTGCCATTCTTTCGACGGTTCTGGAGGGTGGTAAGTGGCCCATTTACCTTCAGAAGAACGATGGCACGATCGTTCGCTCCTTTAAGTCTAAAGAGGCCGAGTGCGACCCGTCTCAGTACGGTTTGTTGATCGTCGATTCAATCACGTCCATTGGTGATGAGTTGATGAAATGGTACACAAACCCGGCCAACCAGTCCACGATTCATGGCACTATGGATGAAACCAAGTTCAACATTAAGGACGAGGGCGAAGGCTTGAACCCCGTCCACATTCACGGTGCCTCGATGACTCAAATTGGCGAAGCCTGTAAATTCATTCATCGCATGATTACAGCTTCGGCCAACCTGCCCTATCAGCGCGTCCTTTGGATTGCCCGCGAGCAACGTGCTAGTCGCGGCGAAAAGAAAGATAAAGCTGGTAACATTGTAGTGGCCGGCGAGCCAATGTATGGCCCGGACCTTCCAGGCACCGCAGCCACACCACGAGTAACTTCGTGGTTCGGTGGGGCCTACCATTGCGATGCTGTACCGCGTGCTGGCCAGAAAGATGACCGTCCAACAGCCGCCAGCGGCAATCCGCTGCTCGGTGGCGCTGCCTCTGAGAAGTTGTCGAATATCCCAGAATGGGAATATCGCATCTATCTACGCGCCCATCCGGACCCGGCAACTGGTTTACTGTACGACGCTGGCAACCGCATGCCGCCGCATCTCAACGTGCCGCCATTTTACACGTGCACAGTTGATGAGGTGGCGCCTGGGGAATTTAAGTGCCAGGGATTAAGTACAATCTGGGAGTTAGAGCGCACGCAGGGTATTGGCACTTCCGATGCCTTGCGCCAGAAATTCGGTGACCTTTTGAAAAAGTACGGCGGCGGCTAAACAAAACCGTAAATGAAACGTCTATACTAAACATCACACATAGGAGATAACATGGAAACAACGACCGAGAACACGACAAACGCAACACAGAAAGCGTCATGGCAGGCAATCGACCCGTCTACGCTTGGCCGCGGCTTCTACGCAGAGGCTGTGGAAATCGACGAGGGCGCGGATTCTTTTGCCATCGCGCCGCCGCTTCCAGAAGGCAAGTACTTGGCAACGATTCAGCTTTCAACGAATCCGTCTACGCCTGCGATTCAAGGCATCAGCTATGCCGCGAAGATCGGTAGAGATGGACAGAACATTCCCGCCAAGAATGTTCTGCGCGTCAACACTGAGTTGACCGTAGTCCAGCCCGTTGGCGAAGGCACCGACCCGGCGATTCTCGCCGGCCGCGTGAAGAACTTCACTAAGGGTTTCGCAACCCAGACTCGTAAGACGGCGTTTGGCAACGCTTCAGAAGCTGTTACGCTTTTGAACTACCTCGATGTTCACGTCCCGACAGGCACTGACGCTGAATTGGTTGTGCAGACCCTTTGCTCAGTCCTTCAGCGCGAGCCCAAGGCCATCGTGGGTGTTGAGTTGGTTTGGAAGGCAGGCTTCACCAAGGACAAGTCCAATCCGGCCGACTTCGGCACATGGGCTGTCATTGGCATGAGAAAGTTCCCGCTTGGACAGAACGGCCAGTACTCGCCGGTTACCGCTGTCAACGGGCAAGAGTTCCATGCCAAAGCGTACATTTCCCGTCTCTTTAATCCCAGAGCGTAAGCTTCGCTTGGGGCCCATTAGGGCCCCATTACCCCCGTGTCGTCTAACGGCTTAGGATGTCGTGGCCTGATCTGCCACGGAGATGTGGGTTCGATCCCCATCAAGGGGGCTTTGTGAAGGAGAAGTAAATGAAGCAATGTGCTGAATGTGGAGAGACGCCATTAAAATATCGAACAATTAGCGGTAAGCATTATTGTAATTTCCCAGAAGGTCCGGTGCATGGGCCGGCTGCAGTAGAACGGCCCTCTAAAACGTATTGTGAAGAGTCTCCAAACTCTGGCGTGCATTGTTTGCACGCCTGTGACTTAGATGCAACTTGTTGCTGGTGTTCTAAAACATGGCGAGTGCATGGCGACGGTCTAGTGATTGCATATCGACGTAAGACTGCCCCAAAACGTTAAGATGACGCATAAAAAGCATGACTATGCACCGCGCACACGTACTTCGATTTACGTAGAAGGTTACACACATGCGGCTACATTAGAGCGCGTGCAGGAACTAAACTCAGCCGGTTTCGACGTTTTTTATGACTCCGGCCAAGCTCTTATCGTTGAGTTATTGCGTATGGTGCTGACCGACACGTTATTGGTATTTGTAGATAACGCATCCAACTTTACGTGGATGAAAATTGGTTTTGCGGTCGCGAGCGGTCTAAGGATAGTTGCCATCGGCAAGTCTGATCCAGGGGTGCCTGTGGCGCTTCAGGTACCAGCATGGTCTGATCTATCTAGAAACTGCTTTTTGAAAATGGGTGACATGTACTACAAAAAGCCTGCGTCAGCAAATAAATATGAAAGGCCTAAGGGTGTTGTGTGAGATACATGGATAACGTGATTGATATACTAATTCTCGTGGGAGTGCCCGCCATTTTAATTATTGTGAGCATTGTGTTACCGTATATAATTAGACGCCTGTTTGGGCTGCCGGTTTAACATGAGCAAGTATTTCGACCCTGGCGTGGAGCAGCCATGCCTTACGAAACCCGATACCTGCAAAGCTTGCCCGCTGTATCGCGTCACGCACACCATGCCCAAAGCACCCTACGTGGTGACTTGGGACGGTGTAGGATTCTGCAACGTTGAGGGCTTCCCCCATCTAGGCGTGGGCTTCATGGGTGAGGCTTCCGACGTGCACGCAGAGACTGATGGTCTGCCACTACGTCCCTACTCCAAGGGTGGCTCCATCCATACGCGAACGTTACGTTCGCTGTTTGTTTCACGCGGTCAGGTTATGACCTGGAACACTATAGCCTGCCGGCCCCCAAACAATCGTTTAACCCATTCTCCATACGAGTATGCAGCCATCCACTCATGCCGCTCAATACGCGATGAACGTATTGAGAACTTCCGCCGTCTTGCAGCGGAACAGCAGGGCGTGAAAACGCCTGTCATTGTGGCGCTTGGCGATGTCGCGTTTCGGGCGTTAACGGGCATCGATCTAAACGCCGTAGATGCCACCGGCCACAAGGACGAAACGATGAAAAAGATGGGCATGAACTACGTTCGTGGCTACCCAGTTAGCTCCGTAAATGGCATAATCGTGCCGACCTACCGGCCGGAAGATGTTCGCTCCAACACAAAGCTAATGCCGGTTCTCGCAGAGGATTATCGCAAAGCATTTCGCATTGCCCAGAACGGCCTAGAGTTTCTGCCAGTTGATTCCATTGTAAGCCCCTCGCCATCTCAAGTTCGCGATCTAAAAGAGCGCGTACTCGCGCTCGATCCAAATGCATCTGACCAGTGGTTGATTTTTGACTTTGAGACTGATGACATGGTTAAGGGTAGGTCACGTAACTACACGCCTCCTCTACAGTCTGTTCAGTTTTCGCTTGGACCGCAGCACGCCGTGTTTTTGCCATGGAACTATTCAACCTATCAAGTTATACGGGAGATTCTTGGATCTCCCTGCAGGAAAGGTGGTCATAATGTTTGGGATTTCGACTTGGGTGTTGCCGCCAATAATCAAATACCTGTTGGTGGCATTGTTGATGATACATTGTTTATGTTCCACCATTATCAGCCTGATCTTACTGTCGAGGACTCCGGCACCGAGGCCGACAAAGATTTTCGTTATAGTACTGCGGCTGGTCTTCAGTACGTTGCAAGTTTTTATGTTCAGTACGTTGCAAGTTTTTATGGCGCTGATTCTGCTCCAACGATAGACGGCGCGGGTCGGCAGCGCCCAGGTTGGAAGCATCTCCGTACGTCTTCCACTTACGCAGACCAAGCCCTTTACGGCAACTACGACGTGGCTATGAACGCACGCATTTTGTATGGTTGCAAAGGTTACCCTTCATTGCCGCAGCAGATGAAAGAGTTGAAAATTTGGGACGGCTATGAGCGTTACGTCCGTCAGTTCTATCCACTCATGCAACGAGCCGCGGAAAGGGGTATTCCCATTGATCGCCCTGGTCAGTTTGCTATGGATGCGGATCTAGCCACCGTGCAGGTGCAAATTGACACAAAGATGCAGGGCGTTCACCCTGACATGCTCAAAAAGCGTGAACCAATAAACGGCTATGTTCGCCCACCAAAAGTGGGCGATAAGGTAAGAGTAGACGCGGAAGGTGTTTACTCTTGGCTGGATGAAGGCGAAGACGTCACCGTAGATGTGCAAAAAGACATCGCTGCGGCCGAAGAAAATGACGCAGTTATAACGGGCGTGTGGCGCCCCATGAAACAAGAGGTATTTTATGGCCAAAAGTTCAAAGAAAGGCGGCAATGCGCCTGCCTCCACGTCCCAGGCGGTGATTGTATCACCGCCAATCACGCGGGATGCGTTTCCGTGTCGAAAACCGGCGCGGTTAAAGTCAAAAAAGGCGTTAAAGCTTTGGGAGGAAAGCGAGCAGTGGAAACCTGTGGAGTATGCCGTGGTAAGGGCATGTATACCACCGATGTGGTTCGAGACGTTACGCGATGGGCCAAAATCTTACCGTTCAGACCCTCGAACAAACAGCTTGCAGCGTACATCACCCACCGTAAGCATAAATTGCCTGTTGACAAGAAAACCCAAAAAGTCTC
>WNGJ01002776.1_pt1 | contig 18345 bp, 18 predicted proteins | sample 5400611 | NCBI WGS metagenome assembly WNGJ01 (sample SAMN13153375, study PRJNA577476) | soil metagenome | isolation source: 40 cm soil or saprolite under Garry oak tree replicate 1 | place: USA:California | collected 2016-06-15 | reverse complement strand
CTTTCTTCTTCATTCGTTGGTTGCTTGCTGCGTAACTTAGCTGCACGTGTGGCATCCATCATCCCCAACAATCTCACAAGCTCTGCTATTGGATGAAACCTCAGATTGCCTAAAACGTGGCCTGTGGCTAGTTCCTGCGTCTGTAGTCTCACACTCTTGATGTATTCCGTTGCAGCTAGACCTAGTAGCCGTAAATCCGACCTGGCTGATATTTGGTACTCCTCGGTAAACTCGTGTATGAATTGCTCCCTGGCTTCGGTTTCTTCTTCGGTGAGCGGTAGATTGGCTGGATACGTCGTAGTGATATTGCGTGCCATGGGTGGTAAAATCCTTGTGGTGCTATCTGGTGTGTCTGGTGTGGACAGTGGGAGCTATCGTGGTTCTGGTTAGTAAAACAATAGGCCATATGTTTTTATTCCATCATGGCCTATGTAACTCTCTAAATCAATGGCATTTCATGGGGGTGGTTGCGGGCTATGCAGCTACCAACATGTGCAACGTGCGTATGGACTCTTCAAGCACGCTATACGAACTGGATTGCCGCAGTAGGGGTTAATATCCTCATGCTGGGGCTGATTGCGTTCAGCGGTGCGGATTTACGACATCATTTGCAAAATGTCGAAACTGTGCTGGCATTCTTCTCGACCGTGACCGCCGCGACCGGAATCGCCTTCATTTACCAGGCCGAACAGGATGCCGGATATGAAATCATTTTAGCAACGCCGACATCGATACGTATCATCATGATCTGCCGCATGCTGCTGGTAATCGGCTTTAACTTTCTACTGACGGCCATTACATCTGCCATTATTGCCTTCACGCTCGGTGGCAACCTATGGGATTTTGTGCAACTCTGGCTTGGGCCGATGCTCTTACTGGCATCGATCAGCCTGACGGTCTCGGTCACACTCGGCTCCGTCTTCGGTGTGGCGGCATCCTTGATTATCGAGGTTTTGCAGGCCATATTCTCATCGCCTGAGCGAACGGCTCCGGTGCTGCAATTCCTGCGCATGAACATAGGACAGACTACACCTTTTACCTTGATACTGGCGTTCATACTGCTGGCTTTCGCGATCTATTACGCGCCACGACAACCCAGGCTATCCAATTCATAGCCGACACAAACAACCGCTACCTATGAGAGAGGTATGGAGGGGACTTTGATCTTTGACCGATTGCGCTATGAATGGCTCTTCACGCGCATTGAAATAGTTGGAACGGGGGTGGTATTACTGCTCCTGGGCTGGCTGCTCCCACGATATCCAGAGGGATTGCTGAAAGGAGCCAGTGAAGAATGAGAGAGCAACTATCTATCTTCTTGGGTGTATTCCGCTACGAATTCAAAATGCAGATTCGGCGGAAGTCTCTGTGGATCGCCTTTGCCGGTTTCACCTTACTGCTCCTTAGCAATGCATTCACTGCATTACACAGCCCGGAGAGAAGTATCGCCACACTGCCTTTAGTTCAGCTTGTTGCTGCCGTAACACTGCAACTCAACTGGCTGCCTGCCATTGGTATCGGCGTGTTCCTGGCTGATCGTTTTCCACGCGATAGAAGTTCTAAGGTAGACGAATTGTTTGAGACGACGCCGGGCGCATTGCATACACGGCTGGCGGGTAAATACTTCGGCAGCGTGCTGGCCTCCATTGTTCCCGCTTTTCTTATTTATTGCATTATCATCGGTATCCTGGCTTTCTATAAGCAGACCTTGCTGATTTTTCCTATCGCATTTGTCAGCTATGCAGTCATCGTCGTTCCAGGCATCCTTTTCATCGCGGCCTTTACGCTCTTCTGCACCTCTGTCTTGTGGATACCATTGTACCAGTTTCTCTTCGTGGGATACTGGTTCTGGGGCAATATGCTCAGCCCAAATGCGGGCCTTCCCACGCTCACCGGAACTATTCTCACACCCATAGGCGGCTTCATCTGCGCCGGTATTTTCGGCGTTGCCCCCATGCCCTGGCTGAGGGGCGCAACTCCTTTTGAAGGACTCGCCAGCCTGTTCGTCCTGCTCATTGTTCCTCTACTGGTTATGGTGCTGTTCTACTACTGTCTCAAGTGGGAACAGTCGCGCAAATAATTTATCGATGACCTTATGGCTATAAGAAGTAGGAAGGTAGGTATGCAATGAAAATCGAAATCGGCGGACTTCATAAAGTGTATCGAGGCGGTGTGCACGCGCTGGATACGGTTGATATGAACATTCCAGGCGGCATGTTCGGATTATTAGGCCCCAACGGCGCGGGAAAAACGACACTGATGCGCATTATGGCGGGCATTTTGCGCCCCACCAGCGGCGACCTGTACATCGGGGAGTATGATTGCAATACAGAGCATGGACGTACCGCAGTGAAGCGCATACTGGGTTACTTACCGCAGGATTTAGGCGTCTATCCTGACCTGAACGCACGCGAGTTCCTTGATTACATTGGCATCCTCAAGGGGATGGATGATCGCAAAGCGCGCCAACGTCGCGTGAACGAACTGTTAGAAGTTGTATCCTTGACCTCAGCAGCAAATCGCAAACTCAAGACCTATTCGGGCGGCATGAAAAGGCGCATCGGCATCGCCCAGGCGCTGCTCAATGATCCCAGGCTGCTGATCGTCGATGAGCCAACCGCGGGACTGGACCCGGAAGAGCGTATCCATTTCCGCAACCTGCTGTCAGAGTTAGGCGGAGATCGAACCGTGCTGCTCTCCACGCATATTGTGGAGGATATCGCGCAAACCTGCCGCAATCTCGCCATCCTGAAGCAGGGGCGCGTCGTCTTTCAAGGGACGACGATGGACCTGGTGGGTGAAGCGCGTGGTAAAGTATGGATAGTGACAACCAGTGGAGCGAAACCCCAGGGAGATTTCACCATCGTTTCGACGCTGCACATGGGTACTTCGGTGCAATACCGGCTCGTCGGAGAACTGGCCGCGCCGGATGAAGATGGGGCTGTAGCAACGGAGCCAAGCCTGGAGGATAGCTATGTGTGGCTGATGCGGGAGCAGCGCACTCCAGGGGTGACGATGGCTTCAAAGTAATGTGCTTGCCAATCGAATAGCGTGGTTATAGCACTATTTTGATGCTTGTCTGTACTGAGACCCATATGTTAGACTACTGTCTGTTAACATATTACGGGGAACAATATCTTACCAGGACGCGATAATGGTCTTTCGATTGAATGGATGAAGACACTAACAGGTTGATTTCGTTTATCAGGTTGATAATCAGATGAAAAAGCTGTCGCTCTTGCTTTTGCTGGCACTTCTTCTCCTGGCGAGCGTTGCTATCTACAATTATGTCCATTACGTGACGGGCAACTCGCCAACCACTTCGTCGGAGCAACCCACGCGGCTGCGTGTGACGCACCTGGGTATCGATGCGCCTGTGATGAGTGTGGGGCAAACGGCATCGGGGGCGATGGATGCACCCAGATCGAATGCCTACAATTCGCCTTACTGGACGAGCGTGTTCTGGTATAAGCTGGGGGCCGCACCTGGGCAGGCGGGGAATGTGGTCATTGCGGGGCATATTGATCGTGTGAGCGGCGACCCGGCTGTGTTCTGGGGGCTTGGCAGCCTGCGACCGGGTGATATGGTCTCTGTAGTGACGTATGATGGGAGCGTTGTACACTACGCGGTAGATCGTGTTGTGACCTATCCTGCCAACTACCCCGGCCAGGATGCCTTCAACGCTGTTTTTGGCCCCACTACAGGCCATCATCTTAACCTGATTACCTGTAGCGGAGTCTGGACAGGGAACGGCTACGATCAACGACTGGTGGTCTTTACGACGCAGGTCAACTGATCTCAGGAGAACGCGTTCAGCCCCGTAATCGCTTGCCCGATAATGAGCGTGTGGATATCGTCCGTGCCCTCGTAGGTGTAGACCGATTCCAGGTTATTGGAGTGACGGCTGATGGGATATTCGAGGGTGATGCCGTTCGCACCAAGCACTGAACGCGCTTCCCGCGCCGTCTTCAAGGCTTCACGCACATTGTTGCGCTTGGCTACAGAAATCTGCACGGGGTGCAAAAGTCCCTCGTCCTTGAGCCTGCCAAGCTGCAAGGCGAGCAGTTGGGCTTTGACCAGCTCCGTCGCCATGATTGCCAGCTTTTGCTGGACGAGTTGGAAACTGCCGATGGGGCGATCAAACTGGACGCGGGTTTTGGCATAGTTGAGCGCGACTTCGTAGCACGCGCGGGCCGCGCCCGTCGCGCCCCAGGCGATACCATAGCGCGCTTCGTTCAGGCAGGAAAGCGGGCCGCGTAATCCACGCACTTCCGGCAATACATTCCCGGCGGGAATGCGGCACTCTTCAAAGTGCAGTTCTGAGGTGATTGAGGCGCGCAATGAGAGTTTGTGATGGACATCGCTGGTGGTGAAGCCGGGGGTGCCGCGCTCTACCAGGAAGCCGCGAATGCCTTCATCCGTTTTTGCCCACACGACTGCGAGATCGGCAATTCCGCCGTTGGTGATCCACATTTTCGTGCCGTTCAAGATGTAGGAGTCGCCCTCACGACGCGCCGTGGTGCGCATGCTGCTGGGGTCACTGCCGGAATCAGGCTCGGTCAGCCCGAAGCAGCCAATGACTTCGCCGCGTGCCATGCGCGGCAGCCAGTGTTGTTTCTGCTCTTCTGAGCCAAAAGCGTAGATGGGGAACATGGCCAGCGATCCCTGCACCGAGACGAATGAACGCAGGCCGCTATCGCCAGCTTCTAACTCCTGGCATGCCAGGCCATAGCACACGGCGCTCAGGCCCGCGCAGCCGTAGCCTTCGAGATGCATGCCTAGCAGGCCAAGTTCGGCGATTTCCGGGATCAGTTCGCGCGGGAACGTGCCAGCCTCGAAATGCTCGCCGATGATGGGCAGTACGCGGTCGTTCACGAATTTGCGCACGGTATCGCGTACCATGCGTTCTTCTTCGCTGAGCAGGCGGTCGATATTATACAGATCAGTTGCCGATGGCATCTGTACCTGGCGTTCTGTTTTTGTGCCTGACATAAAATAATTACAGCCTTTCCCGAAAATCTCTTAAAATGCTCTTATCTCTAAAAGCTTATGCTGCTGCTGGTTATCTACAATAATTGATCTTCTCCCTCAGAAGCCTGATCGGAAATAGCCCAGGCAGGAGTGAGACCAGCGTATAGAACATCAGGGTCAATATCCGCTCCATTGGGCCATGCTATAGTACCTTCCTCAACCTGCATAGAGCGAAACAACGCTGGATCACTTCGAATTGGCTCAAAAATAGGGCCTCGAAGATAAGGAGCAAGGTCAACTATCCGGCTTGAACCATCTGTAAAACGGACGTTGACTGTGAATCCCTCACGAGGTTCAATGCTCTGGACTCGTACTAAGACCTTTGTCATACTTTATCTCACTTTTCTACTAAAGGAGCTATCGGATTTAATGACTTACCTTTCCTGGCAAGTTCCCAGTTACGCATCAACTCCTCATTATGTAACGCAGCCCATCTTAGAACTAAGTCAAGCTGTGATTTGGGGAGACTCCCAGCATAAATTCTTGTTGTACCTATAACAATAATAGCCTCATGTTCGGCCCACTTCGCATGGAAATGAGGCGGCATATAGTCATTATAGTACATGTAGATCAAGATGCCAAAAAACTGACTGATACGCGGCATAATAACCTCTTTTTTAGCATTCATCTCGCATCTCTGACCAGACGATGCTACCTATATTCAGATTCATATTATAAGCCCATGAATACTCACTATCAACAATTGTTCTTGAATCCAATACTTTGGGAACATACTCATGATTTGACATATTAAAATGACTATAAACATCCTCGTAACATAGTTGATTAAATTCTCGTTAAATATTATAATGTCGATGGGCTAAAGCTACATGGAATTCTTATTTTTATTCAATACTAGACGTTTTTATACAATACAAGACGGAGCGAGCGATGCTACAACCTGGACAACGACTCGATGATTACCGGATTGAAAGTCTTTTCGCGAGTGGTGGGATGGGGGAAATCTACCTGGCGGATGAGGTATCTCTTAACCGGCAAGTAGCGATCAAAGTTATTCGGCCCGAAGCTATCCGGTATCCAGATAGTGAGGATGCGCAGAAGGTCACAAAACTCTTCCGGCGCGAGGCGACAGCCATTGCACGGCTGAATCATCCCTACGTATTGCCTCTTTACAGGTTTGGTGAGGCAACCCTGGATGGGATTCCTTTGATGTACATGGTGATGCCGTATTGCCAGGAGAAATCATTAACCGATTGGATGCAGACGCGTGGTAAAACGATCTTATCTCCACAGGAAGTCGATTACATCTTGCGACAGGCGGCTGAAGCTCTCCAGTACGCGCACGATCAGGGAGTCATCCACCTGGATGTCAAGCCGTCTAATTTTCTGGTTCGTTACCGCGCCGACGATGCAAGCAAGTTGAACCTGCAACTTGCGGACTTTGGCGTTGCTAAATTAACGGCAACAACCGGCATGAGCCAGACTGTGCGCGGCAGCCTGGAATATATGGCACCCGAACAGTGGGAAGGAAGTCCCGTTTTTGCAACCGATCAGTACGCGCTGGCGGCGATGATTTACAAGTTCCTGACGGGTCAAGCTCCTTTCAAGGGTACGAGATTTGAGCAATTATGGCACCAGCATCGATACATGCAGCCGCAGCCGCCGAGCACTATCAATCCCAACATCCCACCCTCAATTGATAATGTTTTGCTGCGAGCCATGGCAAAAAATCCGAGCGAGCGCTTTCCGAGTGTGATGGCCTTCGCGGAGGCATACCACCAGGCGTTACAAGCACCGGTACCTAAGACCGAACGGGCAGAGATACCCAAAACCGAATATGCTCCTTTCTACCAGACACTCATGATTTCGCCTGAAGAGGCGAGTAGAGGTACCTATCGCACTATTACTCTGCCATCGGGCGAACAATTGCCTGTATCAGTGCCACCAGGAGCCTACTCAGGGCAGGTTATCAATATTCCCAGGCAGAATGGGCCATCGGTTTTCGTCTCGCTACAGGTACCTACGATGCAGACGCCACCACCTCCGCCACCACCACTACCCACGCCACGCCCTGGATCCAGTCCCAGTCCTGGCCCAAACAGGAACATGAGATATGTGCTGGCTGGCCTGGCGCTTCTCTTGATCATTGGGGGAATCATAGTGGGAGTTTCCGTAAATAATAGTAATCAAAATAATGCGCAGGCGACAGCCACAGCACAAGCAAACCAGCAGGCGCAAGCAACTATTGATGCTCAGTCAACCATTGATGCGCAGGCGACGCAGAATGCGCAAGCAACGCAATCTGCTCAACCGACCATTGCAAATGTTCAGGGGTCATATTCTGGGACGTATCAAGATTCTACGAGCAGTACCACCAATCCGATGAGCCTTACCATTGCTCAGCAAAATCAGCAGAGTTGGACCGGATCATGTACGCTGCAAGGAACGAGCGGCTCTAGTAACTTCAATATCACTGATGGTACGGTCGATCAAAATGGGAATATCACGTTCTCTATCAGCGCAGTTGATGGGAATGGCAATAATGTAACGGTGTCATTTACAAGCACCCAGCCTAACAGCCCTACTGGTTGGACAGGCAATTACTCGATCTCTAACGGTGCTTCAGGAAGCTGGAATGTGTCGTAGGTAGTCGGGAGCCAGGATGACTGCGAAGGCAGGAAAAGACGCCTTTACAACTGGAGGGCTCGATAAATCTGGTGGGCGCGATAAATCGCGCCCCTACTTGTATGTGATGGTATAATATTCTGGCTATAAGATATCCTTCTTTTTGGGATACCCAGCAACAACCTGTTATCGGGTTAGCGTCGATGGATGAGATGATCTAAGCTCTTCTTTAGCCAAACATGAAGTGTGTACAATCTTCACATGAAAAATTTCTGGAACGAGTTAAACAAACCCATTTTTATCCTGGCACCTATGGAAGATGTGACGGATACCGTACTCAGGCAAGTTATTGCCCGATGTGGTAAACCTGCTGTTTTTTTTACTGAATTTACCAATGTTGAAGGGATGTTCTCAAAAGGAGAACGGCCTGTTACCCAACGGCTTCGATATACCGAAGCAGAACGGCCTTTAGTCGCCCAGATATGGGGAACTCGTCCTGAAAATTTCTTCAAAGCGGCAAAAAAACTGATCGAGATGGGTTTTGATGGCATTGACCTGAATATGGGCTGCCCCGCATCTGGCGTCATGCAAAAAGGTGCCTGTTCTGGACTCATTAATAACAGACCGCTTGCTAAAGAGATTATTGACGCGACAAAAGAAGGTGCCGCAGGTCTCATACCCGTCAGCGTCAAAACACGACTTGGTTTTCGGGCAATTGACTTTAGTTGGATTACCTTTGTCCTTGAACAAAAACCGGCTGTGCTGACCGTTCATGCGCGTACCGTTTCTGAAATGTCCAAAGTCCCGGCACACTGGGACAAGCTGAAAACAGTGGTTGACATGAGAAATGCAATGCAAAGTACGACGCTGATTATAGGAAACGGGGATGTGAAATCACTTAGCGATGCGAAACAAAAAGTTGCAGAGGCCGGTGCAGACGGAGCCATGATAGGAAGAGGCATTTTTGATAACCCATTCCTCTTTTCAGGAAATATTACGTTAAGTGATAAAACACCGGAAGAAAAAATGCACCTGTTGCTTGAGCATATGCGGCTTTGGCAGGACACCTGGGGAAATACAAAGCATTTTCCGATACTGCGTAAATTTTTTAAAGTGTACGCAAGTGGTTTTCCGGGAGCGCAGGAATTACGAATGCAACTTATGGAAACGCAAAGTCCACAAGAGACAGAACAGATTGTTGCATCATTTTTACACGCTCTCTCTTCTTGATCTGCTATGATTATCTCCGCATAGCCGGTTCTGTTGATGTCCTTTACCTGGTCAATATTGGAGCTGTTTCCTGGGGAACCTATCCTATTTCTTGACCTCTTTCGCTATTTCGACCATCCAGGGATAATGCTCACGCAAATGCTCGGTCATGCGTCGTAAAACCTTCGCGGCGGTCCACTCGGCGCCGTCATGAGTGAAGACCTGGCTGCGTTGTTCAGGTGATAATCCGCGCAGAAAAAGTTCGTAGTCCATGGCATGATCGAAAAATATCATGGCAATATCGGCATTTGCATCGATGGTTGGTTCAATGGGTTGCTCAGACAAACGCGACACGTACCAGCCTTCGGCTTCTAACAGGTGCAGCATATGTTCGGTGAGCGACCAGGAATCCGGAGCGAGGCGGCGTTGCCGGCGTTCGGGCGAAACCTGCTCGTAGAGTTCGAGTAATGCCGCGCGGGCCGTGGCAGCGACATTGAGCGCTTTATCAATTTCGATGTCATCAGGTGGAGCAAGGTCGGCTTCAAAACGAGGGCCCGCTCCCCCCTCTTTCACCACAATACGCTCTTTTTCAACGATCTCTATTTGACCATCGAACTCTTCAATGATGGTGATATCATTGGCTTTGACCCACTTTAAATAATCGGCAACGGCGCCAGGAACGGCCTTCATCATTTCTTGATAGGTTGGCACGGAACAATAACATCCCGGTAATTCGCGAAATAAGGCCATACATTCGTCAGGCCATTCTTCAATAAGTGCGTAAAATTGCATGTCTGGCTCCTGCTTCTCTAGATGACGTTTCTTTCATGATACACTACGAAGTAAGGCGAATAGCCATAGGCTGTGAAAACAGAGTAGAAATTCCTATTCGGCCTGGGTAGATCTACCGAAGTTCAATTGCCTTGCGTTGATAAACGCGAGCATTTGCAGTATACTCAGGAGAAAGAACTCTGCTTGTATCGTCTTGCTTGAACCACCTTTGAGTACAGATGTCTCACGAGAGGAGCTACCTATGCATAGAACTGTAGCTGGGCCAGGTGTACGGTTGCTTCCAAAACGGCTTGTTCCATTTATCTGGCGATATCGTAGCCATGCCTCCGGTTCATTTCCCTTGCTTACCGACCCAACGGCAGGGGCAGAAACACCCTACCGAACGAATGACGACGGGGTAGAACGGGATGACACCATGGAAGACGCGGATGAGACGGATGATGGGAGCGATCCCCAGACCGGCCTTCTCGCTGATTCAGGGACCAAGGATGACGAGGAGTAGGTTTCTTGGGCCAGAAAAAAACCATTGTCACGCTCACACAAACGATCGATCCACATGTAGAGCCAGTTGCAGAAGTATTACGCCAGCGTGATGCGCGAATATGAAAACATCGCGCCTGACTTCGCTAAGCGAAAGGTATCGCCAACGGCTTGTTGAGCAACTCCAAAAAAAGGAGCCATTCGCAGTACACGTCTGGCCCAGGCTTTTGCACGTATTCCACGCGAGGAATTCGTTTCCGTCTTCCTTAAAAAGCTGTCGCTTGCACCTCTGGCATGTCCCCTGATACAATTAAAACACATTGGTTGGTCGAGATATCTTCAAGGGGTACCCCAATGCGATTATCGAGGTGTTATCGCTTTGTGTTGGGTTTAAGAAATGGGATCGCGTAGGAAAGGTTTTCTTGAAAGGCTGACCGGTGTGGTACGTGGGTGGATGTTGGTGTTGTGGATTTACCTGAGCGCGGGATGGCGTTATTATGGGTGGAGGTGGCGGATATGGCGACTTGGGTTTCAAAAAGCTGTTTTAGAGGAAAGTATAAAGACTGGTATGAAACAAACCCTGCTTCTTATTCGGCATGGGCAAACTACGTGGAATGTTGAACAACGCCTTCCCGGTCAATTGCCGGGGGTCATGCTTAATGATACTGGACGAGATCAGGCTGCGCGACTGGCCGATGCGTTAGCCGTTTTTCCAATCAGCGCCATTATTAGCAGTCCATTGGAACGCGCACTTGAAACTGCTGATATTCTGGCGCGAGCTCGTGAGTTGCCTATTCAGCTTGAGCCTGGCCTGATGGATATTGATGTAGGTCACTGGGCCGGGCAAAGGCATGACGAACTCGGTAAGAACGATCCTGAATGGAAGGCCTTTGTGAAGGATCCGACCGTTGCGCCCCCCGATGTTGAAACGTTTCCCCAGGTGCAGGAACGAGCGGTGGCTGCCGTTGAACGCTGGCTTGCAAATGAGACGATTGGCAAGTACCCGGCGTTCGCAACCCATGCCGATGTGATCAAGCTGCTGCTCGCCTATTATACGGGATTGGAGGCAGGACGAGCCGGGAGCCTTATGATCGACAATGCCTCGGTCAGCCTGGTTGAATTGCGAGATGAAGGGCGGCCCCGCATCATTGCTATTGGTTGGAGTCCCAAGCCTGGATGGTTGAAACCGCCCACTCCTGAACCCGAATCTGCGAACGCTGAGGGTCAACGGGAGGGAGAGCAAAAAACATAGTTCCAAGTTAGCGTGTGGAAGGGAACGCTTCTATGTTTGATCCACGTGATCCCAGAGAACGTCTCTGGTGGCATTATGATTCAAGGCGACCGTTGTCGATGGCGCAGATTATCGCTGTGCGCAGCGTTGACGCGCAGACCGCCGCGCTGATCTGGCTGCTCTTAGAACACGGGGCTTCGCTGACGATAGCAGGTCCCACCGATCCACAGCCGGGCATAGGAAAGACGACGACGCTCAATGCGCTCTTGCAGTTTGTGCCTGAAGATTCGGCGTTAGCGTATATGTCCGGCATGTACGAGGATTTCGCGTTTATGCAGCTGCCCGATATCGAACCTGACCACACCTACGCGCTGTGCAACGAGGTCAGTGATCACCTTCCCATTTATATGTGGGGGCGTGTGGCACGCCGCTACCTCACGCTGCCTGCCAGAGGCTACCATATTGCGACGAGCGTGCATGCCGATACCATCGACGATGTGTTGTATATGTACCAGCATGATCTACGATTACCCGCCGAGGATGTGCGCCGTCTGGGTCTGGTGGTCAATATTGGAGTCGTTGGGCATATCTATCCCCTGCGCCGCCGCTGGCTGACGACACACTTCCTGCAAGCGCACGCTGATGCCAAACAACCGGATACGGTGGTACCGCTGCCGCTCTCCCTCTGGAACGAATTTGACGATACCTTCGAACACGCCGACCAGCCCATCCTGGACGAACTGGCGCAATGGGCATGTATGACACCCGCCGCGTTTGCCAAAGCGCTCAAGCTGCGCACCGAGTGCCTGGAAGAGCTATCGCAGTCGGGAGGCGTTGGTATGCACCAGATGTACGATGCTATCAATGACCTGCGCAAGCGCGAGAAGAAAGGGAGGCCCTGAGGTTGTAGGGCGCAGCATGAGAATAATTGTATCGATTATGTTGTTCAAAAGAGTGATGAATAGAAAGGAGCATGCCAATGTTTGAACACAACAAACTTGTGAGCGAAGGACGCTGGCCACGCATCTACAATGAACGTTAGGCACAATCCAAGAAGAGGAGCATATATCTAGTATGAGTTATTCTATTGCCATGCTCAGCGTCCATACGTCCCCATTGGATATGCCGGGACGGACCAGAGACGCGGGCGGTATGAACGTTTACATTCACCAACTGGCGCGCGAACTGGGTCAATCCCAGTTTAGCATTGATATCTTCACCCGGCGCACAAACGAAAATACACCACAGATTGTACTGATCAGCCCGCGCGTGCGCGTCATCCACATTTCTGCCGGGCCGCCGACTCCCATTCATAAAGATGAGCTTTATCGTTACCTGCCCGCTTTCGCGCAGCAAATCGAGGAATTTCGTATGCGGACGGGCAAGCAATATGATATCCTGCACAGTCATTACTGGCTCGCGGGAGTGGTCGCTATGCAACTGGCACAGCGCTGGCGAGTTCCGCACATCACGATGTTCCATACACTGGCGCATCTGAAGCAACTGGCAAAACCCGATGCTACTGAGCCGCCGCCGCGTCTCGAAATGGAACGACAGCTCATTCAACAGGCTGACCGCATCATCGCTTCAACGGCTGAGGAACGCACACAGATTATTCGTCACTGCGGTGCAACCCCGCGCCAGGTAGAGGTTATTCCCTGCGGGGTTGATCTGCAACGCTTCGTGCCTCATGATCGCGCGAGGGCACGCGATGAGCTGGTCTGGAAGCAAGATGCGCCTATTCTGCTATTTGCCGGCAGGCTTGACCCGTTCAAGGGGCCAGATGTGCTACTGCGAGCGGCGTCCATGATGAAGGAGAAGGCGCAGGTGATGATTGCCGGGGGAAACAGGGAAGATGGGGGGAAAGGAGCGGGGGACGCTGAGATACAAGAACTACGCCAGCTTGCGACTGACCTACGCATCAGCAAACGCGTTCACTTTCTGGGCGCCCGCCCGCAGCAGGAACTTCCACTGCTCTACAGCGCGACGGATGTGACGGTGATACCCTCGTACCACGAGAGTTTCGGGCTGGCTGCCGTCGAATCGCTGGCCTGCGGCACGCCTGTAGTGGCTACGCGCGCGGGTGGTCTGACTACTATTGTGCGAAATGGAGAGACGGGGTATCTTGTCCCGCGCTGCTGCGGTTTCTTCGCGGAAAAGCTGGATACGCTGCTGCAACAGCCTGATTTACTTGAACAGATGAGACAGGCAGCACGTCCCTCCGTTTTGGAGTATAGCTGGAAACGTGTAGCCAGCCAGGTGCGTGATATGTACCAGGATGTGCTGGACGAGGCGCGGTGTCTGGCGGCGCTGTAATTGGGGGTTTGGTCCTTGTTCACTTCTACCAGGGCAGGGGCAAGCCCAGCCCGTACCCTATACGGGAGATGTTCGAGCGTCGTATAGGGTACGGGCTGGGCTTGCCCCTGCCCTGGGGTTTGGGTTTGTCCCTACTAGTTAAATCTGGGTGAATATGCTATATTACATTCGGTACCAGGCAAAATGAGCGCGGACAAGGCGTTCTGCCGGGGATCAATTTATCGAATGTAAGGAAGGTAGTTAACCGTGCCGTGGTGTAAATTTTTCGTGCCAAAGATCGCCTCACCCAGGATTAGACCGGGCGATCCCGAACTAAACGACCATATTGCATACGCCAAGTGTGTCAAAGGGCATGTGCTGAAAGATGCAAACGATTGGGTGCTCTGCGAAAACCTCCCAGCGCCCGATGCAACGTGCTGGCAAGAAGGCGGGGAGACTATTTTTTCTTTGAGGTACAAGAAGCGCGCCAGGGGTTCGACTTCGGCGAGCGATAGCACGCAGGAATCTGAAGAATCTACTGCGACGCAGAGCGCGACATCCTGAGGCTGCATGGGTAAGCGCTCCCTTTCCTCTTCTGCTTTATCGCAACCCGCGCCAGATGTGGTAGCGCGGGTTCATTTTAGTTTGCTGCAATGGTACCAGGAGCACCAGCGCGATTTGCCCTGGCGTGCTACTGATAATGCCTATGCGATTCTCGTTTCTGAGATTATGCTCCAGCAGACACAGGTAGACCGCGTACTGCCAAAGTACCACCAATTTCTGACCGCCTTTCCCACTCTGGCTGATCTCGCCGCCGCTCCAACCGCTGATGTTATTTCAGTATGGGTACCGCTGGGCTACAATTCGCGGGCTGTGCGCCTGCAGTCGATCGCGCGCCAGGTCATAGCCGAGTATGACGGGCGCATTCCCGATACCATCGATGAGTTGCTGCGGCTCAAGGGCATTGGCCGCTATACTGCCGGTGCGATTGCCTGTTTCGCCTATCGCAAACAGGTTGCCACCGTTGATACCAACATCTATCGTGTGCTGCACCGCATCTTTCTTGGGCTGGAACACCCTGAAGCGCAGATCAATAACGACCAGATGCTCAGGCTGGCAGAATCGGTCATGCCAGCTGGCGAGTCATACAACTGGAACCAGGCGCTTATGGATCTGGGCGCGACGATCTGTACCAGCGCCAACCCGCAGTGCGTACGCTGTCCTTTGCAAGAAACGTGCGCAGCCTACACCGAGATGAGCCAGTACAGCCTTTTTCCAGGCGGCACGGTGCTGCGCCAGTTGCGCAAGGTAGCCGAGAAGAAAGCGCCCTACCAGGCACAGCCCTTTACCAGCACCAACCGTTATTTTCGCGGTCGCATCGTCGATCATTTGCGCTCGCTTTCTCCTGGACAACGTATGACGCTCGCTGCGTTAGGGCTACGTATCAAACCGGAGTTTCAAGAGGATGACCTGCCCTGGCTACAAAAGCTGGTGAGTGGGCTGGCAAAAGATGGGCTGGTGGATGTGCACGAAGATGGGGTACGGTTGCCTTGATTGGTTATTCTTTCACCTGCGTGCTATTGTATGAGTAGGACTTATGGCCGGTCAATGGGATGTGCTTCGGATATTTGCTCGAAAGGTGCCATGGCAGGGGCAAGCCCAGCCACTACTATAGACGAATGCACCAGCAGCGAAGTCGAAGTATAGTAGTGGCTGGGCTTGCCCCTGCCATGAAATGCATCTCTTTCTGATCAAATACGCTATTGGTTCACTTGACGCAATCGGCTATACTAAAGGCTGATAATTGTGCATTCTTTTGATAACATTATTCAATCTATTTTTTGGAGGAGCGCAGCGTTGCAACTCAATAGTTTCGATGATATTTCACGAAGTCACCGTCATATTTTTCTTTCGCCGCATTTTGATGATGCCGTGTACTCCTGCGGGGGCACGATAGGAGTTCAGGTGAGCGCTGGCCTGCGTCCGCTGGTCATTACCGTTTTTGGGGGCGCCCCTACTTCACCCATCCAATTTAGCCCGTTCGCGGCGGAAATTCACAGGACAATGGGTTTCAAACAAGACGCACAGGCTGCAGTGGCAGCACGGCGCCGCGAAGATGCCGCGGCCCTCGACTACCTGCACGCCGATTATCTCTGGCTGGAGTATCCAGATGCTATTTATCGTGGAACGCCCGCTTACTATACGTCGGATATTCAACTAGTCGGTGGCGATGTGCATCCCGGTGATTTGTGGATTGATAAAGAGCTGGCTCAAAACCTTGTAGCCCTGCATGAGCGGCTGCCCGATGCCGTCTGGTATGCCCCCCTTGCAGTAGGCAGACATGTCGATCACCAGATTGTGTGTTCCGCCGCTGACCGCCTGATCCAGCGCGGGGCCAACGTTAAACTCTACGAAGACTTCCCATACGTTACCGATGAAGGAGCGTTGGAAGAGCGGCTCAAGGATTTTGGTGGCACACTCGAACCGGCATTGGTGGAAATGTCTGAGATGCTTCCCCTGCGCCTGGAAGCTGCCGAGATGTATACCTCGCAGACAGGCCTGAATTTTGAGCACAAAGCATCGATGCCCAAGTTAATGGAAACCTATACCTATAGCATTCGCCCCGTCCACACAGTACACCTGGAACGATACTGGACGGTTGAGTAATTTGACTTTATAGAAAATTAAAAACATATGAGGGGTTGTTGGTAGATGAAGGGGATTGAAGGTTTTACGCTCGGACGCTACGAATTGCGCCGACGCGTCGCCCAGGGCGGCATGGCCGAAGTGTACCTGGCTTATGATCGTCGTGTGCGGCGCCAGGTCGCTATCAAGGTACTCTATGGGCGAGACGAGGCGTTTGTGCGGCGATTTGAGCGTGAAGCACTGGCGGTAGGCACACTCTCCCATATTAACATCCTGCCCCTGTATGACTTCGGGGAACAAAGTCCCTGGTACTATCTGGTCATGCCCTATATCGAGGGCGGCACCCTGCGCGATTACCTGGTGAAACGCAAACGGCTCACCCTGGAAGAAGCCGCCAGTTTTGTTGACCAGATCGCTTCCGCGCTCCAATATGCTCACGATCACGGCATGGTGCATCGCGATGTCAAGCCCTCGAATATCCTCCTGCGCCAGGACGGGTACGCTTACCTCGTCGATTTTGGATTGGCAAAAGCCATCATGGGGGCCGAGGCGCTGACAGGCGCGGGAGCCATGGTCGGCACGCCCGAATACATGGCCCCCGAACAATCCAACGGTGAAAGCGATTCTCGCAGCGATATCTACTCACTGGGCGTGATTCTCTACCAGATGCTCACCGGGCGCGTCCCCTTTATGGCTGAGACCCCGGTAGCCATTTCCCTGAAACATATTCAGACTCCACCGGTCTCGCCGAGTACGCTGAATAGCGACATTCCGCCATCGATTGAAGAGGTCATCCTCAAGGCCATGGCAAAGGACCCCAATGCACGGTTCCAAAGCGCCCAGGAGCTATCCACAGCGTACTGGCAAGCACTGCAGCAAGAACGTTCGCCGGTACAAAGCGAAACGCTCATCCCAACCAGCGAGCCTACAGCCTGCGAGAAGCCTTCTGAGGAAACCGAGGCCGCGCTAGCAGACCAGGAAACACAACCGGACGCGCCCGCTATTACACTGGTGCTGGAAGAAACCCGGCAAATACTGAACACGCGCCAGGGGCCTCCCATCATGCCATTACTTGTGCCACTATCAGCAAAACCAGGTATAGCATCGCAGGGACTGGTGTCTACCTCGTTGCCTAAACACCTGATGAAGAAAAGACACTATCTGCGCTCCGCCTTGATTGCCCTGGCGTGCCTGCTGTCGATTATGCTGGCTCTCCCGCTCGGCCTGTTTACATGGCAGGCGCATCGCTCTCAGCCAAATTCGCCAGGTCAGCATGGACAAACGCCAACCAATGTATCACGATCCTGGTTAACAGCCACTGCTGAAGCGCAGGCTACTTTTCAGGCGACGCTGGCAGCCCAGGCACGCGCTCAGGCAACGGCAGGTATCACTACATCCATCGGGGCGGGCAAGGCGCTCTATGCCGACGATTTAACCTCTGAGGGCGGGGGCTGGATCGATGACGGCTCTCAATGCTTCCTTCTTCTCTCCCCAGGGGTACCATGTGCGTACCATCGTCGCGCGGGAGGTCGCGTGGTGCTACTCCAGCCAGCAGCAGTACGCGAATATGGTGATTACGGCGCAAGCGCAACTGTTGCATGGAGACATCTACGGCCTGGTCTTCCGTCTCAATCCCGCCAAGCGCGAGTTTTATGTGCTGGAGATCAACAGCCAGGGTGAGTATCGCTTCGTGCGCGCGATTGGCAACGACCCGCTCAACTGGCTCACGCTGATCGACTGGACTCCATCCAGCGCCATTCAAAGCGGCTATGGTGCCACCAATACTTTTTTGATTGTGGCTGCGGGGTCGCAGTTCCGGTTCTATATGAATAAGCAACTGATTGTGACGACGTTTTCGGATTCGGCTTATACGTCGGGTATGATTGGCTTTCTGGTGGGCGGGGATAGTTCGGGGGGGACCGAGGCGGTGTTTAGTAATGTGTGGGTTTTTCAGAAATGAAGACCACAATGGGCTACTTTTGGATATTCAGTGGCTAAAAGGAATACATTTGCCCAAATGTGTGTTATACTTAATGTACGTTGTAGAGTGCATAGTTGCTAGGAGTAGAATGTCT
>WNGJ01002597.1_pt1 | contig 18346 bp, 12 predicted proteins | sample 5400611 | NCBI WGS metagenome assembly WNGJ01 (sample SAMN13153375, study PRJNA577476) | soil metagenome | isolation source: 40 cm soil or saprolite under Garry oak tree replicate 1 | place: USA:California | collected 2016-06-15 | reverse complement strand
GAGAGCCGCTTCTGGGGTGCGATCGTCGACCGGGTCCTGCGGCGGCCGCTCCTCTTCGGGCTCCTGGCGGCCGGCGTCCTGATCGCGCTCGCCGTGCCGGCGCTTGGGCTCCAGACGACCCAGAACAGCACGGAGTCGTTCCCGCGGTCGCTCGCCGTCATCAGGGCCTACGACAAGATCCAGAAGGCATTCCCCGGCGACGCGGTCGCTGCGCAGGTTCTCGTGGAGGCCCCCGATGTCCGCTCGGTCGGAGTCCGGAACGCGATCGGAGACCTGACCCGCCGGGCGCTCGCGAGCGGGGAGATGTTCCGGCCGATCGAGGTCGACGTCAATCAGGCCGGGACGGTCGCGCTCGTCTCGATCCCGATCGCCGGCAACGGCACCAACTCGGCTTCGAAGCACGCTGCGCACACGCTCCGCGACGAGCTCGTGCCGGCGACGGTGGGCCGGCGTCCCGATGCGACTACCGGCGTCGGAGGGACGACGGCGCAGTCGATCGACTTCGAGCACCAGTTCCGGCAGAGGACGCCCTACGTGTTCGCCTTCGTGTTCGCCCTGACCTTCGTGCTGATGCTGCTCGCCTTCCGTTCGATCGTGCTCGCGGTGAAGGCGATCGTGCTCAACGCCCTCTCGGTCGCCGCGGCCTACGGGATCCTCGTGCTCGTCTTCCAGGACGGGATCGGGCGCGGCCTGATCGGCGCCTCGTCAGGAGGGATCGAGTCGTTCATGCCGATGTTCCTGTTCGTGATCCTGTTCGGACTCTCGATGGACTACCACGTCTTCATCCTCAGCCGCATCCGCGAGGGCGTCGACCACGGCATGTCGACGGACGAGGCAGTCGAGCACGGGATCAAAACCACCGCCGGTGTCGTGACCAGCGCCGCGATCGTGATGGTGCTCGTCTTCTCGGTCTTCATCACCTTGTCGTTCGACTTGTTGAAGCAGTTCGGTGTTGGCTTGGCCGCCGCCGTCTTGATCGACGCGACGATCATCCGGGGGGTCTTGCTCCCCGCGAGCATGAAGCTGCTCGGCGACTGGAACTGGTACCTCCCCAGCTGGCTCGAATGGCTGCCACGGGTTGCTGTCGCGACCGAGCCCGAGCCGATCCACGAAACATCTCCGGTGCCGGCTGCGAGGTAAGGAAGGTCGTCGGAAGCGAGCAGGCCGCCCGGAAGAGGCGGTGCGTCAGACCTCGAGCGGGCGATTGGCGGAACGGCCGCGGCTGCAAGCGTTCTGCAAGCAATGGGCTTCCGCGGCGATGTCACCGTGTTCCGCCGAGATGCAACAGCCGAGGGTCAATCTGGCTTGGCGGGTGCATTTCGGCGGAACACGGCGGAACGCATGTACAAAATCGAGGCGGCTCATAACCCGGAGGTCGCAGGTTCAAATCCAGCCCCGCTACTGCGAAAGGCGCTCAAACGGGAGCCTTTCGCTTCCTAAAGCCAGCCATGGTGTCGCCGCTTGCCGGCCGACACCGACCAGTGTCGCCAGATCCATCGGAGGCGTCGTAAGATCGTCTCGGTGACCTATGAAGGTCGTCGATCGGCACCTGATTGGCAGGGACGAGGAGCTTCGGACGCTAGTTCGGCTCCTCGAGACGCCCGAGCGCATGCCCTGGGTCGCCGTGATCGTGGGCGAGGCCGGAATCGGCAAGACCACCCTCTGGCTGGCCGCTTGCGAGGCGGCTGAGGAACGCGGCTACCGCCTCATCTCGTGCCGGCCGGCCGAGACGGAGACCCACTTCTCCTTCGCCGGTCTCGCAGACCTGATCGGCGACGTCCTCGAAGAGGCGCTGCCCGAGCTTCCGGGCCCGCAGCAACAGGCGCTCGCGCAGGCCCTGCTCCTCGCGGATCACGATGGCAACTCCGTGGACGAACACAGGGTTGCGGTTGCCTTTCTAAGCACGCTGCGGGCGATCGCCTCGGCGCGATCCCTTGTCGTCGCGGTCGACGATGTCGACTGGCTCGATGCTCCGTCGCTCGCCGTTCTGCGCTTCACGCTCGCCCGTCTGCACGACGAGCCGGTGGGTGCGCTCGTGGCGAGCCGCGACCGCATTCCGGACTGGCTGCACCGAACGGGCCGTCCTCTCGTCGAGATCGAAGTGGGCCCACTCGGCTTGAGGGCGCTCCACGAGCTCCTCCACGCGCGGCTCGGAGCCCCGTTCGCGCGCCCAGCGCTCGTCCGATTGTGGGAGACGTCGGGCGGGAACCCTTTCTACGCGCTAGAGCTTGCCCGTGCGCTCGAGCGTCGTGGCGGCAGGATCGGACCCGGAGACGCGCTAACGCTTCCCGACAACCTCGAACAGCTTGTCGACGAGCGCCTTGCCAGCGTCGGGCGGTCGGCGCGGAAGGTAACCGGGGTGGTCGCATTACTGGCTGAGCCGACTGCTCGTCTTGTCGAAGCGGCGCTCGGCCCAGCTTCCGAGCGGGGTCTAGCTGAGGCGCTCGACGCCCGCCTGTTGGAGCTCGACGGAGAGCGGATCCGTTTCACCCACCCGTTGCTGGCCTCCGGCGTCGTTTCGCGGATGCCGCCGAGAACACGGCGAGCGCTCCACGCCCGGCTGGCAGAGATCGTCTCCGGCGACGAGGAGCGGGCCCGCCATTTGGCTTTGGCAACGACCGCGCCCGATCTGACCGTCGCCGACGCACTCGAGACGGCTGCTCGGCGCGCCCGGCTGCGGGGCGCGCCCGCCGCGGCGGCCGACTTGGCCCAGCAGGCGCTGCGACTGACGCCCGCTTTGGACGAGGCGACAGTTCGCCTGAGGACTGTCGAAGCGGCGGAGGCTCTTTATGAGGCCGGAGACAGCGAGCGCTCCATCGTTCTCCTCGAGCGAGTGCTCGCTGGCGTGCCGCCAGGCCGGTACCGGGCGTCCATCCTTCTGCGGCTGGCGGCAATCCGTACGTGGGCCACAGGGCCCCGAGACGGCATCGCCTGCTTTCGCGAGGCCCTCACGCAAACAGGCGGAGACGACGCGCTCGAGGCCGAAATCCAGCTCGAGCTCGCGGACTCGCTCAGGTTCGCGAGCGGACTCGGCAGCGCTCTGCCCCATGCGCAGGCCGCGATCGTGGCCGCCGAGCGCGCCGGCAACGACGAGCTCCTGTGCAGGGCACTGGCGGTCTTCGGCCTGGTCCATTTCAAGCTCGGACGCGGCATCGACCGGGACGTGATGGCGCGCGCCGTTGCCCTCCAGGAGGCGCTCGACCTCCCTCCCGCGGAGTGGAATCCGAAGACAGTCCTCTGCGATCAGCTGTTCTGGTCGCACGACATCGCCGCGGCGCGCACGTTGGCGGAGGAGGTCAGGGGCTCGCTCCACGAGCGCGAGGATCCGTACGAGACCGACATGCTCTGGTACCTCGCTCTGATCGAATGGCGTGCGGGCAACTGGCCGAGGGCGTCGCTGCTGGCCGATGAGGCGGTCGCGCTGGCAGAGCAGACCGGGCGATCGGGGCGGGGACCGGTGAACGAGTGGCCGCGCACGTTGATCGCCGCTCATCGCGGTCTCGTTGACGAGGCACGCCAGTCCGCGGAGGACGCGCTCGCTCGCGCCGAGTCGGCTGGCATCGGCACAGCCAGTGCCGCTCACGCTTGGGTGCTCGGCTTCATCGAGCTCTCCCTCGGCCGTCCCGGCGATGCCCTGCCGCCGCTCAGGAAGGCTCGCGACCTCCGGGAGTCCGTCGGACACGGCGAGCCGGGGCAGCAATGGGAGACGCCCGATCTCCTCGGCGCGCTCGTGGCAGCCGGCGAGCTAGAGGAGGCCGAGGCTGAGGCCGCTCGGCTGAAGCGCCGGGGCTACGCGCTCGATCGGCCCTGGGCGTTGGCGATCGCCACCCGTTGCCGCGCGTTGCTTTGTGCCGCCAAGAGCGATTTCGGCGGGGCCCACGACCTGTTCGAACAAGCGCTCGCGGAGCACGCCCGAACCGAGGACCCGTTCCAGCTTGCGCGCACGCTGCTTGCCCGGGGCGCGACGCAGAGGCGCGCGAAGGAGCGACGCGCGGCGCGGGAGACGCTCCGCAGCGCCCTACGTATCTTCGAGGGCGTGGGCGCCCCGCTCTGGGCGGAACAGGCTCGTGCGGAGCTGGGGCGAATTGGTGGCAGGGCGCCTTCGCCCCACGCCCTGACGCCGACCGAGAGTCGCGTCGCGGCGCTCGTCGCGGAAGGGCAGACCAACCGTGAGGTCGCCGCCGCGCTCTTCGTCGGCGAGCGGACGGTCGAGAGCCATTTAACGCATATTTACTCGAAGCTCGGTGTTCGCTCGCGGACCGAGCTGGCAAGCCGGCGGCAGTAGAAGTCCCCGCCCGGCGTCACACGACCAAAGTTCGGGGGTTCCCACGTTTTCGGGCCTGTGGCTGCGACTTAGCGTCGGGTCGCAACAGCGAGTGGGAAGGAAGACATGCACAAGAAAGCGAGCAGAGTCTGGTTCGGCGCTCTTGCAGTGCTCGCCGCTTCACTCGTGACGGTGAACGGGGCGGCTGCTACGAGCGCTCACAGTCAGCCTCCCGGCGGGGCAGACACCTACGTCACCGAGTGGGACGCCGTCGGCAGCCAGGCATTCACCGCGGCCGCGCTGACGCCACCGGAAGGTCACGTGATCTTCGCCTACATGGCGATCGCGGTCTACGACTCAGTGATGGCGGTCGACGGCGGGTATCGGCCGTTCGCGATCGACGTTCGCGCGCCGCGTGGTTCCTCTGACCAGGCGGCGGTGGCCGCCGCCGCTCACCGCATTCTCGTCCACTACCTGCCGGCGCAGGCGCCGGCGATCGTCGAACCGGCCTACATCGCCTCGTTGGCCGGCATCCCCAACGGCCAGGCGAAGAGGGACGGCGTGGCGACCGGTGAGGCGGTTGCCGCGTTCGTGATCGCCCAACGTGCCGACGACGGCTTCCGCGCTCCGGTGACGTATATACCTCCGAATCCGCCGATCCCCGGGGTCTGGATCCCAACCGCACCGGCGCCGCCGGTTGGCACTTACGCCGGCCTGATGCGGCCGTTCAGCCTCGACTCGGCCGACCAGTTCCGGCCGGACGGGCCGCCGGTGCTCTCGAGCACGCGCTGGGCTCGTGACTATCGCGAGGTCAAGGAGCTTGGCTCGAGCACGAGCACGACGCGGACCCCCGAGCAAACGCTGGCCGCCCGCTTCTGGGCCGAGCCGGCGGTGCAACAGGCGCATGCGGCCCTGCGCAAGTTCGTCCGCGACCACGAGTTGGACATCGTCGCCTCCTCGCGCCTAATGGCGATGGTCTCCGTCGTCTACGCAGATTCCATCATCGCCTGCTTCGACGCCAAGTACCACTACGCCTTCTGGCGTCCGATCACGGCGATCCGCGCAGGTGACACCGATGGCAACGATGCGACGGCGGGCGATCCCATGTGGTCGCCGCTGCTCGCCGTAACGCCAAACCACCCGGAGTATCCGAGCGCGCACGCGTGCATCACGCCCGCCGGGGGTCGCGTCATCGCGAGGTTCATGCGCACGAAGCAGATCGACTTCACCGTCCCCAGTCTGACGGGACTCGGGGACCGGCACTTTGCCCGGGTCGAGGACCTGCAGGACGAGGTCGGCAACGCCCGCATCTGGGGCGGCATCCACTACCGAAGTTCGATCGAGGACGGGAACGTGATCGGGAAGCTGGTGGCCGAGCAGGTGTTAGCTCACCATTTCCAGCGATGGTCCGGCAATAGGTGAGTCACCCGATGGGTTGCAGGTTTGCACGGCACGGCAGGACTTCTTCCGCCCGACCCTGGGGCAGTCCGACGAGGAATCGGACGACGACTTACCCCGGATGTTTAGCCGGGGGGCCGGAGCCGCCAGCTCAGCCGACTCGACGTCAACCCAGCCGTGCCGAGCGTGAGCGCGACGCGAGTCTTTTGCCCGAACGTCTGGACTTGCGTTGAGCTGAGCGTTCTCTTTTTCGCGAAAGGAGTCAGTTAGTTATGCGTAAGCGCTTCGTCGCCGTTGGGATTGCCCTCGGCGGAGCCATCACGGCGATCGCTCTCGCAGCAGTAGTCGTTGTTGTGAGAGGCAACACGACAACGGCAGTGCCGCTTACCGAGGTCGGCGGGGGCGGTGCGACTCCTCCCCTGCAGGCACTCAACGACGTCTGGGGACTATCGTCGCAGCGCTCCACCTGCACGATGTGCCACAACGTCCGGCCACACACGGGGAGCATCGAGGACGCGGTCTGGACCCAGCGACCGATCGTCTTCAACAGGTTCGGCGCTGCTTATCGCGACGTTCTTTTCCAGAAGGTGGCGCCGGGATACAACAGCATTTTTGTTGTGCCCCTACGAAAGAAGAAAGAGGCCACGAGATGGCCGGCACTCCTCGCGCGCGACTCCGATCGAGACGGCTACAGCAACGCGGTGGAGCTGACGTTCGGTTCGATGCCCGGGCGCCCCAATAGCCATCCATCGCGCCCCGCGGCGCAACTCGAGCGTTGGCGAGCGATCGTCCTGCGGGAACTGCGCGGCACGCAGGTCGCCCAGCTCGAGCTCGACACTCGAGTCCGCCGGGTTGGCCCCGACACCGACGGAGACCGCGTCCCTGACGTGCTCGAACGCTTCGTCGGCTCGGATCCGCGTCGCCGCAACTCGACGCCGCTGGTCGCTGCTCGGCGCCTAGCTGTCTACCGCCAACTACTGCTCGACGTCGGCGTGCCAATCGGTTGATCTGCACGCGACACCTCTCCAGACGTGTCCATTTCGGGGGGCCCCGTCCGGGAGCAAGACGTGTCCATCCCGGCCCTCAAAGGGTGCGGATCGCGGACCCCGATGGCTTTCCCCTGCACAACGGCCTGTTCTAGGGACCGTGGGAGGGGGCCATCATCGCCATCTTGGACCCCTGGCAAGCCAACGCCAGCTGGTGGGCGAAGGCCGTCCCCCCGTTGTGGCAGTACTTGTGCCCGCCGAAAAAGGCAGGCGAGTCCATTCCGGGCCCCAAAGGGCGCGAATCACGGACCCCACGGACTTTCCCCTGCATAAAAGGGTGTTCTAGGGTCCGCGGGAAGGGGCCATTATCGCGTTGTCGGACCCCTGGCAAGCCGACGCCGTGATGGGTTGGCGAAGGCCATGCCCCCGTTGCGGCAGTACTTCTTTCGTCTGCTAATCGCGCTTGGCGTCGCACGTTCTCGGTCATGTTCTCGGCCGGGCCCGACGCACCGTCGAACGGTGGCGAGACGTGGATTCCATTGCGTCTCTGCTAATGACGCGCGATACTAATTTTTTATCTGTCTCTGCCGAGGAGAGGAAGGATCTGTGGCGGAGATCACGATCAACGGGATCTCGCTTGACCCGGTGACTCAGTCGGAGGAGCTCGCGACGGCGTCGCTTGTCTCCGAGGACGCCTCAGAGTCGAATTACATCTTGATCCAGACGAGTGAGCCCGTTACAGGTGACCAGAAAGCTCAGCTGGCCGCGTTAGGAGTGGTGATTCACGAATACGTGTCTACCAATACCTACCTATGCGGTTATCGAGGAAGCGACCTCGACGCGATTCGCACGCTTCCGTTCGTCGTCTGGGCAGATGTGTACTTTCGCGGCTTTAAGATCCCGCCCTCACTGCGACCGGTCGCCCCGTCTGAGCCTTCCCCAGTCTTGCCGGTTCCGGTCGGCGAATTAACATCGCGGGCCGCACATGAGGTCGATGTCGTACTGCATGACGACGTCGACGCCGACTCGGGCGACCTTAAGGCACGAGTAGCGGCCGCGGCGCGCCTCAACGTGGACAACCTCCAAGTCGGACGGCACAAGTTTCATTTGGTCGTGCAGGAGCGCTACCTCGACGATATCGCAGCGATCGACGAAGTACGGCATCTTGAAGAGGTGCCGAAAGTGCACCTAACCAACAACATCGCACGGACGATCATTAACGCCGATGTCTTGATCAACGGCACTCACTACCAAGGCGCCGGCCAGATCATCGCTGTTGCCGACACGGGTTTCGACCGCGGGTCGAGGACGAACGTGCACCCGGCGTTCGCTGGTCGCGTGGCACACCTCTATGCTCTAGGGCGCACCAATCCGGACCGGACTGATGATCCGGACGGGCACGGGACGCACGTCGCAGGCTCGGCGCTGGGAGATGGGACCTCGGCCACCATGGGCGGTTCGATTCAGGGCACAGCGCCTCGCGCACGGCTCGTGCTCCAGTCACTGCTCGACGGTACCGGCAACCTGAACGGGATTCCGGCCGACCTGCACGATCTCTTCAGGCCGCCCTACGATAACGACGGCGCGCGCGTACACACGAACTCCTGGGCCTCGAACAACATCGCCGGACAGCCGTACAACCAGCGCGCGAGGGAGATCGACGATTTCGTCTGGAACCACCAGGACATGGTGATCTGCAAGTCCGCCGGAAACGATGGCACCGATGCCAATGGCGACGGCGTGGTAGACACCAGCTCGGTCGGCGGGGAGGCGTCGGCAAAAAACTGCATCACTGTCGGCGCCAGCGAAAGCAACCGCAACTCAACCTCACGCACCTACGGCGGCGGCGGCTTCAGCGGCAGCTTTCCTGCTAGACCAATCAATCCAGATCGTGTCGGCAACTCCGCAGATGGCATGGCTGCCTTCAGCAGCCGTGGACCGACCGTGGAGCGACGGTTCAAACCCGACGTCGTGGGACCGGGGACGTGCATCCTTTCGAGCCGCTCGCGCAACCAGGCGAATGCATCTACGTTCTACGGGACCTCGTCAGACAATCTGTTCTGGTTCGACGGCGGTACGAGTATGGCAACGCCGCTCGTCGCCGGTTGCGCGGCTGTTCTCCGGGAGACACTCGTCCGAAACGGAACGCCCAACCCGAGCGCTGCCCTGATCAAGGCGTTGCTCATAAATGGCGCTGTGGAGCTCGTCGGTCAATACACACCGTCCGAGGCTGGCCGCTCGCCGAACAACAACTCCGGCTTTGGTCGTGTGAACCTCGGAGCGTCGGTCATCATCCCTGGCCCACATCCCAATGCTGGCTGCGGCGACGGCGGCCCCTTACGAGAAGGAGGCGAGGAAGACACGGTCCTCGTGCATGTTCCAGGATCAACTCTCAAAGTGACGTTGGTTTGGACAGATCCCCAAGGCCCTCTTCTTCAAAACGATCTCGACCTCATCGTGCGTGCTCCCAACGGCCAGGAGCGGCACGGGAACATGGGTACGTCGGAATCCTTCGACCGCTTCAACAATGTGGAGCAGGTCGTCTGGGAGCACATCCCATCGGGCGACGTCAAAATCATCATCCGCGCCTTCCGGATCACCAACTTCCCGCAGCCATACGCCTACGCGTGGCGGCTCAGCTAGGAGCCGGCGCGGTGGACACGACGCTGGACGGCAGCTGCCCGCGCGTGGAGACTGACTGGCTGACGCTCGGCAAAGGGCTCGTTCCGCAGGTGATCACGACCGACGACCGAGGCACCCGCCGGGAGGACTTGTTCCGTGATCTCGCCGCGGTGCCCACCGGCAAGCAGTTCGATATCAACTTCCGCGTGATCGACGCGGTCAGTTTGGCTCCGGTACTCGAGAGCGGCTGTTACCGGTTCACGGTCAGCCCATAGGGAAGGGTCGAGGAGCTAAGGGGCGGCCGCCTCCAGGCGGTCGCCCCTTCTTGCTCTTGGGCATGTTTTGGTAGTTGGCGCTCCACACGAGCTCACGCCCCTACCAGGGTCGTCGCTCGTTGTGACGATCGCGGTTGAGCCGCAAACGGGGTGTCTGCCTGCTCTCACGGTCGCCAGGCGACAGAGCGACTGAGGGACAGTCGAAGGCCGCGAGCCCGCCAGTTGCGGGATTGCGGCCTCCCCAAGAGCGACTGAAGCTGCGACTGTGGCATCCCGGATCTCGCCTCGAGTCGCAGAGGCGCGTCGCACTTCCCGCAGTGTGCGACAGACTTCGTAAGCGCGCCGACGACCGCTCGCCGTCAGAGGCGCTAGCGGATTGCCAGCCATCCTTCAGTCGGGAGATCCGCCCCGGTCTTCATCGACTTCGGATTGGCGCTCCTGTTGGCGTCGGTTCGGGGACCCTTAATCCCACCTGTTGCGGGATTGCGCCTGGATTTGGCGCGTTTGCAGGTTGGCGGGGCCGGCCAACGAAGCGCGGCCGCGGCCCTCGGATCTCGGCTGCGGGAAAACCGCAATTGGATTCAGCCGAGCCCCCGATGCTCTTTCGGAGGGGGTCGGCGAGGCTGCTGTCATGAAAAGAACAGAGCAACAGCACGCCATCGCTCTCAGCGAAGGGAAGGACTTGTGAACGCCCCCGTTCGGGTCGCCGTCGTCGGCGGCGGCTTCGCCGGCCTCGAGAGCGCGTTTTTGCTGCGGAAAAGGCTCGGCCCGCGCGCGGACATCACGCTGATCTCGAAGTCGGAGAGCTTCCTGTTCAAGCCAAACACGATCTACATCCCGTTCGGCGCCGATCCGACGGCGCTCCTGATCCCCCTCGACCGCCCGGCAGCGAAACGCGACATCAGGGTCGTGCACGGTGCGGCGACCTCGGTCGATCCGGACCGTCGACGGATCACCGTCGCCGGAGACCACCTCGGTGAGCAGGTCCCATACGACTTCCTCGTCATCGCATCCGGCGCCGACATGCGGCCCCAGGAGATTCCGGGCCTCGCCGACCATGCGGAAACGATCTGGACGCCGGCGGAGATGCTCTCGCTGCGCGCGCGGGTCGATGATCTCGTCGCGAGAGGGCGCAGCGGGGACGAGCAGACCGTGCTCTTCAGCGTCCCACCGGGCAACAAGTGCGCCGGGCCGCTGTACGAGATCGTCTTCATGCTCGAGACCTGGCTTCGTCGGCAGAAAGTGCGCGATCGGGTGCGGCTCGTGTTCACGACCTACGAGGAGACCTTCATCCAGGCGTTCGGGCCAAAGCTGCACGACGTCGTCCGGGAAGAATTCTCCTCACGCGGGATCGAGGGCCATACCGGCGCGCGCTTGGCATCGGTCGGCGTCGGCGAGGCCAGCTACGAGGACGGTGCCACGCGCGAGCATGACCTGCTGGTGGCGTTCCCGCCGTACGTCGCGGCCGTCCGGTATCCGGAGCTGCCGTCCGAAGAGCGCGGCTTTCTCCTCACCGACCTGGCCACGCGGCGCGTCCAAGGTCAGGAGGTCATTTACGCACCGGGCGACGCCGGCGACTTCCCCGTCAAGCAGGCGTTCCTCGCCTTCCTCCAGGCCGACGCCGCGGCCGAGGCGATCGCGGCCGAGGTTCTCGGTGCGGCAGAGCTGCGCTCTGCCTTCGATCCGGTGAGCATGTGCGTGATGGAGGAGCTCGACAAGGCGACGTTCGCGCAGGTGCCGCTCGAGCTGACGGGTGACGAGTCGCATCCCGTCGCTGTACGGGCCGAGGCGAACGGCGCGTACCGCGTTGGTGTCTCGCCCGCGTGGCGCCTGGGCAAGAAGCTGCTCGGCATCTACCTGCCGTTCCGGTTCAGGGCTGGTCGGCCGTTCCACGCCGGCGCGCCCTGGCACGCGATGGACGTGGGCCTGAAAGGGATGTCGGCGCTGCTCGCCAGGCGCTGAGCTGCCATGAAGCGCCGAGACTCGCTTCTGGCCGTAGCCGTCGCTGTTGGCGTGCTCGCACTAGCCGTAGCCGGGCTGATCGGCTGGGCAGCGGGCCACTACACGTCGAGAACGAAGACCGTCGGAGCCGCCGCGCAGACGCAACCCGCCGGAGGATCGGTTACGCCTGAGGTGGCGGCAGGCGCGCACGTTTTCGTCCAGTTCGCCTGCGCCCAGTGCCACGGCGACCGGGGAGTGGGAGGGGTCTCGCCAGACGTCCCCGCGCTGACAGCTGTCGGCAAGGCCCTAACGTCGGCACAGCTTCGCACGATCATCGACCATGGCCTCGGCGAGTCCGCGAACCCGACCAAGCCGTACATGCCCGTCTGGGGCGCGGTCATCTCGACGCGGCAGGTGCATGAGCTTGTCGCCTTCCTCCACGCCGGGCTGCCCGCGGTGCCGGACGCGACTGCGGTGCCGGTGCCGCAGGACCAGGGACTCGCCGTCGCCGGCGCTGCGCTCTACGTGCGCGACGGGTGCATCAACTGCCACGGCCCGAACGGGCTCGGCGGCGTGCCGAACCCGCAGTCGCCGGACAAGGCGATCCCGCCGCTCTCCGGCGTCGACTTCCGGAAGGAGTTCAACACCGAGCAGAAAATCATCGCCGTGATCCGCTCGGGGAGCGTGATCGGCCGTGCCCCGATCGTCTCGATGCCGCACTGGGGCGGGATCATCCCGGACGAGCAGCTAAAGGCGCTCGTCGCCTACCTGAAGACGCTCAAGTAGGGGCCGGTCGAGATGTCGGCACAGGGAGATGCGATGGAGGGACGCGCAAGTCCGGTCCACGTTCTGATCGCGGGTGGCGGGGTGGCTGCCCTGGAGGCGACGCTCGCCCTGCGCGCGCTCGCCGAGAGGCGGGTCGCGATCACGCTGGTCGCGCCGGAGTCTGATTTCGTCTACCGGCCACTCGCGGTCGCCGAGCCGTTTCGGGTCGGCGAGGTAGAGCGGTTCCCGCTGCGGCCCTTGGTGGAGGCGGCCGGCGCCGAGCTGCGGCAGGGGCGTGTCGCCGCCGTCGATCCGGATCGGCGCCTTGTCGTGACGGCAGAGCACGAGGAACTCCCCTACGAGGTGCTGCTGCTCGCGCTCGGGGCGGTCCCGCGCGAGGCGCTTCCCGGTGCCTTGACCTTTCGCGGCCCCGAGGACGGCCCCGCGCTGGCGGCGCTGCTCGAACGAGCGGTCGATGGTGAGCTCCGCTCATTTGTCTTCGCGCTGCCGGCCGGGGTCAGCTGGCCGCTGCCGCTCTACGAGCTGGCCCTGCTGACCGGTAGCTACCTGACCGACCGGGGCACGATGGGCATCGAGCTGACCCTCGTGACGCCCGAGGAGGCACCGCTCGGCTTGTTCGGGACGAGGGCGAGCGAGGCGATTGGCGAGCTGCTCGAGGCGCGCGGCATCGGCCTGCAACTACGGGCGACGCCAGTGAGCTTCGAGGAGGGCCTGCTACGGCTGGCTCCCGAGGGGCAGATCAAAACGGCAGCCGTGGTCGCGCTGCCGCGGCTGGAGGGGCCGCGGCTCGCCGGCATTCCCTGCGATCCGAACGGGTTCGTGCCGACCGACGAGCACGGCCGGGTCGGGTCGGAGGTCGATGTCTACGCCGCCGGCGACCTGACCCAGTTTCCGCTCAAGCAGGGCGGGATCGCCACCCAGCAGGCGGACGCCGCCGCCGCCAGCATCGCCGCCCAGATGGGGGCAGACGTCGAGCCGGCTCCGTTCAAGCCGGTCCTGCGAGGGTTGCTGCTGACCGGGATGGTTCCCCGCTACCTCCGCTCGGAGGTGGGAACGGCCGACTCGGTCGCCGATACCGAGGCGCTCTGGTGGCCGCCGGCAAAGATCGTCGGCCGCTACCTCGCGCCCTTCCTCGCGCAGCGGCTGGGACTGCCGGAGACACCGCCGCGGACGGGCGCCGACGATGTCTCGATCGAAGTCGAGCTCAACCCGCGCCAGCCCACTAGGCGCCCCTGAAACGCCGCTGCGCCGGCGCCGTCAGCGGATTCGTCGGCCGCTGTGCCAGCCGAAGCGCTGCGCGGCGAGTCGGGGTGGGCCGGCGATCACCCGCGCCCAGCCCGAGGCGGCCTGCCACACTGAGCGGTCACGCAGGAGCCGCTGCATCGCCTCGTCCAATTGCCTCCCCTCGAAGAGGAAGAGCACCTCGCGCTCGGACAGCAGCACGTCGTGCCGGTGGACGCCCAAGGCGGCGAGATCGAAGGGGGGTCCCCGCTCGATCAGCGCCGCCGCCTCAGCGAGCGCGCGCTTGCGGAGCGGGACGACGATTCCGACCAGCTGCGGCTGCTCGCTCGCGAGCGCGGTCGCGAGCAGCTGGTTCAACTCGCCCAGCACCCCCAACCCGATCGTGCTGACCCGCAGCGCCGGTGCGCCCCGCCGCTCGATCCGCAGCGTCGGGTAGCCGTTCAGTCGCTGCGATGGATCGCGCACGATCTCCACTCCGAGCAGGTCGGCGTAGCGGACGAGCCGCGCCTCACCGACCGGTAGGGCCGAGCCGGTGAGGGTTAGCCCCTCCGCGACCAGGGCGACGCAGCCTGAACAGGGAGCATCCCCAGCCTCAGCCCAAATCGCCGCGTAAGAGCTCGCCGACGAGCCGCTCACTCTCGGCCCCCAACCTGGCCGCCGACGCGGCCTGCAAGGCGTCCAGCCTCCCTCGGCCCGCGGCGCCCGGCGGCTGGAGCGTCGGCGCATCCACCGCGAGCTGAAGAGATAGCAAGCACCTCGGGCTTCCAGAATCCTCTCGTTGCAGTTCGCACATGATCGCCCGCAAACCGGCTCTCGTCATCGGTTGATCGACACACATCCGCTCGGTAGTTCTCCGCAAAGCGGCGCTCGTGTCTAGGAGGCCAGTCGAGCCCACGGTATGAACCCGCACCAGTCGTGCGATTCGCCCTCCGGTCGGGTCTCCATCGGAGTACACGGGCATGCTCGAACACCCTGTGGCGTCATCTGCAGCTGGGTGGCAGCTAGCAGCCTGCTAGCGCTCCCTGACGGGGTTGGCGAGCCCGCTCGGACACCAGCCTTGCCCATGCCCTGCACTGCGCCTTCGCGCGGTGTCGCTTTTTGCGGAACTGCGACAGAGCTCTCCACTCGCCCGGTTTCGGCCTGCAGCGGTGGTGGGGCCGAGCGTGTGGCCCGGCGCCGGTTGGTCGTTCAAGACTCGCCATTCGAGCGCACTTATCGGAGCCTCGTCCCGCCGACGCCGAATGGCGGGCCGTATCTGACGCAGGAGGGCGATGTTTTCGTCGTCGACGAGCTCCCGGGCTCTCCTGATGAGCCTATTCGCGGCTGGTCCCCGCTCAGGCCGGACTGATCCGGCATTGCAAGATCTTTGTAAGAAAATCGCTTTAGATATTGCAGGCGCTCTGCCAGGGGAATGAGATAGAGCGGCCAAGGCAGTGCCCCAGGGGAGAGAAAGGTGGCACATTTGGACGCTGCCCCGACTAACGGCTGGGCAGCGTCCTGCGCCTTGGCCGCTCAGGCTGAAAGGCTAAAGCGTCGTCGTGGCTGATTCCATTCACCGTGGGACTGCTCTGGTTTCCTCTTGAGATGCCAGACGTGCCGGCTGCTCTCGTGAAGCGCAGCCGCGGCTGGGTCACAACGCTCGGCCCCGCCTCGCTAGGTTCGAGTCATGCGCGAATCCGAAGTGAACCATCTGAAAAAGAAGATGCTCGCGCTCCTGCTGGCTGCGTCAGACATGGACCACGCTGAGGCTGCAGCTCGCGCGCTCGAAAAGGAGGCGTATGACGTTTCGCTGATGCGGGCCCTTGAGACAGCAATTGCCGTTTCCTACATCCGTGCATTCACCAAGAGCTCCCTGATGACGCTGCCGGACGACTACGTTCCCACGACCTCGCCGGATGCTGAGCTTCACGAGTGGTTCCGCGATCGTCGCGACCAGGCTTACGCCCATACGGACAAACCGAGCGTGAGCGGTCGGGACGCCTCGGTAAGGATCGGAGTCGAAGAAGGTGGAATTGTCGCCGTCGAGTTCCGAGACGAATGGCTCCCCTTCCCGCGAAAGTGGATCGGTCCGGCAATGAGCCTCTTCGAGCGACAACGAGAGTGTTTTCGCGCAGAGGCTGTGAGCATTCAGGCGAAACTCGAGAAGAGGCAGTCGAGCGCCGCTGAACATGGGCCAGGCGGCGAGCCGAACGCCTAGACGCTTCCCATCCTCCCGGCCCGACCTCGAACCTACGAAACGCTAGATCGCGCCGCTAGTGCCTCGTTAAGCCGCGTCCTCAACGACCAGCACCGGCGGTTGGTCCGCATCGTCATCACGGACGCGCACCACGCGCAGCGTCCTGGGCCCCAAGGGGGATGGTGTCCCCCGAGCGCCAGTTGGGGACTGCGCTTGTTAGCGTCGACGGCTCGGCTGAAAGACCCTCTGCCGTCCCCAGCTTGAAAAGAAAAGCCATTCCGGTCTACTCCTCTCCGGGGCTGGAGCGGCGCTTCGAGGGTATCCCGGCGAGGTGCCGGGTTGCCTGAATGATTCAGCCTGCGCGGATGTAATCGTCGAAGGGGGACAGTAGAACGCCAGCTCAGGCGGCTCGTCGTCGGTCAGCCATGCCTGCCAACGCTCCTCGCTCTTCGGCAGGCAGTAGGCATCGCACTCCTTCTGGAGCCCTCGCGGGAAATAGACAACGGTAGGGTTGGCCCGATGAGTCGCCCGCCAAACATCCTGCTCATCCTCACCGATCAGCTGCGCTATCCGCCGCCGTACGAGTCGGAGGAGCTGGAGGGCTACCGTAGGGAGCACTGCGCCGGGCAGGAGCGCCTGCGAGAAAGCGGCGTCTCCTTCAAGCACCACTATCCGATTACGACGGCGTGCGCGCCCAGCCGCGCCTCGCTGCTGACCGGGCACTACCCCTCGCTGCACGGCGTGACCCAAACCGACGGCCTAGCGAAGAGCGCCGACGGGGACGACATGTTCTGGCTGGCTCCGGACACCGTGCCGACGCTCGGCGACTGGTTTCGCGCCGGCGGCTACCGCACCTACTTCAAGGGCAAGTGGCACGCCTCTCATGCGCACCTGGACGCCGAGGACGGCGACGGCTACCTGCTCTCGATCGATGACGACGGCAAGCCGCAGCAGGAGAACATCGAGAAGTACCTGGAGGCCGACCTGCTCGATGAATACGGCTTCTCGGAATGGGTCGGCCCGGAGCCGCACGGGCTCGGGAAGCACAACATGGGCACGGTCAAGGATCCCTTCACCGCCGATGAGACGATCGCGCTGCTGGAGCGCCTGGGCGTCGATGAGGATGGCGACCCGTGGCTTGCGGTCTGCTCGTTCCTGAACCCGCACGACGACTCACTCTTCGGCCTGGCCGCGCTGGCGCAGGGGCTGCGCTATCACCCCTCGACCGTGCCGCATGTCGCGCAGGCGCCAACCCGCGATGAAGACCTATCGACCAAGCCTTCCTGTCACCAGAGCTACACCGACACCTGGTGGAAGAACTTCGCGCCCCAACCGTGGAACGAGACCCACTTGAAGTTCTACTACCAGGTACAGGCGACAGTCGACGAGCAGATCACCCGTGTCCTGGACGCCCTGCGCGCGAGCGGCGCCTACGAGAACACGATCGTGGTCTTCAGCTCGGATCACGGCGACATGCAGGGCGCCCACGGCGGCATGCACGAGAAGTGGCACACCGCCTACGAGGAGGCGCTCCGCGTCCCGTTCGTCGTCTCCAGTCCGCTCCTGCCCGGCGGCGCCCGCGAGCTCGACATCCCGACCAGCCACGCCGACCTGATCCCGACCCTGCTCGGCCTCGCCGGCATCGACCAGGATCAGGCCCTCGCCCAACTTCAGGCCGACCACAGCGACGCGCAGCCGCTGGTCGGCCGCGACCTCTCCGCCGCGATCCGCACCGCCGAACCCGAAGCCAGCTCGGAGCCGATCCTCTTCACGACAGACGACGAGATCAGCGAGGGCAGCATGCCGGCCAAGAGCCCCATTTCGAAGGTCGCACGGCGCGTGGGCATCTTCGAATCGGTCAAGCAGCCAAACCACGTCGAGACCGTCGTTGCCGAGGTCGAGGTCGACGGCGAGCCTCACCTGGTCAAATTCTCCCGCTACCACGACAACGAGCAGTTCTGGACGGTGCCGGGCGAGCGCGACGAGCGCCTGCAGGGCAGAAAGACGATCACCGTCACCGAGCCCGAGCCGGACGAGTGCGAGCTTTACGACCTCACCCTCGACCCGTTCGAGGAACGCAACCTCGCGCACCCCGCCCACGCCGACGACCGCTCCCGCGCGCTCCAGTGGATGATGCTCGGGCTCCTGCACGAGCAGCTCGCTGCCAAACGCCTCAGACCAGTAGCCGGAGAGGTTCCCGGCTATCGCCCTCCGGCAGCTGTCTGATTAGGCGAGGGTTGCGGCCCGAGGTTGCGCCGCAGCCGCCCCAGGAGCAGACTCGAGGCATGTCCGAACTCGAGGCCATCGGCGGTGAGGTCGAAGACGCCATCGACCGCGTCCGTGTCCCCGCCTATGTGATCGACTCTCACGGGATCATCCGCTATCTGAACCCGGCCGCGCGCAAGCTCGTGGGAGACGTTCGCGGCCGCCAGTTCACCTCCGTCGTCGCGCCCGAGGAAACACGCCGGGCGCGGGAGATCTTCGCCCGGAACCTCGTCGGGCCGCCGGCCGGCTCGGACAACAAAGTCGTCGGCATCGACGCGGCCGGCGAGCGGGTATCGATCGAGGTCAGCGCCGTCCCGCTCCGTAGCGGCGGGCGGGTGATCGGCGTCTTCGGCCAGGTCCTCGACATCGAAGAGAACGACCCACCTCCGCC
>WNGJ01002596.1_pt1 | contig 18348 bp, 15 predicted proteins | sample 5400611 | NCBI WGS metagenome assembly WNGJ01 (sample SAMN13153375, study PRJNA577476) | soil metagenome | isolation source: 40 cm soil or saprolite under Garry oak tree replicate 1 | place: USA:California | collected 2016-06-15 | reverse complement strand
ATGATGCAGATGAGGTACTGGCGCGGGTGGAATGGTCCATCGGAGAATCAGACTCTGGCGTCAAAGGCTTGGGGCCAACTTAAGGCCGCGGTCCGGCCGGGGCCAGTGCCGCGCACCGCCGGCGACGCAAGTTAGCGAAGGGTAAACGAAACAAGTGCGATATAGTCGCCAGGAATCATCGCGCGCCGGAAGACGACGCCAAAGGCTGCTTCATGGCCAAACCGATTGCCGCCGTTCAACCGATCGAACTCGACTGCGCCGATGGGACCATCACGCTTCAGATGACGCGCTGGCTGTCGCATCTGCGCGCCGAGCGACGGCTGTCGCCGAAAACGCTCGAAGCCTATGCCCGCGACCTCCGCCAATGCCTGATGTTCCTGTGCGAGCATTGGGGCAGCCGGGTCACGTTGGCGCGGTTCGCGGCGCTTGAGGCCGGCGACGTCAGGGCTTTCATGGCGATGCGCCGCGCCGACGAAATCGGCAGCCGTTCGCTGATGCGGGCGCTGGCGGGCTTGCGCTCGTTCGGACGCTTCCTCGAACGCGAGGGCAAGGGCAAGGTCGGCGCACTCTCTGCCATACGTGCGCCCAAGGTCGGCAAGAGCCTGCCGAAGCCGATCCAGATGATGGCGGCCAAACGCCTTGCGGACGCCGACGAACGCGCCGGCGAAACCCGCGATCCCTGGATCTGGGCGCGCGATGCCGCCGTGATGGCGCTATTGTACGGCTCTGGCTTACGTATCTCCGAGGCGCTTGGGCTGAAACGCCGCGACGTGCCTCGGCCGGGTGAAGGCGATGTGCTGATCGTCACCGGCAAGGGCAACAAGACCCGCATGGTGCCGGTGCTGCAGAATGTGCTGGCGCTGATCCAGGAATATGCGGCGATGTGCCCGTATGCGCTGCCGCCGGAAGGACCGGTCTTTGTCGGCGCCAGAGGTGGTCCGCTCAGCCCGAGAATCATTCAGCTCACCATGGAACGGCTGCGCGGCGCGCTCGGCCTGCCCGACAGCGCCACGCCGCATGCGCTGCGGCATTCCTTCGCCACCCATCTGCTCACGCGTGGCGGCGATTTGCGCGCGATCCAGGAATTGCTCGGCCACGCTTCGCTCTCAACCACGCAGATTTATACCGGCATCGACACCGAGCGGCTGCTGGAAGTCTACCGCACCGCGCATCCGCGCGGCTGAGATCACTCAGCTTTCGACCTGACATGTTTTCGTCACATCGGCTTGCCTCTTGCGCAAGCGGTGCCGTTGGTCAATCGTGGATGCAGTTCACACCGGGGAGAGAATCATGAGCGCACATGAAAGCATGGAGCATGCGGAGCACGCCGAGCATGCCTCCGGCTCGAACAAGAAGATCGCATTGCTGATCGCGGTGATCGCGCTGTTCCTGGCGCTGTCGGAGACGCTGGGCAAGGGCGCGCAGACCGAATCGATCAGCAAGAACGTCGAGGCTTCGAACCTGTGGGCATTCTTCCAGGCCAAGAGCATCCGCCGCACCGTGGTCCAGGCGACGTCGGACCAAGCCAAATTGAGCCTCGGCGTCATGGGCGACGATGCCGCCAAGGCGGCGCTGCAAAAGCAGATCGACGAGTGGCAGAAGACCGCGGCGCGCTATCGTTCCGAGCCGGAAACCGGCGAGGGTTCCGAACAATTGTCTGAGCGTGCCAAGCATGCCGAACACGAGCGCGACCTGTCGATGGCGCGGTATCATCATTATGAAGTCGCCTCGGCGGCCTTCCAGATCGGGATCGTGCTGGCATCCGCGACCATCATTACCGGCATGATCGCGCTGGCATGGATTTCGGGTCTGCTGGCGCTGGCCGGTATCGCCTTCACCGCGATCGGCCTGTTCGCGCCGCACGCGGTGCATTTGATGTAGCTTCGACGTCCCCTCTCCCAAAGCGAGAGGGTATCCACTGTGATCGGCGAAAGATCTTGGAAACAAGCGACAGAATCGGCTGAGACTACCGCGCTTCGTGCACGCTTTTGCGGAAGCGCTGGATCAGCCGCAGCATCCGCGATGACCAGCCGTCGCCGCCTCTCAAGGCTTCCTTGATTCGAAGCTTGATCGGTTCGACCAGCGCGGCGGCTTTTGCGCGCAACGCCATGATGAATTCATACAGTGCTTCGAACCACCGCATCTCCAGCAATTTGTGGCGCGTGACGTCGAAGATGAAGGCCGCGACGCCAACGCCGAGAAACTTCGCAAACACGATGGTCGCGATCGCGCTCATCCAATGTTCATGCGTGAGCAGCCACAAGCCGACCAGTTTCAGCGGAAACAGCGGGATCACCGGCACAATGAAGACGATCAGCGTCATCGCCGGCGACAGCGTGTCGACGCGTTCGGCGAGCCATTGCTTGAACGTCCGCAGCGGGATCAGCGCCACCACCCGCGCCACGATCGGCTCGAGGTGATCCCACAGCCAGGCCTCGATCAGGAAGATGACCGCGAGCAGAACCCAGAACGGTTGTAGAAGGCGGCGCATCATCAAGTCATCCCCGGCCCGGGTTCACCGAGGCGTCGATCACATATGGATCGCGCGCTTACCAACCGCAAGCGCCGCTTCCTTGATAGCTTCCGAACGAGTCGGATGGGCATGACAAGTGCGCGCGAGATCCTCGGCGGAACCGCCAAACTCCATCAATACCGCGGCTTCGTGGATCATTTCGCCGGCTTCGCGGCCGATGATATGCACGCCAAGCACCCGATCGGTTTTCGCATCTGCGAGAACCTTAACGAATCCTTCCGTGGTCTGGTTGACCTTGGAACGGCCGTTCGCGGTAAACGGGAATTTGCCGGCGGTATAGGCAACGCCGGCCTGCTTCAGCTCTTCCTCGGTCTTGCCGACCGAGGATATTTCAGGCGTTGTATACACAACGCCTGGAATGACATCGTAATTCACATGGCCGGCCTGGCCTGCGAGAATTTCCGCAACGGCGACGCCTTCGTCTTCGGCCTTATGGGCCAGCATCGGACCCGCGACGACGTCGCCGATGGCGTACACGCCCTTCACGCTGGTTGCGAAATGCGCATCGATCTGGATCCGGCCGCGATTGTCGAGCGCGACGCCGGCTTCCTTGAGGCCGAGGCCGTCGGTGTAGGGCACGCGACCGATACAGACCAGCACCACATCCGCCTCCAGCGTTTCCGCTTTGCCGCCTGCTGCCGGCTCGACCCGCGCGAGGAGCGTCTTGCCTGACGTATCGACACCGGTAACCTTGGCGCCAAGCTTGAAGACAAAGCCCTGCTTTTCGAGAATGCGCTGGAATTGCTTCGCGACTTCGCCGTCCATGCCCGGCAGGATGCGATCGAGAAATTCCACCACGATGACATCGGCGCCGAGCCGTTGCCACACCGAGCCGAGCTCAAGCCCGATCACGCCGGCGCCAACGATCAATAGTTTTCCGGGCACCTTGTCGAGCGACAACGCGCCGGTCGACGACACGATGCGTTTCTCGTCGATCTCGATACCTTTTAGCTGCGCGATATCAGAACCGCTGGCGATGACAATGTTCCTGGTCTCCAGCGTCTGCGTCTTGCCGTCGCCACCTGACACTCCGACCTTGCCGGTGCCGAGCACTTTGCCCTTGCCGCTGATGACGTCGATCTTGTTCTTCTTCATCAGGAACTCGACGCCCTTGACGTTGCCGTCGATGCCTTGCTGCTTGAAATTCATCATCGACGGCAGGTCGAGTTTTGGTGCGGGGACACTGACGCCCATTTTTGCAAAGGAGTGCCCGGCCTCCTCGAACATCTCGGACGCATGCAGCAGCGACTTCGAGGGCATACATCCGACATTGAGGCAGGTGCCGCCGAGCGTCGGGTTCTTCTCGACCACGGCGACCTTCATGCCGAGCTGCGCCGCGCGCACCGCACAGACATATCCACCGGGACCGGTGCCGATGACGACGAGATCGTAGGTAGCCATGATTGAAGTCCTGTAGCTGAAAGGTGTGACAGATATTAGCGGCCGCCCGAGACATCGAGGATGGCGCTGGTCACATAGGAGGCGTCGTCCGACATCAGCCAGACGATGGCGTTGGCGATTTCATCGGCGGTGCCGACGCGTTGCATCGGCACCATGTGACTGAGCCGATGGGCACGGTCGGGCTCGCCGCCGCTAGCGTGAATCTCGGTGTCGATCAGGCCGGGCCGGATCGCCGCGACGCGAATACCCTCGCCGGCGACTTCGTGCCCGAGGCCGATCGTGAAGGAATCGACGGCGCCTTTGGAGGCGGCGTAGTCGACATAGGTGTTCGGCGAACCAAGCTTCGCCGCCACCGACGACAGGTTGACGATGACGCCGCCCTTGCCGCCATGGCGCGTCGACATCCGCTTCACCGCTTCACGTGCGCACAGGATGCTGCCGGTGACATTGACGGCCATCATGCGCTGGATGCGTTCGGCGGACATCTCGTCGACCCGCGCCGTCGGTCCGACGATGCCGGCGTTGTTGACGAGCGCACCGAGCGTTCCGAACTTGTCGGCGGCCTTGAACAGCGCCAGGATATCGCTTTCCTTGCCGACATCGCACTTCACCGCGATGGCCTTGCCGTTCTTGGCCTCGATGGCGGAGACAACGCTGCCGGCCGCGGCTTCATTGCTGGCATAGCCGATGCAAACCCGAAACCCCCGCGCCGCGGCGGCAATCGCGGTAGCGCGGCCGATGCCGCGGCTGCCGCCGGTGATGATCGCAACTCTATCGGTCAAGATTTGCCCCCTACAGAATCCGGATACACGCTACCCGAAGAACCGCGCCGTCTCGGCGGCGCAACTCACAGATCCAGCACCAGCCGCGCCGGATCCTCCAGGCTTTCCTTCACGCGCACCAGGAAGGTCACGGCTTCCTTGCCATCGATGACGCGGTGATCGTAGGACAGCGCCAGATACATCATCGGGCGGATCTCGACCTTGCCGCCGATCGCCATCGGTCGTTCCTGGATCTTGTGCATGCCGAGAATGCCGGATTGCGGCGCGTTCAGGATCGGCGTTGACATCAGCGAGCCATAGATGCCGCCATTGGTGATGGTGAAAGTGCCGCCCTGCATCTCATCGATCTTGAGCTGACCGTCCCGGGCACGACGTCCGAAGTCGGCGATGCTCTTTTCGATTTCGGCGATCGACTTGTGGTCGCAATCGCGCACCACCGGCACGACGAGGCCCTTGTCGGTGCCGACGGCGACGCCGATGTGATAATAATTCTTGTAGATCAGATCGGTGCCGTCGATCTCGGCATTGGCCGCCGGGATGTCCTTCAGCGCCTGCACGCAGGCCTTGGTGAAGAAGCCCATGAATCCCAATTTGCTGCCGTGCTTCTTCTCGAACACATCCTTGTACTGACCGCGCATCGCCATGATGTGGCTCATGTCGACTTCGTTGAAGGTCGTCAGCATCGCCGCCGTGTTCTGCACGTCTTTCAGGCGGCGCGCGATGGTTTGGCGCAGCCGCGTCATCTTCACGCGCTCTTCGCGGGCGGCATCGTCGGCCGGCGACGGCGCGCGCACCTGCACCGAGGCTGCGGGCTGATTGATCGGGGTCGGCGCCGAGGCCGCCTTCTCGATTGCGGCCAGCATGTCGCCCTTGGTGACGCGGCCGTCCTTGCCCGAACCGGGCACGGTGGCGGCATCGATGCCGCTTTCGGCCGAGATCTTGCGCACCGACGGCGCCAACGGCGCGTCGGCGGACGGCGTCTTCGGTGCAGCAGCCATGGCGACCGCGGGCGCGGCAGCAGCAGGCGCTGCAGCCGCGGCCTTGGCGGGCGCAGCAGCCGGCTTGGCCCCTGCCGCACCGTCGTTGATCTGTCCGAGCAAGGCGCCGACCGCGACGGTCTCGCCATCCTTGGCGGTGATCTCGCCGAGCGTGCCCGCCGAGGGCGCCGGCACCTCGATGGTCACCTTGTCGGTCTCGAGCTCGACCAGGGGTTCGTCCACCGCGACGGCATCGCCGGCCTTCTTGAACCAGCGGCCGATGGTGGCTTCGGTCACGGATTCGCCGAGCGTAGGAACGCGAATTTCAGTCATTGCCTTGTTTCCCCAATGCCTAGTGCTGTCATCGTCCGCGAAAGGTGGACGATCCAGTACGCCGCGACGGTTCCGATCCAACGAAACGCAGCGGGTTACTGGATGCCCCGCTTTCGCGGGGCATGGTGGATTACGATTCTTAACTCAACGCCTCGTCGAGCAGAGCCTTGAGCTGTGCCAGATGCTTGGACATCAAACCGGTGGCTGTCGCCGCGGCCGCCGCGCGGCCGGCGTAACGCGGACGCTTGTTCGGCGCGTGGATCTGGTTCAGCACCCATTCGAGATAGGGCTCGATGAAATGCCACGAGCCCATGTTGCGCGGTTCTTCCTGACACCACACCAGTTCGGCGCTCTTGAAGCGCCCGAGTTCGTGCACCAGCGCCTTGAGCGGCACCGGATAGAGCTGCTCGACCCGCATGAGGTAGACGTCGTCGATGCCGCGCTTCTCGCGCTCGTCATAGAGGTCGTAATAGACCTTGCCCGAGCACAACACGACGCGGCGGATCTTGTCGTCCGGCACCAGCTTGATCTTTTCGTCCGGCTGCATCACCGCGTCATCGTAGAGAATGCGATGGAACGTAGTGCCCGACCCCAATTCATCGAGCCGCGACACCGCACGCTTGTGGCGCAGCAGCGACTTCGGCGTCATCAGGATCAGCGGTTTGCGAATCTCGCGATGCAACTGCCGCCGCAGCACGTGGAAAAAATTGGCGGGCGTGGTGGCGTGCACCACCTGCATGTTGTCTTCGGCGCACATCTGCAGGAAGCGTTCGAGCCGCGCCGAGGAATGCTCCGGCCCCTGCCCTTCATAGCCGTGCGGCAGCATGCAGACGAGGCCGGACATGCGCAGCCATTTGCGCTCGCCGGAAGAGATGAACTGGTCGAACAATACCTGCGCGCCGTTGGCGAAGTCGCCGAACTGCGCTTCCCAGATCGCCAGCGCCTTGGGCTCGGCCAGTGAATAGCCGTACTCGAAGCCGAGCACCGCCTCTTCCGAGAGCAGGGAGTTGATGACCTCGTAATGGCCCTGATCGCCGCCGAGATGATTGAACGGCGTATAGCGGCTCTCGTCTTCCTGATCGATCAGCACCGAATGCCGCTGCGAGAAGGTGCCGCGCTCGGAGTCCTGCCCCGACAACCGGACGTGATGGCCTTCCTGCAACAGCGTACAGAACGCCAGCGCCTCTCCGGTCGCCCAGTCGATGCCGACGCCGCTGTCGATCGCTTTCGCACGATTTTCCAGAAACCGCTGCACGGTGCGGTGAACCCGGAAGCCATCGGCCACCTTGGTGATCTTGCGGCCGATATCCCGGAGCACCGCAACGTCGACGCCGGTGACGCCGCGGCGGGCATCCTCTTCCTGGTCCGCCGACTTGAAGCCGGCCCACTTGCCGTCGAGCCAGTCGGCCTTGTTGGGCTTGTAGCCGGAGCCGGCCTCGAGCTCGGCATCGAGCCGCACGCGCCAGTCGGCCTTGGCCTTGTCGACCTCGCCTTCGGTCATCACGCCTTCGGCGATCAGCCGCCTGGAATAGATCTCCAGCGTGCTCGGATGGGTCGCGATCTTCTTGTACATTACCGGCTGGGTGAACGCCGGCTCGTCGCCTTCGTTATGGCCATGCCGGCGATAGCAGAACATGTCGATCACGACCGGCTTGTGGAACTTCTGCCGGAATTCGATCGCGACCTTGGCGGCGAACACCACGGCTTCCGGATCGTCGCCGTTGACGTGGAAGATCGGCGCATCGATCATCTTGGCCACGTCGGAGGGATAGGGCGAGGAGCGCGAATAGCGCGGATAGGTGGTGAAGCCGATCTGGTTGTTGACGATGAAGTGCAGCGAACCGCCGGTGCGATAGCCCTTCAGGTCCGACAGCCCGAAACATTCCGCCACCACGCCCTGGCCGGCGAACGCGGCGTCGCCGTGCATCAGCAGCGGCAGCACCGAGATGCGCTGATCCGGCGGATCGCCGTGCTGGTCCTGCTTGGCGCGGACCTTGCCGAGCACTACGGGATCGACGATCTCCAGATGCGACGGATTGGCCGTCAGCGACAGATGGATCCTGTTGTTGTCGAACTCACGGTCCGACGACGCGCCGAGATGGTATTTGACGTCGCCGGAGCCTTCGACCGCGTCGGGATTGGCCGAGCCACCCTTGAATTCGTGAAACAGCGCGCGGTGCGGCTTGCCCATCACCTGGGTCAACACGTTGAGGCGTCCGCGATGCGGCATGCCAACCACGATTTCCTTGACCCCGAGATTGCCGCCGCGCTTGATGATCTGCTCGAGCGCCGGGATCAGCGATTCAGCGCCGTCGAGCCCGAAGCGCTTGGTGCCGGTGAATTTGAGATCGCAGAATTTCTCAAAGCCTTCGGCTTCGACCAGCTTCATCAGGATGGCGCGGCGCCCCTCGCGGGTAAAACTGATTTCCTTGTCCGGCCCCTCGATGCGCTCCTGAATCCACGCCTTCTGCGCGCCGTTCGAGATGTGCATGAATTCGACGCCGAGCGTCTGGCAATAGGTGCGCTCGCAGATCGCAACGATTTCGCGCAAGGTCGCGTATTCAAGGCCGAGCACGTGATCGAGGAAGATCTTGCGGTCGAAATCGGCTTCCGTGAAGCTGTAGGAACGCGGATCGAGCTCTTCGCGATCACGCAGCGGCTCGATGCCGAGCGGGTCGAGCTTGGCGTGGAAGTGGCCGCGCATGCGGTAGGCGCGAATCAGCATCAGGGCGCGCACCGAATCGCGCGTCGCCTGGTGGACATCGGCGGCGGTCAGCTCGGCGCCCTTAACCTGCGCCTTGGCCGCGAGCTTGGTACCGACCACTTTTTCGACTTCCGCCCAGTTGCCATCAAGCGCGGAAGTGAGATCGTCGCGCGGCGTCAGCGGCCAATTGTCCCGGCCCCAGGACGGTCCTTCGGCATTCTTCCGGACATCGGCCGGCGGATCTTTCAGGCTTTTGAAGAATTGCTGCCATTCGGTGTCGACCGAGGCGGGATCCTTTTCGTAGCGGGCGTAGATATCGTCGATGTAGGGAGCGTTTGTGCCCTGCAAAAACGAGGAAAGGGCAAAAGCGGCGTTCGCGTCCTGGCGAGACATGATGGCGTCCTGGTGATTTCGATCAGCGCATGGAAAACGGCGCAACAGCCGATCCGGACACCGGATCGGCATGATTGGAGACCTTTAGCCTATTTAGGACGAATGTTCGCGCCTAAAAGAGCCAAAGAATGAATCGTTTTTCAAGATTTCATCAAACAAAAAAGACCCAGCAGATGCTGGGTCTTGCGTGCGGATAAAGGATATGACGCCCGGCGCGGACCAAGGCCGGCCGGCGGCACGAGCTAGCCCTTCAACATCTCGGCCAGCGTGTGGCCGAGCCGCGCCGGCGAGGGCGAGACGACGATTCCGGCGGCTTCCATCGCCGCGGTCTTGGAACCGGCATCGCCCTTGCCGCCGGAGATGATGGCGCCGGCGTGGCCCATGCGACGGCCGGGAGGGGCGGTGACGCCGGCGATAAAGCCGACCATCGGCTTCTTGCGGCCGCGCTTGGCTTCGTCTTTCAGGAACTGGGCGGCGTCTTCCTCGGCCGAACCTCCGATTTCGCCGATCATGACAATCGAGGTGGTCTTGGGGTCAGCGAGAAACATTTCGAGAACATCGATGAATTCGGTGCCCTTGACCGGATCGCCGCCGATGCCGACCGCGGTGGTCTGGCCGAGGCCTTCCTGGCTGGTCTGGAACACGGCTTCATAGGTCAGCGTGCCCGACCGCGAGACGATGCCGACATTGCCCGGCTTGAAGATGTTGGCCGGCATGATGCCGATCTTGCATTCGCCTGCCGTCATCACGCCCGGACAATTCGGCCCGATCAGCCGCGATTTCGAGCCGGAGAGCGAGCGCTTCACCTTGACCATGTCGAGTACCGGAATGCCCTCGGTGATGCAGACGATCAGCGGGATTTCAGCGTCGATGGCTTCGCAGATCGCGTCCGCCGCACCCGGCGGCGGCACATAGATCACGGAAGCATCGGCGCCGGTCTTGTCGCGCGCCTCGGCCACGGTATCGAACACCGGCAGACCGAGATGGGTCGAGCCGCCTTTGCCGGGCGACGTGCCGCCGACCATCCTGGTGCCATAGGCGATCGCTGCTTCGGAATGAAACGTGCCGTTCTTGCCGGTAAAACCCTGGCAAATGACTTTTGTATTCTTGTCGATCAGAACGGACATGTTTGGTTGCCTTCGCGAGCGCTCGGTAAGGGGTCAGTGGGTTCGCCGATAAACGCCGGTGAGCACGTCGGCCCACCCTTCGGCGTCCGGCGAGAACTGGATTTTCAGGGTGTAGTTGTCGTCGTCGATGACTTCGTAGACATGGCGCGCGTTGCCGCGCAGCGAGCCGCGCACCAGGATCAGCGCCTTGCCGGTCCAGCCGCCGGAGGCCGGCGCCGGCGAGTAGTAGCCAAGCGAATCGTGCCAGAACAATTTGTAGTGCCGGTCCTCGCGATCATAGGTGAACACGCCATGGGTGGCGAAGGTCTCCTGGCCGTCGCGCGTCTGGCGGGTGTCCTGGATCAGGTAAAAGCCGTTGAGATCCATGCGCGCGGTGACACGTGAGACGGCCGGCCCGCCCGCGGTCCAGCGCGACGGAAAAACCATCTCTTCGCCATCCCACTCGCCGGCGAATACCGCGAGCTTGCGATGTTCTTCAAGCGGCGTCGATGCGGCGAGATGGTCCTGGGCCATGGGCCTAAACTCCGTTTACGGCCTTGACGATTTTTTGCGCGGCGTCGTCGAGATTATCGGCGGGCAGCACGTTCAGTCCGGATTCCCCGATGATCTTCTTGCCGGCGTCGACATTGGTGCCTTCCAGCCGCACCACCAGCGGCACTTTCAGCCCGGCTTCCTTCACCGCGGCCACCACGCCTTCGGCGATGATGTCGCATTTCATGATGCCGCCGAAGATATTGACCAGAATGCCCTTCACATTGGGATCGGCGGTGATGATCTTGAACGCGGCGGTGACCTTGGCCTTGTCGGCGCCGCCGCCGACATCGAGGAAGTTCGCCGGCGCCATGCCGTAGAGCTTGATGATGTCCATCGTCGCCATTGCGAGGCCGGCACCGTTGACCATGCAGCCGATGGTGCCGTCGAGCGTGATGTAATTGAGATCGTATTTCGACGCCTCGATTTCCTTGGGATCTTCCTCGGTCTCGTCGCGCAGCGCCACCACGTCGGGATGGCGATAGAGCGCGTTGCCGTCGAACGACACCTTGGCATCGAGCACGCGCAAATCGCCCTGCTTGGTGACGACCAGCGGATTGATTTCCAGCATCGCCATGTCCTTGGCGACAAAGGCGGTATAGAGCTGCGTCACCAGCTTTTCGGCCTGCTTGGCCAGATCCCCGGTGAGGCTCAAAGCCTTCGCCACGGTGCGGCCATGGTGGCCCATGATGCCGGTGGCGGGATCGACCGAGAAGGTCACGATCTTCTCCGGCGTCTGGTGCGCGACGTCCTCGATATTGACGCCGCCTTCGGTGGAGACCACGAACGATACTTCGGAGGTTTCGCGGTTGACCAGGATCGAGAGGTAAAACTCCTTGTCGATCTCGGAGCCTTCCTCGATGTAGAGCCGGTTGACCTGTTTGCCGTGCGACCCGGTCTGGATCGTGACCAGCGTCGCGCCCAGCATCTGCTTGGCGAATTCATTGACCTCGGCGACCGATTTGGCGATGCGAACCCCGCCCTTGTCACCGGCTGAAGCTTCCTTGAACTTGCCCTTGCCGCGGCCGCCGGCGTGGATTTGGCTCTTCACCACCCAGACCGGGCCGCCGAGCGTCTTCGCCGCCGCATCGGAATCGGCCGCCCGCAGCACCGCCACGCCCTTCGAGATCGGGACGCCGAATTCGTGCAGCAGCGCCTTGGCCTGGTATTCATGGATATTCATCTAGGACGCTCCCGAACCCTCGTGCGGTGAATTACGAAATTCACACCCGTTTTGCGGCTGGCATACCATATACCAAAGGAACTGCAACACTAAACCGCGGCGGGGCGTACCGAAGATCGATTGGCTCGATCTTCGGTTTTTCATCAGCTTAATCAGCGGCCGAGCAGGTCCGGCGCGATCTTCTTGCAGGCATCGACCAAGCCCTGCACCGCGCCGACCGATTTGTCGAACGCCTCGCGGTCCTTGCCGGCCAGTTCGATTTCGACAATGCGCTCAACGCCTTTCGATCCGATCACGACGGGCACGCCGACATACATGTCCTTCACGCCATATTCGCCATTGAGATAGGCGGCGCAGGGCAACACGCGCTTCTTGTCGCGCAGATAGCTCTCGGCCATCGCGATCGCGGAGGCCGCCGGGGCGTAGAACGCCGATCCGGTCTTCAGCAGGTTGACGATCTCGGCGCCGCCGTTCCGGGTGCGGTCGACGATCTCGTCGATCCGCGCCTGCGAGGTCCAGCCCATCTTGACCAGATCGGGCAAGGGAATGCCGGCCACCGTGGAATAGCGCACCAATGGCACCATAGTGTCGCCATGGCCGCCGAGCACGAAGGCGGTGACGTCCTCGACCGAGACGTTGAATTCGTCGGCGAGGAAATAACGGAAGCGCGAGGAATCCAGCACGCCCGCCATGCCGACCACCTTCTTGTGCGGCATGCCGGAGGCTTTCTGCAGCGCCCACACCATGGCGTCGAGCGGATTGGTGATGCAGATGACAAAGGCGTCGGGGGCGTATTTCTTGATGCCGGCGCCGACCTGCTCCATCACCTTGAGATTGATGCTCAGGAGATCGTCGCGGCTCATGCCCGGCTTGCGCGGCACGCCGGCGGTGACGATGCAGACCTTGGCGTTATCGAGCGCCTCATAGGAATTGGCGCCAGTAAAATGCGCGTCGAACCCATCGACCGGCGCGGATTGCGCGATATCGAGCGATTTGCCCTGCGGCACGCCTTCGGCAATATCGAACATGACTACATCGCCCAATTCCTTGAGCCCGATGAGGTGAGCCAGCGTTCCGCCGATCTGGCCGGAGCCAATCAAAGCAATCTTGTCGCGCGCCATGGGAAATCTGTCCTTTGAACGTAAGGAGGAGAGTAGAAGGAAGCTGGCTGGCTGGTTATCCCTTTCGAGGCACCCGTTCAAGTCGCGGCATGCTCAATTGTCGATCTTGCCTTGATTTCGATCAGACCGCGCGCGTCATTCCGGGATGGTCCGAAGGACCAGACCTCAGATGTGCCTTTTCACATCGGGGAATCTCAAGATTCCGGGTTCGCGCTGACGCGCGCCCCGGAATGACGACATGCGCCGTCACGTCTCCACCAGCCCGGTGCTTGATCCGCTGGCGGCGGAATCCTTGTTTCCGTGGGGCAGCGCCAGATAGGATACCGAACTCATTTCGATCAGCCGCGACGAGGTTCGCTTGAACTCGTTGGCCTCGTTGCCCTCGGTCGCAAGATATAACGACACCGGATTGGCGGCCGCCGAGGCCATCAGCTTCACCGCGTTGTCATAGAGCGTGTCGATCAAGGTGATGAAGCGCTTGGCGGCGTTGCGCTCGGCATAATCCATCACCGGAATACGGTCGATCATGAGGGTGTGATAATCGTGCGCGAGCCGCAGGTAGTCGGACGCGGCGAGCGGTTTTTCGCAGATATCCGCAAACGAAAACCGCGCGACGCCATGCGCCGAGCACGGCACGTGCAGGATGCGGCCCTTGATCGAGATATCGCGCGGCCTGCACGGCGCCTTGCCGGTCATCCGCGCCCACGCATTGTCGAGCGCGGCGTCGGCGTCGCGGTCCGCCGGCACCAGCCACATCTTGACGCCCGCCAGTTTTTCCAGCCGGAAGTCGGTGCGCGCATCGAGCCGCAGCACGTCCATATGACCCGATATCTGCGCGATAAAGGGCAGAAACAGCGCCCGGTTCAGGCCGCCCTTGTAGAGATCATCGGGCGCAACGTTGGACGTCGCCACTACCACAGTGCCAAGTTCGAACAGTTTTGAGAACAGCCGCCCCAGGATCATCGCGTCGGCGATGTCGGTGACGTGGAATTCGTCGAAGCACAACAGCCAGGCCTCGTCGAAAATCGACGCGGCGGTGAGCGCGATCACATCGCCGTCGGCGATCTCGCCGCGGGCGATGTTCTGGCGGTAGCCATAGATCCGCTCATGCACCTCGGCCATGAATTCATGGAAATGCGCGCGGCGCTTGTGCGCGACCGGGCTCTGCTGAAAAAACAGATCCATCAGCATGGTCTTGCCGCGCCCGACTTCGCCGTGAACATAGAGGCCGCGGGGCGGCGGCTCGTCCCTGTCGGCGAACAGCCGGCCGAGCAGGCCCTGCTTGCGCAAGGGCTTGTAGCCCGCGAGCCGGAGCTCGAGCCCGGCAAAGGCCTCCGCGGCTTCCGCCTGCGCGGCGTCGGGCTCGATCGCGCCGGAAGCGACCAGAGCCTCATAATGCGCGCGGAACGGGGCGGATGGCGGAGACAGCATGCTCCCTCTTACCGCCAGAGCGCAGCGGAAATTGCAAGCCGTGAATTGGTGTGAGGGCTATGCACGGTGATTGGTCATACCCGCTAAAGCGGGTAAATCAGTACGCTGCGGCTTCTCGATTCCATCACAAGCGCCTCGGAATACTGGGTCGCCCGGTCAAGCCGGGCGATGACGGCTGTGAGTGGGGCTCACGCGCTCAGCGCGTAGGAATCCTCGACCACATAGGGCCCGCCGCCGGTCGAGGCCCGCGACGAGAACAGCACGAACCGCGAGGCCGTGAACACCCGGGTCGGAAAATACCCGCGCACCGACAGATAATCCGCGACATCCTGGTTGGAGGCGTCGCGCAGCCGCGCCAGCGTCACATGCGGGGTGAATTTGCGGCCCTCCGGATCGAGCCCGATGCGCTGCATCAGGCGTTCCAGTTCGGCTTGCAGCTCGATCAAGGGCCGGCTCGGCACCACCGACGCCACCACCGCGCGGGGCTTTTTTCCGCCGAAGCTGGCGAGGCCCTGCAGCGCAACCTCGAACGGCTTGCGGTTGATCCGAAACAGCAGCGAAGCGATTTCGTTGGCCGCGACGCCATCGATGTCGCCGATGAAGCGCAACGTGACGTGATAATTTTCGGGATCGATCCAGCGTGCGCCCGGCAGGCCGCCACGCAAATTGGAAAGTGTCTGGCCGATCTCGGCCGGAATTTCCAGTCCAGTGAACAAACGCGGCATCGCACGACTCCCGATGCTGGGGCATGATCCCGAAAAAGCCTGTCCCGGACGTGATCCGGGATGGACACCGGTCTTCGGGAAGAGATTATGCCCTGTAACAAGTCCGGTGACGAATCACCGATCGTTATTTTCTACCGTAGTTATGTGACTCTGCGAAGCATCCGAGGTTCAAGCACGGCAAAGCTTCCGGGAAAACCGGGCTTTAAGGTTATCGCTGCCTGTTTTTCAACTGCGCTGCCCGGATATCGCGCCGAGAAATGCCTGCGCGGCAGGCAGAATATTCTTCACGATCACATCGACGCCCTCCGCGGTCGGATGCATTCCATCCGCCTGGTTGAGCCTGGCATCCGCCGCAACGCCATCCAGGAAAAACGGATATAACGGCACGCCAAACGACTTCGCGAGATCCGGATAGATCGCGTTGAAGCGGGCCGAATAATCGCTGCCGTAATTGGGCGGCGCAACCATCCCGCACAACAGAACTGCGATTCCCCGCGCCTTCAGCCGCGCCAGAATGTCGGTCAGCGCCGACCGGGTCACCTTGGGATCGATGCCCCGCAGGGCATCGTTGGCGCCGAGTTCGAGGATCACCGCCTCGGTTCCCTCCGGCACCGACCAGTCGAGCCGGTCACGACCGCCGGAAGAGGTGTCGCCGGAAACCCCGGCATTGATCATATCAACCTCTATCCCGTTGACTTTTAAAGATTTTTGTAGCTTCGCCGGAAATGCCGCCGAGGCCTGCAGACCAAGGCCGGCGCTCAACGAATCACCCAATACCACCATCTTGATCGGCTTTGCCGCCCTCGGGGCCGGAGCCTGGGCCGATGCTGTTCCCGCCATTACCAGGGCGAGAACCAACACGAGTATGTGCACGAACATCCACCCCTGCCCCTCGACCGCAGTGGCCGAAGTGCCATATGACCGAGCCATGGACAGTCTCATCGAACCCTCGTCATTGGCCGGCCTCGAGCCGGACACCATTGCCATTTCGAACGTCAATCTCTCGCTGGGCGCGGGCGCGGCGCGCGTACATATCCTCAAAGATATCAGCCTGCGCGTGGCGCCGGGTGAAGCGATCGGCTTGATCGGCCCGTCGGGCTCGGGGAAATCCACACTGCTGATGGTAATGGCGGGGTTGGAGCGTCCTGATAGCGGAGAGGTGGTGGTCAACGGCACCCCTTTCAATGCCCTCGACGAGGACGCGCTGGCGCGCTTTCGCGGCCGCCAGGTCGGGATCGTGTTCCAGTCGTTCCATTTGATTCCGACCATGACGGCGCTGGAAAATGTCGCGGTGCCGCTGGAACTCGCTGGTCATCCCCAGGCGGCACAGCGTGCCGCGCAGGAACTGACATCGGTCGGCCTCGGCGACCGGCTGCATCACTACCCGACCCAATTGTCCGGCGGTGAACAGCAACGCGTGGCGCTGGCCCGGGCGCTGGCGCCCGACCCCGCGATCCTGGTCGCGGACGAGCCGACCGGCAATCTCGATGAGGTCACCGGCAAGCAGATCGTCGATCTCCTGTTCACGCAACATGCCGAGCGCGGCATGACGCTGGTACTGGTGACCCACGACACCGCGCTGGCGCAGCGCTGCGACCGCGTGGTGCGGCTGCGTTCGGGCCGGATCGACGGGCAGCCTTCGGATCGCAAAGCCGCTTCATGAGCATTGCCTCCGAACCGATCCGTGGCGGCAGCACCTCATCGCTTGCCCTGCGCTACGCCCTTCGCGAATTGCGCGGGGGCCTGCGCGGCTTTTACGTCTTCATCGGCTGCATCGCGCTCGGCGTGATGGCGATCGCCGGCGTCGGATCGGTCGCGGCCAGCCTCGGCGAGGGACTGGCGCGCGAAGGCCGCACGCTGCTCGGCGGCGATGTGGCGTTTTCATTGATCCAGCGCGAGGCCAAGCCGGAGGAGGTTGCGTTTCTCCGTTCGCGCGGGGAGGTATCGATAGCGGCGACATTGCGCGGCATGGCGCGAACCGGCGACGGCCGGCTCGCACTGGTCGAGCTCAAGGCCGTGGATGGGGCCTACCCGATGCTCGGCGAGCTGACGCTCGATCCGAAAATGCCGGTAGCCGATCTGCTCGCCGAACATGACGGCGCCTTCGGCGCGGCGGTCGACCAGACTTTGCTGGCCCGCCTCGATCTCAAGGTCGGCGCCCGCGTCAGTATCGGCAATGCGACCTTTCAGATCCGCAGTGTCGTCGGCGCCGAGCCGGACAAGCTGGCCGGCGGACTGGGTTTCGGTCCGCGATTCCTGGTTAGCCAGGACGGCCTGCGCGCGACCGGATTGTTGCAGCCCGGCAGCCTGGTGCGCTGGATCTACCGGGTCAAGTTGCCGGACAATGCGGCTGATGATCGCGCCGCGACCGCGCTCGCCGACGATGCGCGAAGCACGTTGCCCGAGGCGGGCTGGGAGATTCGCAGCCGCAGCAATGCCTCGCCGCAGCTTGAACGAACCATCAGCCGCTTTACGCAATTCCTGACGCTGGTTGGCCTGGCCGCCCTGCTGGTTGGCGGCGTCGGCGTCGCCAATGCCGTCAAGAGCCATATCGATCGACGCCGTGACGTCATCGCGGCCTTCAAGGCGCTGGGCGCCACCGGCCGCGACGTGTTCTCGATCTATCTCACGCAAGTCGTGGTGCTGGCCGTGATCGGCTCGGTGATCGGGCTCGCCGCCGGCGCCGCGCTGCCGTTCATGATTGTCGGCGTGTTCGGCAAGCTGCTGCCGCTGCCCGTGGTGCCGGCGCTGCACGCGGACGAACTTGCATTGTCGTTCGTCTACGGCCTCCTGACCGCGCTCGCCTTCGGACTGTGGCCGCTCGGCCGCGTCCACGACGTGCCGGTGGCAGCGCTGTTTCGCGAGGCGGTAACCAGCGAGTGGCATCGCCCGCGCTGGCGCTATCTCGCGCTGATGGCCGCGGTGATCGCGCTGCTGATCGCGGTCGCGATCGGGCTTGCCTATGACAAGCGGGTCGCCATGGTCTTCGTCGCTTCCTCGATCGTGGTGTTCGCTCTGTTGCGCGGCATCGCCGCGGGGCTGATGGCGCTGGCGCGGCGGTTGCCGCGTCCGCGTATCACCATGCTGCGGCTGGCGATCGCGAATAT
>WNGJ01004224.1_pt1 | contig 18362 bp, 17 predicted proteins | sample 5400611 | NCBI WGS metagenome assembly WNGJ01 (sample SAMN13153375, study PRJNA577476) | soil metagenome | isolation source: 40 cm soil or saprolite under Garry oak tree replicate 1 | place: USA:California | collected 2016-06-15 | reverse complement strand
CGCATCGCTCGGAGTCTCACCCTCACAAGTCATCGAGTACCTGCCGATGATACTAGCACCACTCCTAGCACTGTCATCATACGCGTTCGTCCGTTACGGTCATGGAAGCGCGAGCTTCGCAGGACTCGCCGCGCTCTTCGCCCCATTCACATTCTATCTTCCTGTCGGACTCTGGGGAGGATACTATGCGAACATGCTCGCGCTAGTCTTCGCCTATCTCCTCCTCACCCTTCTCCTACTATTCTCGAGATCGCCCTCAGCAACAAAATACTGCGGGATGTTCGCTCTTTCAATAGCGCTCTTCCTGACGCATCCATGGACCTGGGTCCTCATAGCCACCGCGGGGCTAGTCTTCGCACTCTCGATCTGGAGAGAGACACACCTCACGATCCACCTAAAGTCAATCGCTGGAATCGTCACCGCTGGAGTAGCGCTGGACGTCCTGAAGAGCACCATCTTCGCCACCCGAACCGTCGCCGCGGACCTAGCAACCAAACTTCCTACCAGCGCAGACCCATCCGCGTTCTGGGTGAACCTAGTCGACGGGCTACTCTACACTCACAGTGGACTGTTTGCGAGCTGGATTATCCTAGGCGTCGGACTGCTCACCTGTTTCGCCCTCCGGTTCAAAGACTGGTTTGAACGACTGGTACTCCTCTGGGTCGGAGTAGCCTCAATCCCATTCCTCATCCTCGACAGCTACAACCAGACACGGATCCTCTACGATCTTCCCATCCCAGTTCTAATGGCTACTACGTTGTTGTTCCTCCTGCCCATGGTTGAAACCAGGAACATTCGCTGGCCAGGGATAATCATCGTCCTCGTACTCATCATCTGCACGAACTACGCCTTGCAAGGCATACTACTCCTCTAGAAGTCGGATATTGGTGTCTCTGGGCGTCTACGGAATTCCGGAGAATCCCTCCATAGCAGATAAGAATAAAGCCCGAAGAGAAAACCACTAGCGTTTCAGGTCATCAGGCTATGCGTCTCGCTATCCTCCAGCAGTCCTACGGCAGGTTCGGGGGAGCGGAGCGGCTGGCCCTCAGCCACTACATCGAGATGAGAAGGAGGGGCCTGGATGTCACGTTCTACTACACCGGGACAATGTCGCGCGGCTGGGAGGAGAGGCTGGACGGTGAGCCTCTCAGGAGCATTCCTACGGCGATTCTGAATCGTCCTAGGCGATTCCGGCTAATGAAAAAGTTCCTGGAGGAGCTGAAGCAGTATGACAAGATCATCATCCACCACCATATTGAGCCTGTTCTCGCCTTCTATCTCTCCAAGGTTCTCGGCCCGAGAATCGTCTGGTACTCGGGATCCATGTTCGAACTGGCATGGGAAGAAATAATCACCGGGGTTGACTATCGACGCATCAGCCCGACCGTGCGAAGAACTGGGGGCGAGTTCTACGGTGGACTGCTAGCGAGGATGCTGCTCTCAGACCAACTCTACGGACTCACAGCCAGAGTCGCCAAGGCGGTCGATATTGAGACGGTACGAGGATACGGGAAAATCATCGCCAACAGTTTCTTCCTCTCCAAATTCTTGGAACGCGTCTACGGTCTCGGGGAGACGCCTAGTGTCGTCTATCCAGCGGCCGACCCACTGCTAGAAGAACTCGCGTCGAAGAATCACGTCCGAGAACAGGACTATATGCTGATAGTCGGATCACTGATCCCTCTCAAGAACGTCGAGAGCATGATCCGGGCCGCGGCCCATGTTCAATCATCGAAGGTCATGGTTATCGGCGACGGCCAGGAGATGAGTAATCTGAAAGATCTAGGATCAGAGCTGGACGTTCCGATCGAGTTCAGAGGAACAATGGACCGTGAAGAAGACCTAGCCCAAGCCTACGGAGGATGCAAGTTCCTCGTACACCTCTCACTCTACGAACCCTTCGGACTAACACCTGTGGAAGCTGGATTGTTTTCAAAGCCGTCGATCGTAACGAACCATGGAGGTCCACCCGAAGTGGTGGTCGACGGAGTCACAGGATACATCGTAGACCCGCAAGACCACCAGTTCATCGGATCCAAGATGAACACGCTACTAGACAATGACGGCTTGAGACACGAGATGGGCCAGCACGCCAGAGAGAACATTGTCAAGAAATTCACGCTTGAACGATCAGCTTCCAGACTACTGGAAGAGATAGAAAAATAAGGAACATCGAGTATAATCGGTTATCTGCGGATTTCCACCATGTGACCAAGTTTTGAGATCTAGGAATCTGTATGCCGTGCTTGTGATAGCCATTGTAGTAATGGCAAGCATGGTCGTAGTCCTCAGAGGCAAGAGCCAACAGACCACAGTCCTTGACGTTTCTAGCCTAAACAGCCTCGAATCCTCCTACTACGTCAGGTTGAACAATACGATTTGGCAGGACCCACTCAACAGTACCTCACAATGGCACGTTAGCTATTCTCAACCGAACATGACCGCACACATCACCGCAAACGGTGCCCTGCACCTGAATACAACCATTGTGTCAGAACCATTTGCACAAGCCGTGAACCTATACCGATCCGTGAATTTCTCACTATCACAAAATCCAGTGCTCTCAATCTCTTTAGAGGCAAGCATAGGAATCCATTACGGAATCAGAATATCGGGACAGGACGCTTCAGGCAACCCGTTCCAAGCCTGGTCCGAATCATCCTACCTTCAACATAGGAGCGGGCTGGGCCGGATAGAGAACTTCACAATGAGCGCTAGTTTGGAGGCCTACAAGGTCAACGGGATCTTCCCAGCCGTAGGTTCGAGCATAACCAATCTACAGTTCTACATCGAAGCTACGCCCGGCCAAGCAGGGGAATACTCTCTAACTATATACAGAATGACGCTCGTGGCTCCGAATAGATACTCGTTCAATTCGTCCAGTCGGATTCTAGATCAAATGGACGGAATCGTGCTAACGCTGAATCCCGCGAATAAGCTCGGCTATTCAGACAATCATTTTTCCCAAGGATACGTTGATTACTACATTAAGGGTACGAGCGACCTAGTCTACACCGTCTATTACGTACATGATCTAACGGTCGTCGGTCAAGGTTACATCTACTCATCCAGCGCGCTAACTTACAATATCGCCTCCTTCTCAACGAGCAACGTAAGGAGCTATCCTCCGCTTCTTATTGGCAATAACACTTATTCAATTGTCCTAGCTCCGAGCGCTGGATCGTTTCTAACTTTTCAACTCGAAGGTTTCTCACTACGATATCTAAGCCAAGCTCCGTTAACGACCACGCCAGCCGATATCGATGCGACCGCCGCATTCACCTACTATCTGATGTTTCTCTTTGTGACCCCTGTTGCCATAGTTATCTTGGTATCAAGGCTGTTTTCCCATGAAACTAAGCAAGCCAGCTAGTGCAGTTCTTCTTTCCGGACTGGCCATCCGGCTTGGACTTGCGCCGTTCACCGGTCACCCCGGCGACATGGCACTCTTCGTCGAGTCACAGCGTTTGTTCTACCAGTCTGGCACCATCGATCTGAAATATTTTCCAACGCTTCCGATGGTGTATTACGTACAGCTTCTCTTCTATGCGCCCTATCAGTTGCTCAGGCTCCTAGGCATGCCTGATTCTCAGTTCCTTTACCACGACACTCTGATGATAGAGGGGTTGTTCCTGAAACTACCTTTGATTCTATGCGATATTGGCATTTTCCTTGTAATATTGAGCTTCACACGCAAATTGCTGCCAGCCACTTTGTTCTTTTTGAATCCATTTCCGATCTATTTGTCGGCAGTTTGGGGAACCTACGATTCAACGATGCTTTTTCCCCTTGTGTTGGGAGTTTACTTCTTGGCAACTGGAGGTGGGAGAATCGTTTCGAGTCTTGTGTTTGTCATCTCCGGCTTGATGAAACTGTTCGGGTTTGTCGCGTTTGCCCTGCTCATTTGTGAATCCCTTATCCGCCGTCGTTTTCGCGCCGAGATTTCATGGGAAATTCTCGGTGGTTTGGCAATAATCGCAGGAACTGTGTTTCCCGTATTTCTAGTTGGAGGCTTTGAATCATTTCTTCATGGTGTGGTCTATCGTTTCATTGGGTTGGGTTACGGCACAGCCGGAGGCGCGTCGTACAACGTGTTCGAGACGGTTTTCAAGATCAATCCTAGTGGGAATTTGCCGATTCTTCCAGCTGCATTGGGTTTGATTTGCCTAGGATATTCTTACGAGTCTTCCAAAGGCAAGCAATTGCGGCGACTACTTGTCCTAAAATGGACGCTGATTGGGGGGCTGGCCTTCAGCCTCTTTTCTGCGTCTGAGCCACAATGGTTATCATGGCTTGTTCCTCTCGGAATCCTGTACGGTTCATTCGCAGGGCGTGCGGGGCTTCAATATTTTGCCTACATATTCGGGGTGTTTGTGACATTTCTTACGATGACCCTCCTCCAAGGCAGTGCCTACATGCTGGTCGGGAGCGGAGCAGGATTCATTCTTGGCTACGTCGAGAATGTTCCAGGAAGCGCTTTGCTTTACACAATGATGACTACAATAATGATTGTAATGTTTTGCGGGTACTCATTCTCTAAGAGGCTCAAATCGTTTAGATTGGAGGTGATTCCTCTAACCGTCCTACTTTACCTGCAATTATACTTCTGGATTGTAGTTGTCGGCGTCGGCAAGTTTGTGGGGGTAGCTTGATGCTCCCGGAGTACACTGCAGCTAATAGTTCAATGAGTAAGAGAGAGTTCCCGGTCTCAGACTTTGGTAATCGACCTCTGGTGTCCGTGATTATCCCTTCAAGGAATTCCGAACGCACAATTGGCGAGTGCTTGACATCGATAAAATCCCAATCACACAAGCCTGTTGAGATTATCGTCGTGGACGCCTTTAGCGCAGACTCGACAAAAGAGATCGCGCAAAGAATGGGAGCGCTCGTGGTATCCCATACTGGGGAAAGATCTGTGGCAAAGAACTTGGGAGCTAAGTTCGCAAAGGGAAAATATCTCTTTTTCCTGGACGCTGATCACAGGCTTGGTGCTGACGTAATCGGATCCTGCGTCAAGGCTGTCGATGGAGTGGACGGTGTCTTGGTCAACGATCAGGACATCTCAAAGGACTCTAAGGTGTCGCGGCTTGTTGCATCGAGGAGAAAGGTTCTCTCATATGATCCTCTGAACGTCGCTGTCAGATTTGTGAGGAGGGATGTATTCGACAGTGTTGGTGGCTTTGATCCGGCCCTATATGCTGGAGAGGATTTGGATTTTCACAGAAGATTTCTCCAGCGTGGATTCAAGATGGTTGACTCCACGGCGATAGATTTCCATTTGGGTTCCCCCGTCAATCTGAAAGAACTCTTGAATCGAAGTTTGTACTATTCTTCAAACAATGTGAGATATGCTTCAAAAAATCCTCTGGTCGCCTTCAGGCGGATCAATCCGCTCCGGGCCGTTGCGGCTTGGAAGAAGAGTGACACTCCAGCTTCTGATTTGCTACCAGTCGTTGTTCTGGGACTGTTGTCAAATACATTCCTGCTGATCGGCGTCTTGCTAAGACTTGGTCGACGACAAGGGACTCCTAAGGTAGATCCCAAAAGGACGATTCCGACGACGAAAGAGACAGTTCCGAGCAAGAAGAATGTGATTGACAACTACAACAGAGAAGGCAAGAACTACGACAACATCAGATATGGACGCACTAAAGGAGGACGGTTCTTCTCCGAGATCGAGCTGCGCAAAACACTAGAGATGATTAAGGGAGACACGGTTCTCCACGTGGGCACGGCAACAGGACGCGTGTCCGCTTACCTCGTTTCATCGGGCTTTGATTATGTCGGGCTGGAAATCTCCGACGCGATGGCGAGGATAACAAAAGACAAGCTGAACGGTGCAGGAGACGTAGTTCAGGGGGATGCGGAGCATCTACCTTTCAAACCTGCCGTATTCGACAATGTTGTCTCCGTGCGATCATTTCATTTTCTGCCGCACCCAGAAGTGTTCCTTGACGAAGCCAATAGGGTCCTGAAACGAACCGGACGGGTGACAGTTAGCTTCGAGAAGATTGTTCTCGGTCGCGAAACATTTCGCAGGATCATGCAGCTACCGTCCTCGAATGCCAAGCGAACTTACTATACGAACCCACAAGTTGCCTTTATGCTGCGTAAGGCAAGATTCGAAACTCTGTCTGTCGGGAACGTAACAAAACTGCCCTTGCTTGTTTATTGGAGGTCGAAAAATGATAGAATCCTTAGAAGGGTGCATGGCAAAATACCATCGCTGATGGGAACAGTAGGGATGGTTGTCGGCTCGAAGGAGCCGGAATCCCTAGGCGTCAGTTAATGCTCAACAAAGGTCAGAATATCGGTGGGCACACTATCCACTTCTCGATACGCCCTCGTCAACAGCTAGGTTGGTCCAGCTTGAGAGAATTGCAATGAGCAACCGGGAGCAAATAGTTCGTCTGTTAGTTCATCAATGTAAAAATGAAGGATTGAACAAGTGGAATTGCGAGGCGAAACCCATGAACTTTTCTCAGGTTGAGAAGTCCGGCAATACCGGAAGGTCAGCATGGAATCGAAGAGATACTGTACTGACTATTCAAGAGTGGTCGAATAGGCTCCAGATTTCGAGGAATGTTCAGCGAGTATGTCTTGGATGCTACTGCTGAATTTGACAGAGATTTTCACGACCCCCATTCATTGCGCATCACATGAAACGTGTTTCAACCGTCCTGATCAACTGTAAGGTTCACAAATACTGTCAGATCAAACCGAAGCGTTGGTTGCCTGAAAATGTAGTAAGAAGAGGTTGTCCCTCTGATGTGGATTTGAATTTGGCTTCTTCAAGCATAGAGATTTCTCCGAAGGGATGATAAAGTCAGACCGTCATGAACCTGAATGAAGGAGAATCGCTTGTCGGACATTCCTCCTTATCTCACTCGTCCGAGGAAAGAAGTCGTTAGAGACTTGAGGTCTCAGGCAAGCAAAGGACGGAGTATCAGGGACTACAGATACGACACCGATGAGGTAGAAGAAGCGGAGGACAAGGAACGAAAATGGAATGAGTATAACCTTGAAATTCTCAAACGCTCGTTCAGCAACGTGTCAATCGCCAAGGAATACTCGGGAATTCCTTGGACTCATTCAGATAGGAATACTGCCTGGTCCAAGTTGAACGCACATGAAACCAGAATGGCGCGTAGAATTGGCTTTCTCGAATCTCTGCTCAACCGAACGAAACTGATACCAGAACGCGATGATAATCAGGTAGCGTTCATTCCCGAGAAACCTTCACCTTCATCCTCAAGCGGAAAAGAGGTCTTCATTATTCACGGGCATGACAGGGGCGCAATGGACGCGGTTACACTATTCGTCAGAAACTTGGGACTCTCCGCGATAATACTTCAAAACAAACCACACGAAGGGATGACTCTGGATTCAAAGCTGGAGGCTTATTCCCATGTTGATTTTGCTATTACCATTCTTACCCCAGATGACAACGGAAATCCGCGTCCAAACGTAGCCTTGGAATGGGGTTGGTTCAGAAGGACAATTGGCAAAGAGAGAGTTTGCATCCTATACAAGGAGGGAACAGCCATTCCATCCGACATGAGCGGAGTCGGGAGGATACTTATGGATCAGCACGACGGTTGGCAACAGAAAATGGTTAGGGAAATTAGAGCCGCGAGAATTGAAATTGATCCCGAGTGGTATTTGAAGAGCTAGCTCTCTCTGCAAGCAGGATAGAGCGCATTGATCTCTTCCCTTCGCAAGAAGTTCAAGAGACTTTGGAAGCACGAAGTAGTTTACTTCGTTTTCGTGGTCGTATACATCTACGCAATCATTCAAGTCCTCTTAGGTCTTCCAGACACCGTTCTTGATACGATCATTATCCAAATCCTTCCAGTGTACATTACGGTGGAAGGGGTCCTGATCGGTCTTGCTCCTCAAATAAAGACGAAATGGCTCAGGGATGCGGTTGCCGTTGTCGGTTTCACTTCAATGCTTCTCGCAATTAGAACTCTCATTGTCGCTACCTTTCAACACCTTCAGCTTAACCAATCGTCTGTTACCGGGACCACATCAGGTTTCGTCCTGACAAGTTTTCTATTCCTCATTCTTGTCGAACTTTACGCGTTTGCTCTCCTCATTCCAGTGTCGGAAAAAGAAGATCAAAAGCCCAAGGATTCATCCCTGAATATTGCTCAGAACGAACCAACAGAGAGCGAGCAAAGAGGGATAGTGACTCAAGACTCCGAGCCTCAAGCGAAATGGTCGGCACTTTCAGAAGAAATTAGGCTTGTAACCAATCATCCGCGACAGCTTGAAACCGAGCAACAAGCCCAACGAAAAAAGATAGATGAACTTCAGTTACGTCCATATCAGGCATCAGACACCAAATTTCAGCCTCTTTTTGAGCGTCTCGCAGAACTGAACAGAGATGTAGACGGCGAAAGACAGAAATTGATTGCATTACAGTTAGCTTCGATCAACTCGTATTCTGAGCAATTGAGTAAGGGCATTCTAACTATGAATGACACTACCAAGAAACTTGTAAAATCATCTATCAAGTTGGAATATTTCAGTGCAATTCTTATCATTGCGACGGGAGCGAATATTGGGGTCGCTTTGATTCCACTATCTCCGTACTTCTCGCTCGTCACAATAGTTGCGGCATTGGTCGCGCTGTCTCAACTCTGGCGGAGAGGAACCAAGCAGCGATCGAAAATGTAGAAGGTAGAGGCCTTCTTCGGTTCCGAGCATTTGGTTGTGGCTTTTGTTACCGACATCTTTCAAGTCTACTTGTGGATGGGCGGCAGCCGCGTTTCGTAGTTGGCGTCAAGTTTCCGGGGCGAAAACTTTCTACAGTTTCACTCTCGTGTCTGAGAAATAGCGGAGGGGCTCCTCAACCCTACAGATGTCGAGTCAGCGGAGCAACTGGCGTGAACGACTTTTTGTGAATCCCAGCCGCATGGAGTTCGAACTAGCGGCAAAGCTAGAATCCTCCGGAATACAGTACCAGACACAAGTCGAAGTTCCTATTACGACCGCAGATTTCTACTTCGCCACTGAGCCGCGACCAACACTCGTTTTCGTTGATGGAAGACCACATCTCACAACTGCTCAGATGTCCAAGGATGAAGAGCTGCGAACTCTCCTGAGAAAACGTGGATACAAAATTGTTGAGCTAGCATACACTGACTACTCGGACAAGAAACGAGACGAACTCTTCCAACAACTTCTGGCTGGCCTAGGTCAAGAATAGCCAAGACTAGAACCGGCTCTGAGACACGCTAAGTCAACCTGGCAAGTCTCGAAGCTATCTGAATGCCCACTGTAATTCCGAATACGCAGATCTATGGTAGTCAGAGCCCATCAAGATTTGGAATATTCCCAGATGCTACGAACAGCCACTAAAAGAGGTCCCCTATGGACGGTGGGTCTTCTACGGTCGCTTCCGGTCGACTTTCCGATTGATGTGGTATTCCCAAAGGGTCCCTTTAGCGCCGGATCTCAAAGCGAAAGCGATACCCAGATTGACCACCGAAGCTTTCGGCTCTTTAGATTCGGCAACTTCAGCCCTTTTCGCGTCCCTTTGCTTCATGAGTAGGTGCATTATCTTCAAGCCAGCCGGAAGTTCAAGTTTCGTAGCTGTTCCCAATCCTATCTCTTCCTCTGCATTTGTAAGTAACCTGTTACTGTCACCTATCAAGATATTCCTAGTTCTGCTTTGAAATTAACGCTTTCTCAAGACCTATTAGGGATTATTCGATATGGCTCGTCATGGTCGATACCGGCGAAGCTGAACTCATCATCGCGGTAGTATCCATAGTTCTTGGAACTCCGCTGAGTTTCTACATCAAAGACTATCTCGTAGACCGGGCAAACTACAAGAAATTCAAGGAGACTCTGGAAAGGACAGCCGGACTTAACGCGGAGATACTGTATTCCCCATTTACCGGAGCGGCTGGAATGACGACTGCGCCCCGTCTCTTCAAGGTTAGCGAGATCACTAAGCAGGGCCTGGTATTGAAGGACGATATGAATACTATCTTCGTGCCCAAGGAAAAAATTCTGATGACAGATATTGTCCTTCCTTCAAAGGACTACGATTCCCTGCGCAGGGAGCGGATGAAGAAAGATTTCTCTGAAGTTGTTGATGCCATATTTCCTCCAATGATCGACAAATTCAAGGAAGTGCTGGTAACGGAGTTGCTTAGCGAAGATTCAGAGATGAGCGCGGTCGTTGGAGTTCGTATTGTCACTCAACTACGTGAGGCAGGCATAGACCCGGAAAAAATCCTTGAGAAGAAGCCCACCATAAAGAGAATACTTGAGGAGATGGACAAAGACAAGTCGAAAGGCGAAACGGACCTTCCCGAGAAAGCTAAGTAGGATTAATTCAGCAATCTCTGTTTTTCATTACCTAGCTGTCCGACCTATCTCATATGGAACGTCATTGTGAGTTTGAGGGCTGTCAAGAAACATCTTTTCTAAGGCGATGTAAGAAGTGCCTGCGTCGGATCTGCGAGCGGCACTACGTCGAGCATTATTCTAATTGTCCGTTCCGGTAACGAATGGAAGAAGCTCTTTGCCAAAATGGAGTCTGCCCTAGCAACGCAACTGCAGAGGGGCTTTCCGACTGTTTAATGCGTAATAGGGCTACGCGAAGCTCTTCGCGGCTTCACGATCATCGGGCTTAGTGGTGACCTGGGCCTATGCGGCAACGGCTCTCTGACTCGCAACCTTCGTGAAATGATGAGACCCTTATCTCCAACTTTTGTGACCTGCGGTATGAATTTAGCCGCTCCTGATTGAGTCAGCGCGTCAAGTAGCCGATGGTATTCCTCATGCTCTTGTTCGGACATCGTGGATGTCAACTCTCGCAATTCTTTAATTGGAATGTCGCCTCCTCCACTCTTAAGCAGTTGTATCAACTTTTCTGACAACGATTCCGCTGTCTGGCCAATCTTGCGTTTTTCCATTTGTCTTAACCTCTCACAGGAAGCTACTCTGGAATAGTCTCCAGATCTTCCATATTTTGCGCCATTGTTCCGCAGGGGCGCGCTCAACCTTGAGACCCAATTTAAGAGCTTCCTCCAATCCTATAGGGTAGCCGTGCTGCGGGTATCCTCGGGCCAGCCTATTCGCAATCTTCTTTGCCCTTTCTTCTCCATCGCTGTCACCCTTGAACATTCTAGTTGAGAGTAACTCGACCGTTGGCGGTTCAGCATATTCCAGACTCGCCTTGAACAGCCCCATTTGTTCTACGGACAGATTCTTGGCAATTATCTCTATAATGCGGCTCTTTGCTGGCAAGGTTGTTTCCATCTCATTAAGGAATTCAATGGTTTTAGGTATGGCCAAAGGCGTGAAAAATTCACCTTCGGTCGGGTTTGTCCATATAGGGTCCAATGGACCTAGCTCCGATGGCTTGTCCATAATGACGGAATTGCCTGAAACAGCGACCAGAGTCGCAGCACTCTTGGCATATCTCGGAACGATTACTCTGAGTACGCCTTTAGCGTAGCTTCTCAAAAGTCGAGCAAGATGCAAAGCGGCATCCAGATCCCCGCCACTAGAATGCAGAATGACTTCCAGAGTCTCCACATCCTTGAGCTGTTTCTCGTGTTCCAAGAACTCGTAGATGTCAGATACGCAATCTGAATCTATTGAAGCAAAGTCGGTGAAAAGAATCGGCACGATTGTCGACTTCCTTTCTGCCTCTAGCTCCTGTATGAGCTTCGTCATCTCTGCCGTTGAATCGGAAGGCCCCGGTTCTCCCTCACTGCCGCTCATTTGTCCTCAGTCTCCTTTTTGCCCGCTCTTAGAATCAGCCTGTCTCCACTCACTGACTGTTCTATTTCCGTCCCCTCTTTCCAACCGAGTTTCTGAATGACCTCTTTCGGGATCGTAATCTGATGCTTGTAATGTTCTTTGTCCTTGTAGCGATAAGCGAATTGCTTTTGTAGTCTGGCCATTATTGGCGCCTTCGTCACCCATGGTTTTATGGTGCCATAAAAACTATGTTTCCCTTAGAGACAGCCGAAATATATCCATGCTTCGTAGCGCGGAATTCAGCTATTTTCAGTGACCTCGCAGTGTTACCCGTCCTAGCTAGTCGGAGTTAGCTTCCTTCATTGGAAGCTCTACTCATGGGACTTGCCTGAGGAACAATGAAAAGCGTGATTAACCTGGCCAGTTTACTCAAGAGGATTCCATCCTCGTTCTAAACGAGCAAGGCATCTGTCTTTACATCACCGGTATAAGCTGAGGCGTGAAAGTCGGATCGAGAATAGCAGTCTTCAGATCGTAGACTTCTCTACTGATGATGGCGTTGTCTCCCATCTGGAGCAGGGCGTTAGTGAGCTTCCAAAGGTCTAGCGGCTGGCTGTTGGTAAAGTCGTCGCTCAGCTGAAACTCTGTGAGCATTCCTTGGGGGCTGAACCGGTGAATGATCGAAGTGGCCCGGAGAAATGTGTTGGAGTAGTTCGCGCTTGGCGTTGTGACCTGGACTTGCTGTTCTGGGTATGCGTCTCCGAGCAGAGGCGTTGTGGCTGTTCCTCTGAGTATCCCGTTGCGTAGACGTTTGAGCTCTGCGATTGCATAGTTGTTCAGTGCGGTGTCGTCTTTGGTAATCGGGTCAAAGAAGTGGATCTCCCGCATGTTCGGGTATCGTGGAGGGCTAGCCCTGTTGTCGTAAGCGAGAATGTGTCGACCTCCGATGATTCTCCAGCCGTTATGCCAGATAGGGGCGCTCCCGCTCGGGTTTCCGCATCCTCCACTATCTTCCCAGTAGATCCCGACGTAGTTGATGTTACTCCATGATGGAGTACCAACGTTTGTGCGCTGATACTGACTCGCACCAGTATAGATCGTGGGCGCCACAGTGTTAGCAACCGGCGTAGAGTTGAACAAGACGCCTCCGTTGGGTCCAATCGGAAGTAAGACATGGTACCAGTAGTTGTCCGTGACGTTGTTAATTCCTTGGACTCCAAGTATCGATTGTAGAGCTGCTGTGTTACCATCGCCTACAAAGTTGTATTCGAATCGGTTGCTAGCGTCTGTCGCGAAGAAGATTGTAGGGGGTGACCCGAGTGCGGTGGTCTTGCAGTTTGCGCCCTGCGTTATTCGAAAGTAGAAATCGAAGAGTGGTGGTGAATAGACGGATCCGAGGGCGGTGATGCTGAGCCCTAGATTCTTGGCGGCGGGATAGAACATTCCTCCGCCATAGTGGGCACTTCCACCGTTAGTGAGTATGCATTTGACTGAGTATTTTCCAGTGGCGACGATCGTGCTATCGTCTGAGAAGGTTGCCGTTGTCCCAGGTATCAGTCTCTCGCTTCCCCAGCTCGCTCCGGTTTGTTCTGTCCAAGCACCATATTTGCCTGGATTCTGGCTTACCCCAAAGTAATGCACCCGGTTTCTGAGACTCTTGACGTCTCTAGGAAAACGATATGTTACTAGGTTGGTTCCGGTTGAAAGAGCGGTGCCATAAGTCGCTGGGATAGGATCTAATCCCCAGTTGGCTGCTCCCTGAGCTCCCAAGGGAACTACGTGGAGGTTTTCGGCTGGGTCGACGAAGAAGACTCCTGGGAAGCCTTGGGCGACGGAGAGGTCCATGAGTTCTTTCATGCTGTCCCAGACGTTCTTGAAACTGCTAATGTAGAGAGGGATTGTGTTGCCGATGTTCTGGACGTAGCTCCGGCTTATTCGATAGTTGCTCGCTATGGGGACAGTGTTCTTGGTGGTGTTGTTCACGTAGTCGTCGATCAGAGTGTTGATGATTGTTTGAGGAGAGGAGTTGGTAAAGATCGGGGTTACCGCGGGCTGATTGTTCGCCAGCGATTCTTGCAGTGCAAGTCCGAATCCTCGGCTTGTTACGAGCATCTCGTCGCTGGGTTGTGTGGGTTCCTGATGCTCCGTCTCTCCTCCGTAGACGTGGAATGATTCGCTTCCCTGTCCTAGGTAGATGTGGAGATGATCTCCGAATGAGAATGCGTTTGCTGAGCTGAAGAATTTCCCGCGATAATTGTTCAGCCGTAGCTCAGCGTGGTCTGTTCCTAGAGAGCTTCTCGTTACGCTTCCGCTGATGACGTCTCTCTGGCTCAGCTGTATAGGAGTGTTTCCGCACAAGTAAGCGTAGTGGAGTAGGATGTTTCCCGCGATACTCTGATTCCCGAAGATTATTGAGCTAATCGTTCTTCCCGTTGTGAGTGGTAATGTGAACGTCTGCCAGGTAGGCGCTAGAGTGAAGCTGAGGTTCATGGTGGTGCCGCTGTTGAAAACGGCAACGGCGAGGGTACCGCCGTTGGCAGCTTTCGCCCGGACGATAAGGTATGGATAGGTCGTAGAGCTGGTGGATCCTGGGAACCATGTTACTCCGAGTCCTGGACTTGAACCGCTGAAAGTAAGAATATCCCCGTCACTAGTTGCAGTTACTCCGATGTCCTTTGCCCAAGCGATTGTTGAAGGTGAAGGATCATTGCTGGCTAGGAGTCTGAAGCTGTTGTCATGTGGCCCAGGATTCCGTAGTATCTCGGCGTAGAATTGTGGCATCTTTTCTCACGGGTACTTGCTGCGAAGGTCGACTTCGATCGTGCGGTTTGTGAACTCGTTCTGAAAGATTGCGTTTCCGGCCTGGGACCCGAAGATTCGGACAAGTAGTGCTTGCCGTGATTGGTCCGCGTAGGCCATTCCACTGTTAGGGTCTGATAGCAGAATGTTTCCTCCGGGTTGGATGAACTGGCTGAAGTATCCGAGAGGCTTGTCATCCGCATAGCTTCGAAGGCTGAGAGTGGAGAGATCTCTCCAGTTCCTATTTCGGTCCGGGCAACCTCCCTTCCAATGACAGAGGCTTTCCGGACGGTTCTGACCACGTGGAAGATTTCGCTGAATGACATGTGGTTCTCACTAGCCGAAGGGGTTTGGTTTCACAATGTAGGCGATCGTCAGATCCTTCGCGACGTCTTCCGGAATCTTGTCACTAATCAGTTGCCGATAGAATGCCGCAACGATCATCGCGTCGCGTTGACACGCTAGCTTACCAAGTTCTTCCTGAATCTGCGGTGAGGCAGGAGGGTAGCCAGGCTCACCTTTCTCATTCGGTTCCTGTGTCTGCAATTGTTACTCCTTCCATCTCCACTGTGACGTCTTCGCCTTCCTCGTTGCTGCTGAGCTGGCCGTCCATGCGCTGTATGATGGCTTCCTCAATTCTAGCGTTCATCTCTTCCGTGCCAACATCCGCTGCGGGCTGGAGGAAAGGCTGTGCCCGCATCTTCACGGTGCCGTATTCGATGAAACTGGCGTAATCTGCGGTGGCACCTAGCGTTACTGAGAGATTGTCTTCGTCGACGTCAGCGAATATGGAAGCCATGAGATTCCCGGTTCTCACTGGAACAATGCCATGAGCATAGCTGACCATGTTATCTCCGACATTCTCGACAACGTTGTGGACTTCTTCCTCGAGGGCTTCTGATTGTTCGTCCGGGAGCTCGTCGAGATCTTCCAGTTCAATTGTAGCGGCTACTTGTAGCCGAACTTGGCCCACTAGTAACCAAATCCTGGAACTCCCGCGTACCCGAGATCCTTGAGATGCGTTTCTGGGAGGATGTCGAATTTCTTCAACTGGACAGCATAGTCCCAGAACTGGACCCTGCCCATCGGTTGTTGAGGCATCCAGTCGGTGACGAGCACTTTGGCTTGTATCTGATCACTCTGGAACCACTGCCATCTGGGATTGCCATCGGAAGTAATGATTCCGCTCTCGAGTATCAGGCCGTTGAAAATGAACCACCACTGATCCGCCGTGTATGTGTTGGTCCAATTCCCAACGCCGGTGATTGTCGAGATAAGGTGTCCGCCGACGGTTATGTCCCAAGACATGGACCCTAGGTCTTGCTGTACACCTCCTTCTCTTTGAAGAATTGGAATCTCTATGATGTTGCGGCGTTTTCTTAGAGAGATCGGTTGTCTGACCGATGGAAAGGTTAGGAGTTCTTTGAAGATGTAGATGAAGTCCAGCTGGACAGTGAAGTTGAACGTTCCCGCGCCGCCTGTGATGCACAGAATTTCGAATCCGATCTGGTTGATCGTGTTGTTTGTGAGTTGCTTCCCGTTCGTTAGCGCGAAATTTGTTGGGATGAAATTGTTGAGACTGGTTGTGTTGATGAGGCTGTTCTGTCCCGTGTCGGTTGTTCCACTGGGAGTGTAGGCAACCCAAGGTCTCAGCTGAAAGTTTGTCGCATTAGCCCAAGTGGTGACGTTGGCTCTGACAATGCTGGCAGGGTAGACTGATGGATCCGGGCCGCTTACGACGGGCCGGTACAGGATGGCTACGTCTCCGTTTGATGGGTTCGTCATTGTCACGTTCCAAGTGACGATGTCCCCATCGCTAGTGAATGTGTCAGTACTTACTGACGCCGAGTTGAGAGTCGTGAGATTTGCATCTAGGTAATCGTCTCTGACCCCGAATCCGCGGCTTATTGTTGGGAATCCCATGGTTTAGGTCAACGTGGCAAATGAGGCTTGGTAAGCGTAGTTTTCGATCACTGCAGGATCACCATTGGAGAACTGTAGAGAGTTCAGTTTCGTGAATTGTGTTGTGCCGATTGTCAGCACTGATCCGAGACTCGTGCTCAAGGTCCATGCCATGTTCGGCCCAGCTTGGGTCCCTAGAATAGTGAGCAAGCTGAGAGTCTCCCAACAAATTCCGAAGTTTCCCGTTATCTGGCGATTCTGGGGGAGAATAATCTGCGGAGTATGGGACCCTGGTTGAGGCAGAATACTGAGATTCCTGTTTACGTTTACCGTAATCGAGGTGACGTCGTAAGCCACGTCCGCGATTGTTAGAGGTGTGAGCCCTCCATCCTTCAGTTGGATAGGCTGGGCAGTGGAGCTCGTGGCGTAGGTAAATCCTGGATCTAATTGAACCGGGACTGGCATCGTTTGGCTCTTGCCGATCATCCGAGCCTCAAGTATCCCTCCTGCGCGGCCGCTGATCGTCGTGATATCCGGTCTGGCGCCTTGGAGAATAATCCAGGTTTCAGTAGTCGCATTCAACTGGACACTCATGAGTAATGTGAGAGACTTATCGATCGTGCCGGAACCTCCGCCTTGGGGGTTCACTCCGTATTTTGCGAAGGTGGTGTCGGTCATGCGGTAGGTGACATCCCAAGTAATCTCGTTCGAGTTGCTCGCCTGGATGGTCTCAGGGTCCTCGTTTCCGGGCTGTGGGATGACAAGCATCTTCGGGTCGAATCGAAACATGACCCGGGGCTCGTATCCTATCGGCTTGAAGGCGGGGCCTGCGGGGAGAGTGCCGTAGGTTGTCTCTTCGCAGAACTGTAGTTCTTTGAGGGTCAGCCAAGCGCCGATGGGGACTGTCACTTACGTTGTCACCGTTTCGTAGAGTTTGGCTTTGCAACTTGTTACAGAGTGTAGCCTCGGTGTAGCGCTGTCGAGAGCCGCATCATCATGAACAGTGCGGCCGAGCAATACTGCTTGAATTCCCGAACCGAACTGTGTACCATTGACACGGATGATTCGCTTGATCTCCTGCATCATGGCATACCAGCTAGTCTCGGCCTGTTCGAAACTCTGCTGAGGACCCGTCAGAACCCAAGCATCGATCAGAATTCCCTTGTCGTTCAGATACTTTGTCACCTGTCCGAACTGGATCGGAGTAAACTGTTCCGGCTGACGTCTCACACTGATCTGGAATGGGTGAATCCGCAACGGCGCATAGGCATAGTATCGTGTGGTGAAATGGATCCTGGCTGGGTTTTGCGTTGCGCTGACGGTATCCTTGCTTGGGTTGATAAGGCTCCAGTTGTTGAACAGCCCGTTCACGACTGCAACGTTGCTCTCTACGTTGCTCATGACTAATCACCTATCATCGTCACTAGGGGGAACGTGCTAGCCTTCAATGCCTACTCTTCAGCCAGTTCTCCACTTCAAGCGTTACTTTGTCGTCGAAGAGTTCCAGATCGACGCGCGACACTCCTGCCTTGGAAAGGTGGTAGGTCGAGTATGCCATGGCATGGATCAAGCCCTCGCGAATGTGCCACGGGCTACAGCCGGCCAGCCGGGCCTCCCTCACAGCGTTAGTGAGCTTCTGTAGCACGCAATCATCAGGCGACATAGTTTGGTGATCTTCGCGTCTCATCTGAATTCACTGGTTATCTTAATGTCAAAATTTGTGATGAGAAGTTGTCTGAGCCTGATCCTCTTACCGCCATTCTCCACTTTCTGACTGCTAAGACTGGAAGAAATAGCTTGGATGTTGAAATCTTTGTAGAGTTCACGTATGTTTTCCGAATCATCGTAGGTGAGCATCCACCGCCCTCCTATCTTGCCAAGAATTGTGCGGAGATCTCTATGATCCTCAACGCTAAACTGGTAGAATCCAGATT
>WNGJ01010372.1_pt1 | contig 18365 bp, 16 predicted proteins | sample 5400611 | NCBI WGS metagenome assembly WNGJ01 (sample SAMN13153375, study PRJNA577476) | soil metagenome | isolation source: 40 cm soil or saprolite under Garry oak tree replicate 1 | place: USA:California | collected 2016-06-15 | reverse complement strand
ATTCTTATACGGCAGTCGCACCGCGTCGAGCGTAGTGCGCCCGAACATCACGTCGAGCTTCGAGTAGCCGAAGGTAAAGGCGTCGCCTTTGTCGATCAGCGTCACATCGACGCCATCACCGAACGCCTCCGAAAGCGTGGTGCTGAGTTCGAGCCCACCGAAGCCGGCTCCGAGAATGAGGATGTGTTTTTTCATAGGATTGTTGAATTGATAGTCATTGCTCTTACCGCTCCGCGGCTAACTAAGGATTAGACTGAATTTCGCAGCCTATTTCACATATCGGCTGCATTTTATGGTGGGAGCGGAGGCGCCGCGGGTGGGATTAGGAGAATTCATCGGCGTTAGGAGGGCCAGAATAGGCGCTTCCAAAGTCAGGAGCAATGAATTTTCGGGCGGTGCGGTGTAGCGGCGCGTGTCCTCACGCGCAGATCTAAGCGGTTGCGGCTGAGGACAGCCGCCTCTACACCTGCAGAAATTTCTCGCGCGGCTCCATTTTGTGAACCCGATTTAATTCATTGGCGTCCGCCGCGGCGGACGCCCTACAAACCTGGGTCGAATGAATTAAGCTCGTGGCTCACGCCTGGCCAATGTGGCCGTAGAACACTCCTTGGGGATCATACCGCTGCCGAATCGTCTGGAGCCGTTCCCAAACGCCCGGCGCGAGCGATTCCGCCGCGGGTCGGCGACGCGAGCAGATCAGTCTCTCCCATGTAGTGCCCACGCGTGATCGGCACAGTCTTATGGTTTCCAGCGTGCGTAATCTTCCGGAGTGTCCAGGTCTGTAGAAACTCCCGAATCCTCCACCGCCACGCGCAAACGGAGAGCTTCGCGCGTCCGGATGTAAGTGCGAAGGTCAGGAATGTCATTTTGAGCCAGCTCTCTGAAATTACTCGCTGGGAGAATAATCGGATGCGCGGTGTGTCCGTTAAGCGCTGGCTGGCAAATGTGCGTGGGATTTTCCCTCGCAACGTCGAGCAGCAGGCGCAACGTCGAAATCTGAATATGGGGCTGGTCGCCAAGGGAGATAATCCAGTGCGTCAACGTTGAAAGCCAACCTGTCCAGCGACTGGCTTCCTGCAAAGAACTAAACATGCCCAGTTGTGGCGACGGGTTCTCGATCCAACCGGACGGGGAGAACCCGGCATGTGTCAGAGCCGTTCCTAAGGGCTGGTTTGATGGATCAATGACAGGAGCAATTTGTGCAGCTCCGGTACTCCGCCATTGATTGAGAAGATGGGTGAGGATCGTCTTCTCACCCCACGGTAGAAGAAGTTTACACGTGCCCATGCGGGTGGAGGCGCCCGCCGCAAGAATCACGACTCCGAACGCGAAAGGAATTTCGTTTACGATGCGATTTTTTGTCTTTGTCGGTTCGTCGATTGAGATTCGCATAATGGACGGCCATCGGCTGCGCGCAAAACCATGATTACCTCGGCCAGCACGCTGACTGCGATTTCCGCTGGAGAATCGGCTCCAATATTGAGCCCGATGGGAGCCCGAATGCTGGCGAGAACTTCCTTCGAAATTCCACGTTTGGATAATTCGTCGAAAACATTGAGGACCTTTTTCTTGCTGCCGATCATTCCAATATAACCCATGCCTCCCTTCTCAAGAGCTGCGGCAAGAGCTTCCCGGTCGAGATGGTAATTGCGACTGACGAGAACAAGTGCATCGCGTTCAGACCATTTGTGGGAGCGGACAAATGCTTCTGGCGATGGTTCTGACAAACAGCGAATGGACGAATCGAAGTGTGGCAATCCAAGCAGATCCGCGCGGTCATCGAGCACCGTGACTGCAAAACCACATTCCGAAGCCAATTTTGCGAGGGCCTGCGCGCAATGCCCAGCGCCGACAAGGCAAAAAAGCGGCGCATGCACTTGTGGCTCGATGAAAACGGTCACTTCTCCTCCACAAATTGCGCCGAAGGATTCTTCGCTGGCCTCGTGCAGGGGATAGGTTTTTAAGATGGCCTGTCCAGTGGTCATCGCCTTCTGTGCCTCTTCGATGACCAATGATTCGAATTTTCCACCACCGATGGTCCCGGCGATGCGGCCATCTTCGAAAATCACCATTTTCGTACCAGCCTCGCGCGGTACGGACCCGGTCACCTTTGCAACTGTTGCGAGAGCGCAGGCTTCACCAGAGTGTGAAGCTTCCAGCAACAAACGGTGAATGGCTTCGCTCACTCCATCGAACAGGTTGCTTCAACAAACAATTTACTTCGGCTGGCTGGCTGGTTTCGGCATCGCAGAAGGCCGAGCGATTTGAGTCGCAGCCAGCCGCCATTGGCCGCTCTGACGTACCAGCACCCGTGTGAAAAACATCTGCACGGGCGCGGTATTCGGGCTGATTCTTTGCGAGGTGCCTTGGCTGACGATCACGTCCGCGGCGACGGCGTGGGAAACAAGGGGCGTGTCCTCGAGTTTTTCACCGGCGGGGAGGTTGGCCATAAGGCGGGTGAGGGTGGCTTCAATGTTGGTCCGTCCTTGTACGACATCGCCCCATTCGTTTTGCAGGGTGGAATCCTCGGTAAGCAATGCAGCCATCCCCTTCGCATCCCGGCGGTCGAAGGTATCGGCGTAGGCCACCTGGAATTTGAGGACGATTGCATCGGTTTCGCTCTGCGGGAGAAAAGTGGTTTGCGCGTGAGTGCCAGGAGTTGAACCCGCCACGGCGAGCGCTACGGCGAGAAAGAATGTTTGAGTTTTCATCAAGGCTTCAGCAGGCCCGCTGCGTGAAGATCGTCGAAGGACTTCGGGCCCGTGCCGCTCTTTGGATCGATCTTCCATGGCCATTCGGTGCTGTTGAAAGGAACGAGCGGCGGGAGAACCGCTTTCTTGCCGAGTTTCGCCATTTCCTTCTCAATGGCCGCGCGGCCACCGAACCCGAGCAGCTCGTAATCCATCAGCCGGTCGTTATTGAAAAACACCTTGCCAAGGGCGCGGTCGGAAACGATTCGGGCGAAGGCCTGCATCATGAGTTCCGGTGTGGTTTGAAAATCCGTCGTTTCCAGCAGGAGTAGACGATCGTTGATGGCTTGCTCGCCGAAGAATTGGACTAGAACGCTGAAAAGGATGTTATTCTGGCGGGCAACATAGATGGAATTGGCCAGTGCGTACGTGTGATTCCAATCGTCGCCCAGCAATTTTTTCCATTCGGTAAGGACCTGAAACCAGTGGCCAACCTGGTTGGAGGAGGCCACGGCGATGAGTTTTTCGCAATCGGGTTCCACCCCGCGCGCGTAGGATTCCACATCGGCGTAGTTGTAGCCGCCGTTCTTCAAACAAGTGTCCATGAAAGCAATCACCTTGCTTAAGGTGTCTTGGAGGAGAGCTTGCTCTTCTGGTTTGATCGCGAGATCAAGGATTGCGTCCTTTGCCGTCTGGACTTCCGTACGGTAGCTCTTCATTAACGGCATCCAGGCATGGTCCTCCTTGGAATTCGCAATGTAGGGAGCAACACAGGCATACGTGGCCATGGCGCAATGGCCCACCGATTTCGCCGCCTGATAGATCGGCGGCACGGATGGCGCCTCGAGTGGCTCCTGCCCGGGTCGGTAAAGAATGAAGCGTCCACCCTTGCCGCTGAACAAAGCCATAATGAGCGGCACACGAGCGCGGATGTTTTTCTGATAAATATCCAGCGAGTTATCGTAGATATTGAACATCGAATTGTTCAACTGATACACGGCCAGCCCAGCGCGCTGTTCCTTGGCCAGCGGCGGAGCCGCCTTGATCACGACCTCCTTCATGAAGTCGGGCGCCGCCGGGTCGGCGGCGCGGGACGGTGTGATGCAGACCAGCAAGAGCGCGGCTGCGGCGAAGATGGTGGATTGGGTTTTCATAGATTGGTTGGATTACTAATGGGTTGGTGAATTTGTCGCATACGCGACAGGGAAATGGCGATGCGATTTTTTATCAAGTTGGAGAAATTTTGACGAGAGTGATGTTTTACTAAGGCAGGAGGGGCTGGCCGCGCCGCGCTTTCCGAGCGAAGAGCGGCGTGTTCGTTCATATCACATAAATTTCCAAAAGGCTGCAACCGATAACGCGTAAAGCGCGCAGACAAGGAGTGTGCCTTTCCAATGCACGCTTTTCGGCGCATCCGGCTCTGGCAAGAGCCACCACTTCAGCGCCTTGATGAACAACGGCATCGTCAGATATGTCGTCGCCGCGACGCTGAGGACATTGCCAATGAACATGCCCAGTGAAAAATTCAGGCTCGCAAGCCGTGGATTGAGAAATCGGGCTTCGAGCATCACAATAGGAAAAAGGCCCAGCAGCACCAGCATACCAGCTTTGTATTTCGGCGGGCCGTGACCCGTTTTTGGATCTGTCGGGAACCATCCGGGGAACGACGTGGCCAGGCGCGTGAGCTGCTCGTGTTCGATGAAAGCTTTGGACTCGGTCAACATCTCCTTGCGCTCCGGAGCGTTTATCCATCCCTCAAGGTGCGAGGCGGAGTCGAAGCGCATGATGGTCGTCCAAAATCCTCGCTTCTCGTCCGGCGGCTGGAGGAACGTGCCTTTGTAACCAGGATATTTTGCCTGGGCGGATTGCATGCGCGCTGCCCACTCCCGATAGGTGTCCTCCTTGCCGGGTTTGATCTTGGAAAAAATCACCTCGGTCACATTACTGTCGGGACGCTCTCCGTTCTCTCCGATTTGCACGACTTCGCGGAAGTTGCCGCCTTCAAAAAGCGGAACCCCTTCGGCAATGATTTCCGCCCGTTCCTTGGATTTCTGCCAGACAACGAGGTCCTCGTTGGATCGAAAATTCAGGATGATCGTCCATTCGTTGCTGTCGGGTCGCGTCGGCGGAATGATGTCGCTGCTGACGAAGCCGGGAAATTTTCCGATGACAAGATCGTGGTGGGCCTTCCAGGCGGTGAATTCGGCATCCATTCCGGGGCGGACCTTGGCGGTGGCGATTAAGACGGCTGCGGCATCCATTTATTTAGCTTCGGCTAGTTGCGCGAAGATGCGGTCGGCGCTGAACGGCAGGCTGTCGAACCGGATGCCGGTGGCGTCGGCGAGAGCGTTGCCGAGGGCCGGGGCGACCGGAATGATCGGTGTCTCGCCGGCGGATTTCGCGCCGAGTGGGCCGTAGGCATCGTAGGTGTCGGCAAAGAAGATCTCGGTGCGGGGAATGTCGGCGAAGGCAGAGATGCGGTAGTTGCGGAAGGTCGGATTGATCATTTTTCCGTGGTCGTCGAAGACCATGCGCTCGAACAAACTGCTGCCGATGCCCTGCGCAACCGCCCCCTCGATCTGCCCGCGGCACTGCATGGGATTGAGGATCGTTCCGGCGTCCGCGGCGTGGACGCTTTGCAGGATGCGAATTTCTCCGGTGATCCGATTCACGGCGATACGAAAGCCATGCACGTTGAAGCAGGTGGTGCGCGGCGACCCGTAAGCTTTGCGCATCACGCTCAGCCGATGCCGCGCGTCGGGCACGGACTCGAACAGCTCGGACAGCGGGATGCTCCGCGAGCCGCATTCCACCGCGCCATCCACGAGGCGGCATTGCTCGAGCGGAGTGGAGGTGAACTCGCTGGCGATCTTGAGCACATTGTCGCGCAGATTTTCGGCGGCGAGGCTCACGGATTTGCAGGACACACTCGTGCCGACGCTGGAAAAGGTGCCCGTATCGTAAGCCGTCTTGTCCGTGTCCGAGATGACGATTTCGATGCGACTGGCGGTGGCATTTAGAATGGATGCGGCCACCTGCCGCATGGACGTGATCGTACCGTTGCCCATCTCCGTGACGCCGTTGGTAAGATAATACGTGCCGTCGGCGCGCAGGTTGATATGGGCCTCGGAGCGCTGTTCCGTAGGAGGAATGCAATCGTGCATGTGGATGGCGTGGCCTTTGCCTTCGAGCCATTCATCGCCTTCCGGCTTCGGCTCACCCCGTCCGCTGGCCAGCGCCTTTTCGACAAAATCCATGCATTGATCGAGGCCGTAACTTCCCATCTCGGCATCGGAAGGCCCTTCCCAGATGCTGTGCACGGCGTCGCCGGGGACGACGACGTTTTTCCGCTGCAATTCCATGAGGTCCATGCCGAGCTCGCGGGCGAGATCGCCCATGGCGGACTCGACGGCGAAAACGGTTTGCGACGATCCGTAGCCGCGGAAAGCCCCCGAGGGTGGGATGTTCGTGTAAACGGCGTAGCCGAGGCCCTTCCGTTTTCAGCATCGCAAGCACGCACAGCTCTTCGCAAAGCATCTCCTGCTTGCCGCCAAATCCCCCACCGACCCGCTCCGAGTAAACATGCACCTGCGGGAGAGGGATGCCGAAGACGTAGGCCAGTTTGGCTTTGGCCTGGAAGGGAGCCTGCGAACTCGAGCGGACATGGATGCGCCCATCCTCGCTCTGCGAGGCAATCGCGATATGCGTCTCGAGATGCGCGTGGGAAATCTTGTTGCTGTAGTAGGTGCCCTCCACGACGACCTCGGCCTCGGCAAAGCCCTGCTCCGCGTTTCCGTATTCGCTCTCGATCTGGAGAAAAATATTCCGCCCCGCCTGCTGGATGCGGGAAGAGAATTCCTTGTGGTGCAAAATCGGCGCGCCCGGAACCATCGCTTCCTCCGGGTCGAACACCGCCGGCAGAATTTCGTAATCCACCTCAATGAGACGGCATGCCTCTTCCGCGATGCCCTCGGTTTCCGCCGCCACCGCAGCCACGCGCTGGCCGACGAAACGGGCGACGTTATCGAGAATATAGGTGTCGTCCGGATCAACCCGATAATCGTCATGCAAGGCCGAGCTGTACGGACGCCGCGGCACGTCCTCCCAGGTAAACACCCCGTGAACACCGGGCAGGGCGCGGGCCTTCTCCGTGCGGATCGCGACAATGTTCGCATGGGCGTGCGGCGAGCGCAGGATCTTAAGATGGAGCATTCCCTCCATCTTTACGTCGGCGGTGTAGCGAGCGGTGCCGGTGACGATGGAATGGGCCAGCGGATTTTGCAGGCTGGCGCCGCAGGCGTGACCCGCGCGATCCTTCTCGACATGACCGATACCCGCCAAGGCATCCTCGATGGCGTGGTAGCCGGTGCAGCGGCAAAGATTGCCCTTTAGCCGGAAAGGAAGGTCTTTTTTCTGCTCATCGGAAAGGCTGGCGGAGGTCATGATCATTCCCGCGGCGCAGAAGCCGCACTGGAACGCCTGCGCATCGAGGAACGCCTGCTGCATCGGATGCAATTCTCCGTTTTTGCTTAAACCCTCGATGGTTGTCACTTCGCGGTCAGCCGCGCGGTACGCAGGAACCAGACAGCTGTGCACGGGTTTGCCGTCGAGCCACACCGTACATGCCCCGCAGTCGCCGGCGTCGCAGCCTTTTTTGACACCAAACCAACCGAGATCGCGAACGAAAGTTCTCAAACATTGTCCCGGACGAGGTTCAGCACTGAAAGACTTTCCATTGATCTTGTAATTCATACAGATTCTCCGGTTCAGGCTGAAAGTTGCTCGCGAATCTGTTCGGCGAAGTAATAGGTGAGATGTTTGCGATGCGGTGGCGAGCCGTGGGTATCGTCGAGATAAAGGCTGAGAGGCACGGCATCATCGATGGCGCGCTTCATTTCCTCCGCGGGAGGGATGTTTTTAAACTGAATTTGTACGGGGCGCAGCGTGGCGGCAGTGATCGTGAGGAGAAAAGTGCCTTGTTCCGGACACCGCGTGCCGATCAGCAGGACTTCGGACCGGCCAAGATGCGTCAAAGTGAAGCGTCGAAAGGCAAAGGTTTTTTTCAGCGCGGTTGCTGGAAGATGAATGCTGCGCAGGAGTTCTCCGGGCGCGAGAGCATTGGCGTGATTGCCCGTGACAAATTCAATCATCGGTACTTCGCGCGGCTTCCCACTGCGTGGCCAAAGCGTACAAACGCCTTCCAACGCTGTAGTGAGGGAAATCATCGGCCCTGCCGGGAGCGACATGCAGATATTCCCGCCTACGGTGGCCTCATTCCAGATTTTGAAAGACGCCAGGAAAGAGCGACAACACATGCGGAAAAGCGGGGCGGCGGGCCAATCCGATGGCGCTTTTTCTACGAACTGATCGAGTTCGACGACCCTGCACGTAGCAGCAATCTCTAATCCATCCTTCGAAGCTTTGAGAGAGGGCCACTTGAGCATCTCAAGATCAATGAGTGTGTGGGTCGTTATCTGCGGTTCCGAAAAGAGCCATGTCCCGCCGGCGAGCCATGCAAAACCATTTTCCCATTTTGTGACTGCATCCGCACTGGCCGGACGCCGAACCTCGGTGATTGTGTTTAAGTCCATCGATTCAAGGGGACGAGAAAATCATATTTATCGCGTTTGCAAAAGCTAAATCACCAAGCTGCACTGTATTTATTTTTAGTTTCCACTCGCCATCTCAAAACGTGCAACGCTTATGCGTTTTGAGTACGATGGATAATCAGAAAAGAATCGTGACTTGTACCGTCGTCGCCCATGCACTGTCGAGATCGGGGCTGGCTCCGGGCGTCGGGATGTAGCTGATTGCGGGTTCCAAATACGTGTGAGCAACCAGATGAGCCTGATAGTAGCCTTGAAACATCAATTCGCTGGTGCGTTGGAAAATATTTGGATTGAGCCACGCCCAGGACATACCGCACCCCATTGAATCTTTCGGGCGACCGGGTACCAGACCAAATGTTGTTAGTCCCATGCCAAAATAGTGATTCACAGGACGGGTTTCGGAATCATTGGTGCCGAATTGGAAGAACGTAGAGATGCCCGAGCTATCCTCGTCGGGATGGCGGTACCATAGCCGTTGCGAGCCGAAAAGATAAAAGCCCGCGGTGCCGTTTTCCGAAATACCCTTCGGACCATTGAGCTGCCCCGTTTGGTCCCAAAAGCCTGCGCCGATTTTGCCAGGAAGGTGATTTGTTCCCAGCCGCCAGGAAAAGCCGGTTTCCGCGATGGTGAAATAATAGCCGTTAAAATGTGGACCCGTTGTTCCGGTCTGTACGCCCGTGGCGAGATTGCCATCGTAAAAACCGTAGTTCAGGTACCACCACTTTACTGGCGCGAGCGTCAGAGTCACTCCGCATGCCGAATTATAATAGCTTGGCATGGTTCCGAAGAGCGTCGGGTTCTTGAAGACCGGCGTGTAGAGAAGACCGCTCACCGCCGGAATAAAAAGCTTCTGCTCGGCGAGCGGGACCGGCCGAAGCACGTTGCCGAAGTCAGCGCTCGGCAAGGATTTTCCAAGACGAACGATGAATTTTCCGTCGAAAAACTCCTGTCGAATCCAGAGCTGGTACAGCTCTGAGCGGTGGAGCGGTTCGGGTCCCGGCAAACCATTATAGCCTTGAATACTCCCCGCCTGCTCGTTTGTTTGCTGCCCATCGAATCGTAGAAACTCGGCGCCAAACAGTGCGCCTTTCCACCAGCCAGTGACCTTTTCCATGTCTACTAACAGGTCAGCTATGAACAGGCTGTCCCAGCTTACCTTGCCCGGTTCTGCACCGCCCGACATGAGCCAGTTGGTGTTGCCAATCCAAAGCCCGCCAATACGGACGCCGTGGTCATCCTTGATGCCGGCAAGATCCAGAAAGTATTTCTCTAATTCGGCTGTTCCGGTGGTAGCATTTACAGCACCGGGGTTTCCGCCGATGCCGATGGGTTGCAATGTTTCTTGTACCGGAGACCCAGCCGGTTCTGTTTCTGCAGCCTGCGTTGTGGAAACGACGAGAGCTGGTGCCAGAAAAAAGGTAAGCAGGAGATTTTTCCCTACGTTACGAAAACGAAAGCGCACTACTGGCGTTTCTAATTTTAAAGATAATGCAAAAGCGAGCTAAAACAGCGGGTGGACAGCGGGAGTCGAACCCCTGCGAGCAATCCAACCCCTGGTCCAAACCGCCGCCGGTTTTCGCAACCGCAAAGATGTGAAGAAATATCTATTCTGTGCGGACTAGCTGATTTCGACCACGCGTTTCTGTTCGTCCCAGCGGCGACGGTACACGCATTTCTTCGCTCTTAGCTACTGCTTCTCGCCCGCAGCGTCCAACACCGCTTGAGTGTCTGTCACCCAGACAAGCTTCTGCTTCTTGAAATTCTCGAGAACACGACGCAATGCCTCAGCGCCGTCTGGAGTTCCGACCACAAAAGGATGGATGCCGATCGCAACGATCGTAGCCTCGCGGTCGGGGTGTGCTTCAGCCTCTCTGGCCAATCCGGACACATAATCGATCGACAGCTGCTCAATATCTCTTGGTTGTTTTAAGCGCTGGAGGTATTGCCCCATATCGACTGTGACTGCCGGATAGGGAATCAAAACCAGCGGTCCTGATTTTGTGGTAAGGCGAGATAGAATATCGGAGTCCATACCGTCGAGCGAATAGGTGATGCCTTCGGCTGTAGTGGCGCTGAATGTGTCGGCATTCGGGTACACGCTTGGGCTTGACCATCCACGGGACCTCACGCCCGTATCCTTCTCGATCAGATCCAGTGTCCGGCGAATGTATGTTTGTTGTGCATCGAGCCCAGCTTTGAGCGGTAGAAGCTCGGTCGAGTTATTAATGCCGTGCGCAATGATGGGCGCCTTTGGCACGAGTGAACGAAACTGCTTCCAGATATCTGGATGGTCCTCCGGAAAAAGCGCGTTCAACGCAATACTCAATGGCACGCCTTGTTCGTTGAAAAGCCTGCCAACCCGAGGAATACCCCACTCGATCGCGTATTGACGAAACGACTCGTCAACAACATCCGGATCGCGCGAAACCATGTCCGGTCGAAAATTAGGACCGTGCCCGAAGCCCCACACCTCGACATAGAGAATGAAGCAGACGGCGACCTTTTTCCCGCCCGGCCACGTTTTTACATGAATGGGTTCTCGCGGCAATCCGGTGACCCAGTCCTTTGGATTTTCACTGGCTACCGGGCCAGGTGAAATGAGCAGACCGATGAGTGCCAAGATGATATTGGTGGCCGAGCCGAAAGCTTTCCGATTGTTCTTCGGCGCGTTCTCTCTTTCAGTCGTGCTAACGGATGCGCCCCTCATACATGGACCTCAACTGAAAGCGATGGACGATAATTGTAGAAGCCAAGATGGGCGACAGAGAAGGAACAACCGAAAATCTTGCCACGGTTAAAGCGCATTACTCACCACTTGTAGTTTCGAAGACGATGCAAAAGCGAGCTAAAAGATACACTACAAGTCTCAATCCTCTTGCTGATTGAAAAGCACACCTGCCGGGTTGCAATTCGGAATCTCAAATTTACAATCTGAAATTCCTTGGCGGGGGTGGTGGCAGCAAATCAAATTTTTAGCGTTGGCCAAAAGCGACGCGCCGGATCTAAGCGAATTCATTCGCAAACATGAGGAATTGCGTCTTCGCGTCGCGGTAAGCGATGCAGGTGTCACGGGCGACTTGAATACACCCGCGGATTACGTGCACTGGGCCCCGCACTCAACCGAACACGAAAAATGGTGAAGCGGTTCGCTTAATGACGTGATAAATGCGTTACACGGGCTTGTTCATTGCGAGCTTCGGCTCCAGTTATTGCAAATCCAATTGCGGGATTGAATGGCGGATTCCGCTGACGAAATCCAGCTGATAAGTTGCACTTCGCAATCTAAAATTCTAATATCTGAGCGGCGCCTTACGGCTTCAGCCACCGCGCAAACCAGTCGACGACCTTCGAGAAGGTCTTCGGCGAGACCAGGTGCTTGTCGGTGTCTTCAAACTGATACTCGAAACGATCCGACGCATGGTCTTTCGCATAGGTCTCCTTCGCGATCGCGATGCAGAGTTCCACGCTGGGCTTGGGAGTGAGGCCATCGCGGCCGCCGTTGCTGATGAACAGCGGCCGGGGCGCGATCAGCTTGATCAATGCAGGGCCGTCAAATTCGCCATAGATGCCTGGCACCACGCGATCGTAAAATTTCGCCACGAAAGCCGAGGTCGGATTGTTGATCCCTTCCTGCTTCACCACTTTGTCGAAGGCCTTCTGGAACGAGTTCACGCGGCGCATCCACAGGTTGTTGTCGAGTTCCCACTCGAAGCCCTGCATCGCGATGAGCGGCGCAGCCATCTTGATGCGCGGGTCGATCGCCGTGGTCATGTAGGTTTCGATACCGCCTTTGGAAACTCCCGTCATGCCGATGCGCGAGGCATCCACATCGGGGCGGTTCTCGAGATAATCCAACAGTCGCAGGTCGTCCCATACCGTATCGTAGTAGAGCGGATGCTCGCCCGAGCCGTAATAGGCCGCGGCGATCTTGTCGCAATACTCAAAGGTCGTCTTGCCGTAGCTGATGCGCTCGCCGAAGTACCGGCCGTCGATCGCCACCGCGATGAAGCCCCGCTTCGCCAGCATCGAGAGCAGATCGACATACATGTCTTTGCTCTCCTCCGTGCCATGGGCCACGATCACCACCGGCCGGCGCTGGTCTCCCGCCAGCTTGTAGATAAGCCCGGGAACCCGCGTGCCCTCTTGCGTCGCGTAGGTGAAGTGATACTTCAGCACGTCATCCGCATGCGGCAACTGCTCCACCTCGGGATTCAACGGCACCTTGGGACGATTGATGATTTTGAGAAGATCAGACGCCGGATCAGCGCGAACTGCGTTTGAGGAAATCAGGGAGGAAAAGGCAACCAATAGGGTGAGAATTTTCATAGAAAGAATGCGACCGAATGCGTGCGCAGCCTATGAAGAGACCCTGCTTTCGGAAAGCCTTTTGTTCGTGAGCCCTCGCGGTGCCGTTAATTTCCGGAGAAATTTATTTGCCGGCAATGGTACGGCATTCCGGGGAAACCTCCGCGATTTGTCGTGACCTCCTGCGACACCCTGCGGCATCCTTTCGCCCCCAACAGAGGCTCGCAACCCGTCTCTGGTTGACTACAACCCGTCTGTCGGTAAACCTCCTTTTTGATCCCAAACCATCCAAGAAAACCTAAGGAACCATATGAAACTCATCGCGATCATCCTGACCATCGGCCTTCTCTCCACCCTCCATTCTGCCACGGGCGACGAGCCATCGCCGCTCCTGCAGGTCAAGACGCTCAAGCTCGACTCGGCCTTGAAGATCGCGCAGGAAGCCGTGAAGCAAAGCCACGCCAACGGCGCCACCAATGTCGGCGTCTGTATCGTTGACTACGCCGGCCGCGTCCTCGTCCTCCTTCGCGACGACAACGCCACTGAGCACACCGTCCTCGGTTCCGAGCAAAAAGCTTGGACCGCCGCCAACTACCACGACTCCACCCGCCGTCTTCTCGACCGCATCAAGAAAGCCGACGGCGACGACGACCAACTCGTCTACAATGCCAAGTCCCTCTTCCTCTGGGGCGGCGTGCCCATCATGGACGGCAAGGACATGGTCGGCGCCATCGGCATCTGCGGCAATCCTACCGGCTACATGGACGACGCCGTCGCCACCGCCGCTAGCGTCACGCTGGCCAACTTGCTAAAGGAGTCGCAACCGGCGAAATAATTTCCCCCAAGCACCGATGCGGCATAGTGAAACGGGGTCTTAGCTCAGTTGGTAGAGCGCCTCAATGGTATCGCTATCCGGGCCTTTTTTTTTCCGCCCGGCCAAGCTTTTATATGAATAGGTTCTCGCGGCAGGCCGGTTATCCAGTCCTTTGGATTTTCACTGACTGCTGGAGCCGCTGAAATAAGCAGGCAGATGAGCAGCAAAATGTTGGTCGTTGAGTTGAAGCGAAAGCGCACGATTTGCCATTTCTACCGTTTAGTGGTCTCCCCGGGAAAGACGGGCCACAGGCCCGTGGCTACAGCGTTTGTCTGCTTCTCGCGCCTTCTCAGGCGGCAATCTGGCCCAAGACCGCGCGCAGGTCGTGGAAATCCTGCCCGATGGCAGCGGCTATGACGTTGTCGCCCATGCGAAGCGCAAAGGTCCCGTTACAGCTGTGGCGCTCAGCGCCGGCGAAAATATAGGGAAGAACTTTTTGATTTGATTCCGCGGAGCCTGACCGGTTCTTCGATCTTTTGCAATAAGATCGGCTTTTCGAATTACAACGAATCAATGCCGTGTCGCATCGAGTTGCGTCGATCCTGCAGAAAAGCCTTGCGTAAGACGCGACGCGGTCAGAAGGTCGCAGCGCAATGAGCACATTCGCGCGTTCGATAAATCACGGACGCGCGTTTGTTGCAGTTTGCGTTTCAGCGGCATTTGTCTGGGCGCTCGCGCTGAGTGTTTCCCCGCAATTGCACCAGCGCGTCCACAAGGATGCGAATCGTGTCGAGCACAACTGCGCAGCGACAATGATCGCCTCCGGCACTTACGATCATGCCGCTCATGCGCCACTGGTCAGTGCACCGGTTCCGACCGTTCAATTCTCAAAAATTCCGGCGTTGACTCCGCAGTGGGTCGAATCGCCGTTTCTTGGCGCCTGCATTTTCGAGGACGCGCCGCCCGCGCGCGCCTAAAATTGTAGGGCGTCTGTGCCAGACGCCGGCCCAATAAAATCGGCGTTTCACGGAAACGCCCTACAAATTACGCGCCGCTCTTCACGTGTCTTCGCCTCAATCGCGAAGGCAATAACCAATCACAATTTGAAAAATCCATTTCTCAAAAATCTCAATGAAAAAAGTTTTAACCGCAGCCACCGCGCTGCTTTTCGGGGCGAGTATAGCGATCGCGCAAACCGCTGTCACAGCTGGACCGAGCCCCACACCATCCACTTCAGCAACGCCTGGGGCTGCGACGGTTGAGGAAGTCGTCGTCCAAAGTCAGGAACTCGACATATCGCGCGAACAGATCGTACCGAGTCTCGGCGCGACACGTTATACGGTTGGCCCCGACCGTCTCGACTCCCAAGCACAAGGCGAAAACGCGCAGTTCAACCAAACTATCTTGCGCTTTCCGGGCGTGTCTCAGGATTCATTCGGACAACTTCACGTCCGTGGCGAGCACGCGAATTTGCAATACCGCATCGATGACGTGCTGCTGCCGGAAAGCATTCCCGGTTTCGGACAGGAATTGGAGACGCGTTTCGCCGATAACATTTCGCTCATTACCGGGGCTTTGCCGGCGCAATTCGGGTTTCGCACCACCGGTGTGATCGACATTCACACGAAGAGCGGCGCCGTTTTTCAGCAAGGCGAAGCCTCCGTCTATGGCGGAAGTTTCGACACGATCATGCCGAGTATCGAATACGGCGGCGTCGCCGGGAAACTCAACTATTACGTCACAGCGAATTACCTGCACAACGGCATCGGCGTCGAGAATCCGACTCGAAGTAGCGACCCGATTCATGACGACACCGACCAGTACAAAATGTTCGGCTATTCGTCCTACATCTTTGACGATACCAGCCGGCTCGTTCTTCTCATCAGCGGGAACCATAGCGACTTCCAGATTCCGAATAATCCGGGTCAGACACCTGCGTTTAGCGTTAATGGAAGGTCGACATTCGATTCCGCCAAGCTCGACGAGAACCAATCGGAAGATTCTGCCTATGAGATTCTGACCTATCAAAAGAAGGTGGATGACTTCAACTTTCAGGCTTCCGTCTTTAACCGCTATAGCTCAATTCTGTTCCGGCCTGATAACGTTGGCGATCTCATCTTCAACGGCGTCGCGTCGCGTGTTGACCGGGCCATTCTCTCAAACGGTGTGGAGTTCGACGCTAGTTACAAACTGAACGACCAACACACGATTCGCGGGGGGCTTCTTTTCACCGAACAACATGCCAGTGTCGGCACCGCGACGCTTGTTTTCCCTGTCGATGCCGACGGTAATCAAACCAGCGACGTGCCCTTGCGCGTCGTCGATAACAACGACAAGTATGGTTACTTCTATGGTTTCTATTTGCAGGACGAATGGAAGCCGTTCGAGCCGCTCACGATTAATTTCGGTGCCCGGCTCGATTTTGTGAATGCGTTCGTGGACGAAAACCAACTCAGCCCGCGCATCAACGTTGTTTACAAGCCTTTCGAGAACACTGCGCTCCACGCCGGCTACGCGCGCTACTTTACCCCGCCGCCCTTAGAGGCTGTTCCATCAATGTCGGGCTGGACGGTTTCTACAAAAGCTCGCATTCAACGCTCGACGAAGGGCAATTCGGGCAAGCGCTTATCCTTTCGTCGTTCAACTACAAGCGCGGTGAAATCTATGGTGGCGAATTCACTTCCAGCTACGATAAGGGTCCGTTCTCCGCCTATTTGAACGCGGCTTACGAATGGGCGCGGGGCACGAACGTCAGCTCCGCGCAATTTCTATTCGACCCGGATGAGTTCGCCTACATCAAAAAGAATTGGGTCTTCCTCGACCACGATCAGCGCTTTACCGGCTCCGCTGGGATCTCCTATACGTGGAACGATTGGAAAGCGGCCATCGATGGACTTTACGGCAACGGACTGCGGCGCGGTTTCGCCAACACGCAGAAAAATCATCCCTACGAAACGTTCAACGTTAGTTTGCAGCGCCGGATCAAGATCACGGAGAAGACTGCTGTCAAAATCCGTTTCGATGTCGTCAACATTCTAGACACAATCTATGAGCTGCGCGACGGCAGCGGGATCGGTGTGGGCGCGCCGCAGTTTGGCCAGCGCCGCGGTTTTTACGGGACGGTCGCCTACGACTTCTGAGGTTTTCGAATTAATCAGGAACCTGCGCTGACTGGCTCGTGCTCGCGGCAGTGTTGGGTCTCAATCGTCAAGTGGACCAATTCCTCGTGTTTTCGAAGCAGCTCCCGATATTCATCTGAACTCTTCGGCTGATGCGCAACGATTGAAACGATGGCGGCAAATTTCCCGGTCCCGACTTGCCAGACGTGCAAATCGGTCACGAGCGAATCGCCGTCGCTTTCCACTCCTCGCCGGATTTCTTCCGGCAGATCGGACGAGGGCGGCGTGCGATCGAGCAAAATTCCGCTTGTGTCTCGCAACAAAGTATAAGCCCAGGAAAAAACAACACCGCTACCGACGACCCCCACGACCGGGTCGAGCCACGCCCACCCAAAGAACTTGCCGCCGCTGAGCGCGACAATGGCCAAAACGCTCGTGAATGCATCTGCGAGCACGTGCAGATACGCCGCGCGGAGATTCAAGTCATGTTGATGAGCGCTGCCGTGGCTGTGACCTTCAGAATGATGGTCATCCTTGAGCAAAAACGCGCAGCCCAGATTCACCGCCAACCCCAGGCAGGCGATGCCGATAGCTTCATTAAAATGAATCGTTAACGGAGCGAATAACCGACGTACCGACTCACCCGCCATCAAGAACGCCACGACTGCGAGCACCACGGCGCTGGCGAAACCACCGAGCACGCCAATTTTTCCCGTGCCGAAACTGAACCGCACGTTTGAGGCATGTCTGCGCGCGAGATAGTAAGCTATGGCGGTGATGAGGAACGCTGTTACGTGCGTGCTCATGTGCCAGCCATCGGCCAGCAGCGCCATCGAATGCGACATCAGACCCACTGTGATCTCGAGGACCATCATCACCGCAGTGATGCCAATCACGATCCGGGTGCGCCGTTCCGCCCTGGAAAAATCGGGGACAAAGTCGTGCGTCTGCCGGAAACGTGAATGATCAGACCGGTGCATCGATTCCAAAGTACGCGATTTTCGATCGTGGCAAAGATTGTAGGGCGTTTCTGTGAAACGCCGCGGCGTCTGGCACAGACGCCCTACAAATTTTTACCGCTTTAATTCGGCGGTTGGCACAACCGCCTCTACATTTCGGCGTGCATTCGTTTCGTTATCGCGACGGCCAACTTCACTGCGAAGATGTCGATCTTGCGCGAGTCACCGACAAGTTTGGGACACCTCTTTATGTATACAGCGCGGGCACGATTCTGGATCATTATCAGCGGCTCGACGCTGCTCTCGCGCCGCTCGATCACCTGATCTGTTACGCGATCAAAGCGAACTCGAATCGCGCGATTTTGAAGTTGCTCGGCGAAGCGGGCGCGGGATTCGACATCGTTTCCGGCGGCGAACTATATCGCGTGCTGGCGGCGGGTGGTGATCCGGCGAAATGTACTTTCGCGGGCGTCGGAAAATCTTCGGAAGAAATCGCGTACGCGCTCGAGCAACGCGTTTACAGTTTTAATGTCGAGAGCGAAGCGGAGTTGGATTACATCGATCGGATCGCTGGCGCGTCCCGCAAACGCGGGATGCGCGCCCCGATTGCCTTGCGCGCAAATCCCGATGTCGATCCACGCACGCACGAGTACATTTCCACCGGATCGCATGAGAACAAATTCGGTATCGCGCTCGATCGTCTCGCGACTGTCTACGAGCGCGCCGCGAGACTGCGTAACGTCGACATCGTCGGTGCGCAGATGCACATCGGCTCGCAAATAACCGAGGCGAAGCCGTTCGCCGATGCAATCAAGAAGGTCGCGCCGCTTGTTCGGCAATTGAAATCAAAATACGGAAGCAAGTTCTTC
>WNGJ01008288.1_pt1 | contig 18379 bp, 19 predicted proteins | sample 5400611 | NCBI WGS metagenome assembly WNGJ01 (sample SAMN13153375, study PRJNA577476) | soil metagenome | isolation source: 40 cm soil or saprolite under Garry oak tree replicate 1 | place: USA:California | collected 2016-06-15 | reverse complement strand
GCGTGGAAGCTGGTCGAGTTCCTGTCGCGCCCGGAGCAGCAACTGCGTGTCTACCGGCTGTCGGGCGACCTGCCGGCGCGGCTCGAGGCGTGGCGCGACCCGGCGCTCGCGGCGGACCAGGCCACGCGGGCGTTCTGGGAGCAGCTGCAGCGCGTCGTGCCGACGCCCCAGGTCCCGGAGTGGGAGCTGATCGCGACCCGCATCTTCGACTACGGCGAGCAGGCGATCCGGGGCGGCGCGCCCGCCGACACGGTGCTGGCCCGCCTCGACGCCGAGGTGAACCGCATCCTCGAGCGGCGCCGCTGGCTGCTGGCGCGGCGCGGCCGGCCGTGACCACGGTCGAGCGCGGCACCGCCCGCGCCGCCTGGTGGTTCCTGGCGCCCGCCCTCGCCGTCATCGGGGTGTTCTTTTTTCTGCCGGTCGTCGCGTCGCTCGCGCTGAGCTTCACGGACTTCGACATCTACGCGATCGCCGACTCGCACAACGCCCGTTTCGTCGGCCTCGCGAACTACGGGCAGCTGGCCGCCACCCCGCTGTTCTGGACCGCCCTCAAGAACACGCTCTACTTCGCGTTCGTGGGCGCGCCGCTCTCGGTGCTGGTCGCGCTGGGGGCGGCGCTGCTCGTCAACGCGAAGCTGGTGCGCTTCAAGGGGTTTTTCCGCACCGCCTACTTCGCGCCCTTCGTCACGACGCTCGTCGCGGTCGCGATCGTGTGGCGCTACCTGTACCATCCGCGCTACGGCCTGCTCAACGCGGCCCTCGGCGCGGTCGGGATCGGGCCGGTCGACTGGCTCGGCGACCCGCGATGGGCGATGCCGGCCATCATCCTGCTCGCCGTGTGGCGCAACTTCGGCTACAACATGCTGATCTTCGTCGCCGGCTTGCAGCGCATTCCGGCCCAGCTGTACGAGGCGGCGGAACTGGACGGCGCGGGCGCCTGGGGGCGGTTCCGCTACATCACCCTGCCCCAGCTCGCGCCCACGTTCGTGTTCGTGGGCGTGATCACGGCCATCGGCTACTTCCAGTTGTTCGCCGAGCCGTACGTCATGACCGGGGGCGGACCGCTCAAGAGCACGCTCAGCATGGTGCTCTTCATGTACGAGGAGGGGTTCCGCTGGTGGCGGCTCGGCTCCGCCGCGGCCATCGCCTTCGTGCTGTTCTTCATCATCCTTGGCTTCACGCTCGTCCAGCTGCGGCTGCAGCGCGAGGCGCGATGACGCGCCGGCTACAACAGGTATCGCTGCACGGCGCCCTCGTGGTCGGGGCCGCCGTCACGCTGGTGCCGCTCGTGTGGATGGTGTCCGCGTCGCTCATGCCCACCGGCCAGGCGACGACGTACCCGCCCCGCTTCTTCCCGCGGGCGGTGACCTTCGAGCACTACGCCGAGCTGTTCACGCGCCTCTCCCTGGGGCGCTACGTCCTGAACAGCTCCATCGTCGCCCTGGCGGCGACCCTGCTGTCGCTGCTGTTCAATTCGATGGCGGGGTACGCGCTCGCGAAGCTCCGCTTCCGGGGGCGGGACGGCCTGTTCCGGTTGCTCGTCGCGGGGCTCGTCATCCCCGCGCAGGTGACGATGCTGCCGCTCTTCCTCCTGCTCCGCGCGATGGGGCTCGTGAACACTTACCTCGGCGCCATCGTGCCGGCGATGGCCACGATCTTCGGGATCTTCCTGATCCGCCAGTACGCGCTGTCGATCCCCGACGACCTGCTCGACGCCGCGCGGCTCGACGGTGCGGGGGAGTTCCGCATCTACTGGTCGGTCGTGGTCCCGTCGCTGCGCCCCGTGCTCGCGACGCTCGCGATCTTCACGTTCCTGTCGACGTGGAACGACTTCCTCTGGCCGCTGGTGGTGCTCTCGGACGACGCCAAGTACACGCTCCCCGTGGCGCTCGCCAACCTCGCGGGCGAGCACGTGCAGGACACCGAGCTCATGATGGCGGGCTCGGTGCTCACGGTGCTGCCGGTGTTGTTATTGTTCGTGCTGCTGCAGCGGTACTACATCGAGGGCATCATGGCGGGGAGCACCAAGGGATGACGATGAAGCGGGTAGCGGTGTTGACGAGCGGCGGCGACGCGCCCGGGATGAATGCGGCGATCCGGGCCGTGGTGCGGACCGGGGTGGCCCGCGGGCTCGAGGTCGTGGGCGTGCGGCAGGGGTACTCGGGCCTGATCGACGGCCAGCTCCAGCCGCTCGGCACGCGCGACGTCGCGGGCATCCTGCAACTCGGCGGCACCATGCTCGGGAGCGCGCGCGCCCCCGAGTTCCAGACGCCGGAGGGCCGCGACCGCGCCCTCCGGGGGCTCGGCCAGCATCGCGTGGACGGCGTCGTCGTGATCGGCGGCAACGGCTCGCTCGCCGGCGCGCAGGCGCTCGCGGGCACCGGCTTTCCCGTCGTCGGCGTCGCCTCGACGATCGACAACGACGTAAACGGCGCCGACATCACGATCGGCGTGGACACCGCGCTCAACATCGCCCTCGAAGCGATCGACCGCCTCAAGACCACGGCGTCCTCGCACCAGCGCGCCTTCCTGGTCGAAGTGATGGGGCGGAACTGCGGCTACCTCGCCCTGGCAGCCGGCGTCGCGGGGGGCGCAGAGGTCGTCGTGATCCCGGAAGTCGAGATGAGCCCCGATGCGATGGCGGACGAGCTGCAGGCGGCCTACACGCGCGGCAAGCGCCACGCGATCGTGGTCGTAGCGGAGGGCGCCCGCTGGGACGCGCTCGCGCTGGCGCGGCACTTCGAGAAGCACCGCGAGCGGATCGGGTTCGAGCTGCGCGTGACGACGCTCGGCCACGTGCAGCGCGGCGGCGCGCCCGGGGCGTTCGACCGGCTGCTGGCGACACGGCTCGGCGCCGCCGCCGTAGAGCGCCTGGCGGACGGCGAATCCGGGACGTACATGGCGCTGGCGCGCGGCGCCGTCACGCCGCTGCCGCTCCAGCAGGTGCTCACGGCCAAGCCGCCGCCCGACCGCGAGCTGATCAGGCTGGCGCAGCTGATGGCGCGCTGAACAGGGTGGCGCCCCGGCTGCGCACCACGGAGGCGTAGAACCGGGCGCTCGCCTTGGGGGTGCGCCGTTGCGTCGCGAAGTCCACGTGCACGATCCCGAACCGCTTCGAGTAGCCGTGACTCCACTCGTAGTTGTCGAGCAGCGACCAGGCGAAGTAGCCGCGCAGGTTCACCCCCCGGCGCACCGCCTGGAGCGCGGCGGCGAGATGGCCGCGGTAGTACTCGACCCGCCGCGGATCGTCCAGCCGGCCGTCCACGGGCGGCTCGTCGGCGAACGCGGCGCCGTTCTCCGTCACGTAGAGCGGCAGATCCCCGCACCGCTCGCGCACCCACAAGAGCGTCTCCGTGAGACCGGCGGGATACACTTCCCAGTCGGTCTCCGTGTACCAGGGGTGCGGCTGCCGCACGGAGCTGGCGCGCAGCGGCAGGGCCTGCGGGTCGGCGCGCGTCACGCCGCGCGTGTAGTAGTTGATGCCGAGGAAATCGATCGGCTGGCGGATCAGCCGGAGGTCCGCCTCGGTGACGTCGGGCCACGCCTCTCCGAAGATCTCGGCGAGCTCGGCCGGGTAGGCGCCGCGCACGACTGGCTCGAGGTAGTGGCGGTTCATGTAGGCGTCGGCCCGGCGCGTGGCGGCGAGGTCCTCGGGCGAGTCGGACGCGGGGTGCTTGGGCTCGAGGTTCAGCACCAGCCCGATTTGCTGTTTTCCCTCAGCGCGATACGCCTGCACCGCGGCCCCGTGCGCGCGCAACAGGTTGTGGCTCACGCGCGGAGCCTCGAACAGGTTGCGGTGCCCGGGGGCGAGCCCGCCGGTCAGGTACCCGCCGTCCGCCACGACCCACGGCTCGTTCAGCGTCGCCCACAGCCTGACGCGGTCGTCGAAGGCGCGCACCGCGACGCGCGCGTACTCGGCGAACCAGTGCGCGATGTCGCGGTTGAGCCAGCCGCCGAGATCGTCCAGGGCGGCGGGGAGATCCCAGTGGTACAGCGTCACCACCGGGGCGAGCCCGTGCGCGAGCAACGCATCGATCAGGCGGTCGTAGAAGTCCAGGCCGCGCGGGTTGACCGTGCCCTTCCCGGCCGGCAGAATGCGGCTCCAGGAGATGCTGAAGCGGTAGGCGTTGAGCCCAAGCTCACGCATCAGGGCGACATCGTCGGCGAAGCGGCGGTACTGGTCGCAGGCGACGTCGCCCGTCTCGCCCCGCAGGGTACGGCCGGGGGTGTGGGAAAAGCGGTGCCAGATGCTCGGGCCGGCGCCGTCGGCGAGCGGCGAGCCCTCGACCTGATAGGCGGACGTGGCCGCCCCCCAGAGGAAATCGCCGGGAAACCGGATCGCCTCACTCATTCGCGTCGTGATGCCGCATGGCCAGCGTGACCCTCGTCGGTGTGCGCAAAATATATCAGGAGGGCCCCCGCGCCCGCGTGGCCGTGGACGGGGTCGACCTCGCCGTCCTTGACGGCGAGTTCGTGGTGCTCGTCGGGCCGTCGGGGTGCGGCAAGAGCACCACGCTGCGCATGATCGCGGGGCTCGAGTCCATCTCGGCGGGCACCGTGCGGATCGGCGAGCGGGTGATGAACGACGTCGCCGCGAAGGACCGCAACATCGCCATGGTATTCCAGAACTACGCGCTGTACCCGCACATGACGGTGTTCGAGAACATGGCGTTCGGGTTGAAACGCCGCGGGCTCCCGGCGCGCGAGATCGACCCGCGCGTGCGGGAGGCCGCGGCGCTGCTCGGCATCACGCCGCTGCTCGAGCGGCGGCCGCGCCACCTCTCGGGCGGCGAGCAGCAGCGCGTGGCGCTGGGTCGGGCCCTGGTCCGCAAGCCCGACGTGTTTCTGTTCGACGAGCCGCTCTCGAACCTCGACGCCAAGCTGCGCGTGCAGATGCGGCGCGAGATCGCGCGCCTGCACCGCGAGCTCCGCGCCACGATGCTGTACGTCACACACGACCAGGCCGAGGCGATGACCCTGGGCGACCGCATCGTCGTGCTCAACGGGGGCCAGGTCCAGCAGATCGACACGCCGCTCGAGACCTACCGCCGGCCGCGCAACACCTTCGTGGCGGGCTTCATCGGCAGCCCGGCGATGAACCTGCTGGCGGGCGTCTTGGTGCGCCACGGCGGCCTGCGGTTCCGCGCGGACGGCGACGCCTTTGCGGTCGACATCCCGCCGGTGTGGGAGCGGGCGCTCGCGTCCCGCGAGGGGCGGCCGGTGATCCTGGGCATCCGCCCTGAAGACGTGCGGCCCACCGCCGGCGCCGCAGGGGGCGGGGGCGGGGGCATGGCCGGCGTGCGACTACGGCTCGATCTGGTCGAGCCCGTAGGGCAAGAGCTCCTGGTCAGCGCGCACTCCGAGGGGGGGGCGCAGGAGGTCACCGCCCGGCTGGCGCCCGGCTCCCAGGTCGAGCCCGGCCAGGAAATCACCGTGTCGTTCGATCCCAACGCGCTGCACTTCTTTGACGCCGAGACGCGGGAGCGGCTGCCGCTTCCCACCCCATTTACCCCAGGCGCGCGATCATTCCCACGCTAAAAAGAGGGGGCTCGGCGAGCACTGTGCTGAAGCACACTACGCTTTAGCGTCGTGTTGTGCCGAGCCCATCCTTCAGGATGAGGAAATCCGAAGCCGAAGCCTTCCTCTTCAGCAGTTCGCTAGAACACGCGCCCGAGATTCGTCGTAAGACCCACGAAGACGAGGTCGGGCGTGTCGCGCCACAGTCCCACGCTCCCGCCCGCGTCCACCACCGCCCACTGGGCGAGCCGGACCGTCACGGCCCCCAGGGCGCCCCACTGCGCTGGCTCACCAGCGCCGGCTGAATACCCATAGGCCTCGCCGGTAAAACCGCAGCGCCCGCCGCCGATCGCGGCGCCGACGGAGTGAAACCACCGTAGCGGCGACCCGCCCGTGCCGAGCGCGACCGGGCCGAGGTTCAGGTCGACGTGGATCTTCCACGGCGCGTCCACGCTCGCCACGGCGAGGAGGGCGCCCTGCGCGCGACCTGCCCCGCGACCGGCGGACGCGTCCCCCGTCGCGAAGGTCACACTCGGCGCGAGCGCCACGGTGGTTCGGGTTGAGACGGCGGTCGAGAGCTTCAGCGTCGTGCCCACATCGCCCGGCCCGGTGCCCGCCGCGGTCCGCATGAAGCCCGTCCCGAAGAAGGCCAGCTGGACACCGCGGGCGAGCCCGAACTTGAGGTTGTAGTCCCACGCCGTGGCGTCGCTCAGATCGTCCGCGCCCTGGACGCGCACCCCCTGCTCGAGCTCGATGTAGCCGGGCGCCACGGTGTACGCGTGGGTCGCGAAGGTAGGGCGTTCCGGGTTGGCCGCGCGTGGCGACTGGCCGCGGGCCACTCCCGGAATGGACAACAGCGCGCACAGGGCAACCGAGCGACGCACGCCGCCCAATGTGGAGCCGTCCGGGAACTTTCGGAAGGACATAGTTCATTCATGAATTGCCTATGGAGGCGAGAAACGTTGGGCTGCTGATCGCAGCGGTCGTCGTGCTGGGATTCGCGCAGGGGTCCGCCCAGGGGCGCGGGGACGGGGTGTTCCAGCCCCTCCTCGCCGATCCCAAGGAGCCGCAGTTCTTCGCCACGTATCTGTGGGACCGCTCCCCACGACTCGGCTCGCGCCTCGCGAGCGTCGGCTTCGGCCAGACCATCGGCCTGGTCCGCGAGTCGGACTGGGAGCTCGCGATCGCCGCCGGAGTGTTCTCGCAGTTCAACATGCAGTCGGCCACCAACGACCTGATCAACACCGACTACCTGGTCGGCCTCCCCCTCACCTACCGCCACGGCTCCTGGGCGACGCGATTCCGCCTGTACCACCAGAGCTCGCACCTGGACGACGAGTACCTGCTGCATACCAACGCGCAGCGCGTTGACCTGACGTTCGAGGCCGCGGAGCTCCTGGTCTCGAAGGAGATCGCGCAGTGGCGGGTGTACGGCGGCGGGGAGTACCTGTTCGCCCACTCGCCGGCGGATCTCGCGCCCGGCGTGCTGCACGGCGGGCTGGAGTACCGCCAGCCGGAGGCGCTGGTGCGATTCGGCCGGTTCGCGGCCGGGCGCCTCGTGGCGGGGCTGGACGCCCGATCGGTGCAGGACCGCCAGTGGCAGGTGGGCTGGAGCCTGGTGACGGGGCTCGAGCTGGCCGACCCGGCGGCGGCGGCGGGCTCCGGCTGGCGCTGGCGCGTGCTGCTCAAGGCGTACACGGGGCCCTCGCCCTACGGCGAGTTCTACCGCGATTCGGTGTCATCCCTGGGCCTCGGGATCGGATTCGCGCTGTGAACCATCAACACTCATTGGAGGATGCCATGCTGAAGCGTTCGATCTCCTTCGTCGCCGCGGCGCTCGTGGTAGTGCTCGCGCCCGTGACGCTCCGCGCCCAGAGTACGGGCCGATTCGACAACGTAACCGTGGGCGGCGCCTTCGGCGGCCTCTCCGGCGCCGCCAACCTGGACGTGGCCGGCACCGCCGACTGGCGGCTCGGCTGGGCGGCGTCCGTCGACGTCACCAAGTGGCTGCAGCAGTACGTGGGCGTCCGTGCGAGCGGCAGCTGGGCGCAGGACAGCCTCAACGGCGCGAGCCTCGGCGGCCGCGGCAAGTTCAACAAGTTCACCTACGACGCGGACGTCGTGCTCCGCTACCCGATCCAGAGCGGCACGGGGACGTTCAGCCCGTACGTGCTCGGCGGCGTCGGCGCGATCAGCGTCCATCAGCTCGAGTCGGACAGCACCTGGAGCAAGTTCGCCGGCAACTTCGGCGCGGGAGTCGAGTACCGCTTCGGGCGCTGGGGTGTCCGGGCGGAAGGGCGTGACTACGTGTACACGTTCGACCGCTATGGCTTCGACAAGACGCAGCACGACATCGCCTGGCAGGGCGGCATCACGCTGTCGTTCTGAAACAGGACCCCCCCTTCGCCGGCCGGCGCCAGCACGGTGCCGGCCGGCGTCGCGCCCCCACCCGTTGAGATGGCCCTCTCACCCGAGCGGGTGGGTGGAGCTGAGCCGCTCCGGCAAAGGCGGGAACCATTCGGCCCGAAAGTTCATTCCTGCACTATCAACCGTGAACAGCGACACGATCGCGAGGAGGGTGCTGTCATGAAGCGACTGATCAAACCGGTGAGCTGGCTCGGGGCGGTGGCCGCGGTGCTGTTGCTCGCGGGCGCCGTGGCGGCCCGGTCGCGCACCCCTGCCGCTCCTGGGGCTCCGCCGCCGCCGGAAGTCACGGTCATCACGGTGGCCACCCAGACGGTCGCGGCCCAGTACGAGTACGTGGGGCAGGCGGAGGCGTCGCGCCGCGTCGAGGTCCGGTCGCAGGTCACCGGCGTGATCGTCGCGCGCCCCTACACCGAGGGCACCGACGTCGCGCAGGGCGCCCTGCTCTTCCGGATCGATCCCACGACCTACGAGGCGGCGTATCGCAGCGCGCAGGCCCGGCTCGCCAACGCGCAGCGCACGCTGGCGCGGCTCAAGCCGCTCCTCGCCGCGCGCGCCGTCGCGCAGAAAGACGTGGACGATGCCCAGACGGACGTGGATCAGGCGCAGGCGGCGTTCGACCAGGCGAAGAAGGACTACGACGACACGTTCGTCCGCGCCGAGATCGCGGGCCGCGCCGGTCGCGCGCTCATGGAGCTCGGCGCGCGGGTCACCGGCCCGGGCGACCTGCTGACGACCGTGGAGCAGGTGGATCCCATCTACGTGAACTTCAGCCCGTCCGACCAGGACGTGCTGCGCTGGCGCCGCGACGCCGCGGATGGCCGGCTCGTCATGCCGCAGGGGGCGCTGACCGTGCAGGTGACCCTCGCCGACGGAACCGTGTATCCGCGGACCGGTACGCTCAACTTCACCGACCTCGCCCTGCAGCCGGTCACGGGCACGCAGCAACTCCGCGCCGAGCTGAGAAACCCCCAGCACCTGTTGCTCCCCGGGCAGTTCGTGCGGGTGCGACTCCTGGGCCTGAAACAGCCCGGCGCCATTCTGGTGCCGCAGCGGGCCGTGCTGCAGGGCCTCGGAGGGGCGTTCGTTTACGTGTTGGACGCGGGCGACAAGGTGGCAACGCGCAATGTGACCGCGACGTCGTGGGACGGCGGGTCGTGGCTGATCGAGCAGGGGCTCGCGGCGGGCGACCGCGTCGTCGTTGACGGCGTCCAGCAGGTCGCGCCCGGGTCACCGGTCCGGGCCGTCGCGTACCAGCCGCCCGCCGACACCGCCGCCGCTCGGAGCACCCCGTGAGCGACACGCCGCAGATTCGCAACGTCTTCATCCGGCGCCCGATCTTCTCGGGCGTGATCTCGATCGTGATCGTGCTGCTGGGGCTGTTCTCGCTCGGCACGCTGCCCGTGAACAGCTACCCGGCGCTCACGCCTCCCGAGATCCAGGTGCAGGCCGTGTACCCCGGCGCGACGGCGCAGGACGTCGCCGCAGCGGTCGCCGCGCCGATCGAACAGCAGCTGTCGGGGCTCGAGGGGCTGCTCTACTTCAAGTCATCGAACTCGAGCGACGGCATCATGAACCTGTCGGTCTACTTCGACGTGTCGCGCGACCCGGACCTCGCGGCGGTGGACGTGCAGAACCAGATCGCGCTCGCGGAACCGCAGCTGCCGCAGGAGGTCGTGCGCAACGGGATCACCGTGCGGAAGCGCCAGACCGCGATCCTCGTGGTGGGCGCGCTCACCGCCGACGACCCGCGGTTCGATGCCGAGTACCTGAGCAACTACTCGAAGATCTACCTCGAGGACGAGCTGAAGCGGATTACCGGCGTGGGCGACGCGCAGACGGTCGGCCAGCTCGAGTTCTCGATGCTCTTGAGCCTCGACCCCGACCGGATGGCGCAGCTCGGGCTCACCGTGGGGGACGTCGCCGCCGCCGTGCAGGAGCAGAACGCCACGAACCCCGCCGGGCGCATCGGGCGCGAGCCCTCGCCGCCCGGCACCGAGCTCACGATCCCCGTGGTCACGGCAGGCCGGCTCAAAGATCCGGCCGAATTCGGGCGGATCATCGTGCGGGGGCGGCCGGACGGCTCGCTGGTGCGGGTCAACGACATCGGTGAGGTCCGGCTCGGTGCCCGCAACTACGATGTCGTGGGGCGGCTCGACGGCAAGCCCACGGCCCTCTTTCTCGTCTTCCTTCGGCCCGGAGCGAACGCGCTCCAGGTCAAGCAGGCGGTGCTGCAGCGCATGGGCGAGCTCGCCCGGAGCTTCCCCGCGGGCGTCCACTGGTCGGTCCCGTTCGACACGACCCCGTACATCACCGCCTCGATCCACGAGGTCGTGAAGACGCTGTTCGAGGCCATGCTGCTGGTGACCCTCGTGGTGTTCGTCTTCCTGCAGAGCTGGCGGGCGACGCTCATCCCCGTGCTCGCCGTACCCGTCTCGGTCATCGGCGCGTTCTTCGGCATGCGAGTGCTCGGCTTCTCGATCAACCTGCTGACGCTGTTCGGGCTGGTGCTGGCGATCGGGATCGTGGTGGACGACGCCATCGTCGTGATCGAAAACGTGGAGCGCATCATGGCGAGCGAGGGCGTGCCGCCGGCGGTGGCCGCGGACCGGGCGATGCGCCAGGTCAGCCGGGCCCTGATCGCCATCGTGCTCGTCCTGTGCTCCGTGTTCGTCCCCGTGGCCTTCCTGGGGGGCATCACGGGCCTGATGTACCGGCAATTCGCCATGACGATCGCGGTCGCGGTGGTCCTGTCCGGGATCGTGGCGCTGACCCTGACCCCGGCGCTGTGCGCGGTGCTGTTGCGACCCACCGCGGAGCGGTCCGCCGCGGGCTCCCGGCTGGGCCGGTTCGTGCCCAGCGGGTTCATCCCCAGCGAGGACAAAGGCTACTTCGCGATGCTCGTCGAGCTGCCGGACGACGCCTCGCGCCAGCGCACCGAGGGGGTCGTGAGCGGGATCGAAGGATTCCTGAAGCAGCAGCCGGCCATCAATCACGTCGTCTCGCTGGTGGGGCTCAACTTCATCCAGAACGCGAACCAGACCAACGCCGCGATCATCTTCGTCAACATGAAGCCGTGGGACGAACGCACGTCCCGGAGGGATCAGATCGACGCGGTGCTCGGCGCGGTCAACGGCTACCTGTTCGGCATGCGAAACGCGCGCGGGTTCGCCTTCAATCTGCCGGAGATCATCGGGCTGGGCACGAACGCCGGCCTCGAGATGAACCTGCAGGATCGCGGGGTGAACGACGTGAAGCGGTTCGCCGCGCTCGTCAATGATTTCACACGCGATGCGAACGGCAGTCCGGACCTGCGGGGCGTGTACTCGACCATTCGGGTGAACACGCCACAGCTCTACGTCCACGTGGACCGGGAGAAGGCCAAGGCACTGGGGGTCTCCCTCACGGACCTGTTCCAGACGCTGCAGGCGTTCCTGTCGACGCTCTACATCAACGACTTCAACCTGTACGGCAAGACGTACCGGGTGCAGGCGGAGGCGCAGCCCAAGTACCGCCAGAGGCCCGAGGACATCGGGCGGCTGTACGTGCGGGGGGGCGGGGCGGGCGGGGGGGGCGGGGGAGGCGGCGTGAATCAGCCGATGGTTCCCGTCTCCGCGCTCACGCGCACGGAGTTCCAGTCCGGGCCGAGCGTGCTCACGCGCTTCAACGGGTTCACGTCCGCGCTCGTCATCGGCGCCCCCGCCCCCGGCAAGAGCTCCGGCCAGATGCTCGACGCCGTCGAGCGGCTGGCGCAGAGCAAGTACGCCGGTCAAGGCGTGGGCTACGCCTTCAGTGGCCAGTCCTATCAGGAGCGGGCCTCGGGCGGCCAGGGCGGGCTCGTGTTCGGGCTCGGCCTCGTGATGGTGTTCCTGGTGCTGGCGGCGCAGTACGAGAGCTGGTCGATCCCGTTCGCGGTGCTGCTGGGCGTGCCGTTCGGCACCCTTGGCGCCCTGCTCGGCGTCTGGCTGCGCGGCATGCCGAACGACGTATATGTGCAGATCGGCCTCATTGTCGTAGTTGGCCTCGCCGCGAAGAACGCGATCCTGATCGTCGAGTTCGCGAACGAGCTGCGGGCCCAGGGCCGGCCCATCCGCGAGGCGGCGCTCGAAGCGGGCCGCGAGCGGCTGCGGCCGATCCTCATGACCTCGTTTGCGTTCATTCTGGGCGTGGCGCCGCTGCTCACATCGAGTGGCGCCGGCGCCGCGAGCCGCCACTCGATCGGCACGGGCGTGTTCTTCGGGATGCTCGCCGCGACCACCGTGGGGATCTTCTTCATCCCGCTGTTCTTCGCGGTGATCCGCTCGCTGAGCGAGCGGGGCCTGCTGCGACGCGCTCCCGAGGCCGCGGGGCCGGTCGCTCCGGCTCCGGCGCAGGGCGACTGACATGCGAACCATCACTTCGCTCGTCCTGGTCGCGCTGACCGCAGCCTGCGCGGTGGGTCCGGGTTACCGCCGGCCCTCGCTCGGCATGCCCGACGGCTGGCGGCCCACCTCCGCGTCCGAGGACTCGCTGCGGCCGTTCTACGACTCCCTCCGGACCAGCCGCGACACACTGCTGCCGCGCGGCGCCGACACGGCCCGCGTGCCCTTCGCCTACGACACCGCGCCGGCCGGTGCGCGCGGCGACACGGCCGTGGCGCTGAAATGGCTCGACCTGGTGCAGGATTCGGTGCTGCGCCAGCTGGTCGACACCGCCCTGCGGGACAACCGCGACGTGCGGACGGCCATCGCGGCGATCGACGAATTCCGCGCGCAGTACCGCGCGACGCGCGGCGCGCTCCTTCCCGAGGTCACGGCCAACGGCCAGGCGGGACGCAACGAGCAGGTGTTCGGCACGTTCGGGTCGTTCACCTACGACGTGTTCCGGGCCACGGCCGACCTGAGCTGGGAGCTCGATGTGTGGGGCCGGTTGCGCCGCTCCACCCAGGCCGCCCGCGCCGACCTCGCCGTGCGGCAAGAGGACCGGCGCGCGCTCGAGCTGTCGCTCATCGGCGACGTGGCCACGGGTTACGTCGACCTGCGAGAGGCCGACCGCGATCTCGAGATCGCCCGCCGCACGCTCGCCTCGCGGCGGCTCACGCTGGCGCTCGCCCGGCAGCGGCTCGACCAGGGGCTGATCTCGGAGCTCGACGTGCGGCAGTTCGAGGCCGAGGTGGCGAGCCCGGCGGCGAGCGTCGCCGACTTCGAGCGGCAGATCGCCCAGCAGGAGAACGCGCTCAGCGTGCTCGTCGGCCGCAACCCCGGGGCGATCGCCCGCGGCCGGTCGCTCACGGAGCTGGTGGCGCGGATTCCGATCCCCGCCGGGGTGCCGTCCGCCCTGCTCGCGCACCGCCCCGACGTCCGGGGCGCGGAGGCGAGCCTGCGCGCCGCCACGGCGCGGATCGGCGTGGCGGAAGCGGCCCGGCTCCCGACCTTCACGATTACCGGCCAGTACGGCAGTCAGAGCACCGAGTTCTCGAAGTGGTTCGGATCGGGCACGAACGTGTGGCAGGCGTTCGCGGGGGTGTCGGTCCCGCTCTTCACGCAGGGCCGTCCGGGCGGTGAGGAGGTCAACATTGCGCGCGCCCGCGCCGTGCAGGCCCGCGCCCGCTACGAGCAGACGGTGCTCGTCGCGCTGCGCGAAGTCGAGGACGTGCTCGTCGCGCTGCGCACGGCCCAGGACCGGGCCGCCGCGCAGGGCCGTCAGGTGGTGGCGCTGCGCCGCGCGCTCGAGCTCGCGGAGATGCGCTACCAGAACGGGATCTCGAGTTATCTCGACGTGCTCGACGCCCAGCGCAGCCTGTTCACCGCAGAGCTGGCGCTCAGCGCGGCCGAGCGGGACCAGCTGGTCGCGGCCGTGCAGCTGTACAAGGCCGTCGGCGCCAGCTGGCCGACCGCGGCGACGCCATGACCCGCCCCGCTGTGCTTGACCGCCCCGGCAGGGGGTCATACGCTTCAGATGTGAACCACCCTTCCCGGAAGGCGGCGCGCCGCCCTGCGGCCGCCGCCGGCTTGGTCTTCTCCCTCCTGGGGACGGCCGAGGCCGTGGAGGCGCGGCTCGAGGCGGCGGTGCGGCCGCTGGGCCTCTCGCTCGCCAAAGCCGGCGTGCTCATGTTCCTGGCGGAGGCGGAGGAGCCGCTGCTGCTCTCCGAGCTGGCCGAGCACGAGGGCTGCGTGCGATCCAACATCACCCAGCTGGTCGATCGGCTCGAGAAGGACGGGCTGGTCCGCCGGCGCGCCGACCCGGGCGATGGCCGGAGCGTTCGCGCGGTCCTCACGCCGGCCGGCCGGCAGGCCTACGCCAAGGCGACGCGCGCCCTCGTCGACGCCCAGCGGGCCATCGTGAGCTCGTTGAGTGCGGCGCAGGCGGCGGGCCTGCAGAGCGCGCTGCGCAATCTGGCGGGTTGAGCTCACCACCGAACTCGATAGGAGATGCTATGCGCTATCTGCCCCTGGCGGGACGGATCCTCTTCACGGTCATTTTCCTGTTCGGCGCTCCCGGCCACTTCACCGCCACGTACGCCGGCTACGCCGCGCAAGCAGGCGTGCCCGCGCCGGGCGTGCTCGTTCCCATCGCCGGCGTGATCGCGCTCGCTGGCGGGTTGAGCGTACTGCTGGGGTATCGCGCGAAGCAGGGCGCCTGGCTGCTGGTCGTGTTTCTCGTCCCGGTCACGCTCTACATGCACAAGTTCTGGGGAGTGACGGACCCGATGATGGCCCAGATGCAGCAGGTCAACTTCATGAAGAACCTGGGGCTCTTGGGCGGCGCGCTGCTCATCGCGTACTTCGGCGCGGGCCCGCTGAGCCTCGACGCCCGGCGCACCGGTCCCGCGTGAGTAAGCGCCCAACCCTCTAGTAGGACCGACTGGCGTGACGGCGGCCCGTTGCGGCGGCGCAACATTGCGACACCGCCGGCGCTCTACCGAAATTGCATGCTGCGATGGGAGTCCAGGTCACGCTGCACCCCGCGTGGGTTGCCGATCTGGATCGGGCCATCGAGCCGATCCAGCAGACGATCCTCAACACGCCGGTCGTCGAAGACGCCGCCGAAAACTGTCTCGCGCCTGCCAAGATCCAGAACTTCCTGGTCGCCTTCTATCCGATCATCCGCGACTTCCCCCAGTGGCTGCAGCTGCTGCTGGACCGCTCGCCGGACGACGGCCGCGCGTTCTTCGAAGACAACATCCAGGTGGAGCGACGTCACGACGCCATGTGGCGCGCCATGGGCGACGGATTCGACGTGCCGCGGGAGCGCTTCGTCCGGCGAGAGCCGATGCTCCCCCAGGTGCGCACGTTCCACCGCTTCCTGACCGACATGTGCCGCAGCGAACCGTTCGGTGTGGCGGTAGCGGCGACGAATTACGCCGTCGAAGGCATGGCGCAGCGGATCTCCGAAAAGGCGCTGTGCGGGCTCGGCAAGAACGACAAGATCGGTCCGAAGGGGCGGTGGTGGCTGGAGGAGCACGCCAAGTACGACGACGAGCATCCGGTACAGGCGCTAGAGATCGTCAAGCGCTGTGTGGCACGCGGCGAGTCGACGGCCGCCGTCACGGAGGCGGCCCGCACGAGCCTGACCCTGATGCGGGGCGCGATGCTGGCGGCGTACGACGTCAGTTAGCCTTGAGCACGTCCTCGATGAAGCTCAGCGTCTTGGTCTCGACCCACTCGGCGGTCAGGGCTTCCATCCCGATCGTCCCGATGCGGTCCGTGCTCGCCGTGACCACCCGCTCCCGCGTCGTCGGCACCTTGATCTCCCGCTGCACGGCGATGCCCCGCCGCGGATCGTAGCGGAATGTGAGCACGGAGGCGAGCGCCCTTGCCCCCGACGCTCGCGGCGTGAACGACAGGGCGACGCTGGGATACGTGTCCACGCTGTCGGTGTGGTCCTGCACCGAGGCGTCGTGCCCCGCGTTCTCGAGCTCGGTGAGGAAGCGCAGCAGCGCGGGGCGCACGAGCTTCTGAAGCCGCTCGCCGCAGGCGCGGCGCCGCTGCTCGCCCTCATCGACGACGGGCTTCGCGTCGGCGCGGACCTTGGCGGCGCGCTCCGCGTACGCCTTCAGGAGGGTGCGGAGCTGCTCGGTGATCTTGTGGGTCATCAGCGGCCGTCGTCAGTTATCAGTCGTCAGTCGTAAGGTAGATAGCCAACCACACACTGGCGCAATAGCGGCACAGCCGCGCGTCACTTCCGTCCGAGATAGGCCTCGTCCCACGCCACCGGGGAAAGCTTGCCGCACCGCGGGCACTGCATGGTCTGCGGCCGGCCCTGTAAGGGGGCGCGGTGGCGGCACCGTGGGCACACGGCATAGTGCGCCCCCCAGCTTGCGGGAATCATCACGGCGTTCGCGGGACGCGGCACGACGGTCCAACGGCTCGGCAGCGACTCGGTCACCTCGACCGCCGGCCACGGCACGCGCACCCACTTCCCGCTCACGTGGACTAGCACCTCGTCGTTCGCGACCGCCCTCACCGCGTACCACGCCCCTCGGCGCAGTCGGTACGGTCCGTCGACCTTCAGGCCCTCGGCGCAGTCGGTACGGTCCGTCGACCTTCAGGCGCGCCCAGTTGACCGCCGTCACCATCATGCGGGAAAGCTGCGTTGCTCGGCGCTGGCGGGGCAGGGCGAAAATGCGGCACGGAGGGGCGGGAACGCGACACTGGCCCAAACGCCGGTGTCGCGCCGGCGCCCGACCGCGTAAGTTGAAGCGCAGCAATCTCGCGACCGTGGCGGAACTGGTAGACGCGCAGGACTTAGGATTATGTATCGTTTCCTGACGGGGCCTGGGCTTTCTCGCCCCGCGTGGCAGATCGGTGGCAGCCGTTGGGCCCGGGTGGCGGAACGGCAGACGCGCCGGCCCTAGGAGCCGGTGCCAGCGATGGCGTGGGAGTTCGAGTCTCCCCCCGGGCATCTTTTCCATATCCGACGCGTACACGAAGGCGGCGATGGCCGGCGACTACGACCACCTGCTCGCCGTCACGCAGGAGTGGTTCGATGTCCACTAACAACCACACCAGCCCCCGTCGCAACACCGCCCCGGCGAACCCTGACCGGGGCGGTGTCGTGTTCGGCGCAGCGTTCGCGGGAGCGGTGCCTACTCGGTGCCCACCTTCACGCCGCCCGCCGTCGCGTAGAACTGTCCGGTCCCCGCGAGCCCGGGGAGGGCGGCCGTGGACCTGCTGTCGCGGATCGGCTCGGGGAGGAGCAGGTGGACCGGCACGTTGAAGAGGACCGCGAGCCGCCACACGACGTCGATGGGGACCCGCTGCCTCCCGCTCTCGACGTTCGCGTAGGTCGCCCGGGGCATGCAAAGGTCGCTCGCGACCTCGCCCTGGGTGAGCTTCGCCCGCTTCCGCTGCATCTGCACGCGCAGCCCCACCTCTCGGTAGAACCCGTCCCGATCAAAGTTCATCGTCCCTCCTTGGGAAACCGAATAATATAGGGCGGGTACCTGCAGCGCAATTGTGCGATTGCCGCACATTTCTGGTGTACGCGATTGACAAAACAGCTCCACCGGCGCATTTTCGGGGGTGTTGCGGGGATGTGACACCCGCACCATGACGTCCACCGCTAACCATGAGGGATGCGCCCGTGTTGGCCGAAGTACCGAGGACCCAAATCGAGGAGTGGCTGCGCACCATCGGCTGCACTCCGACCGAGACGACTGACCCGCAAGCGAAGTGGAACATTTCCTTTGATTATCCCGCCCGGTCGCCGCATCGCATGGTCGTCGCAAATCCCATCGCGATCCCGTCGGCGGCAGTGATCGGGAGCGGCATCATGCTCACCCCGCAGCACCTGCAGAACTTCGCCAAGCTCGACGACGAGGAGAAGGAGCGCTTCCTCTGGAGCCTCCGGCAGAAGGTGAACTGCGCGGAGGTGGAGTTCCAGTTCTTCGACGTGACCCAGCGGCTCGACTGCCCGTCGAAGATCCAGTTTTCCGTCGTCCGCTATGCCGACGGGTTGACGATGGACTCGTTCGCCCGGAGCCTCGGCGCCGTGTTCAAGACGGAGCTCGGCACGATCTGGCTCGTGGAGGAACACCTCGGCGGCGGCGAGGTCGGGCCCGGCCGGCGATTCGACTTCAAGAAGCTCGGGCTCTAGGCGGTGGCGAAAAAGAAGTGGTACGCCGGCGTCGTCTGCTGGCGCTGTGGCGCGCACGTCCCGTGGGTCGAGGACCCGAGCCGCGGCAAGGTAGAGCTTGTCTCCGACTCAGGCGCGAAGATCTCGCTGACGTGCAAGGTCTGCAGGCTGGCCGCGACGTACCCGTTCGAGGTGGTCACGCGCTTCGCCGAGGGCACGTCGCCCCGGGTAAACTGATGCGCACGCCGCCGACGTACTACTGCTCGACTCACGCCGCGGCGCTCGGCCTCAAGGCCGGGATCGACACGAGCAACCTGCTTGGGACAACGTACCAGCGCGACAAGCGCGTTAAGCACACGAGCACCTCCGGATCGAGCAGCGA
>WNGJ01005388.1_pt1 | contig 18379 bp, 15 predicted proteins | sample 5400611 | NCBI WGS metagenome assembly WNGJ01 (sample SAMN13153375, study PRJNA577476) | soil metagenome | isolation source: 40 cm soil or saprolite under Garry oak tree replicate 1 | place: USA:California | collected 2016-06-15 | reverse complement strand
TGCGTGCCGCAGAACAAGGAGTCGGCCGCGGCCGGCCGGGTGCTCAAGTCCAACGCCGGGCGCGCGCGGAAGTTCGCCGCCAAGCGGGGCAACGAGCTGGTGTCGGAGGAGCAGAGCTCGACGATCGCGTGCGTGTCCGGGTTCCTGTTCAACATGGTGGACCGGACGGTCAAGCTCATCTCCCCGTGCAACGCTAGCGACCGGTGGCCGCTCGGCTACTGGGTGATCGCGCAGGGCACCTTCGACACGGCGGACGAGCTGCGCGACCTGATGCGGTCGATGATCGACGAGACGATCAGGGACAGCCTCGGCGTACTCGACACAGTGCGGCTGCGGCGGGATGTGCGGATCGTGGCCGGGCCCGAGCGGATGCGAGTGGTCTCGATGGGCCTCGGCCTGGCCTTCGACAACCAACCGCAGGCCGCCGAGCTGGCCGAGTTGCTGGCCGCGGGCACGTACACAGTGGAGCAGGTCGCGCTGCGTCGGCGCCAGACCGCCGGCGTCCCGCCGGCCGAGACGCTGGCCGTGCTGGACCGCCTGTTCCTCGGCGGTTTCTTCGATGAGGAGCCGCCCGCCCCGGTCTCGCCGGAAGCCACCGGGCTGCTCCAGCTCACCGGGACCGGGCGGTCAGCGGAATGACCAGCGCACCGGAGCTCGTTACCTGTTCCCTCGCGGCGCCTAACGCCGCGGCGGAGCAGGGGGCACCGGACATCTGCCTGGTCACGATGCCCTACGCCTCGCCGACCCGCCCATCCATGGCGCTCGGGCTGCTGAAGGCCATCCTGGCCGAGGGCGGCATCACCGCGTCGGTGGCCTACGCCAACCTATGGTTCGCCGAGAGCGTCGGGCTGCGCCGGTACTCGCTGTGCGCGTCCAACCTGCCGATTGTGTTCCTGGCCGGTGAATGGACCTTCGCCGGCGCGGCCTTCGGTGACGACCCGCGGCGGGCCGAGCGCGATGCCGAGTACCTGCGCCAGGTCCGCCAGGCCAGCGACGGGTACCCGCAGGTCTGGTCCGGGGCTCGCGGCGGCGAGTTCACCGCGGACCTGCTGGCGCTGCGCGCGGCCGCCACCGAGTTCGTGGACGAGGCCGCGCGGCGCGTGCTCGCCACCGGTGCCCGCGTGGTCGGCTGCACGTCCACCTTCGAGCAGCACGTGGCGTCGCTGGCGTTGCTGCGCCGGGTGCGTGAGCTCGATCCCGGCGTTATCACCATGCTTGGCGGCGCCAACTGCGAGACCGTGATGGGCGAGGCCACGCACCGGTGCTTCGGCTGGGTGGACTACGTGGTCTCCGGCGAGGCCGACGGCCTGGTCACGGAGCTGTGCCGGCTGGCGCTGACCCGCGGCCGCGATGTGGCAGCGGAGGATCTGCCGCGCGGGGTGCTCGGGCCCGCGCACAGGCAAACGCGGGAGGTCGGCCAGCAGGACGGTGCGGGGGCACGCCTCGCTGGCCACCGCAAGCCCCGCCATAAGCTGGCCCGGGCGCTGTTCAACGACCTGGACAGCCTGCCCACGCCGCGTTACGACGACTACTTCGACACGCTGGTGGCGTCGCGGCTGGGAGCCAATGTGCGGCCGGGCCTCCCGCTGGAATCCTCGCGCGGATGCTGGTGGGGCGCGGCCCACCAGTGCACGTTCTGCGGGCTGAACGGGACCAGCCTCGGTTACCGGTCCAAGTCGCCCGAACGGGTGCTGACCGAGGTGCGTGAGCTCGAGGACCGGTACGGCGTCAGCGATTTCGAGGCGGTCGACAACATCCTCGACATGGGCTACCACAAGACGCTGCTGCCCGAACTGGCCGCCGACACCCGCAGTCGGCGGATCTTCTACGAGATCAAGGCGAACGTCACCCGGGCCCAGGTGGCGGCGCTGGTGGACGCCGGGATCATGTGGGTCCAGCCGGGCATCGAGTCGCTGCACAGCGAGGTGCTCCGGCTGATAGACAAGGGCATCCAGGGGTGGCAGAACGTCCAGTTGCTCAAGTGGGCCCGCGAACTGGGGCTCCGGCTGTCCTGGTCGATCCTGTGGGGTTTCCCCGGCGAGAAGGACGACTGGTACGAGGACATGGCGCAGTGGCTGCCGGCCCTGGCGCACCTGCCGCCGCCGGCGGCCACGCCCCGCGTCCGGTACGACCGGTACAGCGTCTACCACGAGCAGGCCAGCCAGCAGGGCCTGATCCTGTTCCCGATCGGCGCGCTGTCGCTGGTCTACCCGGCCGGGCCGGGTGACCTGGACGCGCTGGCGTACTTCTTCACCACCGAGCCGAACAGCGGACCCTTGCGGATCATCCAGACGCTCAACGAGGCGGTGACGGCCAACCCCGGCATCCGCGCGGTCACCGGGGCGGTCCGCGACTGGGCGGCGGCCCACCGGAGCGGGGAACTCCCGGTGCTCACGATGGAGGACCGGGCGGGCGTGCTGGAGATCACCGACACCAGGGCGTGTGCCCGCACCTCGCGCCAGCTGCTGACCGGGCTTTCCCGCGCCGTGCTGCTCGCCTGCGACGGTGCGCCCCGGCCGGCCAGGCTCGCCGAGATCGTCAGCCGGGATACCGGCATTGCGGCCGGCCTGGACGAGATCGACGCCGTGGTCCGCAAGCTGCTCGACGACCGGCTGGTCCTGTCGATGGACGACAGGCTGGTGGGCGTGGTGCTCCGCAGCCCCGTGCCGGACCGCATCCCCGACTACTCCGAGTTCCCCGGCGGCGGTCTGGTGGCCGGGCGGCCGGACGCGGAGTCACGGTGATGGCCGTGCCCCTGTCGGTCCCCCGGGCGGCGTCCGGCGCGGTGCAGGAGAGCTGGCTGGACAATCAGGCGCTGAACGGCCCGGCGCATCAGCTTCACCTCAACGAGCCGCTTCTCCTGGATTGTGGGCGCGCGCTGCCCGAATATGTCGTGAACTTCGAGACGTACGGCACGCTCTCCGCCGCTCGTGACAACGCGATCCTCGTCTGTCACTCGCTGACCAGCCGGGCGCACGCCGCCGGCCGCCACGCGCCGGACGACCCGCAGCCCGGCTGGTGGGATGCGGCGATCGGGCCTGGCAAGATGCTCGATACCAAGCGCTACTTCGTGATCTGCGCCGACGCGCTCGGCGCGGGCCACAGCACGGGCCCGGCCAGTCCGGACCCGGAGACCGGACGCCGCTACGGGGTCCGCTTCCCGGTCATCACGGTGCGGGACATGGTGCGCGCCCAGCACCGTCTCGTGCAGCGCCTGGGGATCGATCGCCTGCACGCGGTGATCGGCGGCTGCATGGGCGGACAGCAGGCGCTCGAATGGGCGATCGCCTATCCCGCCATGGTGGGCAACGCGGTCGTCATCACCACGACGCCCGCGACCTCCGCGCACACGATCGCGATATTCAGCGTGATGCGCCATCTGATCCGCGCCGACCCGGACTGGAACGCAGGCGACTACTACGGCAGGTCGTTCCCGGCGGCCGGCCTGGGCGCCGCAGTGGCCGCCGCGGTGCCGCTGTGGATGAGCCGCGAGGCCATGGAAGCCAAGTTCGGCCGCCGGTCCTCCGGATACCGTTACACGCTCGGCCCGGAGTTCGAGGTCGAGGCGTTCATCGCCAGGCTCGTGGCCCAGGCCCGCCACGACATCGACCCGAACGGCCTGATGTATCTCATGCGCGCGGTCGAGTACTTCGACCTCGAACGCGAGTACGGCGACCTCGAGACGGCCTTCCGGCCGGTTTCCGCCCGCGTCCTGTTCGTCAGCTACCGCCGGGACTGGCGGTATCCGGCCGCCGAGGCCGAACGGATGCGGGAGGCGATCACCGCGGCGGGTGGGGATGCCAGGCACCTCGTGCTGGACAGCGCGATGGGTCACGGCGCCTTCCTGTACGACATGGGCGACCTGGCGGAGCGGGTCTCCGGCTTTCTCGGCGCCCCGATGCGATGACCGGTGCGAAGACTGTGCCGATTTCCGGCGCGGCCCGGGTATGGGACGCGCTGTGCCGGCACATCGACGGGATGGCGGTCGGGACCACCATGGCCGCGCTGCACGAGCACGGAGCGCTGGCGATCCTGGCCAGGCAGGACCGGACGGAGTTCGGGCCGTTGCGCGAGCGGCTGGCCGCCAACGCCGGGTTCCTGCACGTGGCGTTGCGCCTGCTGGCCGACCAGGGCTGGGTTGCCCGGCAGGGGGAGCCGGGCACGGATCAGATGACGATCGCGCCGACGGCCCGCGGCCGGGTCGTCATGACCGAACTCGCCGGGGCCTATCCGGCCGCGGTCCGCTCCCTGCCGGTCGGCGTGCACAGCGACCCCGGCCCGTTCGGCGCTCTCATGCGGCGGCAGTGGGGACTGCCCGTCGCCGGCGTCCCGCCCGACGCCCGCCATCAGGTCCTCTCTCACCTCAACGGTCACCTGGTCGCGCCGGTCATGCACGCGGTGAACAGCGGGGAAGCCGATGTCGCGACGAGCCGTGGCGCGGCGGAGGTCCTCGCCGTGACGGGCTGGGCGCGGCTGGACACCGAGGTGCCCGAGCTCACGCCGGACGGCGAGATCGCGATCTCGCTCGCCCGGCAGTACCGGTACCCGGTGATGTACCTGCCGTTGCTGCGCCAGGTGCCGGAGCTGATCTTCGGCGAGCCCGGGAAGGCCGATGACGGCGACGAGGAAACCCACCTGGACCGTGAACTCGACCTGAGGTTCAGCGGGGACGTGTTCGCGGCGGCGTGCCGCAAGCCGTTCCTCGGCATGGCGCTGCCGCTGTTCGAGCAGGCCCCGCTCGACCGGCAGCCGGCGCTGGTCGTCGACGCCGGGTGCGGCGACGGCACGCTGCTGGAGATCCTGTACCTCGCGGTGCGCGAGCGGACCGAGCGGGGGCGGCGCCTGGCGGAACGGCCACTGACGATGGTCGGCGTCGATCCCAGCCCGGTCGCCAGGCGGATGGCGTCGGCTCGGCTGTCCGAGGCCGGCGTCCCGCACGTGATCCTGGACGGGGACATCGGCGACCCGGCCGGCCTGGAGCGCGCGCTCGCGGCGCGTGGCCTGGACGCCAGGGACGCGCTGCACGTCTGCAAGTCCGCGATTCACGACCGGGCCTACGAGGGGCCCGGGCCAGCCAGCCCGCGGGCGGGCGCCCAGCAGGGGGGTGTCCCGCCCGCGGGCGCCGGAGCGTACGCGCTGCCGGACGGCAGCGCGATACCGGCCAGCTCGGTGGCGTTCGACCTCGCCTCGCTGTTCCGTCGCTGGCTCCCCGTGGCCAGCCGGCATGGCTGGCTGGTGATCGAGGCGCACGCGGTACCGGCGGCGATCCTGGCCGGCCTGATCGGGCGGACGCACGCCACCGTGCTCGACGCGACGCACGGGTACGCCTGCCAGTACCCGGTCGAGCCCGGCGTGTTCGCCTGGGCGGCCCGGACGGGCGGGTTCGTCAGCCGGGCGCACAGCGAACCGGGGGCCGCCACGCTCGGTCACACGATCCTGACCATCGACCACTTCGTCGCGGCCGGCGGACCGCCCTAGATGGTCAGGTCCGGTAGCGCTGTGCTTCCTGGAGCTGCTGGGGGGTCAGGCTGGCCTCCCGCACGTTGCCACACGTCACGATCTTGCCGTCTACCGGGCATTGCATCTTCCTGAACGGTCCCATGTGTATCGAGCCGAACAACCGGGACGACTCGCTGGACACGAACAGGTGGCCATCGGAGCACCGCAGGATCCGGTCGCCAAAGATTGCCATCGGTTCTCCTCCTACGTGTTTTCTACGTGTTGGATGCGCCCGTGATGGTAGGCCAAGACTGGGGCGCGGGAGGTCACAACATGCAACCATATACCGGACATGAGGCTAGGATGGTTACAAAGGATGATTGAACCATTACCCTTTGCCAACCGTTTCTGCGGTTGGGGGAGCCATGCAGAGCACCGGAAGCTAAAGGAAGGAACAGTGCCATGCGCGTGGTTTGGGCCGCGGCAGCGGCCGCGCTGCTCTGCGCCGGGCTCGCCGCCTGCTCCAGTGCGGGAGCGGCCAGCGGGTCAGGATCGGGGTCGGGGTCAGGATCGGGAGAGGTCGCGGCGACCAGCCACGACGTCTCGTTCACCGTCGACGGCACGAAAACCTACGGGACGCTGGAGATACCGGCGCATCGCAGCGGCCAGCACCTGGCGGCCGCGCTGCTGCTGGCCGGCAGCGGGCCTACCGACCGTGACGGGGACCAGCCGGCCCAGAACGTCACCCCGCAGACCCTGAAGCTGGTCGCGGGGGTGCTCGCCCAGCAGGGCATCATGACGCTGCGGTTCGACAAGTACTTCACCGGGCAGACCGGTGCGGGCGCCTTTGCGTCCGATCCTCAGAACATCGACCTGAACGCGTACATCCGCCAGGCCGACGCCGCGTACGCCTTCCTGCGCGGGCAGCCGACGGCCGACCGGCAGCACCTGCTGGTCGTCGGGCACAGCGAGGGCGGGTTCTACGCCATGCTGGTGGCCGACACCGTCTCGCCGCACCCCGCCGGGCTGGCCCTACTCGAACCGCAGGACCAGCGGATCCTGAGCCTGGTCGCGGTGCAGCTCGACGAGCAGCTCAATGCGGCCGTGCAGCAGGGGCAGCTCAGCGCGCCCGCCGCCCGGCAACAGGCGGACGGGATCAACAGGGCGATCGCCCAGTTCCGGGCCGGCCAGCAGGTGGACACGTCCGGCCTGCTGCCGCAGATCGTGCAGCAGCTCACCCCGGAGCTGCTTACCCCGGGGAACGCGAAGGTCGCGCGCACCGACGACGAGGTCAGCCCGGTCGAGGCGGCGGCTAAGGTGGCGGCGGGCACCCGCGTCCTGATCACCGACGGCACCGCGGACTCGAACATCCCGGTCAGCACGATCAGCCCGCTCGCCGGCGCGCTGACCGCCGCCGGGACCGCCGGTCCCGAGCTGAAGGTGCTCACCGGCGTCAATCACCTGCTGCACATGCCGGGCACGCAGGACAGCGACCCCGTTCTCGCCCCCTCGGTGGTGGCGGCGCTCAAGGCCTGGGCCCAGCCCTTCGCGCCGGCCGGCTGAGGATCAGTCCCACCAGGCGCTTCCGCGGAAACGTCAGGGAGTTGCCGGGTCCAGAGCAACCGGGACCAGCGTCCTGTCACTGTCGCGCCGGCCCGGCCTCGCGTCGGCAGCGATACCGGGGAGCGCATTGCCCTGGTGGCCGCCGGCCGGCTGTGATGGGAACATGCCAGATGCCCCGAACACCCTTCCGCTGCTCCGGCTCGGTCGGCTGGTGCTGGATCCCGGACTGCGCACCCTCCAGCCGGGCCACGACGCATCCAGCCTCGTGGCGACGGCCACGGTCGAGGTGCCTGACTCGGTGTCTGAACCGCAGTATGCCTGGGACGTTGCCCTGGCCGATGCCGCCCGCGAGGCGGGCAAGCTCGGTGCCGATGAGCGTACCGCCCAGGCGCTCGCCGCCGGCGCCGGGAACGCGCTGGCCGGCGGCACCTGGATCGTGGTCGCGGCGCATGGCCAGGTGCTGTTCGCCCGGCGGTTGCCGCACGGGGCGGCCGCACCCGAGGTCCGGGTGGGGCCGCTGCCGCACCTGCTCCAGGCGGCCGCGTTCGCCGCGCGCCGCCCGGCCCACGTGGTCCTGCTGGCGGGCCGTGGCGACGCCGCGGTCATCGCCCACGACGCCGGCGGCCAGCGTCCCGCCCGGCGGTTCGGAGCGCCGGGCGCGCGGCGCGATACCCATCCGGACCGGCCGCCCGCGCAGCACCACGGGGAGCGGCACGTGACCGGCAGCGAGTCGGAAAGCGGCGGCGAGCGGAACGCCGCGTCCATTGCCGCGCGCGTTTCCGAGGCCGCGGCCAGCGTCGGCGCGCACATCGTCCTCGGCGCGGGCGACCAGCATATCCTCGACGCCGTCGCGGGCCACCTGCCCGGTCCGCTCCGCCCGGTCACCACGATCGCCGAAGACGCGGTACCCACGGACAGCGACGACGGGCTCAGCGCCCGGATCGGCGCCGCCCTGGACGGGATCACCGGCGAGGCCATCGGCGCCGTCGGGAACCTGGTTGCCTCGTCCGCCGCGGGCGCGGCTTACGGGATCGATGCCGTCGCGGAGCAGTTGGCCGAGCAGCAGGTCGCCGTGCTGCTCCTGGCGGCCGACCTCGCACGGGACGGCGACGGCACGAGCTACCGGATCGGGCGCCGCCCGACCGAGTTCATCGTCGGCGACTCCGACGTCGGCACCGAGGTTCCGCTGGAGGACGGGCTGGTCTGGGCCGCGCTGCATCAGGACGCGATCGTGGTACGGCTGCCGGACCGCTCCGGCCCGCTGGCCGGCCAGCCCGTGGCCGCCCTGCTCCGCCGCGGATAGGCTCACCACGGCTCGGTCCCGCGGGTTCACCGCGGCGGCAGCCCGGTGCCCTGGAGTGCTGACACAAAGATGGTTACCCTGCCAGTGCGGACGTTCCGGCCTCGACGCCCAGACCGATGGAGGCAGCGCATGGGCACGATCACGACGACCGATGGTACGGAGATCTTCTACAAGGACTGGGGCTCGGGCCAGCCGATCGTCTTCAGCCACGGCTGGCCGCTGTCGGCCGACGACTGGGACACCCAGATGCTGTTCTTCCTGCAGCATGGCTACCGCGTCATCGCCCATGACCGGCGCGGGCACGGACGCTCCACCCAGACCAGCGACGGTCACGATATGGACCACTATGCCGATGACCTGGCTGCGGTGACTGCCCATCTCGATCTCCAGGACGCCATCCATGTCGGGCACTCCACCGGCGGCGGCGAGGTCGTGCACTACATCGCCCGGCACGGTCAGAGCCGCGTGGCCAAAGCGGTGCTGATCAGTGCGGTGCCGCCCCTGATGGTGCAGACCAGCGCCAATCCCGGCGGCCTGCCCAAGAGCGTGTTCGACGATCTGCAGGCCCAGCTGGCCGCTAACCGCTCTGAGTTCTACCGGGCCCTGCCGTCGGGCCCCTTCTACAGCTTCAACCGGCCCGGCGCGAAATCCTCCGAGGCGATCATCGCGAACTGGTGGCGCCAGGGAATGATGGGCGGAGCCAAGGCACACTACGACGGCATCGTCGCCTTCTCCCAGACCGATTTCACCGAGGACCTCAAGAAGATCACGGTGCCGGCCCTGGTGATGCACGGCGACGACGACCAGATCGTTCCCTACGCCGACTCCGGACCGCTGTCCGCGCAGCTCCTGCGGAACGGGACGCTGAAGACCTATCACGGATTCCCGCACGGCATGCCGACCACCCAGGCCCAGACGATCAACACGGACCTGCTGGCCTTCGTACAATCCTGACCGGGCTCCCCGGCACGCCGCGCGAAGTGACGCAAGCGACTGGGAACTGGCCCGCTGACCCGGCTCTGGTCGATACGCCGCGTTCGCGGAGACTGGCGCTGCCAGCGCGCAGCACGCTCCTAAGGCTAGGGGGGCGGCGAGGCGCCGGTTGTAAGCGCCACTGCCGCCTCAGCCACCTTGCGGGCGAGAACCAGCCCGGTGAGCGTCAGGTTGACGGATCCAACCGCGGACCCACCGGGAGTCGTGCAGGTAGGCGATGCCGGTGATCGTGACCGTGAGGGAGACAGCGAAAGAGATCGCGGACTGCGTGAAGAAGGCCGTGGTGGTCCGGGGCCGTAGCGGAGTGCTCATGCGTCCTATTCTCGGCAAGTCGCCCGCCCGGCACCTGAGCACGGATACTCATTCCCTGGTGAGCTGATCAGCCAAACCGCCGGCCAGGCGAGCCGGCCGAAGGCGTCCCCGCGAAGGCGCGCTCATGCCGCATAGGGCTCGTCACCTTGGCGGTGACGCCGGTCGTGGCCCGGTTGCGGCACCTGTTTTCTGCGGTGGAGGCCGAGCAGGCGCCACTGGTCCAGCACCGTACACTATCCGCGCCGGATTGAAACGAAATGCCATCGCATGGACAGAGGAATGGTTCAACGGCACGGGCTCTACCGGCTCCGCGGCACGATCCGCTATCCAGGAGCAGCGTAACCATGCCGAGAAGATCATCGGTAAGCCGTGTGCGGGAAGACCGCACGCACGGAGTGAAAGGAGGACGGGGAAACGAGCCTGTACAGGCACCGCGCCCCTGACTGCCAATGTCGAATGATCTGCCCGACATGCGGGCATCGCACGAGGATCGCGACCGCGTCGTGGACGCGCTGCGGGTTGCCGGCGGTGACGGCCGGCTCAGCGCCGAGGAACTTGACACCCGGCTGGAGCGCGCGCTGTCAGCTCGGACGCTTGGCGAGCTGGCCGGGCTCACCGCCGACCTGCCGAACGCACCCGCAGCCAAAGAAGTACTCGTGATCAGCCAACACGCCGGCAAGTACGTACAGGAGGGGCGCTGGCTGGTGCCTGCACGTATCGAGCTTCGCACGCAGCTGTGCCGGGTCACCCTCGACTTCACCCACGCGGTGATCACCTCGGGCGTCCTGCGGATCGACGCGGACATGCAACACGGCAAGCTGTTCATCGTCAGCCCGCCGGGCATCGCGATCAACACCGACGGGCTCACCCTCATCTACTCCAAGCTCAAGCTCCACTCCAAGAACGCTGCTGCCGATCCCCGTCTCCGCATCGAGCTCGCCGGCACGCTCGTGCACGCAAAGGTCATCGAGCAGCCTGAGAAGAAGAAAAGCGACTGACCGATGACCGAGATGGACCAGATCACCCCCGTCCTCGACGTCACCCTGTCCTGGCTGCGCTCCGAACCAGTCCGGAGGATTGCGGCCCGCAGGGCTCGCACCAACCGGTTTCCCCGGAGCTGACGGGGAGGCCAGACACAGGGTCCGGAGGGCTATTTCCAGCCCGGCCGGGTGGTGCTCGATGACCACTACCGCCCCATCCGCCGCGCGCGCCACGATCCAGCCCGTCTTCACCGATGCCGATGCGAACCGTGGCCAGTCTCTCGCCGTCGATGAAGAATCGGAGCATTTAGAGCTCAGCACCTCACCGTCGGTAAGGTTCACGTGCCCCGGGTGTGGTCTGGCTATCAGCTCGGCGGCATCGTTGTGCGCAGGCTTGATAGTGCTGGATTAGGCTGACCTGCAGGCGGAGCCTCAGACTGCCGGTGGCCTCAGGCTGACTGCTTTTTGTGGTTTTGCGGAGGCGGATGGGCGGATCCGTTGGGCGAGTTGGCGCTCATAGGCAGAGCGGCTGAGACCGAGATCATCGGCCGGCTTCTGGGTGATGCCGTCTCGGGCCGGAGCGGTGTCCTGGTCCTGACCGGTGAAGCGGGGGTGGGGAAGTCTGCCCTGCTGGCGTATGCGCGGGCGAGAGCTGGCGGGATGGGCGTCCTGCAGACGGCCGGCGTGCAATCCGAGGCCGAGATCGACTTCGCGGCGCTGTACCAGTTGTTGCGTCCTGCGCTGGATGGGGTGGGCTCACTGCCGCCGCCTCAATCGGCGGCGTTGGGAGCGGCGCTGGGCGTGGAGCCGGGCCGGCCCGCGAACCGGTTTCTGATCGGCGCTGCGGTGCTTAGCCTGCTGTCCGCGGCGGCGGGCGACCGCCCGCTGCTGTGCCTGGTGGACGACGCGGGATGGCTAGATTACGAGTCGGCGGTGGCGCTTGCGTTCGCCGCGAGGCGGCTTGAGGCCGAAGCGGTGGTCGTGATCGTCGCGGCGCGGTCGGTAGCTGGTACGCCATTCGCGGGGCTCCCGGGCCGCCAAATCGAAGGACTGAGCCGTTCGCAGGCTGAGACCCTTCTCGCGGCCCACCACCCGCGTGTTGACCCGCTCATCCGCGAGCGCCTCATTGAGCGCGCCGACGGCAACCCATTGGCCCTTCTGGAGTTTGCCAACCAGCTGCAGGACGCCGCCCAGCTGGCTCCGCCGTTCCCCGTGGGCCTTGCCCCCACTGCCGTCGAGTCCTTGTACCTGGAGCAGGTCCGCAGGCTGCCAGATGATACGCAGTTGCTGCTGCTGGTGGCGGCGGCAGAAGACTCCCAGGCTCTCGGGCTGATCATCCACGCTGGGAGCAGGCTCGGCCTTGAGCCACGGGCGCTAGAGCCTGCAGAACAGGCGGGAATCGTCTCGGTTGCCGGGGACCAGATCATGTTTGGGCACCCGCTTGCACGCTCGGCTACCTACACGGGTGCGGCGTTCGCCCAACGCCAACGGGTGCACAAGGCGCTCGCCGACGCGTGCGGGCAGGAGGAACCCGACCGCCGGGCCTGGCACCACGCCGCGGCAGCGCTGGCACCCAACGAGGAGGTGGCGCGGGAGCTAGAGTCTACGGCCCGTCGCGCACAGCTGCGCAGCGGCCAGGCAGCGGCATCGGCCGCCCTGGAGCGTGCCGCGCAACTTTCGGGCGATGCTGCCGCTAAGGCGGTGCGGCTGGTGGCCGCTGCGGAGGCGGCCTGGAGGGCAGGCAACGGCGACCGGGCCATTGCCCTGATCGGGCTTGCGACCAAGCTTCCCGGCAATGCCCAGCTCCGGGCCGTCGCGGCTGAGATCCGCGGGCTGGCCCAGGCCCAGAGTGGCACGCCCCGGCAAGCTGCTGCCGCCCTTGCGGCCGCCGCCCAAGAGATCGCCCCCGTCGATCACCGCCGGTCGATGCGGCTCGCCACGATCGCCGCGGAGGCCGCCTGGTTCGCTGGGCACGGGGAGCGGCTCGAGCAGCTCGACACCTTTACGAGCTCGCTGCCGGCCAGCCCAGATATGACCGGCAGGTTCATGCATTCCTACGTCGGGGCCCTGGCGGCGACCCTGCGGGGCGGCCTGCCTGCCGCGGCCTCCCAGCTCAAGGCAGCGGCGCGGCTCACCGGCCGGCTCAGTGAACCGCGCCCGCTGACGTGGGCGGGTGACTGTGCCATGCTGCTCCAAGACTCGCCGGGCGCGGAGGAACTTTACTCGCGGGCTGTTGACCGCTCGCGTGAGCTCGCCAACATCGCCAATCTGATGCACGCACTGCACCTGCGGGCCCGCTGCGAGCTTGACCTCGGCAAGGTAGCCGTGGCCGAGGCCGACGCCGCCGAGGCTTTGCAGTTCGGGCGGCAGCTGAGGCAGCCGGGAGTCGTCGTGCACAGCCTGGCCGTCCTGGCCAGGATGGCCGCCCTGCGCGCAGACATCGCCGAATCCCGCCGCCGCACGGCGGAAGCCCTGGAACACGCTGTCCCCCACCGCCTGCATCTTGCTGTCTGCGCCGCCGTCCTCGCGAACGGCGAAATCGATGTCAGCCTCGGCCGCCCGGCCGCCGCGCTGGAGCGGCTTGAACCGCTGATCGCTGATCCGGTGGCGCATCCCGCCTACCTGATGTGGAATGCTTCGATGTCCCCGCGCCGCCCGCGACACTCGCCCGTTGCCGCGGGCTTCTCGCCGACCGTGCCCAGGCTGACGGCCACTTCTTTGAGGCACTGTGGCTCCACCAGGCAGGGACGGACCCGCTCGACGAGGCGCGGACCCGGCTCAATCTCGGCGAGCATCTGCGCCGTACCGGGCGCCCCGCGGCCGCGCGGCCGCATCTCCGGGCGGCCATGGAAGCCTTCGACAGCCTCGGAGCCCGGCTCCTCGCCGACCGCGCGGCGGAGGAGCTGAGGGCCAGCGGCGAGGTGGCACGGCGGCACCTACCAAGCGGGATCAGCGACCTGACGCCACGGGAGCGGCAGGTCGCCAGGCTGGCCGCGGCGGGCCACTCCAATGGCGAGGTCGCGGCACGCCTGTTCCTGAGCCAGAAGACGGTCGAGTACCACCTGCACAAGGTGTTCACCAAGCTCGGGGTGGCATCCAGGGCCGACCTCTCCGCAGTCCGGGACCAGATCGGCCCGGCCGCTGGGGTCGGCGAGGGCCTCCCTGGGGTCTGACGCTGCCACAGCGGGGCGCCGCTTCCCGGCGGCGACCGCCACGGACTAGGGGGTAGCTAGGGACTTCATTGATTCGGCACGCCCTCAGTCCGGCCTACGGTGCTAGGCAGGCGGGTGAACGCTTCCGGACGAACCTAAGAAGGGCGCATCCTCGGTAGCTTGCGATTACCGCCTGTACTTCATGCAGGTCAAGGACCCGTCTGCACTCATACACCTGGGAGAGAAGTGGCAATGAAGGGTAAGACCGCGCTCGTCACCGGATCATCGGAGGGGCTGGGCCGCGCGATCCTGCTGCGGCTAGCCGCAGAGGGCGCGAATGTCGTCATCAACTATCACCGTAACGAAACCGCCGCGAAGGAAGTGAAGACCGCTGCCGAGGCCGAGGGCGTACGCGCCATCGTGGTCCAGGCCGATGTGTCCAGCGTGCCGGACATCGAGCGGCTTTACGACGCGGCCGTCGAGGAGTTCGGCCGGATCGACATCGTCGTGGCGAACGCCGGAATGGAGAAGGTGAACATCCCGTTCACCGACGTCACCGAAGAGGACTTCGACCTGCTGTGGCGGGTCAACACCAAGGGGCCGTACTTCGTCCTGCGCGAGGCCGCCCGGCGGATCGCCGACAATGGCCGGATCGTCACGATCTCGTCCAACACGACGACCGTTCCGCAGGTGGGTGTCGCCCTCTACGGAACCAGCAAGATCGCCATGAGCTACCTCATCCGGGTCGCGGCGCTGGAACTCGGGGCCCGGGGAGTCACGGTCAACACGGTGGTGCCCGGCCCGATCGACAACGCCGGGATCTTCACCGACCCGTCCAACGACGAATACAAGCAGAGCCTGATCGACATGACCCCGATCGGGAGGTTGGGAACGCCGCAGGATGTGGCGGCCATTACCGCGTTCCTCGCCAGCGGCGACGCCGGGCTCATCACCGGTCAGCAGATCGTCGCCGACGGCGGAATGCACTAGGGGAGAAAAGGTGACTCAAGCGACAATGCACGCGGTGCAGGCCCAGGAGGCCGGCGCCCCGTTTGTGAATGTGGAGCTCCCGGTGCCGGAGCCGAAGCCCGGGCAGGTGCGCGTCAAGGTGCATGCGTGCGGGATCTGCGGCGGCGACGAGATTCCGCGTGAAGGCCTGTTCGGCACGCAGTTGCCGCGGGTACCCGGTCACGAGATCGGCGGCGTCGTGGACGCGGTCGGCGACGGCGTGACGATGTGGCAGGTCGGCGACCGGGTCGGCGTGGGCTGGTCCGGTGGCAGCGACCTCACCTGTGAGTTCTGTCGGCGCGGCGATTTCACCAACTGCGTCAACCGCACCATCACCGGCGCTAATTTCGACGGCGGTTACGCCGAGTACATGGTGGCGCCGCAGGACGCGGTCGCCCGCGCGCCGGAAGGCCTGCCCTTCGAGGAGATCGCTCCGATGATGTGCGGCGGCATCACCGCGTTCAACGGGCTGCGGCACTCCAAGGCCGGTCCTGGCGATCTCGTCGCGGTTCACGGCGTCGGCGGGGTCGGCCACCTCGCCGTCCAGTTCGGCGACAAGATGGGCTTCCGCGTCGTCGCCATCGCGCGCGGTCCTGCCCGTGAGGAACTCGCCCACCGGCTTGGCGCCAGCGAGTACATCGACAGCACCGCCAGCGACGCCAGCGAGGCGCTGCGGGCGATGGGCGGCGCGGCGGTCATCTTCGACACCGTGTCCCGCGGCAACCTGCAGTCCGGGCTGATCAGCGGCCTACGGCCGAACGGCCAGCTGATCGTAGCCGAGGGCCTTGACCCGATCACGGTAACCGGTCACGACCTCGCGTTTCCCCGGCTGAACATCTCGGGGTGGTACAGCGGCGTCGCGGCCGACAGCGAGGACACGCTGAACTTCGCGGTGCTGAAGGGCGTGCATCCGATCGTCGAGACCCACCCGCTGGCGGACGCCGAAACGACGTTCCTGAACAGGAACAAGGCCAACATCCGTCCGGTCCTGATTCCCTGACGTTGGGGGGAACCGGTCGGCGGCCATTCCGGCCGCCGACCGGGGCAGGACGTTGCCGCTTGCAGTGGATCGGTGCGGCATACGGCATACCAGGGAGATCGCGATGTGCACGCAGGAGTCGGTTCGGTGAAAACCCACAGGCCCCTGCTGACCATCCCGCCTCAGCTACAGCGCCGGGATGCCGTCCGGTTGCAGCGCGAGGTGCTGGCCACGCAGCCGTGGGTAGGCCTCGGCGGGCTGGTGCTGTCGGCGGTCGTGTTCTTCGCCCTCGCGCTCGGACTAGGCAACACCGCGACGTCGCTGCTGGTACTTGGCCCGATGACGGTGTTCGCGGTGTCGGGCGTGGCGATGATCGGCTTCTGGTGGAACGACTGGCCCGGTTCCCGGCTTAACAAGCCCTGGACCGGCCTGGCCGACACGGCGCTGATCGTCGTGGGCGGGGTGGTGCTCACCATCGCCGGCGAGGCGATCATCGAGCGCCCCGACATCCGCGCGGTGTTCCTGGCCACTCCCGGCAACGGCGCGCCCACGACGTTTCCTGCGACGCTGGCGCTGGCCGGCGCCATCTTCACCACGATGCTCCAGCTCTCACTGGTGTGCGAGCGCTGGCCGCTTAGCGGCTTCAGCCCCCTCAAGTCCGGCGTCGCCGGGCTGGCGCTCTCCTGGGCCGTCGGGGTCGGCGCGTACTTCCTGTTCGTCAACATCGACTTCGTTCCCCCCGCCGTGCGCGCGGCCGCCGGGCTGCACAACCCCGGCGGGCCGGTGTCGGCCCTGGACTTCGGCATCGCGCTCATCGTGGTGGGCGTATGGCAAACGGTGTTCTTTGTCGTGCTGCGCGGCTGGCCGGTCAACCTCATCGGCCGGCGGCCGTTGCGCCTGCTAGCTGGCAACGCCCTGGTGATCGGGGGCGGCGCGGCCACCTATCTGGTGCTGCGTGACCTGGCGAACCTGTCACCGCAGGCCATCGGGGCCGCGTGCGGGTGCGTGATCAGCGCGGGGCTCATGGTGGCGCTGGTCTTCGAGGGCTGGCCGGGCGCGTTGCTGCGCCGTCCCGGTGCCGGGCGGGTGGTCACCCTCGTCTTCACCGCCGCGGTAGCGGTGGGGCTCAACCGCGCGCTGGCCGGGTACGCCGACAGCGTGCACTGGGTCAGGGCCACCGCCAACGACTGGGTGACCGTCGCGGGGCTCGCGTTCAGCGCGGTCGGCATCATCCTGCACGTCGCTATCGGTCAGCGCTGGCCGTTGTCGCCGACCATAGCCGACGAGGACAGCCAGCAGCAGCCGGCCCGCGCCCGCGCTACCCGCTGACCGCCGCGCGCACGGAGATCACCGCCGTCGTAGAGCCTCTTCAGGCGATGAGGCGGTAGAAACGCCAGTAGGGGGTGTCGATGCGCAGGATACCGGCATCACCAGCGTCGCCGTTGAGGCGCCGGCCTGGACACCGCGCTACGACGCATCGCGCGCCACGACCGGAACACGACCGCTTATCAACAGCCCAGCTAACCTGGCCGGGCAAACGGGCATCGGCATCCCGGGTACCCTGCTCCTAACTCCCAGGCCGAAGAACGGAGGCCACAAGACCGCAAAGCCGCCGTTCGCCGCGTCCCATACGCGCCAGTGGCCGCACTGGTGGCGCAGATAAGGAGATTCTGCACCAGGTTGTCAGCCACAGCTGTGCAGAAATAAGCCGAACGGAATCGGCAGGGAGGATGTGGATAGTGCTTCCGGCCCGGCTTGCGTGGCTTTGCGGTGGTGCAGGCGTAGGGTCGGGGGCCTGGGTCCCGGCCTGACCTCCGAATCGGCTGACGCCCTCTCGGGCTGTCCTGCTAACGATTCGTCGGCCGGGTCCCAGGTTTTATGGCACCTGCCGGCGTGCCGGTCTGATCTGCCCGTCCTGGACTAGAGGCCTGGGGTTCACAGGTCCGACGGCCAGCGGGTGCGTGCCACCCCTTCAACCACAGGAAAAGGGATGGCATGACCATCGTAGAAGACACACGCGCCATCACCGGCGGGGTGGACACCCACGCCGGCGCGGGCTCCTGCGCTCGCCAGTCAGCAAGAGTGACCTGGCTGCGCGGGATCCGGGCCGGGAAGTAGCAGAACCCGGAACCCGAGGTAATGAGTTGCTCCTCCCCGATATCCGCCACCGCCCACACCTCCACGGGGCCGCCGGTGTTGTTCATCTGCACGAAGAAGCCGGCCTCGAACTCGTCCCGGCACAAGAACACGCCATCCTCCTCAGGCAGCGAGCTGCCGGCGATCCCCGGAGCCGCCCCCATGCGGGTCCAGTCCAGGCCGTGGGCCAGGATCGACTCCCGGTTCAGGACGGAGGTGACGTGGAACAGGTGCGCCATGCGCCGAGCCTAGCCAGGCTGCCCGCGCTCTCCATCGTCGGCCGGAGGAGAGCCATCGGTAGCTGGCGGCGAACCGCGGGTCACCAGGCGGAGCTCAACACGGGCGGCGGGGATGCGTTCTTGCTCGCGGGCCAGCAGAGCCAGCGCGCGGGCATCGGCGGCCGTGGGGCGGCTCAGGTCCAGGGCGCGTGGCCACAGCCGGGCGTAGCGGACGGCCGCGACCTCGGCCGCGTAGAGAAGGGCCTGGTTGACCAGGTAGAGCAGGGCGAACATGC
>WNGJ01012244.1_pt1 | contig 18381 bp, 19 predicted proteins | sample 5400611 | NCBI WGS metagenome assembly WNGJ01 (sample SAMN13153375, study PRJNA577476) | soil metagenome | isolation source: 40 cm soil or saprolite under Garry oak tree replicate 1 | place: USA:California | collected 2016-06-15 | reverse complement strand
TCATCAGCGTTGGCGGCACATTGTTGCTATTGCGCCTGGATGTCCACTCTACCAACACCGATGTCTTGCTGGCCGTGCTCGTGTTCGGTCTGGGCATGGGCTTTGGCATGTCGCTCTACACCCTGATCGTACAGAATGCCAATCCGAACAAGATTGGCCAGGCAACTGCAGCGCTGACCTTCTTCCGTTCCATCGGTGGAGCAATCGCGTTGGCAGCCATGGGATCAGTATTGAATTCTGCCTATCTGCCCGCATTTAACAACGCGCTGCCACCTGCGATCAAACATCTCGCGACAGTGCAGCCCAGGGTGGCGCAGTTCCTGAGAATCTTCAACAACCCGCAGGTATTGCTCCAACCAGATGTGGAGGCGCAGTTCCTGACGCAAGCCACGCATCAAGGTTCTGCGGCCGTGACGATGTTCAATCAAGTCATCGAGTCCGTGAAGGTCGGCCTGACTGCGGGTATCCATGATGTCTTCCTCATTACCCTGGTGATCATGGTCATTGGTACCATTGCTGTATTCTTCCTCAAAGAGATTCCTCTGCGCGGCGGACGACAGAAAGCTGCGGCGACTAATAAAGAAGATAACGCCGAACACTAAAATGAGGAGGAGGAAGTTGACGACAATGGTCAGCAAGAGATTCGGATTAGCGAAATGAGGAGGAAAATCTGGTTGTGTTGCAAAAAAGGCAGTGAGATGGGAAGCTCTGCTGGATTCGAGAACCAGCGAGGAGTTTCTTCTTTCTGAACAACCAGAGTCCCTTCAAATGGCGTCACTTCGAGGCCCAGATCATACGGCTCGGGTGTGCGCTGGGATCTTCGCGACGCCTTCAGTTCGCGCGACTGGGAGGAGATGATGGCTGAAGGGGGCCTCTGGGTCGACCACACCACCCTCTCCCGCTGGGTGCAGCACTCTGCTGCGGAATGCGAAAAACGCTCTCGGCCACACCTCAAAGCCTGCAATGACTCCTGGAGAGTGGATGAGACGTCCATCAAAGTCAAGAAAACCTGGATGTCTCTTTCCCGGGCTGTCGCTTCGGAGGGAAACATGCTCGAGTTTCTCTTGAGTGCGACACGCGATGCGGAGGCGGCCAAACGCTTCTTCGTCACTGCCTTGGGACGTCCTGCTGGTTCAGCTACTCAAGCCAGTGGAAGCGAGCAGAACGGATGCCCCTCAAGCTGCCAAATCGGCACCGCGCGTCAGCAACGTGGAGAAGAATGCGGCCTCTCCCAAGGCCATGGCCGACCTCACAGCGCGTGGGATCTTGCCTGCAAACGCAGACCTGCGGCAGGTCAAGTATCTCAATACCATCGTCCAACAAGATCATCGGTTCATCAAAGGGCTGGTCAAGCCAGCCATGGGCTTCTTTTCCCTGGAAACGGCAGAGCGAACCTGGCAAGGATACGCGCGTCATGAACAGGATGCGCAAGGGACAGGTCAGAGGGGTGGGCAAAGCAGACATCAGCGGACAGGTCGCCTTCATCGCCCGCCTCTTTGGAGTGGCGGCCTAAGCCCAACAACGAGAGGAGCTGCATACCCACTGTGTGCCCCGAGATTTTTTGCAACACAACCGGGTGTTGCGTCCTCGCCAAGGCAGGATGTCACGACGGGCGAGGCAGGATGTCACCCCAAAATGAGGCAGGATGTCGCTGTACACCTTTTTGCGCATCAAAAAACCGCCTGCTTGCTGACTCTCTCACCGCTTGCTTGCCACGAAGCGGCTTCTGGTGAGCCAGTAAAGAGACGGTTCAGAGAGAAGAGCGGGAGACGGGACTCGAACCCGCGACAGCCTGCTTGGAAGGCAGGAACTCTACCAACTGAGTTACTCCCGCATATTGTTGACCAAGCATAAAAGTAAAGAATGGTTGACCAACCGGTCGGGGTGCGCGGACTTGAACCGCGGACCTCCTGCTCCCAAAGCAGGCGCGCTACCGACTGCGCTACACCCCGTAGGAACTTCATTCTCTACAAGAATGTGTGTGCACTATAGCACGCCTCTAGCGATCTGTCAAGTACTGCCATCAGCCTTTTTTGCGGCGGTAACGTATCTTGAGCAGGAAGAGATTCCAGCGTGTGGCGATACTGCTGAGGGGATTACGACGTAAAGGTGTCACCTTGCCATAGCGAGAGGATGAGGCAGAATAACGAGAAGAGCGCGACTGGCGCGAACGAGAGATAAACGCTGAAACAACTGTCAATACCAGACACACAACACCTACAATGGCAAATACCCCGGTGACAATATTCGGACCTACAGCGTATGCATAGCCGCCAGAAATGAGCGCGGCTATGGCCGCAATGATCAAAAACCATTCCGGGGCCCTGAAATTGAGAGATGGGAAACTGCGTCGAGGCGGTTTTACACGATAGTCCGGTTTGCGGCGTAATCGCTTACCGAATCTCTGCCCAAGACGCGGTTTAGGCTCCGTGGTCTCCAAATTGCGGAGGATTTCTTCAATTTCACGTTCGTATCTGTTTGGCATCGATGCTCTGCTTCCTTGAACTCGCCAAAATGCTCTTGCTTGTAATGATACCAACTTTTAAGCTGAGAGACAAGTATTTTGCCGCTCAATTTTGCGTTGTTACCTGAAGGAGCGCTTTGACTTTCTCCACGAGTTCAAATGGATGAAATGGTTTGGTCATATGTTCGGCTGCCCCTAAGTCGACACTGATACGCTCATAAATGTCTTCAGGGTGGGCCGTCATGATTACCACCGGTATATGCCGGGTCTGTGGATCGCTACGCAAGGTGCTAAATATGTGATAGCCATCCTCACCCGGCATCATTACGTCTAAGATAATTAAATCAGGTATGTACTGAATAAGCAAGTGTTGAAGTTGCTGACCACTACAAGCAGCAGCGACCTCAAAGCCATTGCGCTTGAGCACAAACGTGACGATCTCTCGTATCTCTTTGTCATCATCCACCACAAAAATGCGCTTTGACATGAGTTACTTACTCCCAGCTAGCTCATATTTTTAGTGAGCTAGCATCTATCTTACCTGGATTTCTTTCCTATTTCAAGAAATAAGCCCATGTTTTTCCCCTTTTTCTAAAATTTGGCATCTTCTGTATGAAAAGCCTGTTCAAGAATTGACGTCATCGGCTACCTCTGCTATGATAAGTGCCAGGAATTAAGTACCAGGACAAGCAGATACTCTTTTCTTCCTGCTTGAAGACGGATTTGCCGCACTACATCTTTGTTTTTGTTGAGGTGGAAAGATATGGACACAGTTCTATCCTGGCAAAGCAGCTTGCAACATATTCTTAAGGTGCCGGGAGAACGCCAACGTATGGCAACGGCTCTCGGTCTCTCTTCAATGACGCTCACCCGTTGGGCCAATGGAGAATCCAGTCCACAGCGACCTCACCTTATGCGCCTGGTGCAGGTTGTTCAACCACAATACCGTGAAGAGTTGCTCGAAGGACTTGAAGTTGTCTATCCAGATTTTCAATCCTGGTTGAAAGAGAATTCTTCCGAACAAATACCTTCTGAATTTTTTGCCCAACTACTCGATATGCGCACAACTACCATGGATGCATTGCGCTTCTGGCGTATCAGTGACCTGATATTAAAACAAGTTCTTACCCAATTAGACCCCAATCAACTTGGGATGTCTATCACATTGGTACAATGTATGCCTCCCTCACCAACCCAGGCTAATAAAGTCTGTTCTCTGCGTGAGCGAGCTGGAAAAGGGTCCTATCCCTGGGCAGCCGACCTTGAACATCTCGCGCTCTTCCTGGGTATGGAATCGTTAGGAGGTTATGCAGTGGAAGCTCGCCACATCGTCAATGTCGACGACCTCAGCAAAGATAAACTGCTGCCAGCCTACCAGACTGAGCACGAAGTTAGCGCGGCAGCCCATCCAATCATGCTTGGAGGCAAGGTTGCAGGATGCCTTTCAGCTTCCAGTACGCAGCTCGCCTATTTCACGCAGTCACGACAGGCATTGCTTGCTACTTTTAGCGACCTCGCTTCCCTGGCATTTGAGAAGGATGAGTTCTATCCAGCAGACATGATAGAACTCAAAGTCATGCCAAAGCCTGACTACCAGCGTCCCATTCTCTCCACGTTCCGGCAGCGCGTCTCGAAAACTCTTACCATGGCTTCGTACCCACGTGTGCATATGAGCAATCTCGAAGCGGAACAAAAAGTGTGGCAAGAATTAGAGGAAGAACTTCTTGATCTTCCCGATGAGGCTTACGAACACTAAAAGAACCAAAAACTCGAGTGTCATCGGCACTCCACACAAGTAGAGTTCTTACGATGGCCGGATAAGACCCTCTTCTTGATACTCTTGGAAGAGCCGATCGAAATTGGCCGAGGGAGCTAGATACCAATCATGAGCGTCGAGTTTCAAGGGTGCAACTGTGCGTGGCGGCAGATTCCCCGCGGCTACCCACTCACTGAAGGCACGCATCACTTCACCCGAAGGCTTGACCGTGCCGTCATAGCGGGTCAGGCCAAAGAACCGCTCGTGCTCATGTGTATCAAAAGGCGGTTTTCCCCACAGTAGCGGATCGTAGTCCGAAAACGCCCAGCTGAAAGCGCCAAGCGCCCCACAATGTGCCAGCTTCTCGAGTACTTCCTGGTAATACCGGGCACCAGAGACATCATCCGCAAAGTATTGATCGCTTTCAATAGCGCCGCGTCGTACTACTCTATGTTCAGAAATATCTCCTTGCTCTGAACTGGCATACCCGAATTCTTCCAATAGCACGCGTTTGCCTCCGAGGGCTTCCGTTACAAGGCAGGCAAGCGGCACGACATTGCTGTTGAGGGGATCGTCGAATGCGGTCTGCGGAAAATAGATACTATAGGCATGCATAGAGAGGAAAGTATTGTTGGGCGCCAGCAGATCAGGACGAAAGCCGTTATAGCCGGTGAGGGTGGGTAAGTGCATCCCAGCACTCACGGGGAGTGCAGAGTATTTGCGCACCTCTGCGGCCAGTCTCTTATTCCAGGCAGCACTATCACTATACTGTTTTGGTACAAAGAACAGGTCCGGCTCGTTCGAGAAGTTCCAGGAGTAAAGAGCGGGATGGGGCCCATAGCGCCGGCACACGGCAGCAATCAGCAGACATTCTGCTTCGAGCATCAAGGGGTCAGTATATGGGTCGCGCCCGCGACGCGTCGTGTACTCACCATTGGCCATGCGCAGCATACCGCCTGGATCGTCCCCATTTGTTAGCGCCCAGCTGGGCCACCAGTTGATGCCCGACATATGACCGGTGAAGAAGGTTGGCATCACCTTGATACCCACATCACCAGCCACGTCGAGTACGATACCAAGATTGGCCAGGGCACGGTCACTCACGCGATCTGGCGTGGGCTGGAAGTCCTCCCAGCATAAGAAGATGCGGACCACCTGTAACTTGAGAGCAGCAATCTCGGCGAACTCTGTCTCGACTTCTGAACGGTTGAAATCTTTCCACCAGTACATCGCCTTTTTGCGTGGCCAGTAGTTTACACCCAGGGTAAAGGTATCCTGTTGCATCGTATCCATTCCTCTCTCAATACAATAGAAATGCTCTTCCGGCTCTCCACTGTAATTACCAGCAAAGATGGCCAGGCTGGCTTTGCCCCTTATGCATCCACTTCCTGGCAGCATTTCGAACTTTCGTGCTTCCTACTATGATTTACGATCCTCATCAACTGCTGGTTTCCTCGATTCGTTGATCAGCACATACATAGTTATTCTATGTTGTGTTTGCGCATCAAATAACGCAACTGGTCAACTTTTGCCAGGCCAAGAAGTTCGCTGGCACGAGTTCGATTGTGCCTGGTCATCTCTAAGGCCCAGCGTACGAAATGTTGCTCTAAGCGTTCAATTAGCTCCTCCAATGCTATGGAGCCAGGTGGGTGTAAGCTCAGCCACTGTTCCCATGGATCCAGCAGACTTACGCCGTTGCTATCGACATGCCCAACGATTTCATAGGGTAAGTGAGCAGGCAATAATTCATCGCTATTACTGAGAATCATAGCTCGCTCAATGACATTTTTTAATTCACGCACGTTGCCAGGCCAACTATAGGCCTGGAAAAGACGCTGGGCCTCCGGGGCAATGCGCCGCACATTACGCCCCAACGATTTGTTAAAATCATCTATAAAGCGCGAGGCAAAGAGTAAGATATCGTCTGGTCGTTCGCGTAATGGTGGCAGTGCAATCTGTAATACGGCTAAACGAAAGAACAAATCAGCGCGAAATGAGCCTTCTTTCATGGCCTGTTCAAGATTGCGATTGGTGGCCGCTATCACGCGCACATTAATATTGACCTCCTTATTACCACCAAGCCGAAAAAATGATCGTGTTTCCAGGATACGCAGCAGTTTGGCCTGCATATCGACGGGCATCTCACCTATTTCATCAAGGAAGAGAGTCCCTCCTTCGGCAAGTTCAAGTAAGCCGCGCTTCTGCTTTTTCGCATCGGTAAAGGCATACTGTTCAAAGCCAAATAGCTCACTCTCTATGAGGTGGTTGGCGATAGCTGCGCAATTGAGCGGGTGGAATGGCCCTGAAGCACGCAGGCTCTGATCATGAATAGCTCGCGCCACAACCTCCTTGCCGGTGCCGCTTTCGCCGGTAATCAGCACCGCAGCAGTATCACTGCGTGCCACACGTGCCACCAGGTCAAATACCTCGCGCATACGTTCGCTATGCCCGACAAGGTAGGAAAAATGGTAATTGTCGCTGCGCTCACGTCGCAATTGACGCAGTTCACGGTACATGGCACTTGTTTCCAGGGCCCGCTGCACCACCACCAATAACTCATCGAGATCAAAGCCCTTCAAAAGATAGTCGGAGGCACCTAATTTCATGGCGGTAACGGCAGTTTGTACATCACCATGGGCGGTAAGCATCACTACTGGTAGCTCCTGCTCGCTCTTACGAATTTCTTTCAGAACATCCAGGCCACCCAATTTAGGCAGGCGCAGGTCGAGCAGTACCAGGTCAATGCTATTTTTTTGCAGTTCCTGCAGACCTGCTTCACCATCAGCAGCCGTGCATACCTCATAACCGTGCTTCTTGAGGTAACGTGCAAACTGATGAGGTAAATGCGGCTCATCGTCAATGATGAGGATACTCAAACTCACAATACAACCTCCCCTCACATACAATTTCTGACAATTATGAGTTCGTGCCTACGAAATTTCCAAGTCACCTGCTGGGAGCCGCAGCGAGATAGTAGTACCGTAGCCGGGCTGGCTCTCTACCAGCAGATGACCGTGGTGATCTTCTACCAGGCGGCGCGTAATAGGCAATCCCAGCCCAATACCATGCGCCTTGGTGGTAAAGAATGGTTGAAAAATATGCTCGAGTTGATCGGGAGCGATACCGACTCCTGTATCACTCACCGATAACTCCAGCCAGTTCTGCTGCAGGCTATATTCGTATACATCTATTGCACCTATAGGTTCACCAAATTCAAATGATCTCCCTTGTTCATGCTGTATATTACTATTGTCACTGGCAGGTATGACCTGGCATGAGACCGTGAGTACGCCTCCCTCGGGCATGGCCTGGATAGCGTTCATGTAGAGATTGAACAAGACCTGTTCCATCTGCGCCATATCGGCATGTATCACCGGTACCTCGTGATAAACACGATGGATGATTACGCTCATTTCGCTGCATTGTGCCTGCATGATGTTTAGCACGTGCTCGCTGAGTTCTACCAGGTTACACGCGACGTAATGTAGCTGGCGCGGCCTGGCAAACAAGAGCAAATCACGCACAATGGCATCGAGACGCTCTACTTCTTTGAGAACAACCGCTACCGACTCTTGCGCATCTTCAGTGCTTTGTTCATCGCCACCCAGATCATCCTCCAGCATCTGCATAGAAGTTTTGATGGAAGCAAGGGGATTACGTACTTCATGAGCAACGCTAGCTGCCATTTCACCAAGTGATGCCAGGCGGTCAAGGCGACGCTTCTCCTCTTCCAAATGGTGCATAGAAGTGACATCGGTGAAGGTTGCTAACCAGCCAATCTGCTCGCGTTGATCATTGTAGAGCGGCACGAGATGAACGTCTAACACCACTTCTTGTGCATGTCGATCTACCGTAACGAGAGTTTCGGAAAGAGTAGAGAGAGCATCCATTGCGCTTTCCCGGTTATGAGATGCAACAGGGATAATGCGACCTTCTTCGCTGTGCACAACATCTATGGGCATGGACAAGTTCAGTATCTTCTGCACAGGCTGTCCCAGCACTTCATAGGGATGGTAGCCGAGGATGGCCTGGGCAGCACGATTAAAGGTGGTGATACATCTCGAGAGATCAATTGTAATCAGACCACTGGGAACACTTTCCAGGATCAATTCTTTCAGACGCTGGTCGTCCAAAACCTGGCGCAATAACTTGCGCGCCTCGTTACGCGCCTCGACAACTTCAGTCACCAGATGCGTATTTTCTAAAATTGCACTAGCCTGGCCGGCCAGTACCTGGAGCAAGACAAGCTCTTCACGTCTCAGTTTCCACGCTCGATGATGGGCTCCAACGATAACACCGAGCACTTTTGGCCCGTGAACATCCACAACCTCGTGCAGTGATGTCCGGCATGGCCTTTTGTCGCCTACGGTTCTTTGCAAAAGGACTTCTTGCGGATAGCCCTGCCGGGGGCCTCCCAGTTTACCTACTCCGTATCCATACCTGTGAAGCGTTGCTTCACTGACGAGAAGAGGGATAGCAAAAAAGGTTTTGATATTTGCCGGCAAATGGGTCAGATATTCAATCGTGTGTGAGTCACCCGGGCGCTCGATAATAAGCGGGCGAGGTTCTCTTTGTCTGCTGAAGTGTGCAAGCAGCAAGTTTTGTAGGGCGGGAGTAATCCAGGATGAGGCTTGTGTCGATGCATCTGGCCGGATCAATGCACAAAGATCGGCGGATGTAATTTCCCGGGTGCGCTGGAGAATAATATTGTGTACGCGCTCAGGTTCATACATTGAGCAGTTCAGCTGGCTGGCGATACTATTGAGCAGCGATAATTCATGAATACGTTCCCGGTCGCGTTCTAAGAGGCGGGTGTTTTCCAGGAGGAGTGCGACCACACCTGCTACAGCTTCCAACACACTAGACGTTCGGGGCGCACTGAATTGGACTTCTACACTACTGCGCAAGGCAACGAGGACGCCGGTGGCACGCTGCCGGTAGATTAGCGGTACAGCTACAAGCCCCGGGGTGGAACTTTCAGCCGGGCAGGTGCTGGCATGACGTGAACGCCAGGCACACGCTTCAGGCAAGCCACTGTTGAGATCAATGGGGTTAATATGAGCCACGGAGAGAAGAGAGATCGACCAACCAGGTACATCGTCGAAGGTACCCGCTGCAAACTGTAAGGTTTCGCCAAGACGTTGATAGAGTAAGACACAGCGGCAATTGAGCAAATGCGCCAGGCGCCGGGGTAGACTATCGCGCAGAGTGCGGTAGTCAGTGACCGCGCTGAACTCATTGAGAAGAGCAGTTAAAACTGCCGGGGCACTCAAGCCGAGGTACTCATCCACTTCTATCATCACGTTTACCCCCAGAGAGGAACAAGATAGTATTCCCTCCGTTATGTTGTGTGTTTCATACTATAGCAGATGGGCGTGTATTTTGCACGCAAAGCCAGGCTTTATTAAAATATTGTCATGCTGTACAATGGTAAAGAAAGTAATTATCGCCAGGGCAGGGCTTGAAAGAGAGATACAACCTAGATGAAATCGACGAATGAGTCTCAACACTCGACGCCTGACACTACCGGCAACGAAGTTTCTCCATATAAACGTACTGTTATTTTTAATCCACGCTGGGCAGTAATAATCGGCATATTAGCCATTGGTTTCCTCTACCTGGCTCTCCCTGAGAACCTGACTTTCGGTCCCAGCTGGTTACTCCTGGCAATTGAAGCAGTGCTGCTTATTCCATTAATATTTATCGGGATGACTCGTCGTCCTATTCCACATATAACACTACGTCTTTTCGCGTTCTCTGTGCTTGCTGTTGTTACAGCGGGTCTCGCGGCTAGTATTACCCTGCTCGTCTACGAATTGTTATATGAAAAGGTTAAACCAAGCTTTTTACTTCGTTCAGCTGCAGTGCTCTGGGTCACTAACATCCTGGTATTTGCCTTATGGTATTGGGAAGTCGATGGCGGCGGCCCACATAAACGGCATAAGTCAGGCCATCAAGCAGCGGACTTCATGTTTCCCCAACAGGCCAACGGCAACAAGACAGGCTGGGTCCCTGAATTTGTTGACTACCTCTTTGTCGCCTTCACAGATGCCACTGCGCTTAGTCCTGCCGACACGTTTCCATTGACACGACTGGCCAAATTACTGATGATGGCGGAAGCTATACTTTCCCTGGTTATTATTGTGTTATTAGCCGCTCGCGCAGTTAACATCCTGGGTAGCTAGTACAAGTTTGCATTGCGAAATGGATAAACGGGCTTGAGAAGGGGATTTAGAGCAAGCTATCGGTGATTGAGTGGATGAACTTTCTGCTGACGGGAGGTTGGGCTTACTTCGCCAGGGCGATGCGGCGCAGGAGGCTTTCGATCACCCCCAGGCCCAGCCACCGCTCCATCCCGTCAAGCCCGTGATAGCGACTTTTGCGCCATCCATAGTCGCGTCGCAGGCTGGCGCTTCTCCCCTCGATGCCTGCACGCCTCCGATACCCGCGTTTCCACGTGCGCGTGTGTTCCAGCGCTTGGCGTTCCTCCGAGAGCTTGCCCGAGGCTGGGATGGCCACCCGCTTGACTCCGGCGGCTTTCAGCTTTTCCTGCGTTTCCGCCGAATGCACGCCTCGGTCGCCCGCCACCAGACCCGGCCTTCATCGATGCATTGCCTCACCAAAAATCTTCCCCGGCGGTTTCTCGACGCACGAAGTATTTCCTTTCCTCCGCTTTCTCACATCAGCCGAAACACCTCCTGGTACCAACAACGCGAAGCATCTTTTCCCTACTGGGGAAAAGCCGCAAAACGACACGTCTTGGGAAGAAGAGGAAGATTCCTGATGAGGCAAGCAGTTTTTGGCTGCCTCATTGGAATAGCACCAACAACACTAACACGACGGAGGGCCTAGTGAAATCGCCCTTAAGTTATCAAGCCCGGCGAGAGTTGGTTGAACGCATGGCTCCGCAGTATCAAGCTGCGTCACGCGCGCAGAAAATGCTCCTGCTCGATACCTTTGTGGCTCTGACCGGCTATGTCCGCAAATATGCCATGTGGCTCCTCAATCATCCTGTCGAATCAAGGCCGAGCATTCGGCATGCGCGTCCCGTTCACTATGGACCTGAGGTCCAGCAAGCCCTCTCCCAGGTATGGCGCGCCGCCAATCAGGTCTGTGCCAAACGGCTCATCCCCTTTCTGCCTACCATCGTTGAAGCCTTGGAGCGGCATGGGGATCTCCACCTCACGGAGGAGTGCCGCAGCCAACTGCTCTCGATGAGCGCAGCGACGGCGGATCGGCTCCTGCGCTCCCAACGACAACGCGGTCCTTGCGGGATATCCACCACCCAAGCAGGAACCCTCCTCAAACATCAGATTCCCATCCGCACCTTCCTGGAGTGGAATGAAACGGAGCCTGGCTTTCTGGAGGCGGATCTGGTCGCCCATGGTGGCATCCAAGCCGAGGGAGGCTATCTGTATACGTTGACGCTCACCGACATCGCCACAGGCTAGACGGAATGCTTTCCGCTCCTCTACCGCTGCCAGGAGACGGTCCTGGCAGCTATCCAACGCGCACAAACGCTCTTCCCTTTTCTGATCCTGGGGATTGATACCGATAACGGCGGAGAGTTCATCAATGAGGAAGTTGTGGCGTATTGTGAGCAAGAACAGATGACGTTCACGCGAGGACGGCCTTATCGGAAAAGAGATCAGTCTTTTGTCGAGCAAAAGAATGGCGCGATTGTGCGCCAGGTCGTGGGCTATGATCGCCTGGTTGGGGAACACGCCTATCGGCAACTCACCGAACTCTACCGTGCCCTGCGCCTGTATGTCAACTGTTTTCAACCCTCCATGAAATTGCTGTCCAAACAGCGCGAGGGGAAAAAAGTGCGGTGCGTCTACGACCCAGCGAAGACCCCGCTCCAACGCCTCCTGGAGTCAGGAGTATTGCCTGCGCAGAAGCAACAAGAACTAACCGAGGTGGCGCAGGCGCTCGACCCCATCCGTCTGTTCCATCAACTTGAGCAGTTACAACAGGCCGTCTTTCGCTGTGCTGTTGATTACTCTCCTTATCTTTGAACTTCTTTGCTGGTCAATTCTCCGCCAATCCCTTTCCACTATTCGCACAGATGCGTGCGATAGGAGCCGTTGTTCCCGTCTCGTTTCCTTTCGACGGCTCTCAAAGAGTCTGGATGGTCACGCGCCTGGAAGAGGCCGTCCAGTAGATACTATTTGGGCGTTTGCAATTTCTCCACCTCTCCCATCAATTCATCTTTTTCCACGGAAGCCTGGGGATTGGTGACCTGGTGGATGTAGCGCACGATGCCCTGTTTGTCGATCAGAAAGGTGCCACTGCGCTGGAGCGTGATCCACACTTTGTCCAGACCATAGCGCCGGTAGACGGCTCGGTCAGGATCGGGATCGACCAGCACGGGAAACGGCAGCTTGAGCCTCGCAGCCAGGCGCTCTGCTCCTTTGCGGTTGCCACCCCCAATAACGAGCACCTCGGTCTCCCGCGCCCGAAGCTGTTCATACATCCGTCCCAACTGGACGGCATGGCGCTGGCATTGCAGTCAGGTAAATTCGCGCATAAAGTACAGGATCACATGCGCGCGTCCCCGGTACTCGGAGAGACGAACGAATGCCCCTCCGTTAGACTCGAGGCTGAAATCTGGGGCGGGTGAGCCGACATTGACTTCCGTCGTATCGTCTGCCATAGTTCTCCTCCTTAAAAAACGCTAGGTAAGCTGAAAATGGACGAGCGCTCAGTAGTGTTCGGTGTCAAAGAAGTGTTGTGCATGATTGAACTTCCCTTACTCTATAGCATGTCCTCGTCCATTGCTGGTAGAGGAAGCTAGCAGCTTGATGGACAGTGGCTCCAGGAGACCGCGAGCTATGGCTCTGCCGACCTGCTCCTCACTCCACGTCCGTGGATAGCGTTCCCTGACGGCGGACGACAGGGTCGCCAGACGGCCTCCGGCAGTTGTGCCTCCTGGGCGAGGAGCGCCACGGTCAGACCAAGCAGCACCTTGCTCCGATTTGGAGCCGATTCGGTCTGATCGGTAACGAACGAAGTTGCAGGCAGAGCCGTTTCTGCTTGCTCTTCGACAAACGAAGGAGTGTGCTGCTCTTGTGGCTCTTGCACCTGTTCGTCTGTACTCCTGGATTCCAGGTCTTTCCCCCTTGCAGGTGGCGTGGGAGGCGCGGGCGGCGTCATGCGTCTCCGACCGAAGCGTGCCCGGACATCCTCGACGATCACGTAGAGCGTCGGCACCAGGAGCAGTGTCAGGATAGTCGAGGTGGTCAGTCCACCAATGACGACGATAGCCAGTGGCCCGACGATGAAGACGCCCGCTTTACTCAGCCCCAGCGCCATTGGCAGCAGGGCGAGGATCGTTGCGATGGCCGTCATCAGGATCGGTCGAATGCACTTCTGGGTGAGAGCCTCTTCTGTACTAGTATATCATCTAGAAGAGTGCGATGCTTGGAGGTGGTAATTCGTCATGCAGGGACCTTTTATCGCTCCCTCCTTCAAATCCCTGGCCGGAGAATCTCTCCTGGAGGTTACTGCTTCGATTGTGGAGGCACTCTATTAGCCTGATATGACCCTCCAGATATCCGACCTCCCATGCAAAAGCTGACATGCTGTTTCCCGGCTGGCCCTTGTGTGCTATACTCATTAGTGTTGGGGGATTGGGGGTGAAATACCCAATGGTAAAGGAAGGAAGCTATGCCCAAACCATCAGTGCATGCGCTCATCTGGTCGCAAGAGCACCAGCACTATGAACTTCATATCCACGGGCAACGAGAGCAGTGTATCCATCAAGGAGACGAACTAGCATGGCAAAACTGGTTGGCCGAGCACACCGCTTTTGCGTTTCGGGGGCAAGCGGGGCAGCTCTCGGTCCTCAAAGAAGCCCGATCACGCGGGACAGGCTATTGGTATGCCTATCGCACGCAGAATCGACATACCCGCAAGCGCTATCTCGGACCAGCGGCCAATGTGACGTTCGCACGTTTAGAGGAGGCGGCGAAGTTGCTTACAAGCGGGCCCGCATCTGCCCCTCCTACACCCTTACAGACACAGCATAAGGCCTCGGCTCCCTTTGCCCGTCGATTCGAAACTGGGCGAGAAGGGGTCTGGTCAAATGCTTCGCGTGAGGACGAGCAGAGGGTGGTGCTGCTCTCTCCCAAGCTCTCTCATCCACGTCTATCAAACTCGCTTGTGGAGCGCGAGCGCTTGCTCAGAGAACTGGATGCGGTGCGCTCTCATCGGCTGACGTTGCTCTCTGCCTCTGCGGGAAGTGGGAAGACGACGCTGCTTTCAGCATGGGTGGCTGCATCCTCGAAGCCACAGGCAAGTGGGCGCAGGGCAGGAGGACTCGAACACGCTGTCGCCTGGCTTTCCCTTGATGAACTGGACAATGATCCGATACGTTTTTGGGCCTCGGTCATTGCGGCACTACGTACCTGCCTGCCGAAGATTGGGCAGGGGGCTTTCGCCATGCTGCACTCGCCACAGTCTCCCCCTCTCTCAACCATCCTGACGGCCCTGCTCAATGAGATCCTGGAGGAGGGCTCCGAAATCATCCTCATTCTGGATGACTACCATGTGATCGGGGACCCGGCCATCGTTGATTCCATGCTCTTCTTGCTCGATCATTTGCCCTCCAATCTGCACCTGGTGCTCGCCACGCGCACTGACCCCGAGCTTCCCCTCTCCCGGTTGCGCGTTCGTGGTCAGTTGATCGAGATCCGGGACCGTGATCTGCGTTTTACTCAAGCAGAAACGGCCAGCTTTCTGACGCAGGGGATGGGATTGCCTCTCTCAGAAGAAGACGTGGCGACTCTGGAACAACGGACGGAGGGCTGGATCGCAGGTCTGCAACTGGCAGCGCTCTCCATGCGCAAGCGACAGGACCTCTCCGGCTTTGTGAAGGATTTTGCTGGCAGCCACCACTTTTTGCTGGACTACGTGCAGCAGGAAATCCTCGCGCAGTTGCCGGGAACGCTCCAAGACTTTCTGCTCCAGACATCGATACTCACGCGTATGAATGCCGCCTTATGCCAGGCCGTTACCGCGCTGCCTGCGCAGCAGAGCAGCCAGGAGGTGTTAGAGGCGTTGGAGCGGGCCAACCTCTTTGTCCTGCCGCTCGATGAGCAGCGACAGTGGTACCGCTTTCATGATCTCTTTCGTGAGGCGCTGCGAGCTCGTTTGCAAGCGAGCCGACCGGACCTGGTGCCGCTCTTGCACGTCCGGGCGGCACACTGGTATGAGGCGGCGAGCGAATCGCGGGAGGCCATTGCGCACGCGCTGGCCGCGCCTGACTACCCTCTAGCCGCCTCCTTAATGGAGCAGGCTGCTCCTCACTTCTGGCTCAGTGGGGAAGTAAGTACCGTCCACACCTGGGTGCTGGCACTGCCAATTGCTGTGCTGCGTGCGCATATCCGCCTGGCTCTGGGTGCCGCTCTTCGTCTACTCAACTCTGTCACGATAGGCACCCAAACGGTGCATGCCAGCATTCTGGCCCAGGTGGAGCGCACATTTACGTGTATGGAAGAGATACTGCGGAGAAAGCCTGAACTGGCGCTCTCAGATGCAGAGGTGTCGTTGATCCACAGGCGTCTGCACGTGCTACGTGCCTTGATCGAGGTGACAGCGATCATAAAGCGTGGCGACCAGGAGCGCCTGCGTCTTCTGTCTCTGGAGATAGAAGCGCTGCCCCAGGATGAGGAGGTGAGCTGGAATATGATCCCGCTCTACTTCACCTTCTGGAGGGTCGCGCCGCTCCAGGGTGAGGGCGTTTCCCTGATCGCACGGCTGCTTGCGGCGAAGCAGCAGATGGTGGAGGCAGGAGACTCCCTGGTCACGATCCGCGTCATGAGCTGGTTAGCCTTTGCCTATACCCAAGCCGGACAGTTGCACGTGGCTCAGCAGGAGTGCCTGGAGGCACTCGCCCTGGTCGAACAGAGCGGTGCGCGCACCATCATGTCAGGATATCTGTATCATTTCCTGTTCCAGGTCTCCTATGCCTGGAATCGGCTGGAGGAGACATCTGATTGGCTCCATCGTTTGCTGCGTATCGCGCACGGCTGGCAAGAGTCTGACCTGCTGGCCAGAGGGGAGATATTGTCAGCGCGGCTCGCGCTGACAATAGGGGATCTGGAGACCGCGCAACAGGCTCTGCAACAGCTCGAAGCACTGATTGAGAAGGAGGGGTTTGCCAACCATGCTCCCGGGATGATCACGCTTCGCGTGCAATGGTGGCTGGCTCAGGGAAATCTGGTTGAGGCGTCGAAGTGGGCAGCGCGGACAACGCTCTCCCCGGATGCATGGGACCCCTTGCGCAAAGGGGAGGTGCTGATGCTGGTGCGTGTCGCTCTCGCACAGCAGAGGTACTCCCAGGCGGTTGAGACGCTGGAGCGCTGGAGTCTGCACCTTGACCGTCCAGGGGATATCGACGCAGCTATCGAGTTTCTAGTCCTGTATGTTGTGGCCCTGCACCACAGCGGGAAGAGAGAGCAAGCGACGCGCTTCGCTGCCCGTCTGTTTGCAATGACGGAGCCAGAGGGCTACATCCGTGTGTATCTGGATGCAGGTGAACCCATGAAACAGGTGCTCAAGACGCTCCTGGAAGCTCCACAAGATGACGAACCCTACACTCCGGCTGTTTCCATTTCCAGGTCCTACGTTTCGCGATTGCTGGCGATCTTCGAGCAGGAGGAACGGGGGGCCACTCAGGGAAGAGAGGCATCACTTGCTACCACGCAAAAGGCCCTGCCACAACTACCGCAGGGCGCCATTCAAGGAGCACTCATGGAGCCACTGAGTCCCCAGGAACAACGGGTGTTGCGTCTGCTGGTCGCCGGGCAGACCTACGCGGAGATAGCTGAGGCTCTGATCGTCTCCCCCAATACGATTAAAACCCAGGTAAGTAGTATCTATCGCAAGCTGGGCGTGAGTCGCCGCGCCGAAGCCATCATGCTGACCCAGCGTTTGCACCTCCTCTAACGAGAGTCCGCGAGTGAGTACATGCTTGTTGTGGAAGACCAGTTTCCAGCGGATTCCCCAACGCGGCTGCGAAATCACCCGTCCAATCACGAACTCAGGCGATGTCAATTCATCCGCCTCCCGGTTATACTTTTCTCAGAAAGCAGAGCACAAAACACCTGTTGAAGAGAGGTCACCGATGCACATTTCGATCCGCATTAGAGGACATCTGGACCCGTCGTGGCAGGAGTGGCTGGAAGGATTACAGATCGTGCATGAGGCAGATGGCACGTCTCTGCTGATCGGTACCCTCCAGGATCAGCCAGCTCTCTATGGAGTGCTCGCCAAGATCGGTCGTTTGAGCTTGACGTTGCTCTCGCTCGAACGGAGCGAATCGACGCAAAACGAGAGCTGATGACATGCTCTCATCTCTCAGCCAGCCAAAGAGGAGGCCATCCAACAGGAGAGCACCATGCACCTCAGTGTGCACTGACAAAGAAAGAACGTCACCGCACTGCCGGCATGGAGGAAGGCTGGAACCAATCCGCACGACAAGCTGGCCAAGTATCGAAGGAATGAAAAAGGAGAATGGTCATGAAAAAGGTCATTTCTAAAGACGGCGCTCAAATCGCCTATGATCAGGTCGGTCAAGGACCGGTGGTCATCTTAGTGGCTGGTGCGTTATCCGATCGATCGAGTACTACGCAACTGTCTGCACTCCTGGCGCCGCACTTCACTGTCATTAATTACGACCGTCGGGGCCGCGGTGACAGTGACGACATCAAGCCTTACGCCACCCTTGGCGAGATCGAAGATATTGAAGCGCTGATTGACGCCACTGGGGGTTCAGCGTACCTCTGGGGGCTGTCCTCGGGTGCCGCCCTGGCTCTCGAAGCGGCAAACCAGCTGAGCGCCAAGGTCAAGAAGCTGGTGCTGTACGAGGCGCCGTACTTCGTCGACAACAGCCGTCCGCCTGTTCCGGTTGGGTACCAGGAGCACCTGAAGGAGCTCATCGCTGCCGATCGGCGTGGTGATGCGGTCAAGTACTTCATGAGGGACGGTATCGGCGTTCCGGCCATATTCGTGACGCTGATGCGATTTATGCCAGCCTGGTCAAAGCTCAAAGGGCTGGCTCCTACTCTCCTTTACGACGTCGCCTTGGTGGTGGATTACGAGCATGGCAAGCCGTTGCCCACCAATCGTTGGACCTGCGTCACTATGCCTACAGTGG
>WNGJ01007009.1_pt1 | contig 18389 bp, 12 predicted proteins | sample 5400611 | NCBI WGS metagenome assembly WNGJ01 (sample SAMN13153375, study PRJNA577476) | soil metagenome | isolation source: 40 cm soil or saprolite under Garry oak tree replicate 1 | place: USA:California | collected 2016-06-15 | reverse complement strand
CTAGGGTACCTTCAAGGTGGAATCCGCGCTTTTGCTGCTAGCCTTCGCGAAGTAAATCAAGGTATCTTGTGCACACGTGGCCACCCCAGCGACACAACTCGATACTTCCGCCGTGCGCGAGCGCGTGTTCGAGGTGATCCGCACACTGCTCAACGAGCTCGGCAGCCGAGGCGCGCTGCCGATGCTGCATCTTTCCTCGCAACTGGACCGCGAGCTGGGCCTTGGCAGCTTGGAGCGCGTGGAATTGCTGACGCGATTGGAGTACGCGTTTGGTCTGCGCTTGCCGGACCGCCTCGCCTCGGAAGCGAACACGCCGGGAGATTTGGTGCGGGCGATTCTTGCGGTGCCGGAAGCAACCGAATGGGTCGTGGAGCCGGCCTCCGCGTTGCGGGTTGCGGCGACAACCCAGAAGCTTCACCGTGACTCGATCGGCGCGGACGTGTTTGCCGCCGAGACGCTTCTCGACGTGCTTCGCTACCGCGCCACGCACAACGGCGAGCAAACGCATCTGCTGGTTAGCGAGGATGGTCCGGACGGAGAGAAAGAACTCACGCTGACCTTCTCCGAGTTGTATGCCGCGGCCGAACGGTTTGCCGAAGAACTGGCGCGGCGAGGAGTGCCGGCAGGAGGCCGCGTGGCGCTGATGCTGCCGACTTCGCGCGCATTCTTCATTTCCTACGCGGGAATTCTTCTGGCTGGTGCGGTGCCGGTACCGATCTATCCGCCGTTTCGCGCGGACCGCATCGAGGAATACGCCGAACGGCAATCGGCGATTCTCAGCAACGCGGAAGTCTGTATGTTGCTGACGTTCCGACGGGGCGAAGCCGTGGCGAAGTTGCTGCGGCCGCGCGTGAGGTCGTTAGAGGAGGTTGCCGATGCGGAGAAGGTGATCGAAGCAGCCGACAAAGCTCCTCCGCCGGCCCCCGGAGCCCTCTCTCCTCAGCTTATGGGCAGACGCCTACGCAAGGGCGGCGACCTGGCGATGCTGCAGTACACTTCGGGTTCAACCGGAAACCCGAAAGGCGTGATGCTGACGCACGCGAATCTGCTGGCCAATATCCGCGCGGTTGGCCGGGCCGTCGAGGCGGGTCCCGGCGACGTGGCGGTGACCTGGCTTCCGCTGTATCACGACATGGGCCTGATCGGCGCATGGCTCACCCCGCTGCACTTTGGACTTCCCGTCGCGGTAATGTCGCCGCTCGCGTTCCTGACACGGCCGGAAAAATGGCTGCACGCGTTTCACAGACACCGCGGAACGGTTGCCGCCGCGCCCAACTTTGCTTATGAGCTTTGTGTACGGAAGATTGCCGACAAGGACATCCAAGGACTGGACCTCAGCTCGTGGCGCGCAGCGCTCAATGGCGCGGAGCCGGTGAATCCGGAAACGCTCGAGCGTTTCGCCGAGCGATTCGCGAAATACGGATTCCGCCGCGAAGCGCAACTGCCTGTTTATGGATTGGCAGAGGCCACCCTGGGAGTCACCGTGCCGCCGCTCGGTCGCAGGCCGCGGATTGATCGGGTCAAACGCGAAACGTTTACGCTCGAAGGACGCGCCGTGCCGGCGGCCAGGGAAGAGGAAACGGCAATTTCGTTTGTTTCTTCGGGGAAGCCGCTGCCTGGGCACGAAGTGCGGATTGTCGACGGGAATGGCAACCCCGTGCCGGAGCGCACGGAAGGATTTTTGTGGTTTCGCGGTCCTTCCGCAACCAGCGGCTATTATCACAATCCAAAAGCAACCGAGGCGCTTCTGCCGCAGGGAGCCACGGCGAGCGACGGAGGATTCCCCTGGCTGAACTCGGGCGACCGCGCTTATCGCGCCGAAGAAGAGGTTTATGTTACCGGGCGCGTGAAGGACATCATTATCAAGGGCGGACGCAATTTGTATCCGCACGAAGTCGAGGATCTGGCGGCGCGAGCCGAGGGCATTCGCAAAGGCGGTGTGGTGGCGTTTGGATTGAGCGATGAAGGCAGCGGCACGGAAAAACTGGTGGTGGCGGCGGAAACGCGGGAACGCGACGCGGGTCGCCGCGCGGCGATAGCGGCGAGAGTCACCGAACTCGTGTCGCAAGGCCTGGGGCTGCCGCCGGATCGTGTGGAGCTGATTCCGGCGGGGAGCATTCCCAAAACATCAAGCGGCAAGTTGCGACGGGAAGAGACCAAGCAGCTTTATCTTGCGGGCACGCTTTCTCTAGCACGCCCTCCGGCGTGGGTGCAGATCTTGCGGCTAGGCGCGAAGAGCGGGCTCCGCAACTTCAGTCAAGAACTCCTCGCGGGATTAAAGCGCGGTCTCGAGATGCTGTATGGAGCGTATCTCCTCCTCGTATTTGCGCTTTGGATCGTGCCAACGTGGGCGCTTCTCCACCTCATCAAAGAGCCTCGCGCCGCAGGACGTTACACCTCTCGGGCGGTGAAGATCCTGCTCGCGCTGGCCGGCTGCAAGGTGCGCGTCATTGGCAAGGAAAACATGGAAGTGTCCGGCGCGAAAATCTTTGCCGCCAATCACGCGAGCTATTGCGACGTGCTGCCGCTCGTGGCCGGGCTCGGCGTGCAATACCGCTTCGTCGCCAAAAGCGAAGTCCGCGATATGCCCTTCATCGGCGCCTTTCTTGACCGCATGGGTCACTTGAGATTTGACCGCAGCGATCCCGAGTCGCGTTTGCGGGAGGTTCAGGAAGTGGAAGAGCTGCTTCGGAACGGCGAGTCGGTTTTCTTTTTTCCCGAGGGCACATTTACTTCGGAAGTCGGCGTGCGGCCGTTCCAGCTTGGCGCTTTCAAAGCAGCCGTGGCCACCGGCGCGCCCGTCGTTCCCATCTCGCTTGAGGGCACACGGAAGATTCTGAGAGACGGCAGGCACTTACCGCGGCCCGGGAGCGTGAAGATTACCGTGCACCCACCGATCTATCCAAGGACGGCGAGAAACCAAGGAAGCGCGGGCGACTCCTCGGGTTGGCGAGAATTGATTCGCTTGCGCGACACGACGCGCGAGGTCATAGCGCGCGACTCGGGGGAGCAGCTTCTTTAGAAGGATCTTCATCGACAGGCGCCGTTGCTCTTACTTGTTGTTGGCTCTCCCTGTGTTTCGATTTCTTTTTCGCGTAACGAATTGTAGAAAGACTCTGACGATTCTTGTCACAGCACTTCAAGAGAAAAATTTGGAGAGACTTACAACGAAGAGGCGATTGCCCGCATCTCTATGGACAAAACAAATCGAGGAATGCGGAGCGCTGCCCTCCCTGCCTGAGGCAGCCCGCGAAGAGCGCGGCCGCGCCTACCGCGTGCGAGCCTGCGCAAAAAGTTAAATCCAAATGGAGGCATTATGAAGTTGAAGCTATGGGTGTCTTGTCTCGCTGTCGTTTCGCTCGTCGCCGTTTCGGCTTCCGCGCAAGAAAGCGCGCCGAAGGTGGATGTTTTTGCGGGGTATTCTTACTTGCAGGCAAACCCCGTAGTGACCGGTGTCGACAGCTTTCACCTGCACGGTGGAAACGCTTCGGCGGCCTACAACATTACCAGCTGGCTGAGCGGCGTTGCCGATTTCGGCGGCTACACGAACGGAAACATTCTAAACACGCACACGAGCGGCACGTTTTCAACCTACCTCTTTGGGCCGCGGGTATCCTACCGCCATTATTCGAGGATCACGCTGTTCGGGCAGGTGCTCTTCGGCGTGGCGCACGCCAATGCTGCGGCGTTCGGGACCGCCAACACGCAGAACGCTTTTGCCATGACCGCAGGCGGCGGCGTGGATTACAAGCTGCTCGACCACTTCTCGGTCCGTCCGTTTCAAGCGGAGTATTTGATGACGCGATTCGGGGAAGGCACGCTCGGCACGCGAACACAGAACAACCTGCGCGTATCGACCGGGTTCCTTTTCCGATTTTAACGGGAAGGGAGAAGCTTATCTCCTCGAGTCGCAGGATGGCATGGCAAAGTTCCGCGCCTGGAGGGGCCGAGGCCCGGTTAAATGCAGAGCTTGTCGGAGCTAAGCTCCGACCCTTCACGCAACGAATTTCTGGCTCGAGGAAGCCAGCAAGAATCGGTTGCCGGGTGTTAGGCAGAGGGGCCGTGAAGTCAGCTGGAAGCGGCCCCTGCACCTTTCTCGCGCGCCTCGGAGCAAGTTTGCGATGCTCCGGTTGGATTCGAGAGATCCTCGCTAGCCCCTGCTTGCCGAGAGGCAGGCTCGGATGACGGTGAAATACGATCCTTTCAGCAAATGCTAATGTGCCATGGTGTAAATGACCGTGATGTGCGTGTCGATTTCTACCGGCTGGCCATTGAGAATCGTGGGCCGGTAGCGCCATTGCCGCACGGCTTCGAGCGCCGATTGGAAGAACATGGGATCGCCTCCGACCACTTCGAGGGACTGCATCGAGCCGTCGGTTGCAATCCGGGCATGCAGTTCTACACGCCCTTCCTTGTGCATCTGTTTCGGCAAAACCGGATAGAGGGGGTCAACGCGGTAAATCAGCATGGCCGGGTCGAGGTGCGTCATACGCACGACCGTTGGACGGGCGACGTGCTGCTCGGCCGGCGGCGGTGGCACAGCGGCCCGTGCATCCTGAATCGGGATCAATCCTACCGGAGCCCCTGGAATGCCTGGACCCCCACCTTGCGGTAGGTCATCAGGCCCTTCGTCTGATGGGCCTGGGTCGTGCGTCACGATGGTGCGGGGAATGACAGGTCGTAGATAAAACCGAGAAGCGGTCGGCAACCGGCGGTGAGGATGCTGAACGCCGGGATCGCGCGATGAGCCCGTATAGGGAGAGTACGGAGGAACAGGGGTCGATACAGCGAGGGCAAGATGCTCTGTCTTGCCGAACAAGGGAAGGACCAGACATACGCCTAGAGACCCGAGACTTCCTTCAAGGATTTCTTCAGATACGTTTCGAGAATCGAGCGGCATCACGCACCTCCACAGTTTCTCCTGCGAGGTTCCGCCGGTCCCTTAGCGGGGGCTCAAAAAAGATTCTTGGTTCGTTCCAGGGGCGCCCTCGCGTCCTGAAATTCGCAAGTCTTTTGAGCACCATTTTGCAGACACAAGCAAAGGGGAACCCGAGAGATGTTGCGACGCCAGTCCCCCGGGGGGTTGCTCTGGTCCTCCAGGAGACCGGCGCCGCGCTCGCAGGGATGTGAGGTTCCGCGGTCCCTCGGTAGCGTTGGACACCGCGCGGCCTGACAAGTTCCCGCGAGAAAGGGTTTCAAATTTGTAATCCGTAATAAGTCGAACGAAGGGCGGCGCGTGTTCCAGAAGCCGCCCCGCCGCCGGACTGCCGAACAACGCAAAAGAGGCACGACCGACAAGACCCTGATCTACGAGCAGGTTTTAGCGAGATGGGGGGACGAAGGGCAGGCGAAGGCCATTGCCTCGGCGCCGGCGACTGCGCCTTATTTTTTTGGATTGAACGAGATACAGAAAACTGTACCCGCATTACTGCTTTGTGCATCTTATGGTTTGAGGACGTGGATCGGGAGGAGGCTGACTCCCATGGACAGGCGTAATGCAGAAACGATTGGCGTACGCCGCACCGGGTGGGCTGCTCTGGACCGCGATCCGCAGCAAGACAAGGTGGAATTCATCTGTCCGCACTGCGGCGCGCGTGACCAGAAGAATGCCCGGCGCGAGCGGACGTTGTACCATTTCACGGACGGTTTTTTGCAGGACCTGCAAGGTGAAGTGACCGTTTGCCATTCCTGCAAGAAGTCGCTGCGCGTGGTTCCCATCGTGATGGTGCACGATCAAGAAGAGGCGCGAAGGTTCGCGGCCGTTTTTTCCGACGAGCACCTGGTCACGGCGAACTGAGCATTTTACAAGTTGAACAGGGATGCGGGGCGCGAGGATTCGCGCCCCGCTGCTCTTTTTAGCTTGAAAGAAAGAGGCGCCCCCAAGTGAGGGAGCGCCCCTTAGAGACACTTAACGCTTAGTGGCGGTCGTGATCGTGATCGTCCCAGTCGCGGTCATTGTGCCAGCGGTGGCCGTCTTCATCCCACCAACGGTGGTTCAAGTTCCAGCAGCTTTCGCGCGCTTCACGTAGTTCATGCCGGGCATGGTCCGCTTGCCGGCTGTTCCCGCCATGATGCTCGATGGCTTCGTGGAGCTTATGATCTGCCTTGCTGATTCGCTTTTGACAATGATTGTCATCGGCGTAAGCTCGCGGCGTCGCCGCGAATCCTAGCAGGCCAACCAGCGCTGCGGCGGCAAGCACCGAGCGTCCCAGAAACTTCTTCTCTCCCGTGTACTTGAACATGGATTCTCCATCCTCTTAGTACCCCGACTGGGATGGGGGCGTTTGGTCCCTGCCTATTAAACACGGTCGAAGGGAGAATGTAGCGGAGCCAGAAACCGACGTGCAAAACCATGACAGACTTGGGGGTCTTCGCCGCGCATCAATAGGCTTGCAAGAACGAATCAACGTTCATGGCATTTCCCAGAGCTCGTCCATGGTGCCGAAGCCGCCGGGAAAAACAATCAGCGCCTTGGCGATTTGCGCGAACCAGAGTTTGCGCATGAAGAAGTATTTGAAGTTGAAGCTCAGCTCCGGGCTGATGTAAGGATTGGCGAACTGCTCGTCCGGCAACTCGATGGAGAGTCCGATGGACTTGCCGCCGGCCTCATAGGCGCCGCGATTGGCCGCTTCCATGATGCCCGGGCCGCCGCCGGAGCAAACCACGAAACGGCGCGGCTTGGGACCGAGCGTCAAAGCCCAGCTGGTCAGCTTGTGCGAGAGCTGGCGCGCCTCTTCGTAATAGCGGGACATTTCAAGCGAGCTTTTGGCGCTCCTGAGAGCCGAGCGGTGATGTTGCAACTCTTCTGCCGACATCTTGCTGGTTTTCAGGTGCTTCAGCCGCGTGTAGCGCGCCTGCGCGGTTTCGTGCGACTCGATGCGCGCCGAACCGAACATCACGATGGTGTCGCCAATGCCCTCGTTCTTGAGCTGCATGAGAGGATGGATGTACTCGGCGAGGATACGTATCGGGCGCGCCGGCACGCTCTCGAGGAACTTCGGGTCCTCATGGCTGACCTTGGGCGCATGCTGGGGCTTCATTTTTTTGCCGTCGGGCATGTCTCTATTCTCCAGAAAAGACGACCTTTGATTGTAGGAATTCCGGGCGGTGCGCGGCAACGTCTTCGCGCAATGTTGCGTCGAAAGGAGTACAGTCGTCAGGTAATGACCTGACAAAGCCTCGGCGCGGGACGGATGGTATGAACGCGATAAGACAACCGGGATGCCGGGCCGTATGGCTCCTCCTTGCGGCGCTGGGCACGGCAAGCACGCTACTCGGGCAAGCGCCCACGGGGCCGCTCCCGCCAAGGCCGGGTGTTCCGGTGCAGCAGGCGCCCAAGGGCCAGATCAAGGTTCAGGTGGCAATGGTGACGACACCGGTGACCGTGCGGGACTCTCGCGGCGTCATGGTGCACGACCTGGACGCAAAGAATTTTCAGGTGACCGACAACGGCATGGCGCAGAAGATTTCGCATTTCGATCTGGGCGGAGATCCGCTGTCGCTCGTGATTCTTGTCGAAACCAGTTCGCGCGTCGAGCCGCTTATGCCCGAGATACGCAAGACCGGGATTCTTTTCACCCAGACGGTTATGGGTCCGACGGGCGAAGCCGCGGTCGTGGGCTTCAACGATTCGGTGGACAAACTGCAGGATTTCACAACCAATGCCGAAACCATCGAAAGCACGATTGCGAATTTAGGACCTGGAACCTCCAGCTTGAAGCTGTACGACGCCATGGCCGCAGGCGTCGAAATGCTATCGGACCGGCCGCAAGCGACTCGAGAGAAGCCCGGACGGCGGCGCGTGCTCTTGATTCTTTCTGAAGCCGTGGATGAGGGAAGCCAGAAAACGCTGGGAGAAGTCCTGCGGCAGGCGCAACTCGGGAATGTGACGGTTTACGGTGTGGGGCTTTCCACCACGCTCGCGGAGATGCGGTCGAAACCCAAACCTCCGCAAGGAACCGGTCTGCCGGTCGGCACGCTGCCGCCGCCGCCGGGAGTTCCCGATACGCCGACGCTCGAAGAGAACCGCGCGGGCGTCGACTTGACGGCCGCGGCCGTATGGATTGTGCAGCACGTTCGCGGCGAGGTAGGGGGCAATCCCCTCGAAGTGGCGGCTGCGGCGACAGGAGGCGCGAGCCTGTCCACGTTCAAAGACCGCTCCATTGAAAAGGCCATTGATGAAATTGGCGGGGAATTGCACTCGCAGTACACGCTCAGCTACACCCCGACCGATGCGGATCTGACCGGCTACCATGAGATCAAAGTGTCGGTGATTCGCAACGATGCGAAGAATCTGAAAATCCGCGCACGACCGGGATACTACCTGGCACCACCGGAAGGCTAAGACCGGCAGCGGCCTCCTTGTAGGATTCCGTCCCATGGCTAGCGATCCCCGGGCGGTAGCGAAGCACCCGATGGTCGTGGAACGATCTGGAGACCATCGAGAAGAGCGTCGCCCGAGGCCGCGGCGTTCCTGTTGGTTGATTTTTGGTGGGCCGCGCAACATAGTTTTCTTCGGCTAGTGTTCGACTGGCGGTTCATGCTCTGGCGGTTTCTCGCTTTCCTGCCCGGTGTGTTGTGCCTTTAAGCATATCTTGGCCTCACCCAACACCATAAAATGGCCATACGGTTCGCCGAAGTCGATTGCTTTGAATGAGGGTTGGTCTTAGGCAAGATCCACGTTAAACCATAACCTGGCCGAGAGTGTGGAATTAAGGCATGAGATGGCCGAGAGTGCAGGAGGTGAGAGATCACAGTACACGAGGAGATTTTTTGCGCCTTCAGCGTGTTGGGCCCTGCCATGCCTGAGTCATTGCCGAACCGGCCCAGGTAACCCTGAGTGGTTTCCAGCACAAGCCTACCTTTAAGGGGAGGGAAATCCTGCCGTCCATCCTTCGGCCGTCTGGCAGGACGGAAAGAAAGCTCTTGATTTTGAGGCTGTATATATGTAATAGAACATGTATTCATGGCAACAATGGAGACACCTGTGCGGGTTCGGATTTGGTTCACCAAAGCTATCCGCACACTTTGGCCCGTCGCCATCGGTTCTCTCTCCTTAAGGCGGGGACGCTGTATTCGTCCAAACTGCCCGGCTTGCGCCTCCGGAAAACTTCACAGCAGTTATTCCCTGTACGGTCGCCGGGGAAAGCGACGCTTCTCCCTCCACGTTCCGAACCGAATCGTTCCTGAGGTGCGGAAGGCCATTCGCAATGGTCGCCGCTTACAAGAGTTGATTAGAGAGGCCGGCGTGCGCTACGTCCAGACCCTAAAACGAACGCGTAGTTCCAAGTTGGATAGGCGTCGGTGATTCAAAGGCGGTCTCGTGATACGCGAAGATAGAAGGCCCTACTTGGCCTTTGGCCGATCAGACCACCAGGAGGTGACGGACCATCCTTAACCGAGACGAGCTGGTTGCTTGGTACAAACAGGCGGGGATTGCGGAACCCGCCCAGTCGGTGATCGATCAGATCCGCTCGTCCGATCCGGCCCGCTGCGTAGGCGGCGGGCGCTCGAACGTTAGCGGGCGATATCCAAGCCGAAAGATGGGAGTCACGATCCAGTTCGAAAGCCATCGCGTCGAACTGGCGGCAGTCCATGAGATGGAGTATGACCCAGCGGTGTTGGAGTACTTCGACCAGCCGCCGTCCATCATTCTCGCTTACAACAGCGCCCAGGGCAGGCGTATGTCCGTACGCCACACGCCCGACTTTTTCGTTCTGCGCACGGCTGGAGCGGGCTGGGAAGAATGGAAGACTGAGGAAGACCTCCATCGGCTCACCCAGCGCAATCCCAACCGCTACCGGCAGGACGGAGAGCACTGGCACTGTCCTCCCGGGGAGAATTACGCCAACCAGTTCGGGCTTACCTACCGAGTCCGCTCCTCGAAGGAGATCCAGTGGCGCTTTCAACGCAACATTCTGTTTCTCCAGGACTACATCCGTGCCGATCCGGACACCATTCCCGCCACAACCAGAGACCGGATCCTTGCCTATGCAAATGCCGTGCCGGCCCTATCGTTGGCGGACCTTATCCAGAAGACGGCAGAATTTGCCACGCCGGACGACATTTATCTGCTGATCGCTGCAGGCAGGCTCTATATAGATCTCTATGCAGAGGTGCTGGTCGAACCCGCTACCGTCCGAGTATTTCCAAACCGGGAGGTAGCGGCCTGCTATGGAGTGGCTTCGGACAATCGGTCGACGCCGCACTCGCTTGTCCCGCGAGGGCAAAGTTTCCGCGCCGGTGCCACGCTGTCCCGGGACGGTCAAAGCTGGCAGGTTGCCAACTTCGGATCCACCAAGATCTCGCTGCTGGCCGAAGACGGGAGGGTAGTTGAACTGCCGGAGGCGGCCATAGAGTCACTCGTCAAAGAAGGTCGAATTTCTCAGCTGCCCGCCATCCAGGAGCGCGACGGGTGCCAGAAACTCTCTGACGAACTGCTTCGGGCGAGTGAAGAGGACTTGAGAGTGGCCAACTACCGGGCTGATATCGTCCGTCGGCACCTCGCCGGAAAACCTGCACCTAGCGACGAGCGCATAGCAGCAAGGACATTGCGCCGCTGGACTTCGCGATATCGTAGCGCCGAATTCCAATGGGGTACCGGATACATCGGGCTCCTACCCAAAACCAGTCAACGCGGAAATTCTACCCGGCGGCTTCCGGATGAATCCCTGCGACTAATGAATGAAGTCATCGAAGGCGAGTACGAGAACGTCAAACAGAAGAACAGGATTGCGTGTTGGGCGACGCTCAAGGAAAGCTGTAAGCACCAGGGCGTTCCGGCGCCCAGTTACACGAGCTTTTGTCTGGCGGTACTCAACCGGAATAGGTTCAAACGTACCCTAAAGAGACAGGGGCCTCGTGCAGCTTATCAGCACGTGCCCTTCTACCACGAATTGGACCTTAAGACGCCGCGGCACGGAGACCGGCCGTTTGAAATCTGCCACCTTGACCACACAGAGCTGGACATCGAACTAACGGATTCGACTGGCAGGCATGCGCTTGGTCGGCCGTGGATGACGCTGATGATCGATGCGTTCTCGCGGCGCGTACTGGCCGTCCACGTCGACTTCGAGGAGCCCAGTTATCGCTGCTGCATGATGGTCCTGCGGGAGTGCGTCCGCCGGCACAACCGGCTGCCGCAATGCTTGGTCGTGGATTGGGGAACCGAGTTCCGCAGCACGTATTTCGAGGCCTTGCTGGCGCGCTACGAATGCACCAAGAAGGCCCGTCCACCCGCCCAGGCTCGGTTCGGCTCGTTGGTGGAGCGTGTTTTTGGCACAACCAATACCCAATTCGTGCACAACCTGCTCGGCAACACCCAGATCACGCGCAACGTGCGCCAAGTCACGAAGTCTGTCAATCCCAAAGCATTGGCGGTATGGTCGTTGGCGCCCTTTGTAGAACGGCTTCGTCAATACTTGTACGAAATCTACGACACCAACGTCCATCCGGCTCTCGGAGAAAGCCCGAAAGACGCCTATCAGCGTGGTTTGGAGAGCAGCGGCTTCCGGCTTCATCGCCTGATTCCCTACGATCACGAATTCATGATTGCCACTTTGCCCAGCACACCCAAAGGAACCGCTATGGTGTCTCTCGGTCGAGGCGTCAAGATCAACTACATCTACTACTGGTGCGACGCCATGGAGGACCCAAGGTTGCAGCGCGAACAGGTTCCGGTTCGTTTCGATCCCTTTGACCTTGGGACCTCCTATGTCTACCTTACTGGGCAGTGGGTGCAATGCCATTCGGAGTATTACCGGGTTTTTCAGGGACGATCGCTGAAGGAGTTGTTAATCCTCTCGCAGGAGCTGCGTGCGCGGAACCGCGATCGTAGCCCACAGTTCCAGGTTACCGCCAGCAACCTGGCGCAGGCTTTTCAGTCGATCAACTCGCAGGAGTCAGTGTTTCTGGCACGGCTGCGCGCCCGGGAGGGACAAGCATTGAGAGAGCGAACGCGACCTCCTGGTGCGTGCCCAGCCCTGGAGCCAGTTGCGGACATGGAACCACCGGAATTGCATGACCCGATTGACCCCGACAGGCAGACTTTCGAGCGATTCTGATGAGTGCACCAACGACCTCGTTCCGCGATCTCTTGGGACAACCACCCTCGGTGCGAGTCCAATATTTTAAGGACTTTGCGGTTGCCCACACGTTGTTGGTCGAAGCCAAGGACCACCTCATGGAAGCCATTACGGACTCTGCCCCCAACTCCCTCGTCATGGTTTTGGGCCCCACCGGCGTAGGAAAAACTACTCTGCTGACACGAGTCCGACAATTGCTCAATCAGAATGCCTTGAACGATGTCCCCGATCCTACGCGGTTGCCGGTCGTGAGCATAGAAGCTACCCCGCCGGACTCTCGGACCTTTAGCTGGCGGAGTCATTTCAAGCGCCTGTTACTGGAGATGAATGATCCCATGGTTGAGGGCAAACGCCGATCGCCATCGGCTGGCCAGACGGCCAACACGATGTCGGTATTCCCCAACGATCGCGGAATTACTGCCGACTATCATTACGCTGTCGAGCAGGCCCTTCGCTACCGGCGGCCACAGGCAGTTCTGATTGACGAAGCTCAACACCTTTTCGCTCTGGCTTCAGGACGCCGACTGGAAGATCAGTTGAACGTCTTGAAGTCGCTCGCCAATCGGTCCAACACCGTGCACGTGTTGTGCGGCACCTACGAATTGCTCCGCATCCGCAATCTCAGCGGCCAGCTGAGCCGCAGAAGTATCGATATACATTTTCCGCGCTATGACGTAGCAAAAGCCGCCGACCGCCGCACGTTCACCAGAATCCTGCACACATTCGGCGAACAGATGTCGCTGCCAGAACCGCCCGACCTGGTCAAGTTCTGGGAATACCTTTACGAACGCAGCATTGGTTGTGTAGGCATTTTGAAAGACTGGCTGGTAAAGGGGCTTTCAACGGCGATCCGCGAATCCGATCCGACCCTGACGCTCAAGCATTTGGAAAAGCATGCCTTGTCTGTCTCGCAATGCGACCGGCTGACGGAGGAAGCCATCAGCGGTGAATCCCGCTTCCGCGAGGATTCTGATGCTCTTGAGCGGCTACGGCTTCGTCTGGGATTCCAGAAACCGGCCCACTCGCCAGAAACCTCAACACCAGCCGCGGACCACCCACGGCAGCAACACCCGGGCCAGCGCTATCCGAAAAGAGACCCTGTCGGCCCTGCGCAATCCTATGCGTCTTGCCGAACAGGATAGCTTCGAACGGTGGGACATGACGGAACCCCTCCTCCCCCAAACGAGTGCGCTCTACGCGCTCGTCCCTTACGGGCTCGGCACCCCGTATGTCGAAAGCCTCAGCAGCTACATGAGCAGACTGGCAGAAGCCCATGTCGTAACCGTGTCTCGCCTCCTCCGCGAAATGCTTTTTCCGGTTCGTCAAGGGCGGATTCCGTCCTCCACCATACAGTATGCTTATTCCGCAAACGGGCTGGGAAAAGATTCGGAGATTCTGCTGCAGAGACTGCAAGCAGCAACCGGCCGCAACGACCTCTGCCGGCTTACGCTATCGGCCCTGCAGGGAGCCGTTTCACAGCCAAATCTCTTTCGCACTACCGAAGCGTGGTGCCCAAGCTGCCTGGAACAATGGCGAATGGCAGAAGCGCCGGTATACAGCCCGTTACTTTGGGCCATTCGCGCTGTCGCCGTGTGCCCGGCCCACTCTACTCTCCTGACGGATCGCTGTCCGCACTGCCATTTACAGTTCGCTTCACTCCGGGCAAACTCACGTCCGGGTTACTGTTCCCTCTGCTCACAATGGCTCGGAACTCTCGGCATGCCGCTGCCGAAGGGCTCCGCGGACGAGCGGGAGTATAACCTCTGGGTTTCCACGAATGTTGGACAAGTCCTCGCGATCATGCCGGAGCTGCAACGAATTCAAGCATCGGTCGCGCTACGCGTGAACCTGCAACGCTGTTTGAATCAGATGGAAGGCGCCACCAAGGAGGCTTTGGCGACTCTTGCCAATGCTGGCCCCTGCGCCTTCCTTGGGTGGCTATCGGGCCGAGTCAAATCGACACTCGATCACCTGTGCCGCCTTAGTTATGAATTGGAAATCCCTCTGGCCATGCTATTTACGGGAGTACCCTCCGAGTGGCGTGGCCCTGAGCGGCTTCGACGGCAGAACGATTTCAGGAAGGATAAGTCATATGCCCAGCGGCCCGTGATCGCATCCACGGAGCTTCGCCGGTCCCTAGCCGCCGCTCTGAACGAGAACCCACCTCCAAGCGTTGCCGAGGTTGCCCGTCGTCTAGAGTTCCGGCGCACCGAGACGCTCTGGGCCCGGGAGCCCGATCTCTGCCGACAGATCGCCGCCCGGTGGCGTGCTTCTGGGATCAGGAGTTATGCCACTCAACTCTATAAGAAGTCAGAAAAACAGCGGTTGGAAAGCATCCTGCGCCGTTATCTGACTCGCCAGAATCCACCGTCGGTCAATGAAATCGCTTTCCAGCTGGGATATAAGAGCTCCGGTTCCGTCAGGGAGCGATTTCCAGAACTGTGCCGTGTGATTTCCGCAAAACGCAACCAGCAGACCTTCCGGAAAAGAGGAACTCTGCGACTCGCTGTCGAAGCTGCTCGCACAGAAAGGCCACCACCCAGCCTGAACCAGCTTGCTCGCCGACTGGGGTTGTGCTCCGTGAGCATCCTTACAGGAACCTGCCCGGAGACGTGCGCCTCTTACAAGCAATGGCGTCGGGTATGGGTGGACGAGCAACGAGACAAACTTCGGCTTTCCATACGTGAATGGCTGGCTGCGGAACCGGCGCCTACCGTGGCTTTGCTCTGCCGTCACTTCGCCATCCGTGCGTCCTCCTTCCAGTTACGCTTTCCCGCGGAAAACAGAGAAGTCGTACAACGGACTGTCGAGCGCACCCGGGCGGCACGGGAAAATCGCGTCGTCATTATGCGGAAGGAAATCTTCAAGATCGTTCGCGACCTCTACGAAAAGAACCTCTATCCGTCCATGCCTCACGTGAGGTCGGTGCTCAGTCAAGGGTTACCGCGAACCTCGCCACTTCTTCGAGCCTTCATCGATGAGGCTATATCGCGGTTCGGCTCCATAATGAGAAAGCGAGATGAACTCGGGCGCTTTGCCTGAACCTCGCTTGACTGCGCTGCAATCGTGAAGACGTAAACTGGCCATCTCTGTTTAAAGCATAACGTGGCCGTTCCGGCCACGAATTGCTGAAAATCATATGTGTCCTGGCCTTGATGGTGCTGTACCCGGAAGAACCTTGCTCCCGTGATTGTCGGACATTGGGCAGTGGACGTCATGGCTGCCGCCACGACTCTGTCGTTCTGAAATGGCCACGGGAGACCTAGGCGATTTGCCTCCAGAAGGTGCCGTCGCGAGAGGTGAGGAGAGCGTCTTTGCGGGCATCCCAACGCAAAAAATGGGACGTGTGCATGTGCTCGGTGTGCGCAGCGCGGCTGGCCCAGACTTCGTGGAGCAGATAGCTGCCTGGCGGATCGACCGAACCGTGCAGGTCGAAACCGAGGCAGCCCTCCTCCTTTCGTGAAGGCCCGATCAGAGCGCGCAGTTCCGCCTCCAGCAGAAGTTCCTGGCCCTCGCGGGCGCGCAAAATGACCATTCGAGTGACCGCGTCTTTTGGCAGTTTTCCGCCCGACGCCGATGTTTTGTGGGCTTTCGGTCGGGCCGGCCGCCGGGCCTTGGTTTTGCGCTTCACCATAGTGCCGGGGATTGTAGCGCAAAACGCTCGCCGCGCAAGGGAGAGGTGAAGCGCTGGAGCGCTCGCGAGAGGATGACGGGATGCTGCGCCTCGAGGCGCAGGGAAGGGGCAACAGAAGGGTGGTCTGCGGGACGCGGCACGGCCAAAGGCCGAGCCCTGACCGACAATGCAGGTATCCTGCCCTACTCAGAGGGGTCTTTGCGCCCGGCGTTGAGGCTGTCGAAGTTCAGGATGGTGTTCAGCACCATCGCATAGCTTCCCCAGGTTTCGCCGCGATAGACCGGGTTAATGGAGAACAACACGACGTGGCCTTTGCCCGAGGGCGCGTCCACCACGGCGGGGCGCTGGGCGATCTCGTCGCCGCCCTCGACCAAGCCGGAGACGAGCAAGTCCTTGCTGTCGGCGTAGCGGAAAATCACGCGCGGCCGGAGGGATGGAGGAATCACGCGGAAACCGTTGCGTTTCTGTTCGTCCAACACCGGCGGCGACTCCCAGGTTTCGGACTTGCGCTCTTCCGGGACCTCGACTCCAGGGCGGCCGACGGCGAAGTCGGGGTCGTCCAAACTGCCGCGGCCGGTGGGGCGGGCGCGCACTTCCGGGCCCAGGCGGCGACGGCCGCGTTGTCCCGCGATGCTGCTGAGCGAAAAGATCGGCCCGTTGTCGCAATAGGCCGCACCCTTTTCTTCATAGCCATAGGCGATGGGGCTAGCCTCATCCACGAGACGCGTTCCGACGACCGAGCCGACAATCTTCATTTTGCTCGCATTTTGCGTGCCGATGCCGTCGGCGAAGCCGAGGGAAAGCGCGAGCGACGAGGTGTCCATGGCGGTCAGGAGCACCCCGCCGCGCTCGACGAATTCCTGCAAGTGCGCGACGCCGTCCCAGCCGAGGCCGGGGCGCAGATCGTCGGTTGAGTCGTTCTTGCCGACAAGATTTGGCGTTTCGGGCGTATTTTTCCAGGGCAGGGGATTGCCCCAGGCGGTCGGAATGCCGTTGACGACGGCATTCACGCCGGCGTTGTAGCCGACGGGCGGAAACAGAATCACGTCGTATTTGGCGTTCAGGTCGGGGATTTTCGCGATCGCTTGTGTGCTCCGGTAATCGTAGGGAATCCCGAGCTTGTCAAGCGCCAGACGCCACCAGCCTTCGGTCTGCGTGCTGAGCCAGGTATGCACCAAAACGATGCGCGCGGCGCGCACCGGATGCGTTTTCACCCCGGGCGGGGCGCCGAGCGCGGTAACTTCGACGCCGAGTTCGGCCGCCGCGCGGTCGAGGTCGGCGCGGCTCGTGTTGCGCACGATGTAGGAACCACGGTTGAATTTCTTCCCGGCGCTTTCGAAGGGCTCCTCGGCCGCTTCGATCGAAGCGTCATGAAGCTTGTAGCGCAGCGTCGCAAGGGCCGGCTCGGCGCTGTTGTTTATGGCGAACACCGTGCCTTGGCCTTTCACGCCGCCCGGAGCGCGAATTCCCGTCACGCGGTCCATCGGCACATCGAGGACTTTGATGTCGGTCACGCGCGTCACCTGCACGCCGAAGAGTTCGCCGAAGGTCCAGCCGGTATCGTCGTAAGGAGTCTTCTGCGGATCGTCCGGGCTCCAGTATTGACGATCGAGCAGCGCGTCCGCGATCCGGGAATACGGCTGGTCCATGCGAATGATGTAGCTTCCTGCGGGGAACTCACGCGTGGTTCGGGCGGGCGCTTCGGACTTTTCTTCTTTCCTGTCTTTCCCTTTGCCGGGCTCTTTGGGCTTTTTCGCGGGCAGCGTTACGGTGAAGGCGGACTTGGCGCGCGAGATTTCTACGGCCTGCTTTTCCAAGACCTGTAACAGCTCTGCCTGCAAGCCTGGCCGCGGATCATCACCTGGGAGAACGTAGGCGGCGGGCCCTTCCTCGGAAGGCTTGGTCGTGGAGCGCTTGGCTTTCAAATAGAAGTTTTTCAGGAAGCGCTGCTTGTTCTCCGTGAAGAAGTGCAGCGATGTGAGCAATCCGGTCTCTTCGTAGTTGTTATTGTCGCGCTGCGACCAGAGCACCTTGGGGAGAGGGGGATTCTGGCGATACCACGTGCGCGCGTACTCCTCGGGCTGGAGGGTGCGCTCCTCGGTGTCGGCGCCGCCGTTTCCAAACGTTTCATAGAGGCGGCTGATGCCGTTATGTAGGGCGGCGATGAACATCAGGTAGCCCGGCGACCAGGTGTCGAAATCGCCGTGCGCGAAGACGCCGGGCATGCCGAACTTGGTCATCGCTGAGACGTTGTTCCAACCAATGACTTGCCACTCGTCGGCCAGAATCGGGTCAATCCAGGCGTTGTACGGCTCGTCGCCGATGGTGTTGTCGTAGAGATACGGCACGGACTCGTGCAGATCATGCAGCACCTGGGCTTTCCAGCCGACGTAGGTGTTCAAAACGTTTTCGGTGAGCTTTAGCGTCACGCCCATGGCGTCGCGGTTGTTGTCGTGCGCCACGTATTTGCCCCAATAGACGAGCCACGGATAAAACTGCTTCGCATGCGCAAGGTGCCATTTGTAAAGATCGACCATGCGGTCGCGTCCGTCGACTTCGACGACCGGAGTGATCAGCGTAACGGTGCCGTCGCGAATTTCCTTGATGTACGGGCTCTCATCGACGGCGAGGCGATAGGCCAGCTCCATGAGCGCGGTGGGCGCGCCGGTCTC
>WNGJ01005475.1_pt1 | contig 18391 bp, 14 predicted proteins | sample 5400611 | NCBI WGS metagenome assembly WNGJ01 (sample SAMN13153375, study PRJNA577476) | soil metagenome | isolation source: 40 cm soil or saprolite under Garry oak tree replicate 1 | place: USA:California | collected 2016-06-15 | reverse complement strand
CTGCTTTGGCCGGACGCTTCCTGGGGGCCTTGGCCTTTTTGCCTTGGGCATTCCTCAAACCGCTCCGCCACCTGCTTGGCGAATGGGTGTACGCTGTGGCGCTCCTGGGCCTTACAAGTTTTATTTTCCTTCGACTGGCGAAGAGGCTGAGCCGCAGACTGGAAACCAGGGCCGACAGCATCGCTCAGGCTAACGAAGGCCAGAGCGGGACCTATGCCCGCGCCCTGGCTCGCCTGTATGAAGAAAACCTGCTCCCTGCCGTTTTGCCGCGCAGGCGGCACACCCATCCGGATCTTTACGACCGGCTCCTGGCCGTCGGCGTCCAACCCGATTACCAGCGGCCAGAGCCGCCGAGTCCTGCGACCTATCACGGTATTCTCTTCGCGATACTGTTCGGGATCTTGATCGCGCTGCGTTTCATCTACAAATTTGGATAACTGGTTCGCGAGAGCGTTGGACTCGGGCACGTGAACTACCGAATCCTGTATTTTTTCCACCAAAGGCTCGCGGTAATTTCGCATGGAATTACGAAAGAAGACAAAGTTCCAGCAAAAGAAATCGAAAAGGCAATTGCACGAAAGCGAAAGTTTGAAGCAGACCCAGGGCGGCATACACACGTGGAGGAGTAATCATGTCAGGCAAAAGAAAACGAACCTCAGATGCAGTCGAGATTTTGCAGCGGCGATATTACGAAGGTAAGCCAACTCGCATCGCTCAGCTTGAGCAGCAGCGGGCAGATGACGAAATTGCTCGTCAGATTTATGAATTGAGAGAAGAGGCCGGATTGACCCAAAAAGGCCTCGCGGGGCTTGTTGGAACGACCCCTTCTGTCATCAGCCGGTTGGAAGATTGCGATTACCAAGGCCACTCGCTTACGATGCTCAAGCGAATCGCGGGCGTGCTGAATAAAAAAGTCGAAATCCGATTCGTTTCTCTCAAAGGCAAATTTCAACCAGTGTAAAGGCATGGTGGCCATGCCGGAGCTTTGAGGGTCCTCCGCGCGGCTTGAAGGTCGCGGCGCCACGCCTTGGCATCCTCGGACGTCAGCTCAGTTCTCGCCAAAACTTCAGCCAGATCGCGCCCCTTACAGACCTTCTCGTTGTCGGGCACAAGCCGGGCGACCGGCACGCCGTTCTTGAGTACCACAAAAGGCCTTACACTGTTTATTGCTTTTGCTTGCATCTGGTTTCACTCTGGGATAGCCTGGTGCGCGGTACGAAAGGACCTGTATTTAGCGGGTTCCCTCGCTGTTTCGCGGTTTTGGTGCCAATGTAGCTCAGCGGTAGAGCAACGGTTTCGTAAACCGTCGGTCGCCGGTTCAATCCCGGCCATTGGCTCCACTTCTAACAGCATCTGCTGCAAGAAGTTGGAACGGAGCCGCCGGGAAGTGCCAGCAGAAATGGTACTCTGGCGGAATCTTGGGGAACTAGCCTCAACTCGCCCACTGCTCACGAATACACTCAAAACCTTTTGCTTTAGCCTCATTAGAATGAGGAAAGTATATGAAGCAGAGGTTGCGGTGACCCTTCTTCTCGGTATTCCTCCAGAGACTCTCGATAGCATTGACAATGGTTGACTGATCGTAAGCCAGCCGCAGCCTGTATCGATTCCATTCACTTAGCAACCGATAGTAATAACTGTTCGGGGAGCCGCCTGCGCTCATGATCGGGGCTAATTTCTCGTTCGGGACCGAGAGCCTTTTTCGCCAGAGATCTTTGTGTGACTGAGGCACGGCTGAGATCGAATTTAGCAATTCAAAAGCGGAGACTTGGAAGTCGACGAAGAGGCCCAGATTCGCTTCGCCCTTTTGGACGACGTGCGTTTGGAACCATTCTGTCTCATGCTCCATCACACGAACCGCGAAGTTGAGAAGATCCGCGGCCCGCCCAGCCTTGACCAGGATTGCGATCGAAAGGGGAACGGTTCCCCATTTCACTTGAGGCGCGTCAGGAAGATCTGCTCAAGGAACGGTTCCGAGCACAACGTAGTAAGGTTCGAGGACTCGCCCCGGAACCTGAGGATCCTCTTGCTTGGCCCAGAATCGATCCTGCTCCTCGACGACGTCGAGGTACTTTTCAGACCCCAAAGGATGCCACGGTCGGGCGGTCAAATGATACCGGGTGCTCGGCACCGGCTCCTGCTCGAGATAGGACGGCAGGGTGTCTTGGGCAAGACTTGTGGGGACGTGGGTCGTTACAAGGCTCGCATCGATTCCCCAACTGAACAGCCAGTGATGCATCAGCTTGTGCAATGGCTCCACCGGCTTCATCGTCATCAGGCTGCCCGCCGCTGTGAAAATGGTTTCAAGGCCATATTCGCAAACTGCTCAGCCGCTGGCCATGCCAGTCCCTTCGTCGCGATTTGATAGCTCCTCTCCACGAATTCCGCGAATTGAACCGATTTCCTGTCGTCGAAAGAAAATGGAATCTGGCTTTTGTGATCGAGATGGATAGGTCGTTGATGCACCTGAAATAGGCTTCGTTGGCAGTGCGGGGAGTGATTCTCGCGTTGTCGAGGCAGCTTGACTGGAGCATTCTGGCAGTCCGATGAAGACGAACGCGCGCCTTGGCTGGCTGGCGACCCTGCTGTTCATATCCCCAATTGCCTTGGCCGAGCCCAGTGTGCCTTCAACCAACACGGTTCGGGTTGCAGCGGCGCAGGCCGCGCGTCGCATTATCGACTTCCATCTCAGGCCGGACGAGGCGCTCACCGCGGTGGATAAGAACCTCGCTGAGCTCGAACGCATCGTGAATCGCGCCGGCGAGGCGAAGTGCGACGCGCTTGTCCTTCCCGAGGATACGCTGGGCTTGCTGAACTGGGTCGGAGCGAACGAGACGTTGGTGAAGGAAGTGTTGCCGAAGGCGGTCAAGCGGATGCTCGAACGCCTAGGCTCAGCCGCCGCGCGGCACCATATGTATCTGGTTGTTTGCAGCGATTGTTCGGAGGGCGATGGCGGAACCTACAACACCTCCTTTTTCCTCGGTCGCGACGGCAAGGAGATTGGCCGATACCATAAGGTTTGCCCGACGTGGGGCGAGTCTGGTGCACGCCAACGAGGAGACAAGTTCCCGGTTTTTACAACACCGGACCTCGGTACAGCCGGCATGCTTATCTGCTACGACCTGGTGGTTCCGGAGACGGCGCGCTGCCTCGCATTGCAAGGCGCCGACATCATCTTTTTTCCGACGATGGGCGGCGCTGCCATCGGCGACGATGACATCGGCGTGCAGGCGTTGCGGGTGCGCGCGGCGGAGAACTTCATCTGGCTGGTTGTCGCGCAACGCGGCAGTGGTGCCATGGTTATCTCCCCGCAGGGGAAAATTGTTGCCAAAGCCGAAGACCCGGACGGGCTGGCCATCGCTGACATTGACCCGCATGGCCAACGCGAGGGCGGCGACGCGTCCAACTGGCAACGTGACATGCGCGCCCGGTTGTTCCGCGAACGGAACCCCGGAGCATTCCGCATCCTGACCGACACGAACCCGCCTGTGATCGCCAAAGTGCCCATCGACCTCACGCAACAGGAGGCGGGACGCATTATGGCCCGTGCGCTGACCGTGGGCGAAGATGAGTACAAGCAGGCCAACAGTCTTATTGCCAACGGCAGGACCGATGAAGCCATCTCCGCCTTTGAACGCTTGCGCAGAGAGTATCCCGCCACGTGGATTGATCGCAGATCGGAGGAACAGCTCGCCAATCTGCAGCGTGCCACTCCGAAGCCGGAGGCATCCGCTTGGGGACTCGCCGCGAAGTATCCCGGCGATGTTGGTATTGCGAATGACCCGGACGTGTTGTTCGCCGACAACTTCGAATCCGGTGACATGAAGAAGTGGGACCAACAACGCGGGCGAGTGGTGATGATCGAGGATAAGCCGAACTCCGGTCGTTGGTGCGTGCAGATGCCGATGGAGCGCGGTAGGAACCACGGCGGTGACGCCATCAAATGGTTCATGCCCGGAGCCGACACCGTCTATGCGCGCCTCTACGTCAAGTTCTCCCCGGATTACCAATACAATCATCACTTCGTCTGGCTCGGAGCCAATCAGCGTACCAACAAGTGGTCCGCCTTTGGCAAGGCCGGGCTCAGGCCGGATGGCACCTACTACTCAACGGGCATGGAGCCGTGGTTCGCATGGGGCAAGAATCCTCCACCGGGTGAGGTGAATCTCTACACTTACTATCTCGACATGGAACCGGACCTGAAGATGAACAAATACTGGGGCAATGGCTTCTTTCCACCGGGACCGGGTAAGGGCACGGATGCCGGGAAGGACCGTGTCATTCCGCTGCTGAGTCAATGGCAGTGCTGGGAATTCATAATCCAGGCGAATACCGCGCCAGACAAGGCCGATGGCAAGCAAGCCATGTGGGTGGATGGTAAACTGGTCGGAGAATTCACCGGCATCCGCTGGCGCAACGACCTGGACTTGAAAGTGAATTGCTTTTGGCTCGAACACTACGGCTATGACGAGGGCGACCCCACCAAGCAGTACTGGAAAGACAGCCAGGCAGTTTGGTTCGATGACGTCGTCGTGGCACGCCGCTACATCGGGCCAATCAAGAGATAGCAGGAATTTATGAAGGCATTGCAGGTCCATTGGCAAACGATGCTTGCAGCCGGCTTGCTGTGGGCCGAGGCCTCTGCGGTGGCCGAAAACTGGCCGACCTGGCGCGGGCCGGCGGGTACGGGTGTGGCCAACGAAAAGCACCTACCGCAGCGCTGGGGCACCAATGAGAACGTGCTGTGGCGGACGCCGTTGCCGGAGCGCGGCAATTCGACGCCAATCGTGTGGGGCAAGCGGGTGTTTGTGACGCAGGCGATCGAGGCGGAGAAGCGGCGGGTGTTATTGTGCTTCGACCGGGCAACGGGCCGGTTGCTTTGGCAGCAGGGCGCGGCCGTTGAGGCCGCTGAGTCGACGCACGAGGCCAATCCCAAATGCTCATCGTCCCCAGTGACGGACGGCGAGCGAGTCGTTGCGTGGTTCGGTTCGGCGGGATTGTTTTGCTATGATTTGCTAGGGAAGGAACTTTGGCGGCGCGAGCTAGGCCCGCAAAAGCATGTCTGGGGCTGGGGCTCTTCGCCGTCACTGGATGAGAGCCGTTGTTACCTGAACTTCGGGCCAGGCGAACCGAGCTTCCTGCTCGCGCTGGACAAGAAAACCGGCAAGGAGTTCTGGCGTGTGGCTGAGCCGCACGCCGATTCGGGCGAAAAAAAGCCGCAACAGGAGAAAGCGGTGTGGACCGGTTCGTGGAGCACACCTGTCGTCATCAAGGCCGGCGGGCGCCAGGAATTGATCCTGACGTGGCCAAAGCGGGTGGTTGCCTTCGACCCGAAGACGGGCCGGGAATTATGGAGTTGCGCGGGGATTAATCCGCTCGTTTACACCTCGCCGCTCTATGAGCCGTCGAAGGAAATCGTCGTGGCAATGGGTGGGTTCAACGGCATGGCGCTGGCGGTGAAAGCCGGCGACTCCGGCGACGTGACGGAATCACGCCGACTATGGCATCATCCGAAGACAAAACAGCGCATCGGATCGGGCGTCATTCACGACGGGCACATCTACATCCTGAACGATCCGGGCGTGGCGGAGTGCTTCGAGTTGGAAACCGGCAAGTTAATCTGGGAGGAACGGCTCCGTGGCCCCGCGGCGAAGTCGGACAACTGGTCGTCGATAGTGGTCGCAGACGGAAGGCTTTATGCCATCAACCAGGGCGGCGACGCCTTCGTGCTCAAGGCGAGTCCGACATTCGAGGTACTGGCGACGAACTCGTTAGCCGAAGCAACGATCGCCTCGATGGCGGTCTCCGATGGCGATCTTTTCGTCCGTACTCACAAAGCTCTGTGGTGTTTTCGCGAGAGCCGGAAGTGATGATCATCTTCCAAGGAACAACCCGCTTACTACGCATCTAGTACGTATCACAGCGCTTCGACGATAAGCGCTTGGCGGCTTGGCCCGTGAGATACAGCACACCCGCCCTGGACCAGCCACACCTTCTCCTTTATCTCACGGGCCAAGCAGATTTCTTAAGGTTGCGCCGCAAGCGCTGGAGTGTATCTGCCGTGCGTCCCATGAAGCTCAAATCTCCGATTCGGCCGGCACTATAAACGGCTTGCGGTATTCGCGGATGAGGAGGGCATCCGCCTGAGGATTGGCCACGAAGGCTTCCCGCTCCGGCTCAGGATGGAGGAGCGCGCCGACGGTCAATTTTGTTTGCTCCAAATCCACATTGTTCTCCCGCAGATGCTCAACGGTGCGGTCGAAGGTTTCGCTCACATTGTCGTGCGCTTTGAGTTTCCTCAGTTCCTCGCGAACTTCCTCCGGCGTCGTGGCCCGACCCAGCCGCCAAGAGATGTTGCCTATGTGGCACAACGCCGTGGATTGATGGCCTTCGAGGATGTCGGCATTGAGGTCGGCGCCGTTGCGACTGCGAACCGCCTTGAGGAAGTTCGCGAAATGGCTCTCGCCGCTGCCGGTGAAGGTGCTGACCAGCTTGCCGTCTGGATCAAACAGTGAGGTGCCCGCGATAAACCCCTTGCTCCCCTCGAAAATCCACCCGTCTTTGAAGCGGAATGGCGCGGTCTTCAGTCCGCGTGTCTCCGAGACGATGGTGCGGTCACCAAAATCGAAGATACAGACCTGCGTGTTGGGCGTTTGGCCGGCGTCGGTGTATCCCAGGCGTCCGCCGTAACTGAGCACTGCGCGTCCAAGTCCAGAGAGGCCCAGCCCCCAACGACAGATGTCCAATGAATGGATGTTGTTATTGCCGAGCTCGCCGTTGCCGGTCTCCCAGAACCAATGCCAGTCGTAATGGAACTGGGGACGGGTGAGCGGACTCATGGGCGCTGGACCGGCCCAGAGATTGTAATCGATATTGGGCGGAGCCTCGTACGTGCCCGGCCCGCCAATCGAACCTCGACGGCCGTACACGATGCTGCGGGCCAGCTTCACTTCGCCCAGCTTGCCTTGCTTGATGTAATCAATGGCCGTGGCCAGCGCGGCGTTGGAGCGGTTCTGGGTGCCGCCCTGGCAGATGCGGCCGGTTTTGCGTGCCACCTGTACAATCCGGCGGCCTTCACTGATATTGTGGCTGACCGGTTTTTCAACATAAACGTCCTTGCCCGCCTGCATCGCCCAGATGGACGCCAGCGCGTGCCAATGATTGGGCGCCGCCACAAATACTGCGTCCACCGCGTGGTCGTCGAAGATGTGGCGCATGTCCTGTGCGGTCTTGGGCGCGGTGCCCTGCTGCTTTGCAACGGCAGCCGCCAGCTCGTTAGCTAAGTCCCGATCCGGGTCGCACACGTAGGCAATCTCGCAGTCGCGCAGGGGAGCCAGTTCCTGGGCGTGCTGCTTGCCGCGAATGCGACAGCCGAGAATCGCAACTCGAATTCGGTTGTTCGCGTTGCCGGGCTTCTTTTCTTGAGCCTGAACAGGCAACGCTACGCCGGCCGCTGCAGCGGCGGCAGCGAGCATCGAGTCTTCAAGGAAACGACGACGGGTGATGAATTGCATGGTGTCTCCGTTGTAAAGAGTTATAGTTTCGAGGCGGCTTGAGCGCGCGCCTTGGTCAAAACCTCGTTCAATGACACCGGCTTTCCGCCTTGCCTTTTGCTTTCATCGGCCGCCTCCATGAAAGCGAAAATCTCGATGGTGTCCTCCGCGGTCACGGGCGGCTGGCGCGTCTTGAAGAACCTGACGATCTCCTGACACAACTCCTCGTAACGGTCCGATTTGGTGGCCGGAACAATGCCTTTAGTGCCAAATGCCACCGCGCCGAATTCCTCCTTGTGGCGCCTGATGCCGTGATAGGTTCCCACTCGCCCACCCTGCCATACCCCGGTCAGGACATCCGCGTCGTCTGCCTGTACGCGCGAGACCGTTTGGCAACCCGTGCCCATGAGCGTGAAGAGCGCCTCAATGCCGTGGATGCCATAGAAGAACATATCCGGCGTTCCTTCCTGGTACGAGCACGGTCCCCAAGTGATCGCGCCGACAATTTCCCCCAGGGCAGTGTTGGTCCTGAGTTCCTGAACGCCGCCTCCGAACCGGAGCGATGAACTGGAAAAGCAAGGCACGTTGTGCTTTTGCGCTAGATCAAAGATGGCGATAGCATCGGCGAGGGAACCCGCTGCCGGCTTGTCAATGAATAGCGGTTTGCCGGCTTTGATGACCGGTATGGCCTCCTGCAGATGAATCCGCCCATCCACACTTTCCAGGAGCACCACGTCCACTTTTCCCAGCAACGCCGGGATCGTGGGTACGATCTCGACGCCCATGCCCCGCAACTGTTCGGTAAATTTGCCGACACGTTCACGGCTGGCCGGCATGTCCGTGCCGCCGGGATAACCGGCCACGACGCGGATGCCGGCGAGCTGGCTGGTGGCCTTCGGATCATTGAAGAGTTTGGCGAAGGCTGGCACATGCGAAGTGTCCAGGCCAATCATGCCAGCCCGCAATGCCCGAGGTGTGGGTTCTTGTGAAAGGGCATGTGAGGGAACCACCAATGGGAGGAGCGTTGTTATCAGGAGCGCCGTCGTGAACGAGCATAGCGCTCTGCTACAGAAAGAATGGATGGGCATTTTCATGAGATTAGATTCTGTCGAGACATTTTTAGAAACCTACCCAATTAGGACGTTATTTCGTTCGCGCCTGGATATGGCTATATCCGCACCCCCGCGGCCCGGTAGAACTGCCGCACGCGGGCCATTTCCTGCTCGAGTTCCAGCACCCCAATCGATCGCACCATTTGGCCGATAGTTGTATTTGGATCATTCGACCAAAAAATGCCGCAATCCTCGTCCTCATAATAGTGGAAACCGACCTTGTCGCCGTGGGCTTTCCGGAGGGCTTCTCCGTTCCGCAGCTTCGAGCTCCACGGAAGCAGCGCGTAACTGAGGTCCAGTTCGTGGACCAGGATGCTTTGCGGTGGCTTGATCTGCGCGGCAATCTTACCAGTGGGTTCAAAGATTGAGGCGTTATGCCGCCAAGTGCTGGAGACAATGTAGCAGCGGTGATCCCTCGCCCGGAACGCGGGTTGCGAAGTCTGCGGGGATTGCGTGGGCCAGGCGATCAGTTCCGCTCCGCGGCGTGCCAGCTCCGCCCAGCCCTCGCCGAAATCCATGTCGTAACAGATTTGAATTCCCAGTTTGCCGAAATCGCAGTCGAAGACCGGCAGCGCCTCGCCGGGAGTGCTGCCACTCTCCATGGTTCCCCGTTCCAATGAAACCACCAAATGGATTTTGCGGTAGGTTCCTAGCACTTCGCCTTTGCGCCCGACCAGGATCGCCGCATTCGAGCACAACTTCTTTTCTTTCGAATCCAACAAGTAGGTGGGAACCACGATGTAGCAACTATGCTCACGAGCCTTGCGAGTGAACGTGTCTTTGGTTTCTCCCTCGAAGGAGACCGAATGTGCCACTGCATCGTCACCCGCTTCCCCGGTAATCGCCACTTCGGGTAGAATTGCGAGATCGAGAGCGCGTCCATAAGCCTGTTTTGACATCGCGGCCATTTGATCCACGATTCCTGCCAGTTGATCCAGACGGTTGCGCAGTCCGGGATACTGGCCCCAAAAGGATTGGATGACTGTGCCGACGATGACCTTTCGAGGGGGAGTGTTGGAAGTCGTTCGGACGCTTCCATCATCGTTGGCGGCCAGTGCCGGAACAGGGTCAAGAGCCGCGAAGCTGCTCAGCGTTGCCAGAAATGTTCTTCTATCCATTTGTGAGTCCTCATAGGAGGTGGAAATTACCTTCTTATATTCGCATTTAAGCGCAACGGTCAAGCCGCGGATGTTCGCTACACCCACCGTTGGGTTCAGTGAGGTTGGTCGAGTTCAAAGCCAAATTCTTTCATCACCGATCCTCTTTCATCTTGACCTTGTCCTCAACCAGGGCTCATTGTTCGCGGAAATCCTTGCACGTCATGCGAGTTCTGTTTTCTCTGCGGCTCCGATTCCTGCCTGCGGCGGCTCGTGGGGTAAAGGCGACACTCGCTTCCACCTGGACGGCCAAACCATCACCCACTCGCCGGGGACTGAGGACAAGTATCGTTGCTGGGGCTACATCCAGCATGAGGAGGGCGACCATCGCTTGTATCGCTAGTATTTGGAATCCGTGCGCTTTGAAAGTTCGCCAAGGTCGAAATCCAAAACCAGCGATGCGGATTACAAGTAAACAAAGCTAGGCTAGGTCAGTGCCCATTCGGTTAACCATGAGAACTCTGCTGAAAACCGCTCCCATCGGCGGTGTCGTAGCCCTGGCAGCCGCGCTATTTCTTGTGCCTCAAGTGTATAGTGCGGACCTGGCGGGCGGCAATTCAGTACAACCTCCGCCCGCCTATCCACTCAAGAAGAGCGCCAACGGACGGTACCTGGTTGACTCAAAAGGCGCGCCATTCCTCCTGGCGGGCGACGCTCCACAAGCCTTGATGGTCAAACTGACCGAAGCCGAGGCGGACCTCTACTTCTCAAATCGCGTCGCTCATGGGTTTAACTCGCTCTGGATTAATCTTCTCTGCCGCCCGGGGACCGGCGGTCGCAAAGACGGGGCCACCTATGACGGCATACTGCCGTTCACCGTCACCGATGACCTGTCCGCTCCGAAGGAGGCCTACTTCGCCCGTTGCGACCAGATGATGAGCGTGGCCCAGAAACACGGTCTACTGGTGGTTCTCGATCCAGCAGAGACCATCGATCACCTAAAACTTCTTGTGGCGAATGGTCCGGAGAAGTGCCGTGCGTTCGGCCGTTATCTCGGCCGACGCTACAAGCGCTTTCCCAACTTGATTTGGATGAGCGGCAACGACTTTCAGACCTGGCACCAGCCGAAGGATGACGAAGCAGCTCTGGCCGTCGCCAAAGGAATTCGCGAGGCCGACCCGGACCATCTGCAAACTGTCGAACTCAACTATGAGGTGAGTGGTTCACTGGACGACCCGAACTGGGAATCGGTCATCAGCCTTAGCTGTGCCTACACCTACTATCCAACCTACGCGCAGGTGCTTAAGGAATATAATCGACCAAATTTTCTGCCGGTGATCATGATCGAATCGGATTATGAATTCGAGCAGCGGGCCACTCCCGCTGTGCTACGCCGCGAGGAGTATTGGTCAATCCTGGCAGGCGCCACCGGCCAGGTGTATGGCAGCGGGCCGATCTGGCCCTTCGCCGATAATTGGAAACTGTCGCTGGATTCAACCGGGGCGGTCCAGATGGCGTGGGTTAAGGCCCTGTTCGAGCCACACGCTTGGTTCGACTTGGCCCCGGATCAACAGCACAAGTTGGTGGTCGCCGGATACGGGACTTTCGACGGCGCGTCGCACGAAGGTAATCATTACGTGATGACCAGTGACTATGTAACTGCGGGACGGACGCCGGACGGACGGCTGGCGATCGCTTACATGCCTTCGTTGCGCCCGCTCAAAATAGACTTGTCCCAGCTCAGCGGGCCGGTCACCGCGCGGTGGTACGACCCGAGCTGCGGGACCTTTTCCCCAATCAAAGGCTCTCCGTTTCCCAATTCCGGCCAACCGTACTTCATTCCGCCGGGCAACAATGCCGATGGCGACGGTGATTGGCTCCTGGTCCTGGAGGCCAAGTAGAGCGCGACGAATATTGAAAACAAACCGACTTACCATCGCTGTTGCACAACTGAAGTTCCGTGCTGCCATTGGAGATAACGTTTCCTGCATTACTGAAGTCATCCATTCATCGGCCAAAGCAGGCGCCGACGTCGTCCTGTTTCCCGAATGCGCGGTGACGGGCTATAACTGCGACTTTGCCCGGGTATCGAACTCAGAGATCGACGCTGCTCTTCAGACCATCGCCTCCGAAGCTCACACCGCGCGGTGTTATGTGCTGGTGGGCAGCCCGACGTTTGCCGGGCGCAAAAGGTTCAATTCCCTGGTCGTGTTCGGTCCTCATGGGCGAAGGGTATTCTGCTATTCGAAGATCCACCTTACGGCACGCGACAAGCGCTTTTTCACTGCGGGGAGCACATTGGCATTCTTCCCTCTAGCTGGCGTGCCCTGCACTGCCATCATCTGCCATGAACGACGTTATCCGGAGTTGGTGCGCTTGCCCGTAATGCTCGGCGCGCAGATAGTGTTCCACCCCAATGCTGGGCTGGACTCGCTGCCGGTTTCGAAGACCAAGCGCCGCGGCCGCGATGGGATAGCGGTGCGCGCGTTCGAGAATGAGGTCTATTATGTGTTCGCCAACTCGGTAGGGCCACAGGGCGATGGCCTGTGGTCGGCGGGCGACTCGAAAATCGTGGCCCCCGACTCCCGGGTGCTCGCTCTGGCCAACAACCGCGACGAAACGATTATCAAAGCGAAACTCGATCTATCGCTCGCCAGCCGCAAGTATGCCCGCGATGCGCTGCAAGAACCTTCCTTCCTGCGCATTCACTGGAAGGCAATGCTGGCTGCGTGCCGACGCCAACTGCGGCAACCTTACACGATACTTTCATGAAAACAGACTTCATTCGGTTCATCGGCCGCCTGGTGTTCCTTGTTTCTGTGATGCCGGTATCTGCAGACTCGCGGGCACCGATTGATTCCAGCCCGCTGCACGACAAAGCAGCCTTTTTCCAACGTGATCTCCTTGACAAACATTGGCTGGATGGCCTCTACGTAAGTATCGTGCCCTCTGCCCCGTCCGGCACCCGGTTGGCGCATACTGTAAATCAACCCGGCAACGTGATCCACTCGGGGGTTTGGACCGGCCGTTATCTTGGCGGGGTGGGCTATCAGTATGCAGTGACGCGGGACTCTTGGGTGCGCCGGCACGGTGGTGAGATTCTGCATGCGCTCAGGACTCAGCAGGAAGTCACCGGCAAGCCGGGACTGCTGGCGCGCGGTTACATCAAGGGCCATGGCCCGGTCGAAGATTGGGAGCGCCGCGGCCAGGACTCGCCGAAGTGGCACCAGGGTCAGGGCCGCTTTTCCGATTTCCGCTGGCATGGCGATGTGAGTGTGGACAACTTCAACGCCGTGCTTTACGGCTACGCGATCTATTACGATCTAGCTGCCGACGAATCGCAACGCCAGTTCATTGCCGAAGACGTGGACAAGCTGATGACGCACCTGCTGGACAATCAGTGCCGCATCATCGACGTCGACGGCGAAGTAACCCTCTGGGGCCACGTGGGCATCGATCCGGACCCGGCGTGGGACGAGTACTATCGGAAGGTCTATGCGGCGAGGCTCAAGCGGGCCAATGCAGAAGATGAAACTTGGCGGCCACCTCTCCGCGCATCCCTGATGCTCTTGCCGGACTTGCTCATCGCCCACCATGTTACCGGAAAGGCGCGTTACCTGAACTTTTATCAACGTGTGGTCGCCCGGTTCAAAGACAACCCGGATCGGCTGCGCGACACGGGCCCATTCAGCCTCGAGCGATTGGCAAGAGTCAACCATAGCAGCGAGGGTCAGGCCTATGAAGCCCTCTATAACTTGATACGTTACGAGAAGGACCCAGAACTGTTAAAAATCTACCGGAAATGGGTCGAGGACCTCTGGGAGATGAACTGGATGGAAGGCAACTCGCTCTTTACGTGGATGACCTTTGCCTTGCTGCCCGATTACCGTCCACCGGCAAAACCGGGTCTGTCTGCAACCGGGCCGCGAGAAATCCCCCATGCCGGGGAAGCAATGAGAATGGCTGTGGAGACCCTGCACTTGTATCCCGTCAACCGAGTGCTGCGGCCAGTCATGAACTCATTGCGCACGGACCTCGAACGCAATCCGTTTGCCCGCGGGGAAACGATAAGTGCCCGGCCGATTCCGATCAACCAGCGTCCGCTCGACAACGAATATGCCTGGAAAGGCAATCCTTACCAGATGGACAACTGGCTCAAGCCGATTGTCACCATGTACCAAGTGTCCTGTGACGATCCTCTTGTCGCCTGGTTTAGCGACAGCACGGGGGCAGTGTTCATGACCCTCGATGGTGGGAGGGAGTGGCAGAATGTTAGCGCAGGGTTGCGCGGAGCCCGCGTGCAGAACATTGTCGCTTCCCGCCAACGCACGTTCGTTCTCCACGCCCAGACCGATCAGGGCCTGTTCGTCAGCCGCGATGGTGGCATGAGCTGGCGTCCAGCCCCCCAAACGGAGACTGTCACATTCGCAGCTTTCGATTTTAAACAATGGCTCCCGGTTTCCGGGAATCTTTCCTGCCGCATTGCCGAAGAGGGGCAGTTGGAGATCAGTCGAGATCAAGGTCAGACGCACGGGCCGAGCATGAAGGGGTGGCGCATCCCACGCGCAGCCTCGCTTTTTGTGACGCCGCGCGGCCTTATCGCCAGCGGACCAGGCGGTTGCTACCAGAGCCTGGACGGCGGAAGTTGGACCGAGTTGAAACTGTGGCGCGAGAATGAAACCGGCGCTGCGGATTTTCTCCATGCCTATTGGATGGGCCGATTTTACGGTTTCATCAAGCGCAACGAATGATCCGAAAGAAAATTTCATCCCCTCCGACGTTCAAGCTGAAGAGCGCGGATGTTTCCGCAGCCCATCCACGCGCAGATTTACGAACGGGGGGTGATTGGGATCCAGCGCGGATGATCGACCCCACGATCATCCAATCCGTTCGTCAGCATGCGAGGGTTGTTCCCGTCAGCGTCCATGATTCAGATGGCCGGAGGTTCTCCTGTAGCTGCGCGAAAAAGAGAATCTGGCGGCCATCGGGAGATTCGCTGGAGCGGAAATCCCACATCGGTGGCTCTGACCTCGTTAGTCGCTTAACCGAACCGTCGCGTGGATCGATTCGGTGGATCTCGGCGCCACCTCTCGCCAGGCCGGGTTTGTAGTCCCGGTTGAAATGGTCGGTGTCCGGGCCGCTGCGGTTGGAATTCCCACGCCACTTTCGACTCGGGAAGGCGTGCTTCAAAGTAACCGAGGTCTGGCAAGGCAGGTGCTCCGGCGCTTGAATGGTAGTTTCCTGTAACGGAGTCCACACAGGGATAGGGATTCCAACGATTCGAGAGCCTCAATTCCTTCCCGCGCCTCTAGGACTCCGCAATACAAAGCGTCATGGCCCCGTGGTGAGCACCACGCGGAACCTGGCCTTCCCGCTCATCATGCGCTCGTAAGCCTCCGCGACTTTTTCGAGCGGATAAACCTCGTTCATGGAGCGAACTCCCGCCAGCACACTGAACTCGAGTGTATCCTGCGAATCAACCGCGGTGCCGGAATACCAGCCCTTCACCGACCGCCGCCCGGAGATCAACACCAGCGGCGAAACTTGCAGCGACTCCGCCGCGCCGATGACCACCAATGTCCCGTTGCGGCCCAAACCGCCCTGCACCGCGCTCATCGCGTCGCCGTTCGTCACGGTGGCCACAATCACCTTCGCACCGCCGAGCTTTTGCAGTTCCGCCGCCGGGTCCTGGGCATGGCTGTCAATGTAGTGCTGCGCTCCCAGTTTCCGCGCCAGTGGTTCTTTATCTGATCCGCGCGCGATGCCGACCGTTTTGAAGCCCATCTTCAGGGCATACGGCATATTGCACACCGAGATGACCGAGACCGCCGAGACCCAGCACCGCCACCACGTCGCCGGGCCGCGCGCTGCTGTTCCGCAGCGCGTTGTAAGTCGTAATGCCCGCGCACATCAACGGCGCCGCTTCCACGGGGGACAAGTCCTCCGGCACCAACGCCAGCGCGATGGCAGGAGCAACCATGTAATCCGCATAACCGCCGTCGAAGGAGATGCCGGTGACCTGGAGCGCTACCTGACAGCCAAAGAAATCGCCGCTCCGGCAGGCATCACAATGGCCGCAATGACCGCCATGCCAGCCTACGCCCACGCCCTGGCCCGGTTTCCATTGCCCAGCACCCGCGCCGACGGCATCCACGATCCCGACCACTTCATGGCCGGGCACGCGCGGATATTGCAGGCCCGGCCAATGGCCTTCCTTGACCAGCGAATCACTGTGACAGATGCCACAGGCCTGGACTTTGATCCGCACCCAGCCGGCGCCAGGCTGGGGGATTTCGCGTTGAACGATTTCAAACGACCCGCCCGGACGGGCGATCTGCGCGGCACGCATTTTTGGCATAAATAGGTTTTGGTTGCTCAGAAAACTTCCGCGATTGAATCTGGCACAATCCGGCTGAATGACAACCCACGACTAAAAACTCTCGACGATTTCCCACCGCCCCTGAACTCCTATTGTGTATTTGCGTTCTGGAAAATCTCCCTCAAAATCCTCCTGAAATGACGCGCGAACAATTCCTTGAGAAACTCCAGGCACATGCGGCGACGTTCGCGAAGGCAGTAGCGACGAACGAAGGCGAATGGATCATCAAGGGCTTCATTGACGTCTATCGCCGCATTTACACTATTTCCGTGGACACCAAGATCGTCTCAAAGGTCCTTGAGCTTATACTCTATCCGATGTTCGTCGAATTTGAAAAGTCGCACGGCCTCAAGATTGATCTGTGCCCGCAGCAGAATTTCTATCCCGATCTGACGTTCACGCACGAGGCCTCTGGCCACAAATTCGCTGTGGACATCAAGAGCACGTATCGAACGAGCGACACCGAAGTCAACGGCATGACTCTGGGCGCGTTCACCGGCTACTTCAGAAAGCGCGACAGCAACAAGAACACTCTATTCCCATACAACCAGTACGCGGGACACTTTGTGCTCGGGGTCATTTACTCCAAGTGCGATGAAGCCGCCGATGAGCGTAAGCAATTCACCCTTGACGACCTTCCAAAGATTCCTTCCGTCGTCAAAAACTTCCAATTCTTCGCGCAACCGAAGTTCCGCATTGCGTCATCACTGCCGGGCAGCGGAAACACCAAGAACATCGGCTCGGTGATCAAGATCGAGGAGTTGGTCAACGGCACAGGCCCGTTCGCATCCTTGGGCGAGGAAGTCTATGATGATTACTGGATGTTCTATTTGACGCGCGACATGGCGCAAGCATTGTCTCTCGAACGGCCCTACATGAACTTGAAAAGCTATCTCGACTACAAGAAGCGCGGCGCGGACACACTCCGCGCCCATGCAAAGGAAATTGCCAGCCTCGCTGAAGACGAAGCTGGAAAAGCCGAGGAGGAAAGCGAATGAACCTGCCGCCACTTGTTCCGCCGCTCAAATGCCAGGGCATCAAAACCAAATTGGCCTGTGAAATCAGGAAACTCGCCCAGGCGCAACAGTTCGACAGGTGGGTCGAACCGTTCTGCGGCTCGTGCGTCGTCGCGCTTAACGTCCAGCCCAAGCGCGCGCTGCTGACCGATTCGAATGTCCACATCATTCGCCTTTATCAGGAAATTCAGCACGGCAGCCTGACACCCGCTCTGGCCAAAGGCTTTCTCACGGAGCAAGGAGAAAAACTACGTGACGGCGGCGAGACGTACTACTATGCCGTTCGGGAACGCCTCAATGCCCAGCCCACTTCCCTCGATTTTCTTTTCCTCAACCGTTCCTGCTTCAACGGCGTGATGCGATTCAATCGCCACGGGAAATTTAATGTCCCCTATGGTCACAAACCCGAGCGCTTCGCGCGGGCTTACGTCACCAAAATCTCCAACCAAATTCGCCGCATCTCCGAGGTCATGTCCGCCTGCGATTGGACCTTCGCAGCCGCGGACTTCCGGCAAACGCTCGCATCCGCTCAGCCGGGCGACCTGGTTTACGCCGATCCGCCGTATGCCGGTCGCCACGTGGACTATTTCAACTCATGGTCGGAAGGCGACGAAACGGAACTGGGAAACCTGCTCAAACGGCTGCCATGCCGTTTCATCCTCTCCACGTGGCACAGCAACGAGTTTCGGACAAACGCCATGATCGAGCGCCATTGGAACGACCCACGCTTCCACCTCCTGACGCGCGAACATTTCTACCACGTCGGCTCGACCGAAGACCTTCGCCACCCGATGATAGAGGCGCTGATTACCAACTTCCCGGTTCATCGGCCCCAGCCGGAAGGTGAGCAAAGCGGGCAACTGGCGTTTTTTGAAAGGCCGATGCGGGAGTATTACCTCTCATGAACGAAAACGCCTCGCTCTTCGGCAGCGCGCAACTTCACATCGATTCGAACCCGCAGCCGCATAAGAATCCCTCTTCGCCTCGGTCGGAGAGAGGGACAGAGGGGGGACAGAGGGTGAGGTGTCGCATCCCGAACTCCGGCCCCACGCGTCCGCCATGCAGGAGACGGCGCTCCCTTATACGGGACGTACACGTCCGGAATCAGCGCTCAGTGCCGCGTGGCGTATGTCGAGATTTCTCAGGTCGGCACCGCTTAGGGTCTGTGCAAAAATAAGTACCGAGCCGGGGGCGTAATTCAAACATTTTAGTAGGCGCCCCTCTCCCCGGCCCTCTCCCCGTTCGTTCCTCACGGGGAGAGGGAGAAGAGGCGCTAAAATCGGAAGTAGTTTTT